>Ga0070730_10004920_pt1 | contig 11606 bp, 8 predicted proteins | sample Coa_R1_3_FD_66447 | JGI IMG/M metagenome (GOLD analysis project Ga0070730, IMG submission 66447) | Surface soil microbial communities from Centralia Pennsylvania, which are recovering from an underground coalmine fire - Coalmine... | ecosystem: Environmental > Terrestrial > Soil > Unclassified ... | reverse complement strand
CAAGATAAACCCCGTGAGCCGGAAGACTGTAATCCTGACGGAAATCATCGCTCCCTACCGGATCCCGGTTTTCAACGCTCTCGCCCGCCGCGAAGGAATCGATCTGCACGTGATTTTTCTGGCGGAGACCTATCAGGCCCTTCGACAGTGGCGCGTCTATACCGATGAGATCCGTTTTTCCTACCAGGTTCTGCCCTCGTGGCGCTGGTCCGCTGGAAAGCACAGTGTCCTCCTGAATCGTGGGCTGTGGCCTGCATTGAACCAGGCGAGGCCGCAGGTTATGATCTGCGGTGGATACAGCTATCCCGCCTGCTGGGAAGCGCTGCTGTGGGCGCGCCGTCACCGGGTTGAATTTGTGTTGTGGTCGGAAAGCAACGCCTACGATGCGCGTGGCGGACGGGTCTGGGTGGAGTTCTTGAAGACCTATTTTCTGCGGCGCTGTGACCGATTCGTGGTTCCGGGGCGGGATTCCTTCGAATACCTCCGTTCCTTCGGGCTTCCGGAAGCACGTATCCTGACCGCGCCGAACGCTGTCGATAACAAGTTGTTTGCAACCCGGGCAGAAGAAACTCGGGCCCAGGCCACCGCTATCCGAGAGAAACTGAAGCTGCCTTCGCGGTTTATTCTGTTTGTGGGCCGGCTGGTTCCGGAAAAAGGTGTTTTTGATCTCCTCGAAGCCTATGCCAAACTAGAGAGCGGCCTGCGCTCGGAGGTGGGTTTGGTATTTGCTGGGGATGGCGTTGCCAGGGAACAACTGGCTCAGGACGCCCAGCGGATCAGCCCGGGGGCGATTTGTTTCCCGGGATTCGCCCACCGCGAAGAACTGGCCGGGTTGTATGGGCTCGCGGAAGTTCTCGTTCTGCCAACCCACAGCGATCCCTGGGGTCTGGTGGTGAACGAAGCAATGGCGTGCGGACTTCCCATCATCGTCAGCCGGGTCGCGGGATGCGCGGCCGATTTGGTCGAAGATGGGTGGAATGGTTACGTCGTGCCTCCCCGTGATTCGGAGAAACTCAGCGTGGCGATCGATCGTGTGGTGCGTCAACCTGAACTGAGGCGGCAGATGAGCGCACACAGTTTCGAACGAATACAGAACTTTTCGCCGGAAGCATGCGCTGCAGGTCTGGCTGCGGCCGCAGCCTCCGCCGGAACGGGGGCGTCATGAATTCCATGAAACCGCTCCAGTTGGCCGGCATTGCGCTCGGTCTGGGCTTGGCGCTCTACCTTGTGTATCCCTATTTGCAGTACTTCAGCAACATCACTTTTCTGGGAGGGGTTTTGCTGCTGGAGATCATCCTGGTCAGCCTCTGGAAGTACAGCCAGCGTTTTTTCCCCCTGCTGATGATCGCGTTTCTTTGGGCGGGCCTGTCGGTGCCTCTGCAAGGAGCTTGGACGGCAGGCCGCTGGGCCGTCCTGGCTGCCGGGGCGGTTGTGGGCCTTATTCTTTGGACGAAGAACCCGCGTCTTTCATTCGGGTCCCTGCATTGGATGGCTTTCTTTTGTGTCTGCGCCGGGCTTGCCTCGGCCACCGTCTCCCAGTCCTCGCGGATGGCATTCCTGAAAGCGCTCAGCCTCTTTCTTCTTTTTACCTACTGTGTTTCCGGCGGCCGCCTGGCGCTCGTCGGCCGCGAGGACCGTTTCTTCCGTGGTCTGCTGCTGGGATGTGAGATCACGGTCTTCGGCACTGCGGTCTGCTATCTCGGTCTGGGGCGAGACATTTGGGGAAATCCCAACTCCCTGGGCGCGGTCATGGGCGCCGCATTGTTTCCCATTCTCTTGTGGGGATGGCACACCAGCGAAGGCCCGGTGGTGAAGACCCGCAGGCTGGCCGCTCTTGCGCTGTGCGTGTACCTGATCCTTTTCAGCATGGCGCGCGCGGGCATGGCGTCGGTTGCGCTCGTCTGCTTCTTCTTCGGCGTGGGCCTGCAGCAGTACAAACTGCTGGTGAAGGGGGTGGCGCTGGCCTTGGTTCTCATCGCCGCGATTGGGGTGTTGGATCCGGCAGCCTTGAACAAGAAGGCCGGGGACCTGAGCGATGCCGTGCTCTACAAGGGGCACAGGAACGAGGGTCTGCTCGGTTCGCGGAAGACGCCATGGGAGAAGACGATCGCCTCGATCAAAGAGCATCCGTTTTTCGGGACCGGATACGGCACCAGTTCTACGGGTGTGGACCCGGGTTCGCCGGCCGGAACTACTTCCTCAAACGTCGAGGCGACCCGCGAGCACGGCAGCAGTTACATGGCGATTACCGAGTGGGTGGGCCTGCTGGGCGTGTTGCCTTTCGCTGCATTGCTGGCGATGACTGCGTGGAATGTCTGGAAAGTCTTTGCCTGGATGAAGCGAACCGCCAACCCACGTCACTATTCAATTCCGCTGGCCATGGCGGTGCTCGCGGGTCTGGTCCACGCCATCTTCGAAGACTGGCTCTTTGCCCCGGGGTATTATCTCTGCGTGTATTTTTGGTTTCTGGCGTTTCTGCTCGACGATGTGGCTCCGGCCGCGGTCGGGGCCGCCTCGGCCGTTCCCCGGGCCCCGCGCCGGTGGCCTGCCGGTTTTGGCTCTGTCGTTCCCAACCGATGATCCCCAGCCGTTGGTGCCCTAACCGATGATCCGATTGTTCATCAATGGCGGGGCCGCGAGCACCGGTGGAGGCCTTACCTACCTGCGCAACGTGATTCCCCATCTGGCGCGGAGAGCGGACGCTCAAACGACCGTGCTCCTGAATTCCTCGCTGCGCTCCGAATTTGGGGAATTGCCCAACGTCTCCTTTCTCGAGGATGCGAAATCCTCCGGTGCGGCCCGGCGTTTTCTGCGCGAGCAACTGGCGCTGTCGGGGCTGATTCGCCGGAGCGCCGCCCAGGTGTTGGTTTCCGCCGGCAACTTTGCCCTTTGGCGTTCTCCTGTACCGCAAATACTTCTCTCCCGTAACTCCCTCTATACTTCGGCCGATTTCCGGCGCGATGTCCACGCCCGGGGCGACTACGCCATCTGGGCCGACACTTTGCTCAAGGGTTGGCTCGCCCGGCAATCGATAAGGCGCGCCGATATTACGGTTGCTCCCAGCGCGGCCTTTGCCCGGGAATTGAGCGTGTGGAGCGGCGGCAAGATTGTTGCCCTGCACCATGGGTTCGACGCCGACGCTTTTTCGAGCGATCCAGCGCCCCTGCCCCAGGCCGCTCAAGCCCAAATCGAGCGCGGGGAGGATGCGCTCCGCCTGCTCTTTGTCAGTCATTACAACTATTACCGGAATTTTGAAACGCTATTCCGGGCGATGCCGATCCTGAGCAGCCGCCTGAAGGGAAAGGTGAAACTTTTTCTTACCTGCCGGCTCAGCTCGGGGGAGAATCCGGGGACGTATCGCGCGGAATCGGCGGCGTCGCTGGCCGGCGATCTTCGCGGTAGCGGCGAGATTGTCGAACTCGGGACGGTTCCCTATCGCTCGCTGCACCACCTCTATCGTGCCTGCCACATTTACGTGACGCCGGCTTACGCCGAGTCCTTTGCTCATCCCCTGATCGAGGCGATGTCGAGCGGCTTGCCGGTAGTGGCTTCAGACCTGCCCGTGCATCGCGAAATCTGCGGTGAAGCGGGCCTTTACTTCCCACGCTTTTCTCCCGAGACGCTTGCCGAACGGGTGCTGCGCATTCGGGAATCGCCGGAGTTGGCGCAACGGCACTCGCACAACGGCCTGCGTCGCGCCCGCGACTTCAGTTGGAGCGAGCACGTCGAACGGCTGGTCGCCCTCGCCGGGCAATTGTTACGATCCGAAAATGGGCGGAATTAATGTTCTCCGCTACGCCGGTCGCGCTTCCTTCCCCTTGGTGGCGGATACATAAAGGCTGTCGGCGAAATACGCCAGGGCGGGTGCACGCAACGAAACTCGCTGCAAGGCGTGCGACAGAAGAACCAGCAATTTGTAGCGCCAGGGAAAAAGCCGCAAGTCGCTGACTTGCGGATTAAGCGAAAAATAGCCGTCCACCGCCACCGAAGCGGGTCCAACTGTGTTTGCGAACATGCGGCGCAGTTCCGGTATGGTCCAGTACCGGACTTCAAAGCCCCTCGCTTCGCGAAAGGCCCGCCGCGCCTGATGATAGAGGCAACGCACTCCAAAGACGTTGGGCATTTGCACCAGGCAGTGACCATCCATGATCAGCACGCGATGCGTTTCCGCCAGCACCAAACCGGCATTCTCTTTCGAGAGATGCTGGAGCACGCTGTAAGAAAAAACATCGTCGAAAGCCGAGTCCCGAAAGGGCAGGTAGCGCCCGTCCGCTACCAGGTAAGAGACTTCTACGCCCAACTGCCGCGCCACCCGGCGGGCGGCGCGTATGCCTTTCAACGACGGATCAATCCCGACGGGCCGGTAGCCGGACCGGGCCGCAGCCAGGCACCATCGTCCCCAATGGCAACCGATTTCCAGAAAGCGCCGTCCCTCGCCCGCGGGAAGGCGAAGCTCAGGCACTGGATACTCGGTCAACTTGCCCACCAGATGCTGATATAGGCTTCCGTTGGTGGCCCCGATCATCTCTTTCACGAACGGATCGATTTCGCCGGGCTTCAACGGTAACTCAGGCTGCGTTGGGGCCTCGGATTGTTCCGACGCAGCCAGGGCGCTAGTTCCCTCATGGTGCGTTTGCTCGGCTTCTGAGATCAGCAAGATCGGAATGCCATCCAGGATCCGGTAGCGGTGACCCGAAGGACACACGAGCCAATCAGATTCCCGGCGAAGGTCATGTTTGTCCCGAGGGCAAACTACGAGTTGCAGGAGTTCTTCGTCAAACGGTTGCATCGGGAAGGCCCGCCACAACGATTGCCGGTCGCGTCGGCTGTCAATCGAATTTCACGCAGCGAATTTCAAGTCTGCTTGCTCAAGGTATCATGAACAGGCAAAAGGCAAAGATGAGTTCGGAGAGCGAGCGCACTTGATGTCCCGAGCCGTCGAGGTGGATACTCTGCACGTTTTGACCCTCACCCCATTTTTCCCGTCGGACCAGAATGAGGTGAGCGGCTGCTTTATCGCGGAGCCAATTCAGCACCTCAAGCGGTTCGGAGTCGATTCCAGCGTGATCGCAGTATCCCCGATTCACCATCCTCGAAAACGTCCGAGTCCATCGGCTGTGGCCGAATGGGTACGATATCCGCAAATTCCAGGCACTCTCGGGCTCTCCAGTGCTGGGAGGTTGCTCTACGCTCGTCTCGTCGGACGAGTGCGCAAACTGCACGCTGGGAACCCGGTCGATGTCATCCATGCCCATGGAGCCCTGCCCTGTGGGCACGCCGCCGCTTTGCTTTCGCGACGCTTGGGAATTCCGTTCGTAGTCAGCGTGCACGGGTTAGACGTTTTCAACACCTGCTTCCATGGCGGAACTCCGGCGAAGTGGAGGCGGCAGGAATCGAGCGCCGTTTATCTCGCGGCCCGGACCGTCATCTGCATCAGCGAAAAAGTGCAGCAAATCCTGCGCGAAGGAATGGACAGCAGCGTGAGCAGCGCTGTGGTTTACAACGGGACCGATACCGAACTGTTCTCGCCGGGGGTGGCGGCGACAGCTCCACCAGAAAAAGCTCCGCCCGAAAAAGAAATCCTCATCGTCGGCAACCTCATTCGCAGCAAAGGCCACGAACTCGTCTTCCGGGCCATCGCCCGGCTGGGAACTCTCTTTCCGCGCCTGCGATGCCAGATCATCGGCGAAGGCCCCGAGCGCGCTCGACTGGAAGCCTTAGCGAGCGAACTGGGACTCGGTCAGCGAGTCCGGTTTGTGGGTCGTCAGAGCCGCGCTGCCGTGGCCGACGCCATGCGGGCCTGCTCTGTATTTGTGCTCCCGAGCCGCAACGAGGGGCTGGGGTGTGTGTACCTGGAGGCGATGGCCTGCGGCAAACCGGTTATCGCTTGTCGCGGACAAGGAATTGACGAAATTATTGAGCACGGAAGAAACGGCTGGCTCATCCCTGCCGAAGGCCTCGACGAATTAGCGCAAGCGCTCTCCACGCTGCTTCAGTCCGGCGATGTTTCCGCACGCCTCGGTGCAGCCGCGCGCGAAACAGTCTTGAACGGATTGACCCTTTCGCATCAGGCGCAGCGCCTGGCATGCATCTACCGCGAAGCGACCGCGCGCAGCATTCCAGCGCCGGCATCATGAGCCGCCCGTTGACTGGCGTGAGCGCTCCACCGTACTCTGACCAATGCACAGGGCGAAAGCTGTGGGACACTTGGAATCCAGCCCCGAAGGGGCGACCTAGCTTAGCTCAGCGCTTCAGCGCTGGGAAAAGTGTCAAAACGACTTCAAGTCCCGGAGGGACGACCCAGCTCTCTCTCGCACTCTTAATAGGATTCTCACTTCATGGCCATCGATAAAACTGACAAGCGCTCGGCAGAGCTCTCCTCCGCTGAAGTCCAGCGCGGCAATTCGGCGTGGTGGACGCAGAATCCGATGGCCTACGACTGGGGTGGGAAGATCGAACTCCCCCGGTTCTCTGCGGAGTGGTATGACGCGATCGATGCTCAATTTCTATACGGAAGCCGGCTCTTCGCTACATCGAAACAACCGTTTGACCGAATTATTCCTGTCGCAGAATTGCGAGGCGCGCGAGTTCTGGAGATTGGTTGCGGGATGGGCCTGCACACTCAGACCATGGCTACCGCCGGCGCCGAAGTGACCGCCGTCGACCTCACGTCAACCGCGGTTGAAGCCACCAGCCGCCGCCTCGCTCTGAAGGGTCTTCGAGCGCAGGTCTTACAGTGTGACGCGGAGAATCTTCCCTTCGAAAGCGCTGCGTTTGATTTTGTCTGGTCGTGGGGCGTAATCCATCATTCCTCGCGGACCGCGCGCATCGTTCGCGAGATCGCGCGCGTGTTGAAGCCCACCGGCGCATGTCGGATCATGGTTTACAACCGGGAAGGCATGCCCGCTCGGATTTGCTTCCTTCGCGACCATATTCTAAAAGGCGGGTTTGTCCGGCACAGTTTTGAGGAAACGTTGTATCGGTCCTGTGACGGTTTTTCCGCGCGTTTTTATGTTCGCGAACAGTTCGAGGACGTCTTTCGGGCGTTCTTCAACGAGGTTTCATCGGAAGTTTGTGGGCAAGAGTCCGATGCGATTCCTTTGCCGTCACCGCTGCGCCGTTGGGCCCTGTCCGTCGTTTCGGAACGATACTTACAGAAGGCACAGGCCAAACGTGGCGCCTTTATTTTCTTGACCGCGAGCGGGCCGCATTGATTTAGCCGTCATCATAATCGCGGCCGCCGTTACCGGAGGATGAGTTGCTTCACCAGCGCTATAAAGACATTGTTTTTTGGGGCATTGCCAAGGCGACGCTTCCTAACTACCTCCTGCGCAGGTATGTAGTGAAAGCCCGCCTCGCAAACGGCGCCCATCATCTGCATCTCGGCTGCGGCACAAAATACCTTCCCGGCTTTCTGAATATCGACGGCAACCTCTTCAACAAGATCGACCTTTGGCTGGATGTCAGAAACGGCCTTCCTTTTCCTTCAGATTCGGTCGACTCGATCTACTCCACCCACATGTTCGAGCATTTCTATTCTGACGAACTCAAGCGCCTGCTCCGGGAATGTGCGCGGGTGCTGAAAAACGGCGGCGGCATCCGGCTCATCGTCCCCAGCCTGGAGAGCGCGATTGCCGCCTACACCCAGCAACGCAGCGACTGGTTCAGCGATTCCTTCCCACGTCACTTCGATTCGCTCGGCGGCAGATTTTCGAATTTCGTTTTCTGCGATGGACAGCACCGCACCGCATTCGATTTCAGTCATATGAACGAAGTGTTGCGCGAAGCCGGATTCGACAACGTGGAAAAATCCGCGGAAGGGAAGAGCCGTTTATACGGAAGCGAAGTCCCGCCCTACGAACCGGGCGACTCGCAGGACTTGCCGCACTCCCTCTACGTGGAAGCCTGGAAGCGCTGAGACTCAACGGAAATGCCGAAGTAAGAGTTCTCCGGTGTGCCGGATACCAACCGCGGAAGCTGCCGCCAGGCTGGGCGCGACCACCGCGAGAGCCATCACCACCTTACGATTTGTTGGCAGGTAGCGCCGCAAGAAAAACAAGGTCCACGGCAGCAGGGGCAGAGCAAATCGCGAAAACTCGGACCGTGACCAACCCGGAGCGTCGTAGCTATAAATTGCCAGGCCGCACAGGGCCACAAAGCATGCCTCCGCAGTATGTTCCTTCGCCAGCCGGCGAAATTCTCCGGAGCGGATCGCTACCACCACTCCCAACAACACGAACAGAATCCACGAGTAAGCCAATATGTGATTCGTCAGCGGCGAATAGATTCGAATCGTGTCGCGAACGATAGCCACCAACGGCAAGTTGAAAGGTAGGCCTCCGCGCCAGTCATACTGCTGGTAGGATGCCACGTTCGCGAACGGACTTCCGAAGTAGTGTTGCAGCGGCCAAATATAGAGTAGTCCAATTCCCAGGCCGATGGCCGTAGCGCCGGCAAAATCGCGAAACCTTTTGCGATAGAGCAGATGAATTCCCAAACCCGCCAGAGCAAAAATTCCAAAGGGCCTGACAACCGTGGCCAGAGATGCCAGGACAGCCGCGATTACCCAGCGGTCGCGCCGCAGCGCAAGGAACGAGCCAAGCAGCAATGCCATAAAAAGCGGCTCCGATCCTCCCAACAGCGACAGCTTGAACCAGTCCAGGCTCAACAGCGCGAAGAACGCGGCAATCCAGCCGTCCCAAAGCCAATAGCAGAGCGATACGCTCACCAACGAGGCTCCTACGCACACCACAGCCAGGGAGATCGCTTCGGGCGCTCGGGTGATCAGCGACACGCCGGCGGTGGCATACGGCAGGCCCCAAAACTGCTTGACCGCTACTCCAGAGAACTGCCAGTGTCGAATCGCGCGCGCAGCCTGCAGGAAGGAAGGGTTGTCCCCAAATCCTCCTCCCACCAGGAACCAGTACGAGCCGCCCGCAAGCGATAGAACAACGAGAAAAATCACATAAGAAAGAAGGATCGTCCCCAACACTTCGGTCAGTGAGAGCGCCTGAGGTAAGGAGAATAGTCCGGCAGTGGAATCATTCTGAAGGCGCACGGATCGAGGCAGCATCGTGTGGTCGAATGGCAGGAGTGTGGATCGAGAGAATCCTACCACAAGCACCTCTGGCAGCTGAGCAATCGCGTAGTATGGAGATTCGTTGCTGGGCCTGCGAATTCGCATGTGTGGCATATTCGGAATCGTTTCCCGCGAAGGGGTAGTATCGCGTGATGTCCTGACCGGCGCGTTGCGAAATCTCGCTCATCGTGGACCGGATGACTCGGGCACGGTCGTCATTGACGACTGCGCTGGCGCGGGTGGCCAGGTCGGTTTCGTGCACACCCGCCTTTCCATCCTTGATCTCTCACCGCTTGGGCATCAGCCCATGCACGATGCCATCACCGGCAACTGGATCGTCTTCAACGGCGAGATCTATAACTTTCGCGAATTGCGCAAGGAACTTGAAGCCGCCGGCACCGAGTTCAAAAGTCATTCCGACACCGAGGTGATCCTCGCCGCTTATCGTGTGTGGGGCGAGGCGTGCCTGACGCGGCTGCGCGGCATGTTCGCGTTTGCTTTGTGGGACCGGCCGCGCCAGCGGCTGCTGCTGGCGCGCGATCCCATGGGAATCAAGCCACTCTACTACCACCAGTCGGAGCGCAATTTCATTTTCGCTTCCGAGGTTCGGACCCTCCTCGCGACGGGACTGGTGCCGCGAAAGCCCGACCCCACCGGGGTTTTGAGCTACCTGGCATTCGGTTCCGTGTACGAGCCCTGGACGATCGTGGAAGGAATCAAAGCCGTTGCGCCGGGACACATGTTCGCGCTCGAGAACGGGTCGCTGAGCGCCCGCGAATACTGGAACCCGCTCCCATCGGCGGAGCGGAACGAGCACGAATCGCAATCGGAGAATGGAAACGCCGCAGCCGGGGAACTGCCCGCGATTTTGCGCGATGTCGTCCTGTCCCACCTGGTCAGTGACGTCCCCGTCGGAGTCTTTCTTTCCGGCGGAATCGATTCCAGCGCGCTGGTGGCCGTCCTCAGCCACAATGGCGTTCGCCCTAGCACCTTCTCGCTGGTGTTCGCGGAAGAGGAGTTCAACGAAGCGCAATATTCGCGCGCCGTCGCCCGCCGCTTTGACGCCGACCACCATGAGATTCCCGTCTCGCAGCAAGACATGCAGGCCGCCTTGCCAGAAGCTCTATGCGCGATGGACCAGCCGACCATTGACGGCATCAATACTTATCTCGTGTCCGCGAAAACCAGGGCCGCCGGGGTGAAAGTCGCGCTGACCGGATTGGGCGCTGACGAAATGTTCGCGGGCTACTCGAATTTTCGCCGCGTCCCGAAGATGGAACAATTTTCCAAACGATGGGGACGCCTACCGAGGCGGGCGCGCCGTCCCCTGTCCGCGTCCCTGGCGCGGTTGACCGGCAAGGGAGATCGCAGCCGCAAGCTGGCGGAGTTCGCGGCGTCCAGTGATTCCGCGCTTCATCCAGACTTCGTTCATCCGTACTTCCTGGCGCGTGCGCTGTTCGGTGCAGCCGAACGCGAGATGCTGTTCTCTGCGCCAGAGGGCCAAGGCTCGCAGACGTCGCTGGATCAAGCCCTGCAAGCGGCGGTCGCTGCAAGCCAGTCTCTCGATCCCGTCAACCGCGTCTCCTATCTCGAGGCGCATTTCTACATGCGCAACACACTTCTTCGCGATTCCGATTTTATGAGCATGGCGCACGGACTCGAGCTGCGCGTGCCCTTTCTCGACCGGGCGCTGGTCGAGGCGTGCTTCCGCATTCCCGGGAAGAAGAAGTTACAAGGAAAATCGCCGAAGAGCCTGCTGCTGGCGAGCCTGGGCGTCGAATTGCCGCCGGAGGTGGTCCATCGTCCCAAGCGCGGTTTCACGTTGCCCTTTGAACGCTGGCTGCGCGGTGAAATGAAGCCCGTCGTAGAAGAGACGCTACTGAAAGGTAATTGGGATCAGACTTCCATCAGCGCCAGCGCCGTGCGTGAAGTATGGACCCGCTTTCTCGCGGGCGAGACATCCTGGTCCCGGCCCTGGTCTCTTTTCGTGCTGCACCGCTGGTGCGAGCAGAACCTGTGAACACTGTCGCCCGCACCTGGCTGTCCAGTGGGCGCCCAAGAATGCCCGCAGTTCAGCTAACATAGTGGAACCCTTCGCCTGCCATGCAATGGACTTGATCGAAACAAAGTCAGAGCCTGAAGTATCGCGCGCGCACGCCGCTCGGCCGGTGCTGCCTGTAAGTGTGATCGTCCCCGTTCGCAACGAGGCCCGCAACCTGCCGCGCTGTTTGGAATCGCTGGCGGGTTTCGGGGAAGTGTACGTCATTGATTCCGAGAGCACCGACGACACGATTGCCATTGCCCAGGCGTATGGCGCGAAAGTGGTCCAGTTTCACTACGCGGGGGGCTGGCCGAAGAAACGCCAATGGGCCATGGACACGCTCTCCCTCGCCTATGACTGGATTCTGCTGCTCGATGCGGATGAAGCCCTGACGCCGGAACTGGTGGAAGAAATCCGCGGCGCGCTGCAAAGCGCCAACGTCAACGGATATTTCATCCGCCTGCAAATGTATTTTCTCGGCCAGGT
>Ga0070730_10004919_pt1 | contig 11607 bp, 6 predicted proteins | sample Coa_R1_3_FD_66447 | JGI IMG/M metagenome (GOLD analysis project Ga0070730, IMG submission 66447) | Surface soil microbial communities from Centralia Pennsylvania, which are recovering from an underground coalmine fire - Coalmine... | ecosystem: Environmental > Terrestrial > Soil > Unclassified ... | reverse complement strand
CGGTGGAAGCTGATTCACTGGCTGCCGATCTGCACCTGATTCCAGTGGCGACCTTTAAGCATGGGGTCGTCTGGATGACCGCTAAGTCGCTAAGTCGCTAGGTCGCTAAGTCGGTAAGGTGGTCACTTAGCGTCTTAGCGACTTAGCGTCTTAGCGACTAAGGGAGGACGACCTTGGCGATACGCCCTTTCGGACCGACCAACCAGCCGTTGTGGGGACTTGCGAACCCGGCACTCCAGTAGCTGAGCGAATCGAGCGGAAGCCAGACGCTCCGGCCATCCGGCGAGAACGCGGCCCCTCCCGGGCCGACGGCCACGAGGCCCTCAGTCCCCGGCACGGCTGCGAGTCCATAGATGCCCCCCGGAAATCCAGGTGGCGCGATCGGCGCCCAGGTCTTGCCGCCATCGTCCGTCCGCGCCACGCGGACCGTCTGCGGGGCCCGGGGGTTGATGTCGCCGCCGCCGGCGAACGCGTGCGTCGCGTCGCGGTACGCCAGGGATCCGATACCGGTGGTGGTGGTGCCATGCTGAATGGGAGTCTGCTGAGACGTCCAGGTCTTTCCGAAGTCGGCGGTGGCCACGACCCGCCCGCCGCCCGTCGGACTGGCGCCGGTGCCGATCCACGCCCGGCCGCCGGGGCCGGTGACGATGCACGTACCGCTCGCGGCGAAGGCGCCCTCTCCGGAATCGGCGGCCGGACTTTCACTCGTTGGTCTGAGGGTCCAGTGCGCGCCGCCATCGTCGGTGACGAGAATCGGGAAGTGCCCGCGTACGCCGTCGCTCACGGCGATGCCGTGGCTCGCGTCCCAGAAGGCGAAGCAGTCGAAGAACGCGGCGGAGTCGGTGTTGACGAACTGCTGGGTCCAGGTGGCACCGCCATCGGTCGTGCGGTAGATCCGCGACGCCGGCCCGGGCCCCGCCGCGAGCAGCCATGCGTTCGTCGAGTCCATCGCCGCCACGTCACGGAACTCCAGGGAGTCCGCCCCCGGCACGACTCCCGCGCGCCAATGGTCGCCCCCATCGGTGGTCCTGACGTAGGTGCCGCCGGTGCCGCTCGCCCAGACGATCTGGTCCGTGACGGGACTCACGGCTTGCAGGCGTTGCGTGGTTCCACTGGCTTGCGGGGTCACGGTCGGGGCGGCGGAATCCGCCAGTGACACTGCGACCAGGAGCATCGTGAGGGAACGGAAGTGTGTGCGCATAGGGAACAGAAAGTAACGCTGGAACAGGAGGTTGGTCTGGACGTATGATTCGCCCGTGACTTCGCTGCTCCTGCTTGCGGTGGCCGCACGCCTCGTACCGTTCCAACCTGTCGGTCATGCCTTGGTTGGAGCGGCACTCGCCGCCGGTGACACGACGCCCCCCGCGATGCTTGGCGGTACGGTGCGTGACACGATCTCCGGGCAGCCGGTGGGGCTCGCGCTCATCCGGGTGCCGGGGCGAGCCGTGTCCGTCATCACCGACGACGAGGGTCATTTCCGGTTGTACGTGGACCCGGGGCCCGTCCACCTCGAAGTGCGCCGCATCGGGTACCGCGCGCGCAGTCTGGTAGTCGCGGCACCTGACTCGGCCGTGGTCCTCTATATCCTGCCGGTTCCCGTCGGCATCGCGGGGATCACCGTCCGTCCCGTGGAAGACCCGGCCATCGAGATCATGCGACGGGTGATCGCCCACAAGCAGAACGTGCTTTCTCACCTGCACGACTACAGCTACGGGGCCGACATCAAATTCGTCGTTCGCAACCAGAGCGTTCCCGTCGATTCTCCCGCGTCCATTCTCGCGGTGACCGAGTCCCGGACCACGGCATATTGGGAACGTCCCGATCACTATCAGGAAACGATCGTCGCGCGACGGCAGACGGGGAACGTGGATCCGAACCGGAACCTCGTCTCGGTCGGGGAGATCGTGAACTTTGCCAAGGACCGGATCGATCTCCGGAAGTACTCGGTCGTTTCACCGATCGCCACCGACGCACTGAACCACTACGACTACCGGATGCTGGACACCACGGCGTCGGCGGGCGGCCGGATCTTCACGATCGCGATCGTGCCGAGGTCCGAGGCCTCACCGCTGTTCGTCGGGGTCCTGACGGTGGCCGACTCGACCTACGAGGTGCGCAGCATCGACGTCGGCGCGAACAGCGCCCTGCGGTTCACCTTCGTTTCGAACCTTCGGTATCACCAGCAACTCGCCGACCAGGGCGGAGGCCGCTGGATGCCCTCCGAGATCCGGCTCACGGGGGAGATTCACCTCGCGGTGCCCATCCCCGGTATCCCCGCGCACCTGAGCTTCGAGCACATCGCGTCACTCGCCGGGTTCGCGTTCGATCAGGGGAACCGGCCCAAGGGAATGGGTGAGTATCGTGTGGTGGTGGCGGACAGTGCCGACCGTCCGGATTCGTCCTGGGCCGAGGCGATTCCGTTGACGCCGACGGAGCGGGAGGCGTGGATGCGGATCGACTCCATCGCAACCACTCCGGCGACTCTGGGGCATCGCATGGCCATGGGTTTGGGAGCGGCGGTGTTCCTCGCGGCGAACCCCACGTTCTTCCACTATAACCGCGTCGACGGGGCATACCTCGGCGCCGGGGGTGATTGGAGTCCGGGTCCGCATTGGGTCGTGGGCACCAGCGCGGGCTACGGGTTCGGGGCGGAGCGGTGGCAGGAGAGCGCGAGCGTGAGCCGCCTGCTCTCCGAGGACCGGCAGATCTGGATCGGCGCGGGAGCCTTTGATCAGACGGCGCACCGTCCGACGATGGTGTCGAGCGATTACAATCCGACGTTCCGCAACTTTCTCTCCCGCATCGATCCGCTGGACTACTACCGCGAGCGGGGCGCGCGCGCGTTCGTCTCGGGAAAGTTGTGGAGGGGCACCCGGCTCGAGCTCTCCTTCGTCAACGCGACCCAATCGAGCCTGGCGGTGACCACCGAGTATGCGCTCGGGGTTCCCAAGGCGCGGGCGCTTCGTCCCAACGAGCCGATCGACGGCGGGAATCTGCGGGCGGTCGGCGCGACGATGGTATATGACTCCCGGCCGCTCCTGCGGTCGAAAGGGCGCGATTACCGGCTCCGTCAGCTGGTGCAGACCCGCGTCACGGCGTCGGCGGAAGTCGCGGCCCACGACGTCCTGGACGGCGACTTCTCCTACCGGCGCTACGTCCTGCGGATCGAGCGCATTCAGCGGACGTTGAACTTCGGAGTCACGTCCATCACTGCGGTGGGGGGCATCGCGACCGGATGGGCACCGCCGCAGCGGTATTTCACGGTGGACTTCGGCAGGGAGCTCTATACCTATCAGCCCAACGGATTCAATACCCTGAACGGCAACAACTTCTCCGGCACGCGCGCGGCGATGCTCACCATCAACCATGACTTCGATCGCCTGCTCTTCGCGAAGAGTCACATCCCGGGGATTCGGTCTCTGCCGTTCAAGATGAGCGTGCACGTCGGGGCATTCTGGAGCGATTTCGTGAATCACCCCGCCAATCCCGGTGACGACGTCCTGCTCACGGCGCCGAAGCTGTACTCGGAAGCCGGGTTCGGGGTGGGGAACCTCACCCCCTTCCTGTCGCCCGTCGACCTCGCCGCCTACTTCACGTGGCAGCTATCTGCTTATTCCACAAGAACTTTCCGGTTCGGTATTGGGCTTACCCGGCTCTAATTGGTAGTATCCGGGTAGGAAGTTCGCGCAGTTTACGAGTCATCCCGCATCCACAATTCGGAGCGATCTGTGGTTCGCACTGTCGTTCGAGCGTTCTCGGTGCTTGCCGTTCCCATCCTGCTTCAGGCGCAGACTCCCGACTCGACCCGACGAGATTCCACCACATGGACGACGCCCCGAACGGCGGGGGCGCACATCACGAAGGCGTATCTCGACAGTCTGCCGATCGACGATCCCGCATCCGCGTTCTCCCAGATCCCCGGCGTCTTCCTTCGGGGGGGCGATGTAGGACTCCTGCCCAGTGCGAGCCTGTCGATCCGGGGTGGCCTGGCGAATAGCGCGGCCACGTACGTCGATGGCGCTCCGGTCCGGTCCTTCATTACGGGCACGCCGTTCCTCACCCCCGCACTCAACGGCATTGCGGGGCTGGACGTGACGACGGGGCTGACGGGTGTCGAGCTGTCCGACATTCAAAACGGCGTCGTCGAGTACCACACCCCGGCGGGGAGCGCCCGCTTCCAGACGCATTGGACGGCTCACACGGACAACCCGTTCGGGTCGGTGGCGAGCGTCGGCTACAACCGCTTCGCCGGGGACGTCAGCGGCCCCCTCGGCGTGCCTGGGCTGACCTTCTTCGCGTCGGGCATGGTGCAGGGACAGTCCTCCCAGTACTTGGGCTTCGGGGCGCAGAACGTCCCGGCGTTCGAAGTCGGTGGCATCGACACGGTCGTCCATGTCGTCAACACCAACGGACAGGGTCTCGAGTTGGTCGCCGTCCCGACCTACGTGCAGATGAACCAAGGTCTCCAACGGCCCTTCGATTGGCGGACGCAGATTCAGTTTCAGGGGAAGGTGCAGTGGCTGTACGGAGCGGGCTCGAGCATTTCCCTCACGGGTCTCGCCGGTGGTCTGCAAGAACGGAACACGCCTGGAACGGCCCTCGGCGATCCGTTTCTCTACTCGGGTGGACACGAATGGACTCGGCTCGCGGTGCTGAACTGGCATCAGCGGATCACCGACGCGCTCGCGTTCGAATCGGTCATGTCCCTCGGATCGGACTACGTGCTGACCGGCAGCCTCGATCCCGCGAGCGAAACCGGCACGCGCGACCCGTCTCTGGGCATCGAATTGTCACCGCTGAATTTTTCGAGCTTCGGCGCCATCGGCGTGCCTCTGGATGAGCAGATCATCAAAGACATTCGTACAAATTCCGGATTGCGCGTGCCATATCTGAACCAGACGCAATACCGGAATGCCCAGCCTTACCGGATGAACCCGTATGCCATGCAGCAGGGTGCCTTCTACACCACCGGCGTGGATGCACCACTCGCGCTTTCATCCGAACAGCGACGCACGGGGCGGTGGGAACTGCAGTGGCGGGTACCGGATCAGCGCCAGTATGTCACGGTAGGAATCGACGCGGATGGCGCGGACCTGACCAGCTACTCCGCTGGTTCTCCCCTCACTGAGCTTTTTCTGGATGCGTGGACCGCGAGTCCCAGCCGGACCGGTCTGTTCTTCCAGGATGTGATCTCCCTCGGCTCCGTGACGCTCGAGGCCGGCATCCGGCATGATCGCGTGAACCCCGGAGTGATGCTTTCAAACACGCCGGGATTCACCTTCTCGGACCCGCGGTGGGACCAGACCTTGAACTCGACCAGCCCCGACGCGCAGTACGAGGCATCGGTGACACAGGTCTTCCAGCCGACCAAGGATCAGAGTTTTGTGACGCCCCGCGTGCGGCTTTCGTGGGTCATCGATGAAGCCACGTCCCTCCGGGCGGCCTTCGGCCAGACTCTCGTGACCCCCCCTCCAGGCTTGATTGCCTCGGGGTCGAACGCGGACCTGACCTTTACGAACGCCAATGGTTTTTTCGGGCGTGATGTCACCGACGGGAAGGCATCCGATCTCGAGGGTGGCATCAAACGCTGGTTCGGTGCCGGGACGTCGGTCGACCTGTCGGGGTACTACTACTTCCACATCCCGAGCTACGGGGAACGCATCGACAACTTCGATGACCCGACCAATCCCGGGCGCCAGTTGGCCATCGGCGTGCTGGGAAGGGACAACAATGCGTATCTGTGGGGATTCGACGTTGGGGCCGCGCACGAGTTCGGACACGTGGTCGCGGCGTCGTTGTCCTACGGCTTCAACAAGAATGGCTTCGAGGATGTGCAGCCCATCATCGTGCCGTTCCCCGGAGGCCCCTCAGCGGTGATCAACGCGCCGAGCTCCGTCACGAATCACGAACTTGCGGCCGCGGTCCACGCCACGGTGCCTGACGATTGGGCGCGTGAGGGCTGGCGCAGCGCGCTCAAGAACGTCGCGGTCGCCGTGCAGTTCCGGATGATCAATGGGATCCCCTACACTCCGTTGGAAAACGTCGGCGCCGGCACCACCGCTCCCGGGTTCAACTTTGGGCTGTTCGCGACCCAAGCCGGCGATATCAATAGCGAACGGCTTCCCTGGACCAAGCTGCTGGACCTGCGGCTGACCAAGGGTGTGCGCATGAACGGGATGGATTGGACCATTTTCGCCGATGTGCGCAACTTATTGAATTTCAAGAACTTGTACGGCATCTACGCCGAGACCAACGACACCGCGAACAGCCTCTTCTTGCACAACAAGATCGCCGCCGAGTTCGTGAATCTGGCCAACGAAGCCAGCTCTAACGGGGCGCTGAGCGGCTCGTCGGTCACCTTGCCCGCGGACTGCAGCGGCTGGCGGGGTGAGGCCGGACCGGTCGACTGCGTGATGCTGAAGCGGGCGGAGGCGCGGTTCGGCAATGGCGACGGCGTCTACACCCTCGCTGAGCAGACTACGGCGTTCACTACTTACTTCAACTCCTTTTACGGGGCGAGCCGGTTCTACGGTCCGCAGCGGACGGTCCGGGTTGGACTTTCGCTCGCGCTCTAGTCCGCGATGACGGATTCGTGACGTTGCAGATCGTTGACCCGAGTCCGGGGCCCTGGTAGGTTGCATTCACGGTGGCAATGATGCCGCCGCAACGGAGAAAGCCTGTGAAGCTGCCCCTCTATCTCACCATCGACACCGTAGACCCGGTCGCCGTCGTGCGCCCGGATCTGGGCGTCGTCGATACAGGAGCGCGACACAGGTAGCATCGCAGCACGAGCCAGACGCTCGTCCCGATCGCCCCACCTGTGCCGCCGGCCGGGTGGGGCGATTGGTTTTTGGGGGTCAGGGGTCAGGGGTCAGGGGTCAGGGGTCAGAAAACCATCGAATGCAGGGAGCAATTCCGTGTCAGAAGCAGTGATCGAATCGACTGGAGAACATCAGGCTCACCAGCCCGGCGGCTGGTGGGCGACCATCCGCGAAGCCCTCCGCGGGTCCCATCAGGACTACACGACGGGCCCCGTCGGCCGCGCCATTCTCCTGCTCGCCATCCCGATGGTGCTCGAGATGCTGATGGAATCGATCTTCGCCGTGGCCGACGTATTCTGGGTGTCCCGGCTGGGCCCCGACGCCGTGGCCACCGTGGGGATCACCGAATCGCTCCTCACGCTGATCTACACGGCGGCGATGGGGCTCTCCATCGGCGTGATGGCGATGGTCGCGCGGAGAATCGGGGAAAAGAACGCCGCGGGCGCCTCCGAAGCGGCGGTGCAGGGCATCGGGCTGGGGATCGGTGCGTCCGTGCTGATCGCGGCCATCGGGGTACCGCTCGCGCCCTGGCTCCTGCACCTCATGGGCGCGCAGCCGGAGGTCCTCGTGCACGTTTCCTACGCCCGCGTCATGCTTGGCGGGAACGTGACGATTCTCCTGCTCTTCCTCATCAACGCGACGTTCCGCGGGGCGGGGGACGCGGCCATCGCGATGCGCACGCTCTGGCTCGCGAACGGCATCAACATCCTGCTGGGTCCGTGCCTGATCTTCGGGGTCGGTCCGTTTCCCCGGCTGGGTGTCGTGGGCGCCGCGATCGCCACGAACATCGGGCGAGGCACCGGCGTGCTGTACCAGCTCTACCGCCTGCTCCGCAAGGACGCGCGCGTCGTCATGCACCGCGCCGATCTGGTGCTGCGTCCGGCGGTGATGAAGACCCTGCTCAAGCTCTCGGGCTCGGGCACGGTCCAGGTATTCATCGGGACGGCGAGCTGGATCGGATTGATCTGGATCCTGGCGGGGTTCGGTACCGACGTCCTGGCGGGCTACCTGATCGGCATCAGACTCATCGTGTTCGCGCTTCTGCCGTCCTGGGGACTGTCGAATGCGGCGGCTACGATGGTGGGGCAGGGGCTGGGGGCTGGAAATCCCCAACGCGCGGAACAGGCCGTGTGGCGTGCGGGGCTCTACAACATGGTCTTCCTGGGCCTCGTGGGACTCGCCTTCATCGCCGGCGCGGAGCCGCTGATCGGGCTCTTCCGCCAGGTACCTCAGGTGTCCGAGGTGGGTGTGCAGTGCCTGCGGATCGTGAGCTACGGATTCCTGTTCTACGCGTTCGGCATGGTGCTCACGCAGTCATTCAACGGCGCGGGCGACACCTGGACGCCGACCTTCCTGAACCTGTTCTGCTTCTGGTTCTGGGAAGTCCCACTCGCGTACGTGCTGTCCCGGACGCTGGGGTGGGGGCCGAAGGGTGTGTTCGCCGCCATCACGATCGCGTTCTCCACGATCGCGGTGGCGTCGGCGATCCTGTTCCGGCGGGGCCGCTGGAAGACGCGGCGGGTCTGACCTACAGACCCAGCCGCTTCTCGATGTGGGTTTTCACGCCCGGGGTGATGACGCCGCGCGCCAGGAGGTCGGCGAGCGCGGCGGCCACCTTCGGGCGGTCGGCGTCCAGCTTCTCGTCCCGCAATTCTCCCAACACGCGGGCGAGACGCTGGTCGTACTCCCCGTGCCGCAGGGAGCCGGCATCCACTTCCTTCTTCAGCTTCTCCAGCTCCTGAACGAATCGACCGATCGGCACGGGCATGTGGTGCGCACTCCTCGATAGGGTGAGGTCGGTGTCGTGTCCCCCAGCTGGCGCTGGAGGTTATGTACGTCGGAATCGGAACAGGTTTTCATAACCCCGGGCGCCAGCCCGGGGTCACCGAAGCACCGGTATCATCCGGAATCCCGCAGAGTCCTAGGCCTGGTTGAGACGGCGCCCGCGGAGCCCTCGCTCCCGGGCGTCTTCCTCTTCCCCCAACCCCTCAATAGTCCCACTCGCCTGCGCCGACAGCCAGACGCCGGGCAGCGGCAGGGTCACGACCACCTCGTCGGGGACCCGGGATCCGCGGGCGCCGTACTGGTGCAGGGCGGCGGCGACTGCCGGCGGCGCAAGGTCGGCGGAGAGCAGGGGGAACGCCAGATAGCTCCCCTGCGCCCCAGCCACCTGGTTCTCGATGACGTCGGCCACCGCCCGGCCTTCCGCATCCCGTACCCGCGAGAGCGCGAGGTGGCGCACCGCCGGATCGCCCGCTGCGATGATCGCCGCGGCATAGTGCGGCAAGTTGGCGGTAATGTGCGCCAGAAGGCGGCTCTCCTGGGACGCGAGACCCACCGATTCGACCATGGCGGCCAGGGACGCGAGCGGCATGCGGGACTGACCCGGCACCAGGAGATTCTGGACCGTCATCAGACGGCGCCAGGCATCTCCCTTCCGCCCCTCGATGTGCAGCGTCTGAAACAGCGCCGGCGCCGGCGAGCCATTTTCGATCGCCAACTCGCCGGGATAGCGAAGCGGATGCTGATGGAAATCGGCGAGCCTGATCGCCCCAATCCACTGATTCGCTTCAGGATGATCCTGCGCCAGCGGCCCGCGCGCGGCTTCGGCGGGAAAGAAGTGCACGGTGTACCGGGTCGCGTCGGCGTGCAGGTAACAGAAGATCTGCGCGAGCTGGCCCGCGGTCTCCGTTCCCGGCTCGACGATCAGGCGCAGCTCGGAGATCGGAGGCGTCGTCCCCGCCCGTTCCCACTCGGCTCCCGCTCCCGTCGTGCCCAGGCCCAGCAAGGCGTCGAGCTCGGCCAGGAGCGTGCGATCGAGGAGGACCCGCCTCACCACATGGCCGTATTGCCGGACCATCGCGCGAACCGCCTGGTTCGGCAGGCGGAAGGGAACGAGGACCGCCGGGCGCACCCGCGCCGTCCTTGCTACCACCCGATAGCGCTGGAGCGGCTCAAAGAAGTGGTACGTCATCAAGCGATCAGTCCGTGGATTCTTCACCGTTCTGATCGCGGCGTCGGGAGGGGTGTCGGCCCGGACGTCTCCCACCCGGAAGGGGGCCCGGCGCACGTTCTCCGCGACGCGTGCCGCACGCTCGTTCAGGTGCCGCACCGTGTCCGTGGCGCCCTGCGCCAGCGCGTTCGCCGGATCCCCCTCGGGCCGAATGGTCAGCGGGTCGAGTGGCCAGGCGGCCGAGCCCTCCGACACCAGGTCCGACAGCAGGGGGGAGCCGATGAGCCGCGCGAGCGTTTGGAGGGGCCGCTCGCGCGGAGGGCCCGCGTCGCCCCAACGCCCGTCGAGAATCGCGACGCGCGCTTCGTCACCGGGGGCCAGCGCGGCGCTATACAGGAGATCGCCGGTCGCGTAGCCGAGGGGTTGCCAATACTGCTCGACCTCGACGATGGCTCCGTAGCGGAGATCGGTGGGAGTGTCCTCGGGTGGTGCGAAGAAATCGATGGCGGGAACGGTCGGGAGCCGGGAGCCGTGGGCCGTCAGCTCCCGGGGCAACGGAGTGGACGGCTCCCGGCTGCCGGCTGCCGCCACCGGTGCGAAGACCACCAGCCGTGCGAACTGGAGGACCTGTCCCGGAAGACTCGATCCGCCCGACGTCAGGTCCCCCCCGGTGACGGGTCTCTGGATGGCCCCGGAGGTTCGGTCCGTTCGCGTCGCGACGGCCACCGCCAGGTCCCTCGGCGCCTGCAGCTCGACCGGGCCCTCAAAAAGGCGAAGCGCGGTGAGCTCGATTGGGGTTTCATTGCGGAGGCCGACCCGGACACGGATGATGGGATCGTCCGTCGGCGGGATGCGCACCAGGCCATCCGCGTCCGACACCCAATATCCCGCGGCGTTACCTGATGCATCGAGGCGGGTGACGGGGACACCGGCGGCGGGTCCCTGCCCGTCGCCATGGACGATGCGAAGGACCCAGGGGGGCCGGGTGTCTGGTGTGTCAGTCATCTGTCGGAAAATATACGCCGCGCTGGCAGCCCTCGCCGCCGCTCTCCATCTTCCCACCTCCCCCGCAACCCGGAGTCGCTGATGTCGGACAGGAATCTGGACCGCCGGTCGTTTATTGGTGCCACCGCCGTCGCAGGTGCATCCGCGGCTTTCGGCCGAAGTGCTCGGACCGCATCGGAAGGGACGACTCCCGGCTCCCGGCTCCCGGGGTCTCCGATGGATCTGGATGAGGCAACCATCGCGGGGCTCCAGGCGGGGATGGCGAAGGGGGAATACACGGCGCGGGCCCTGGCCGAGGCGTATCTCGCACGGATCGATGCGGTGAACACGAAGGGACCGATGTTGCGCGCCGTGATCGAGACCAATCCGGATGCGCTCGCCATCGCCGACGCGCTGGACGCCGAGCGGAAGGCGAAGGGGCCGAGGGGGCCGTTGCACGGGATTCCGGTGCTCTTGAAGGACAACATCGCCGTCAAGGACAAGCAGCAGTCGACTGCGGGCTCGCTCGCGATCGTCGGGATGTCGGTGCCACGAGACGCCTTCCTTGCCGACAAGCTTCGCGCGGCGGGCGCGGTGATCCTCGGCAAGACCAACCTCTCGGAGTGGGCGAATTTCCGCTCGTCGCACTCGTCTTCCGGCTGGAGCGGACGGGGCGGCCAATGCCGGAATCCGTACGTCCTGGACCGGACCCCCTCGGGCTCCAGTTCTGGCACCGGCGCGGCGGTGGCCGCGAATCTGTGCGCGGTAGGTGTGGGCTCCGAGACCGACGGCTCGATCGTTTCTCCCTCGTCCTGCTGTTCGCTCGTCGGCATCAAGCCGACGGTGGGA
>Ga0070730_10004918_pt1 | contig 11607 bp, 8 predicted proteins | sample Coa_R1_3_FD_66447 | JGI IMG/M metagenome (GOLD analysis project Ga0070730, IMG submission 66447) | Surface soil microbial communities from Centralia Pennsylvania, which are recovering from an underground coalmine fire - Coalmine... | ecosystem: Environmental > Terrestrial > Soil > Unclassified ... | reverse complement strand
GTTCCGGCGGCCAGTCCCCGGCGAGCGTCGTCATCCAGAACGCCGTTCCCACGTATTAATCCGCACGTCATAAGCGCACGAAGGGATCATCATGCGCGTACCGATCGATGAGAAGAACTGGGCTGAGATAACGCCCCCGGAACAGCTCACCAGGTTTGAGCGCAAGGCAGTCAACGCGACGATCGTCTACGAAGTCAACCCGGCCAGCGGCCTGCCGCTGATCAAGGCTTCCCTGGATGACGAGATGACCGGGGCGATTCTCTGCCTGGTCTGCACTGACTGGTCGCTGCCGATTCCCGCCCCGGTCCATGACCCTAAGAGCCTGGACAAGCTGACCCTCGAGCAGGACGACAAGCTGCGCGAAGCGGTCATTCCTCATATCCAGGCTATCAAAGGCGGCAAGGCGCCGGTCCCGGCGAACGAGGTCCCTACGCCAGGCTCCGCGAGCTAAAACGCCATCTCGCGGGGCTCCCATACGACTCCGAGCTCGTCCCCTGGGAAATGGTGGCATACGCGACTTACGCGGAAAGGCTGCACTGGACTCCGCAGCAAGTCGACCAGCTCACCATCGAGCAGGACGATTGGATTATCCCGGTCCTGGATGCGGTGAACGCGCAACGCGAATATGCGCAGCAGAAAGCCCAGGAAGCGGCCGAACGGAAACAGAAAGCTAAGCGGAACAGGGGATTCCTGTAGACATAACGCTGACGGTAGACGACGGCCGGTGGTCGGCGGCAATGGATGAATGGCTAGCCGCCGCTCACGCCGAAGGTGTAATGGCGAACCTCGAGGCGGCTCAGGACATCCAGGACCGCGCCAAGCGTCTGCTCACGCGGATCTCACATGCCCCCCATACGAGAACCCCGGCGCCTCTCGGTGCCCCTCCCGCCAGGATTACCGGCACTCTCGCGGCATCCATTCTAGCTGAGCATGACGGTGATGACGCGCTAGTCGGACCCACCCGGGCGGCCAGTTCCAAGAACGGCCCTTACGGCAGGTTTCTCGAAATGGGCGGCGTTCATGCCGCCCATAACCCCCGTGGATACATGAGCTGGTATGAGGATGGCGCGTGGCACAGGATGCGTGAAGTAGAGAAGGCTGGAAGGCCTTATCTCGAGCCTGCCACCGATGACGCTATCCAGTCGGGCGCGATAACCCGCATCTACTTTGACCGCTGGCTGATCGCCCAGGATATGGCCACCTGATGCCAGGCGCTTACCTTCCGCCGGTCGTAACAAGGCTCAGCATGGACCTTGGCGATTTCGCCGCCAAGGTCGCTGAGGCTAAGGCGATGATGAAAGGTCTCGGCGGGGACGCCGAGATCAAAGTCAACGCTGACCTTAACAAGGCAAGCCTGGCGGCGGCACTCACCCAGGTTGTCTCGGTAACCGACTCGTTCAACGGCGCTAACGTCCGCATCGGCGCCGAGATCAACGAGGCCAGCCTCCTGGCAGCCTTGGCCGAGATCAAGGCCGCGGTGTCCGCCATTAACGCCGTGGGCGCAGAAGCCGGCGCCGGAGGCGCCGCAGCAGGGGCAGGCTTCCGCCTGTTCGGCTGGCTTACCCCTAACGCCTTGCACTGGATTATCGCTGGCGGCGCGGAAATCCTCGCTGTCACCGTTCCCGCTTTCGTCGCTCTGGGCGCCGCGGCTGCTGTGGCCATGCAAGGCGTAATGAACGTCGACCAGCACATGGAGGCCCTTTACACGGCCACCGAAGCCACTAACCGGATGTTCGGGCAAACGGTGGGGACGGTTCTGGGAACCGGGGATGCCCTCCAGAAGGCGCAAGACGCGGCCAACCCGGAAGTGTATTCCGTTCTCGGCTCCGCGATCATCACCGTTAAGGAACATTTCGGCAACCTGGCCCAGACGGGCCTTCAGGTGACCGGGATCTTCCAGACGTTTGCCGCTAAGGTGGCAACCGATTTCGCCCCGGGCGGTTCCCTGGGAACCGCTACGGACGAGCTGCTGTCCCACATGGTCAGCGATGTTACCCAGCTCGGCCAGGTGTTCGGCAATCTCGGCCATGCCCTGCTGTCTTTCGCCTCGCAGATGCCGGGCCTGGCTGAAATCCTGCTCGGCTCCCTGGCCGGGATAACCAAGATGGCCAGCGAGGCAATCCAGTTCGCCGCCAATTTCAGGATCGCAGGCGCATCCATTCTCACCCTGGCAATGGGGTTCGAGGAATTCAACAGGTGGGGTGGCCTAATGGCCAGCACCCTTACCAAGATGGGCCTGGCCAGTGCCGAACTGACCGGCGGCCCGTTCAGTTTCGCCCGGATGGGCAGTGTCATCCAGGGCCTTCTCTCTGTCTTCCCCCTTCTCGTCGCTGACGTGGCCCGCTTCGCGGCCACGATCGGGGCAGGCGGTATAGCTAAAGGCCTGACCGGGTTCTCGGAAAGCCTGGCCGGGGCTATCGAAAATCTGACCCCTTTGCAGGCCGGGCTTGTAGCGGCAGCAGCAATCGGGCTCGGCATCTTCATCGACAAGATGGTTACCGCGCAAACCGCCACCCAGCGGTTTGTCGCCTCCCTCCAGACGGCCACTGAGAAGGCTTCCAACCTTCAGTCGTTTCAGACGATCGCCCAGAATGTCGCCCAGCTTAATGCGCAGCTCGCGCAGACCCCCCATTTCGCCCAGGATGCGGGCGGCACGATCGGCCAGCAGTTCAAGGAAGCGACCGACAACGCTAACTTCAACGCGCTTAACGCGGGTCTCAGGCAGCAGGAACAGGATCTCCGGAACGTCGCCCAGGGCGCCCAGTATCTTGCCAACACCTACCACACCAACCTGGTAACCGCCCTGGGTCTTGCCGACGCAGCCAACGTCAAACTGGCCAACGGGATTCTGGGGACGAGCGCGGCAGCCCAGGTTGCCCGGATGCAGATCGCATCCTACGTCCAGGGCATGCAGGCCATGGGTGCCCCCATGTCCGCGGTCGGTTCCGACATAACAGCCCTGGCCATCCAGTCCGGCCTGGCCAGCACTAAGGTTTCCGAGCTTAACCAGGCGTGGGACCAGTTCATGCAAAACCTGACCGGCGGCACGTCCGGGCTGGCCTCATTTGTCCAGTCGATGACGAACATCGGCAACGTGGTCGGCACCGTCAAAAACAACCTCGGGCAGGCCTCGAGCATCACTCTTAACACCCAGCAGTTTGCTAACGCCCTTAAGTCGATGGGCGGCGAAGGGGCCCAGGCGTGGACGAACTTCAACCAGGTTGTCGGTTCCACTGCTCCCCAGTTGATCGACTGGATGAGGACCGCGGGCGCTGAAGGCGCCCTTTCCGGGCAGCAGTTCAAACAGGGTGTTCTTGACATGGTGTCCGCCTTGATACCCCTGGCATCCCAGTCTCAGACCGCCCAGGCGGAAGTGATGGGCCTGGTTGATCAGGTGGACCCGTCCATTCAGACCTGGGGCCAGTTGAAGACGGCCATCAAGAACAGCGGGGCCAGTCTGAGCGGGCTTAATCCGCTGATCGACACGGCCACGCAGAAGATGGGCAACATGTCCACGGTTGCCCAGAATCTTGGCACGGCAACACAGACAGCCCTGCTGAGCGTTCTAAGCTCGGCTAAGGTCATGGCCTCCGGGGTCGGTACCGCCATGCAGCAGTACGAACAGGCCCTGATGAACGGCAGCTCGAATACCGGGGCGCTTAAGGCATCCGTCCTGCTGGATTTCGAGAAGATGGGCTACAGTGCCCAGCAGGCCGAGCAGATTATCAACGCCGCTATCGCCGGGATCACCCCGAGCAAGACGATTACCTTGACCATTACAACGCAGAACATCGAAACAGGCACGACTCCGCTCAGGGGCATCAACTCGAGCGCTCCCCCGCTTCCTGGTCATGCGGCCGGCACCCCGGCCGCTCCTAGCGGCTGGGCGTGGGTTGGTGAAGCCGGGCCCGAACTGGTCAGGTTCCGCGGCGGCGAGACTGTTCTTCCGCACAACGTATCAACAGGCTTCGCTAACGGGGCCGGGTACATGCCGGAAGTTCACAATCACATTTACCTTGACGGCCGGGAAATCACGTCGATCGTGCAGAAGCAGTCGGTGAAAACACAAAGGCGCACCGGACACAATGGAATGCAGAAGCGGACGAGGTAAACGATGGCCCTTAACTACGTTACCCTCATCCTTGACCTTTACGACGGGTCAGGCGCCCCGATCAGCCAGGGCTCCGTTCTTTTCACCCCTTCCGCGCAGCTAACCGATGCCACCGACCAGCAGGACATAACCCAGGCTCCCGTGTCAGCGTTCTTCCGGGCCGGCATTTCGAGCCCTCAAGTAACACTGCTGGCAACAGACAACGCCAACCTGGCCCCTTCCGGGTGGGGCTGGAATGTCGCCTTCCAGAATGTGCCCGGGAACCCTCAGCCGTTTTCTTTCCTGCTGCCCCACGCTAACGGCGCCACCCAGTATCTTTCCGCCGTCCAGGTGGTCGAGTCGCCCGCAACGATGCAGGCGTACGTCCCTATTCCCTCGGGTACTGCCGTGGTCGGGAATGTTCCCACGGTAGCCGGGATTAACCCGCTGGCCTGGGTTTGGAACACGCCGTCTGGTGGCGGCGGGGCTGTCAGTTCCGTGTTCGGCCGTACTGGGGCAGTCGTAGCTAATACCGGAGATTACACGGCTGCCCAGGTCGGCGCCGACGCCAGCGGCGCCGCCACCACCGCACAGAGTAACGCCGAGACCTACGCCGCGGGTATCGTGGCCACCGAGACGGCCAGGGCCGAGACTGCCGAAGCGCTGCTAGCACCGAAGGCCAGCCCTGCCCTGACTGGCACGCCGACCGCCCCGACAGCATCAGCGCTGACCAGTAACACGCAGGTAGCGACGACCGCATACGCGGACTCGGCCGTGGCCGTGGAAACGAGCCGGGCCGAGGCAGCTGAGGCACTGGCACGGCGTTCCGTGACGCTGATCGTCGCGGCCAGCAACGCTACCGCCAGCAGCAAGTATATGGCCGACTACGCATGCACCGGCACGAACGATGACGTGCAGATCAACGCCGCGTTCGCGGCGCTGCCTTCCTACGGCGGCGGCGTCTACCTGACCGAGGGTAATTTCAGCATCTCGAACCCGCTGGTACCCGTGGTGAGCAACACCCACCTCAAGGGGCCGGGCCTGGACGCATGCAAGGTGAGCGCAGCCAACGGGTCCAACTCGAACGGCTTTGCTTTCACCAGCAGCACCAAGAGCCTGATCTTCTGCTCGGTCGAGGGCATCTCGTTCTACGGCAACTCCACCTTCGGGGGCAGCGGCGGCACGAACACCAGCGGCTACGGCGTGTACATCAACCCGAGCGGGCAGACATTCTGGGATTTCCACCTGCGGGACGTGTTCTTCTCCGGGTGGGAGCAGGACGGCTTCTATTCCTATGACGGTCACGGCTATGTCCTGGATCACGTGCTGGCCGAGACCAACGGCGGATGGGGCATCAACTTCCCGACGTCGGGCGGCGGCCAGCCGGAGGTCCGCAACGGCACGGTCAAGTTCAACGGCGGCGGCGGCGTCCAGATGGCCATCAGCGGCGGGGTCGTCGCGGAATGCGAGGTCAGCAACAACACCGGGTACGGGATCGCCCTGATCGGGCCTGCGTGCGCCCGGGACAACACGGTCTACAGCAACAGCCTCGCGGGGATAGTGCTGAACAGCAACTCGACGCTGGGCACGCGGGCTTCCGGCAACGTCGTCTACAGCAACACCCAGTACGGGATACTGGCGCTGACCAGCGCGTCATTCATCACCGGCAACTGGCTCCAGGGCAACAGCGCGGGGACGAACACCTACGATGAGATCCAGGTGCAGCGCGGGTTCTCCGTCGTGGCGTTCAACTGGGTGAACGGCCAGAGCCAGTCCCGGTACGGAATCAACTTCAACGGCGGCAACACGTTCAGCGGGAACGTGTGCAACGGCAACCAGGTGGAAAACGAGCACACGGCGCTGTATTACTTCGGCACCACAGCCAACGCCAAGGCGCGCGACAACCTGGGCTTCAACCCGGTCGGCGTCGTCACCCCGGCCGTGCCCGCGTCCGGCTCACCGACCACGGCCCAGGTGTACGACCAGACGTTCTACATCACCGCAGGGGCCTCGACGGTGACGTGCGCCATATCAGGCGGCCCGTCTCCGGTGATCCCGTCCGGCGGGTTCGGCACGATCCGGGTGCCGGCCACCCAGACCCTCACGCCCACCTATTCCAGCGCCCCGACGTGGGTTGTCGAGGGAGAGTAGCCGCCGTGACCACTCCGGGCAGCCATCGCACAGCGCGCACTCACGCCCGGCCCGGTAGTGCCGGTGCGCCGCCCGGTCATGCCCGCACCGGCAAGTTCTTTTCCTGATTATCCGCACGAGGTAACAAGGTAGCAGATGACCACCTGGACTGTCCCGTCTAACACTCATAATCCTGGTGACACAGGTCACACTACTGATCACAATAGCATTGCTGGTGACCTGTCTCTTATCGGCGCCATCCTGCCCGCTGTTACCGGAGGGCTCACCGGGGCTGCCGCTGTTACCCGTTTCGTCGGCGCCACCGCTAGTGGCGCCCCCACGTCGGGCACTTTCGCAATAGGTGACTGGATTGTCGACCAGTCGGGAACCATCTGGATCTGTACTGTTGCCGGAACCCAGGGAACATGGGTAGCGCTCTGCACTGTCAGCACGACCCAGACGGTTTCGGGGGCTAAGACTTTCTCGAGTGTCGTAGCCCATTCTGCCGGGACTAATACGAGCGGAACAGCGACGGCTTCAACGCCGTCGCTTACATCCGGCACGGCTGCCCAGATCAACACGACGCAAGATGTCATGCTCTATGCGTCAGTGACAACCGCGGCCACGTTCTCCCTGGCTATCGGACCTACGTCGACTCCCGCGACAACCATTGTCGCCAGCGCTACTGATGTAGCGCACACCCTGTTTACTGTCCGTGTTCCCGCTGGCTGGTATGTCAAGTCGACGTTCACCAGCGGTGATATCACCTGGACTGCGGTTACGTGCTAAGGGCAGCATGACCGGGATCACGGTCACAGCGACCCAGGGCGGCTCGACTGGGAACGGTACTTTCCTGCAAGTCCTGGTGCTTGACAATGCCGCGGTCGGTTCCAGCCCGAATTCGGCTAGCGCCGTCTTCGGTTCCAATACCACCCCTTATCTTGATTTCACCCCGCAGAACAGCGGTTCCCTGGCTTACGCGATAGCAGCCGGGAATTCGATGACCTTCTCGTCCGGGGTTAACACGCTGGCCGACGATGGCGGCCTTAGCGTCGAATTCCAGACTTATGTCAGTAGTGCCCCCGGGCAGCAGGTGACCATCGGTGATCCTAACCCGTCCAACCCCGGCACTTACGGCCCCAACCAGATCGCCATTGTCGAAGTCCAGCAGTCCGGCGGCAGCATCCTCACCGACCCGTCCACTCCGGCAGTGGTTTACAACGGCAGCAGCACGAGCGCTACCACCGCCTCGTTCACGCCCCCCGCGGGGGCGCTCATCCTGGTCTTGGCCGGAGGGGCTGGCGGCAGCGGCACGACCACGCTGAACGTGACCAGTTCCCTGCTGACTTTCACCCAGATCCTCTCGGTACCCCAGTCGGGTGACGGTGTTGCGGCTATCTGGTACGCCGTCATGCCGCCAGCCCCGCAGATTGTCACCACCCAGACTCCGGGCGGCGTGATCGGCGAAGCTTACAACTTCACTTTCACCGGCACCAGCGGCACTAAGCCTTACTCTTGGGCGGTAACTTCCGGCGCCCTGCCGTCCGGGCTGAGCCTCAGCAGTGCCGGTGTCGTCTCCGGAACACCCACGGCATCCGTGGGTGTCTACTCGTTCACGGTCACGCTGACTGACGCTTTCACCTTCACGGCCAGCGCCTCGTTCGCCATCGTCATCAACGCGAACAGCACCCCGGGCGGGGTGGTCCGTGCCACCTGGGCCTTGTCGGCTTTCCAGTACAGTTACGGCTGCTTGCCCATCGAAGTGTCCACTGTCGACCATGACTGGATTTTCGTCACCGTCTCCTGGTCGAGTGGCGATGACACCGGCATCGCCTATTGTGCCGATAACGTCCACAACTTCTACCAGCCAAGCCCTTTCGCTTCCAGCCCGCAGGTGAACACCCAGACTTTCGTGGTACCTAACGCACGGGCTGTCAGCACGATCTACATTTCCACGTCAGCCTATGTCCGGTGGCTCAACGTCCAGGTGACAGAAGTAACCGGCCTGGATGCCGGTTACGTAGTGGATGCTTCTAGCACCTGGACCGGCGGCCCTAGTACGTCTTTCACTGAGAGCCTTAGCACTGCTAACGCTGACTTTATTTTCGCCGTGGGCGCGCTTAGCGGAACCCCGCAGACAGTCGGCCAGGCCGGCTCCGGGGCCACGTGGACAGCTCTTACCGGGAGCATCAACGGCAGCTCGTCCGCGGGTGTCACCCAGTCGGTAGCGTGGGCCGAGACGACCGGGGCGGCTTCCCCGTCGATGACGTTTTCCGGTGTGTCCAGCTATTACGCCGGGGTCATGATCGCAGTCCGCCAGGCGGGCGGGCTGCCTGCCAACATTAACCCGGCTTGGCCTGTCATCAAAGCCCAGGCTGCTTTCGGTTACACCCCGCAGCAGCCGACCGCCCCGCCTGTCTGGACGGATATCACCGGCAGGTTCCGCGGGCTTAACGGGGACCGCGGCAGGTCGTTTGAACTGGACGAGAATTCGGCCGCCGACATGACGGCCATTTTCGACAACTTCGACGGGGCGCTAAGCCCTCAGAATACGGCCAGCCCCTACTACCCTAACGTCACCCTGATAACCCCGGTGCAGGTGACAGCCACCTGGCAGGGCCGGGAGTATTCCCTGTTCCGCGGCCTGCTCACTTCGATCCCGCAGACGTTCGACTTCCAGCGGGGACTAGTCAAAGCCACCGTGTCAGACGACTGGTCTAAGCTGCCTAACATTCTCCTGGCCCCGTGCATGATCCAGGAAATGCTATACGACCAGCCTCTAGCCATCTGGCCTCTCAACGACCAGCAGGGAGCGCCTTACGCTTCCAACTGGTCGGGGATCTCGGCTGCCGAGCTGATACCGACCGTCGCCCAAGGCGGCGGTGGTGCTACCCCGGCCAAGGAACTGACTGTCTCCCTGTTCGGGCAGACGTTTTCGGTTGCCTCGAGCTTCCTCACCGCCAGCACGGGCACAACCACCAGCACTGGGTCAACTACGGGCAGCACGTCTAACACGCCGACAACCGGATTCGGCAACACCCAGTCGGGAACCTATCCGGGCGGCCTTGCCGGGACAACTGACTCTGTGTGGGGCAACACGTCTGCCGCCGTGGGCGGCGGCAGCACGTACCAGGGGACTGTCCTGGTTGACTCTAACGACACCACATTGCCTTTGACGGCCACCGGGGCTACCTATTCGGTGTGGGCCCAGATGTACAGCGGGCTTAACTCGTCTACCGGTGCCATGGTCATGCTGCTGACCAACCAGGCCGGGTCGGGCAGTGCCAAATACCTGGGCGTCTACTACAACGGCACGACGGTAACCGTCTCGCAGACATCCGGCTCGCAGGTTTACACGCCTACAGCCAGCCTGTTTGACAGTAAATGGCATCTGTGGACTGTCACCATCACCACGGCCGGTGTCATCACCCTTTACATTGACACGGTTCAGATCGGCTCGTTTACCGGCAGCTTCCCGTCAGGTTCCCCGACGCTGCTTCAGTGGGGCGGGGATACGACGGTTACCTCTACCAGTTCGGCTGGCCTGTGGACGGGCTGCATGTACCTGGCCGCGGTGTACCCGCGGGTCATCGACTTCGAGCGCATGCAGACCTGGTATCAGTCGGGGACGACCGGGTTTCTTGACGAGCTGGCCGGGACGAGGCTTCAGAGGGTGCTTGCGTGGGCGCGCTGGAGCGCGCCGCAGCAGATCGACCCGGGCCTTTCTAAGCAGCAGGCGTTCAACTACCTGACAGGCGGCTATGGCAGCTCAGGCCTTACCGGGGCGATCGGCAACTATGCCACCGCGGGCGGCAGTGCTGCCGTCGACTTCGGCGCCCAGGCTGACGTGACCATGCAGGACATCGCCAACACTGAGAACGGCCTGCTGTGCATGTCCGCCCAGGGTGGTGTCATCTTCCATGAACGGGACGACCTGTCCAGCTACCCGGTGGGTCACAACCTGGGTGACATGGACTATGCCCTCAACCCGACAAGCTCATTCAGCTACGGGCTGGGCGAGTGGACTAACACGACTAGCTGCACGGTTGCCATTTCTAACGGCTGGTCGTTCTGCCAGGAACAGTCGGCGCTGATCACGGTAACCGGGACACCCTCGTCTGCTTCTGTCGCCGGGTCTCAGGTGGCAGCTTCCGGGGGCGAGGAAACCGGGTTCAGCACGTGGATGATGAGCCCGCAAGGCTGCTATGCCAGTATCGCTGTCAACTGGTACGGCTACGGGGATCTCTACTCGGGCACGTACACGGCCAGCTACCCGTCTTTGACGTTCGGGCAGCTCGGGTCCAATTCGAGCGCCACCGTGCAGGTGCCGCCGATGACCCCGGTGTTTCTCAACGTTCCCGCCGTGGCGGCGCCTGCCGGGACCACCTACTTCCAAGCCGTGGTGACCATCCAGGATTCGCCGGCCACCGGGACTCAGCTTTACTTTGACCGCCCGCGGGTTTCCCCCGCGGGCTTCCAGGTACCTTACGAAGGTGAGAATGAAGGCGACCTTCAGGTAACCGAGGACATCCAGTACCTGTTCAACGACGTTGCCATTACCCGGAACGTCGACCAGGCCACCTACCGGACGATCAACCAGGCCAGCCGCAGCCAGTATTACCCGCGGGTTTACACGAGGACCATCTACTCATCTGTCGATGACCCTAACGCGGTAGTGAACTGCGGTAACACGCTGCTTAACGCTTTCGCCCTGCCGCAACTCCGAGTTGAACAGGTGATCGTGGATGCAGCCAGCAATCCTGATGCGTGGGAGTTCGTCCTCGAAGCTGACATCGGGGACCTGGTTTCGTTTACCCGCACCCCTGTCGGGGGTGCTGTTGTCACCGGATCATTCCTGGTGCTGAGCATTTCGCTAGCCCTCGCGCCCGATAAGGCCGAGTTCACCTATGTCCTGTGCCCGGTCGGAGTTTTCTGATGCTGTCAACTGTAGCCGCTGTCATTCTCGCCGTCGTAGCACTTCTCGGCGCCGTCTTCGGCGGCGTGGCCTGGTTCTACCGACGCGGGCAGCAGGAACAATCGCTGGCCAGCTCGGTAGCAGGACTAGGCAAGGCTACGGCTGACCTTGCCACCCAGGTAAGCAAGCTGAGTGACAAGCTGGACGGCCACGGGAGCCAGCTCACCGACCACGAATACCGCCTGAGGGCCGGGGGCCTGTGAAAGCTCCCGCACCCAGGAAGACGCCATCGGCCGGGAAGACGACCGGGGCTAAGCCTAAAGCTAAGGCTAAGGCGAAAGCTAAGACGTACACGGCTGCCCAGAATGCCTCCTACCAGGCGTGGCTGAAAAAGATCCGCGCCCAGGAGCATGCCGCCCATGTCGCCCACGTCAAGCATGTTCAGCATCTTGCCCACATAAACAAGACGCTG
>Ga0070730_10004917_pt1 | contig 11608 bp, 6 predicted proteins | sample Coa_R1_3_FD_66447 | JGI IMG/M metagenome (GOLD analysis project Ga0070730, IMG submission 66447) | Surface soil microbial communities from Centralia Pennsylvania, which are recovering from an underground coalmine fire - Coalmine... | ecosystem: Environmental > Terrestrial > Soil > Unclassified ... | reverse complement strand
CTTCTCCCTCTGGGAGAAGAAGATTCGGGCGTCTATGACGGGCCGGAGAGGAGAAGTTCATGGATATCAGGGATCGGATCGTCGTCGTCACCGGCGCGGCGAGCGGCATCGGGCGGGCGCTGGCGCGCAGGTTCCACCAGGAGGGGGCGAAGCTGGTGGTGTGCTCGGACCTCAACGGCGAGGGCGCCAAGGCGGTGGCCGACGAGATCGGCGGCGTCGCCTTCACCACCAACGTCGGCGTCGAGGACGACATCCAGCGCCTGGTCGAGACGGTGGAGCGGGACCACGGGCCGATCGATCTCTTCGTCTCCAACGCCGGCATCGGCATCGGCGGCGGCGCCGAGCAGACCAACGCGCGCTGGCAGCGGATCTGGGACATCAACGTCATGGCCCATGTGTGGGCCGCGCGCCACGTGGTGCCGAGGATGATCGAGCGCGGCGGCGGCTACCTGCTCAACACCGCCTCGGCGGCGGGGCTGCTGTCGCAGATCGGCTCGGCCCCCTATGCGGTGACCAAGCACGCGGCGGTGGCGCTGGCTGAATGGCTGGCCATCACCCACGGCGACCAGGGGATCAAGGTCTCCGTCCTCTGCCCCCAGGCGGTGAGAACAGCCATGACCGCAGGCAACCCGGACGGGGTAGCAAGCGTTGACGGGATGATCGAGGCCGAAGACGTGGCCGAAGCCTGCGTGCGCGCGATCGAGGCGGAGACCTTCCTCGTCCTGCCGCACCCGCAGGTGCTGGAGTACATGCGGCGCAAAACCGGGGACTATGACCGCTGGATACGAGGCATGAGGAAGCTGAACCGGCAGTTCAACGGATAGGGACCGTCGCGCAGGCGCGCGCGCCGAAGGCCGCGTTCGGGATCGAGGGGCTGGACGACATCACCCGCGGCGGCTTGGCGCGCGGGCGGGTGTTCCTGCTGGAAGGCAGCCCCGGGACCGGCAAGACCACCATCGCCACCCAGTTCCTGCTGGCCGGCGCCGGGGCCGGGGAGCGCTGCCTCTACATCACCCTCTCGGAGACCGAGGACGAGCTGCGCGACGGCGCCGCCTCGCACGACTGGGCCATTCCGCCGGGGTTCGAGATCTTCGAACTGCTGCCGCCCGAGAACCTGCTGGACGAGGAGCAGCAGCAGAGCCTGCTCTATTCCTCCGACCTCGAGCTCGGCGAGACGACGCGGCGGATCTTCGAGGCTTTCGAGCGCGTCCGGCCCGACCGCGTCGTCATCGACAGCCTCTCGGAGATCCGCCTGCTGGCCCAGGGCTCGCTGCGCTATCGCCGGCAGATCCTGGCCCTCAAGCACTACTTCGCCCAGAACGGGGCCACGGTGCTGCTGCTCGACGACCTGACCTCGGAGTTGAACGACAAGACCGTGCATAGCGTCGCCCACGGCGTCGTGCGGCTGGAGGAGCTGTCGCCGAACTATGGCGCCGAGCGCCGGCGCCTGCGGGTGCTGAAATATCGCGGCCTGGCGTTCCGCGGCGGCTACCACGACTTCGTCATCGAGCGCGGCGGCGTGCGCGTCTTCCCCCGCCTGGTGGCGGCCGAGCACCGGACGGCGTTCGCGCGCGATTGCATGGGGACAGGCCTGGCCGAGCTCGACGCCCTGCTCGGCGGCGGCCTGGAGCGCGGCTCCAGCACCCTGATCCTCGGCCCGGCGGGCACCGGCAAGTCGCTGCTGGCGCTCTCCTTCCTGGCCGCCGCCGTGGGACGGGGCGAGAACGCCGCCATGTTCGTGTTCGACGAGGAGCTGGGGCTTCTGTTCACCCGCGCGCGCGGCCTGGGTATCGACCTGGAGGCCCTGGTCCGGACCAACCGGCTGGTCGTCGAGCAGGTCGACGCCGCCGAGCTGACCCCCGGCGAGTTCTCCGAGCGCGTGCGCCGCTGCGTCGAGCGGTATGGCGCTCGGACCGTCGTCATCGACAGCGTCAACGGCTACCAGGCGGCCATGCCCGAGGAGCAGGCGCTGATCCTGCACATGCACGAGCTGCTGCAGTACCTGAACCGGCACGGGGTGATGACCTTCCTCACCGTGGCGCAGCATGGCCTGGTCGGCGACATGAAGGCGCCCGTCGACGTGACCTACCTGGCCGACGCCGTTATCCTGCTGCGCTATTTCGAGGCGGCGGGACGGGTCCGGCGGGCGATCTCGATCGTCAAGAAGCGGACCGGCGCCCATGAGGACACCATCCGTGAGTTCAAGATCGGCGCCGCCGGCATTTCCCTGGGAAATCCCCTCACCAGCTTCCAGGGGGTGCTGCGCGGGGTGCCGTCGATGGTCGGGGGAGACGGACGGGCGATGCGCGACGCCGCCGAGTAGACCCGCGCCGTGACCCACTCCTCCGAGGTCGCCGTCATCTTCACCCCCCTGGGTCGCGACGCCGCCCTCGCCGCGGCGATCCTGGCCGAGGCGGGCCTGGCCGGGACGATCGCCCCCACCCTCCCCGCCTTCGTCGCGGCGCTGCGGGCCGGGGCGGGCTACGCCGTGGTGACCGAGGAGGCGCTGCGCGACGCCGACCTTCGCGACCTCGCCGCTTTCATCGCCGGCCAGCCGGAGTGGTCGGACTTTCCCTTCATCCTGCTCACCGAGCGCGGCGGCGGCCTGGAGCGCAACCCGGGCGCCGGGCGCATGAGCGAGACGCTGGGCAACGTCACCTTTCTGGAGCGGCCGTTCCACCCCACCACCCTGGTCAGCCTGTCGCGCTCGGCCCTGCGCTCCCGCCGCCGGCAGTACCAGGCGCGCGCCAGCCTGGAGACGATCCGCCTGATCGCGGCGGCCGAGAAGGCCGCGCAGCGTCAGCTCTCGGCCCTGGCCGCCACCCTGGAGGACCGCGTCGCCGGCGCCACCGCCGAGCTGAAGGCCAGCGAGGCGCGCCTGCGCTCGATCTTCGAGACCAGCTACCAGTACCTGGGCGAGCTGAGGCCCGACGGCGTCATGATCGACGCCAACGCCACGGCACTGGCCAGCATCGGCGCGCGGCTGGCCGACGTGGTCGGCAAGCCGTTCTGGACCCTGCCGTGGTTCGCCGCGACGCCGGGCGCGCCGGAGGTGGTGCGCGAGACGGTGATGCGGGTGGCGGCCGGCGAGACCGTGCGCCAGGAGATCACCGTCAAGATCCCCGCTGGCTGGCGGATCTTCGACTTCTCGATGAGCCCGGTTCGCGACGAGGGTGGCCGCATCGTCGCCCTGCTGCCCGAGGCGATCGACATCACCGAGCGGCGCAGGGCGGAGGAGAACCTGCTGCAGTCGCAGAAGCTGGAGACCATCGGCCAGCTGACCGGCGGCGTCGCCCACGACTTCAACAACCTCCTGACCCCCATCGTCGGCAGCATCGACCTGCTGCGCCGCAAGCTGGCCGGCGACGAGCGGGCGCAGACCATGGCCGCCGCCGGGCTGCAGTCGGCCGAGCGGGCCAAGGTGCTGGTGAACCGCCTGCTGGCCTTCGCCCGCCGCCAGACCCTGGACCCGCGGCCGGTGGACGTGGGGGCCCTGATCGAGGGCATGCGCGAGCTGATCGAGCGCTCGATCGGCCCGACCATCGCCGTCGAGGTGACCGCGACCGAAGGCCTGCCGGCCGCCCAGGTCGACCCCAACCAGCTGGAGCTGTCGATCCTCAACCTGGCCGTCAACGCCCGCGACGCCATGCCCGGCGGCGGGCGGCTGACCATCGCCGCGGCCCTGGACACGGTGACCGGCTTCAACGCCGCGGAGCTGAAGCCCGGCCGGTATGTGCGCCTCTCCGTCGTCGACACCGGGATCGGCATGGATAGGGCCACGGCCAAGCGCGCCGTCGAGCCCTTCTACACCACCAAGGGCGTCGGCGAGGGGACGGGCCTGGGCCTTTCCATGGTGCACGGCCTGACGGCCCAGCTGGGCGGCGGCATGGCCATCGACAGCGAACCGGGCGCCGGGACCCGGATCACCCTGTGGCTGCCTGCCCTGGACGTCCGCGCCCCCGCCCCGGCCCCCTTCGACGCCGCCGCCGTCGTCAGGCCCACCCGCCGCGCCCGCATCCTGCTGGTCGACGACGAGGCCCTGGTCCGCTTCGCCACCGCCGACATGCTGCGCGACGCCGGCTACGAAGTCGTCGAGGCCGCCTCCGCCGCCGAGGCGCACGAGCGCGTCCGCGCCGGCCTCTACCCCGACGTGCTGGTCACCGACCAGCTGATGCCGGGCGGCCGGGGCACGGACCTGGCGGCGGGGCTGCGCGAGCGGCTGCCGGACCTGAAGGTCCTGGTGGCCACCGGCTATGCGGACATGCCGGATATTCGCTACCCCCGGATCGCCAAGCCGTATGCGGCGGCCGAGCTGGTGGAGCGGGTGCGGGCGTTGGTGGAGGTGGCGTAGGGGGCGCGCGGGCAGGTTCTGGCAGGTGTGGGCAGGTGCTCGACAGGGTTCGGGCAGGGGGTTGGCAGGTAACGGGTTTCGGTGGGCAGGCACCGGGATTCCGGGGGCAGGTGGGAGGCTTCGGGCGGCAGGTTTCTGGCAGGTTTCTGGCAGGGGTTTTCGGGAGATTTGGGACGTCGCAGGCGCCGGGAGCGTTGTTTTTCCTAGGGTTTTCTGAGATGGGTTCGAGGGGCGCTTGCAGAGGGTTCAATTGGTGGAGCCCGGCGTGGAGCCAAGGATCACCGAGACGTCAAGTATCGCATATTGCAACTAGAAATGCAACCCTCTCGTTCACGCGCTATCGACGCTCTTCATCCCCGGAATACGGTCTCGTTGTGCCAGGCGAGGGCCGACGGATCTGGACGACGACGGGGGTCGTCCGGCGGGGCGATCCGCTGGCCGTGGAGAGCGTAGTAGAGGCGGCCGTTCTCGTACTCCTCGCGGATGCGGCTGCTGACTTCGAAATCGAGGCTGGGTGTGATGGTGACGTAGCCGGCGTCGAACAGGCTGTGGATGTCACGGCGCAGGAGGACGCCGTTGGTCGCCTCGTGGACACCTCCCTCGGCGTACGGGCGGATGTGGGCGGCGTCGAGCGCCGGCAGAGTGCGCTCGCCGGTGACGGCGCAGCGGCGGCGGTAGCTGTCGGTGACCACGATGCGGAAGGCGCCCTGCCCCAGCCTCGGCCGGATCAGGGTGGGCTGCCCATAGCGGGCCGCCCCCTCCGCCACGCCCGAGAACGGCGCCCCCTCCACCGAGCCCTGGACTGCGTCCCAGAGCAGCCGGCCATCAGCCTCGTCAGTGGAATAGCGCTTGAAAACTACGATGTTGGTGGACCAGCTCGCCGGGACGGGTATCCACCGCTCCTCCGGCCAGAAGAACGGCTGCGTCAGGATGCGACAGCCAACGTGAAAGTCGCTGCGGTCGGCGCGATCGGCCCGGCGGTATTTGGCGACGCGGGCCCGCATCTCCGTAAGCGAGGCGGCGCCGTTGGCCTCGCCGAACGCCTCCCACGCCAGGGAGCAGGGCAGCGTGTCGGCTCGGAAGAATACTCCGCCGCCGACGATGACGTTGCGCGGCGCGTGGAGCTTGAAGAGGAACAACTCGCCCTCCTCCAGGGCCTTGAAGTTCGCGCCCGACGGCGCCCAGAAGTTCACCTCCGGTAGGTGCGGCCGCGCGCGCAGGTAGTCGAACCAATCGCCGTCGGTGACTGCGACGATGAGGCGGACCGGCATTCGCAGGGCGCTCCTGGGGACGACTACGCTGAGTATTGGCCTGAGTTGGTTAGAGCGCCAGCAGACATAAGCACCTGATGGTCAGCCCGCTAAGTCAAAGAACTCCGCCCCCTCCCGCGACATCGTCGACACCAGCAGCGTCCGGTCAAGCGACTGGTTGCGCAGCTCGCAACTGGTCTCCGCGATGAGGAGGCAGCCGTGGCAGGCGGCGCCGTGGGTGGCGCGATCGCCACTGCGGTCGTCGGGTTCATGGTCAGCGCAGACCGGATCGTTGGAGCAGACGGCGAGCCGTTCCAGGGCGCCGCGCAGGATGGCGGCGAACCTCGGCGCGGTGGAGACCAGACCGCCGAGCGTTCCCTGCGCGCCGGGGCTGGCGGTGTAGATCAGGACTCCGAAGCGATCGGGCTGGCCCGGCAAGGCGTAGATCCGTTCCTTCAGCGCGCTCGATGGATAGCCGCAGTCGATGGCGATCTCCGACATCAGGGCGTGCGAGAGGCTGTGCAGCAACACGTAGGGGGTGCCTGGGTAGCTGGGCGGGTGGTCGGTGAACCGCTTGCGCCAGTGGGCAAAGCCCGCGACGAGCTTGTCATGGCGGCGCGCCACGTCCGCCTCCGCCAGCCACGCAGTGATTGCGTCCGGATCGAAGTGGATGAACAGCCCCTCGCCGAACTGCTCGACCGCCGGCAACCAGTCGGCGCCCTTCGAGATCGGCGAGCCGAGCACGGCAAGCTGCACGTCCTCGACGCCGTCGTCGGCCACGGATGGCGCCGCCTCGAAGCGGGTGAAGCCGTAGAGGGCCGAGACTTCGCGCAGACGATGGACGGCGACCAGAGACTTGATCGCCGAGACGTCAAGGTCTGGCGAGCCGAAGTCCCACCGGGTCCGGGACAACGTCTCGGCAAATAGCTTCGACTTCGGATGGTCATGTCCGATCTGCGGTCTCCCGCAGGCCAGAAGGTCGAACTCCGCCAGCTTGGCGGAGCCCTTTGCGCCCGCCTCAGCCCCCTCGCGAAGGCGTGTCAGACGGTCGAAAATATCGGCGTCATCGTAGGGTCCGAGCGCCGCGCCCACCTCATCCACGAACCGTTTCGCCATGGCGACATCGGCGATGCTCTTCACACTCGTCATCCTGCCGGCGACCTCGTCCACAAGCTTGGCGAGTTCATCGTCTTCCGAAGGCAGGGAGATGACTGTGTAGACCTGCGGAAAATAGGTGTTGGTCGCGGTCCGGGTGAGGAGTTTGAGATTTTGATCGCAGCCGGCTGGATCGCGGTCCAGCAGCCACGGCCGCTCGCCCCGGCACTTGCCGAGCCGCCCCGGCTGGAAGGCGTCCTGAAGAGAAATCCGCTTACCGCAGGCGCAGACGATGCTGGTGTCGGCCGGGTCGGCGCTGGTCCCCTTCTCTTCCAGCCACATTTCGCGACCGCAGGTTCCAGCATGGACCACCCAGATCCAGTTGATGTCCTGAAGGTGGCCGCTCGGGCAGGCGGCGACAAAGCGTATGGGCGTGACTCGGCTGCTCTTGCGCCCGTCCTCGAACTGAAACTTGTCGCGCGTCTTGGCGTCGAGATCGCGCCAGCGCACCAGCCGCCGTCGACGCAGCGTTCCGGCTTCAGCGGGCTCGGCGTCGTTGCAGACGAACCAGGCCGGGAAGATCGGAGCAGTCACGCCGTTGGTGTCGATCGCGCGCGTATCGAGGATCGCCGGCGGCATGCGCAGGGACAGCCGCGCGCCCTCGTCGAGGCGCTGGCTGCCTTTGAGGAATTGTTCCAGACGAGCCTGGAGGCGCGGCTCCGACAGCGTCACGAAGGCCTCGCCACGCATCTCCCATTGTTCCAGACCGCCGACGACGACTGAATGGGCCGGCAGATCGACCATCGAGCCGGGGCCGAAGGTGCGGATCAGCTGGCTGAGCCGAAGTTCGTTCTTGGCCATCAGACGGTCTCCATGGCGGCGTCGGGTTTGCCCCAGGGATCGGCTACCTTCACAGCCACGCTCGCTTCGACATCGCGCATGGAGCGGCCGGCCACGAACCGCTGGTGCGGCGCCGTCAGCTTGGCCAGTTCCCGAGCCAGAGGCATGTGCAGCAGGTGCCGAGGGCTGGCGCCGGCGGCATAGTGGAACGGCGCGCCCGTGGCCGACTGATCGTCGGCGGTTTCGATCCAGTCGGCGAAGGTGGCGTCGATGAGAGCTCCGAGGGCCGCCTCTCCCGCTGCGCCCAAGGAGGTGCGGGCGCGGGCGAGCACCGTCTCGCGCACCTGGGCCGCCAGATCCGGGCGATCCTTCAGCAGATTGACGCCGGCTTCGGGCGTGAGCGTCGGATCCAGATGCCGGGCGGCGGCGACGAGGATCGCGGCCAAGGCGCGGTCCAGCGCGCGCGCTGCCCAGGGCGTGACGCTCGTCGCCTCGACCGCGCGATAGAAGCTGCGGTGGAAGTTCCCGAACTGCTCGAAGTGCATGCGGTCGCGAGGCTTGTGCAGATTGAGGACCGCCAGGACTAAGCCTGGGCGGCGGTAGTCGCGGCCGACGCGGCTGGTGGCCTGGATATACTCAGCCGCTGTCTTGGGCTGGCCCTGAACGACCATCAGCCCGAGCCGGAGGATGTCGAGGCCCACGGAGATCATGTTGGTCGCCAGGGCGACATCGACCGTCTCCGCGTTACCACCGAAAGCGTGCTCGAGTCGTTGCTTGGCCAAAGCCACATCATCGGTCGAGACCCGGGAGGTGATTTCCAACAATGCGCCGATCCGGCGGTCGGCAAACGGCTGGCCCGGCGGATCGAGCCGAACGCGTTTCTCGCCATAGTGCGCCACCGCCGCGTTGACCTCGTCCTCGACGATCCGCCGCGCGCCCCCCAATTCGCGAAGAGCGTTGAAGTAGCAGAGGGCCGTCATGTAGGGGTCGGCCGGGTTTCGCGCCTCGCCCGCCGAAGGCGCGTGGCGTTCGTAGGCGGCCTGGGCGGCGGCGCACAGCGTGGTCAGGGCCCGCAGGAAGACCAGCTTGGGACCCCGGCCCTGGGCGGCGATGCCGACGTAGAGGCGCGCCGCGTTCTTCGACGACGGAACCGTCTCGGCGAAGAAGCTGTCCCGAGGCGAGAGGCCGGGCGGCGGGAAGACGGCCGTGATCGGGCGATCGAAGAGCGCCCGAATCTGATCAGCCGCCCGCCGCACCGTGGCGGTGGAGGCGACGATCTTGGGTCGCACGCGCCGTCCGCCGATGGTACGGGAGGCGAGTTGATCGATCGCTGTTTCGTAGAGCGCGGCGATGGTGCCCAGCGGCCCGGAAATCAGGTGCAGCTCGTCCTGGATGATCAGGTCCGGCGGATCGAGCCGCCAGCTGTTACCAAGCTGTCGACCGCCCCTTGCCACCGCCGCGCCGAAGAAGCCGACGGCCGGATCGAAGCGGTCGACGTGGCCGAAGAACGCCCCCGTTTCGCCCACCCAGGGAAGGGCGGCGAACTTGTCGACGGTGGCGATCAGGAAAGCCGGCAGGCGTCGGTAGATCGCCTCGTCCACCGTCACGATGGGGAGGGCGCGACCGCGACCGAAGTCGCAGTCTGTATTGACGCAGCGGATCTCAAGATTGGTCGGCGCGACCTCGTTGGGCATGCAATGGAAGGAATCGGCGGTGAAGGCGGTCGCGCACCACGGGCAGGCCTTGAGCGGCGCGGGTGCCCGCGTGCTCCGGCCGGTGCGATAGCGGCGCACCTGGCCCACGGCCGTGTAGTCGTCGGTCTTTCCCTTCCGGCCCAGCACATTGGGTGAGGCGCCGGCGCCGACCCACAGCCCGATCTCGATCGGCCAATCGCCCAGAAGCGCCCGCCCCTGGGTGTCCTGATGCGCCGGATCGAGGCGAAGAAGTTCCAGAGCACAGACCACGCCGGCGGCGCGGCCGAGCTGATCCAGGGTCAGCAGGCGCAGGGTGTAGCGCATGATCACCGCGACGCCGGCGCCCAGAACGCCGTGGGCCTTCAGGCGCCGCAGCGCGATGACGAAGGCGGCCAGACCCAGATAGGCCTCGGTCTTTCCGCCGCCGGTCGGGAAGAACAGCAGGTCGGCGACCTCGCGATCGTCGTGAGTCTTGTCGGCGAGGCCGGTGAGGTTGAGCAGGATGAAGGCCAGCTGGAACGGCCGCCAGATCGGCTCGGCGAGGCCCCGCCGCTTGGCCGCCGCGCTCACGGCGAGATTCATGAACCGGAACGCCTGCCGCGCTTGTTCGTCGTCAGCAAGGATGGCGATACCCGCGACGATGCGCGCGCGAGCGGCTTCCATTTCGTCCACCAAGCGGCGCGCGGTCTCCTCGCGGCGAGGGGCGTCGTGCAAGCCCGGGACCCTCCCGCGCTGTGCGTCGATCCAGGCGCCGTAGAGGCCCGGCAATCCGGCCAGCGCCGAGGCCACGTCGCCGGCGCCAGCTCGCGCCGCCTCCGCTAGATCGTCCATGCCGAAGGTGACCCCGGCCATCTTCTCATTGGGCGCCACTCGCTCCACCTCGGTGGAGGGCAACGGGTCGGTCCAGACACGCGTGACATGGCCCGCCGCGTCCTCGTTGGCTCCCCAGCCAGCGGCGGCGTTGCGGCCGACGGCCCACTCGCACACGTCGCGATAGTGCAGATCGGCGAGTCGAAGGTCGGTATCTTCGGAATTGTAGGCCGAAAGATCGCGGCGCGCCTTGAAGCCCTCCGCGCAGGCCAGGGCCAGCCTCGCCTGAAAGGCGAAGCCCACGTCGGCATAGAAGCGATGGGTCGGCGATCGCCTGTTGACCAGGAAGGCCGTCAGGGCGCGCACCGTCTCGCGCCCGCCGTTCGGCGTGGCGAAATCGAACACCCGTGAATGGGTTTCCAGCACCAGCCCGCCGCCGCGATATTGCTCGGCGGCGCTGTCCGGCACCGGAATTGGCGTCCGGGACCGTCCGTCGGCCACCGCCAGTGCGAAGGTGCGCGTCTTCCCCGCCCGCAGCCATTCGACCAGGGGACGCGCGGATTTCACCGGTTTGCCGTCTTCCCCGATTTCGTCGGGTAGGGGTGCGGGCGACAGGATTGCCTCATCCAGCGGCGGCTCGGTGCGATAGTCGCCCCAAGAGACCTCGGCCTCGATCTCGGTCACCGACGGATCGAGGAGCACGGTCAGGCCCACCGACGAGGGCAGGAACCGGCGCCGCGAGGCTGGCGCGTCCGGCTCCTCGTCATCGCCGCCGCCCGCCGCCTCGAGGCCGGCCGGATCGGGCGGCTCGACATCGAGCTCGGCCTCGTCCTGCACGGCGGGATCGACATCGTCTTCGGCCCCGTTCGCGCCGTCCGCGTCTTCGACGGGCGCCAGGAAACCCGTGAGATACCATCGCGATGGCCTCACGCTCAGCCGCTCGGCCGCCAGGTCGGCGTCGGCCGGACCTGGGCCATAGAGGTCGCGCCGGAAGGCGTCGACGATCTCGCCGCGGACATCAAGGGAGCTGGTCATCGGCGTTCCGATCGTTCGGCCATGGCCAGGGTTTCGAGCGTCGCTCGGTGCCAGGCGGCGGTGAAGGCGACGTTCAAAGGTTGCCTGGGCCTGTAGCCAACATCGCTCAGCAGCTGCTCCAGCGACGCGAGGCGCTCGCGAAAGCCGAGCCTTATGCCAAGGCGAAGGCTGGCCTTGTCCGGGCCGCACAGCAGCCAGCTATCGGCGCGCGAAACGGCGTGCGCCCAGAGCGACAGTTCGCCGTGGTCCACGGCCAGGTCGGCGCCCTGGATCGCCACGCGCGCGCGTTCGAGGTCGCTGACCGCATGAACCGCCTTGAGCGAGCGGCGGAGCGCGGGCTCCTCAATGCGTTCCTCCGCGCGGCGACGCTGAAAGCCGGTCTGGGTCTCGGTCACGCAGTCCTCCACGGTCTCGACCCCGTAGCCACCGGCCAAAGCGCGCCAGGCGCCGATCCGCCAGCACGCCAGGATGACGTTGGTGTCGACCAGCACCGGACCGGCGTGACGGGCCATGGCGCGCTCACGGCTCGAACG
>Ga0070730_10004916_pt1 | contig 11611 bp, 9 predicted proteins | sample Coa_R1_3_FD_66447 | JGI IMG/M metagenome (GOLD analysis project Ga0070730, IMG submission 66447) | Surface soil microbial communities from Centralia Pennsylvania, which are recovering from an underground coalmine fire - Coalmine... | ecosystem: Environmental > Terrestrial > Soil > Unclassified ... | reverse complement strand
CCGTGCTGGTCTTTGAGATTGTTCCACAGCGGCTGGCGTGTAATCGTCGCGCTGGCAACTTCCTCAGGGGACGACATCGTAAAGACATGACGAAACCCTTCGCGTTCCAACCCTCGGATAGAGCGCCGGAGTTGTTGCGACTGGTTTCTCACCACATGAGGGCCGAATTGCCGGTCTTGTCGACTTCGGTTGCGCTCGTGGCATAGCTTCTCTGGCAGGTTCAGGACAATTGCAACCGGCAGAACGTGGAACTCGCGAGCTAAAGCTACTAGCGGCTTGCGTGCATCAGGCTGCACATTGGTTGCGTCCACGACTGTTAATCGTCCAGCAGTGAGCCTTTTGCGAGCAACGTAATGCAGCACATCGAACGCATCGCTGGTCACCGTTTGGTCATTCTCGTTATCGGAAACCAGGCCACGGCAGAAGTCGGAAGATAGAACCTCGGTCGGCTTAAAGTGCTCGCGAGCGAAGCTCGACTTCCCGCAGCCAGAAGGGCCGATGAGAACCACCAACGAAAGCTCTGGAATAGTGATGTTCACAGACTGAAGACCCCCATTTGTGTTGGTGCTCCGACTTGAGGGTCTTCTTCTCCTATGGGCAGAAACCGAACCCCATACCCAAAGCGCTCAGACATTCGACCTGACCACTGCTGAAACTGTTCCCGTGTCCACTCGAAACGATGGTCTTTGTGGCGAAACTGCCCCGTCGGCAGCGTATCGAACTTCACGTTGTACTCGGCATTAGGCGTAGTCACAATTACGGTCATGGGACGCGCCGCCTCGAAGAGGACGCGCTCGAACGCGGCCAGACGTGGCGCATCGAGATGTTCGATTACTTCCACAACCGTCGCAGCGTCATATCCAGCCAAACGCTTGTCGCGATACATCAGCGAACCGTGCATTAATTTCAGGCGTTCCTTCTGCTTCGTGAGCATCCGGTCGAGACGGAGATTTCGACTCGCGATTTCGAGGCTCCGATACGAAACATCCATACCAACAATTTCGGTCAGCGCCTTCTCTTCCACTAGAGAACGCAAGAGTTTCCCTTCGCCACATCCCAAGTCGAGCACGCGTTTGGCGCCTGAGGAGCGGAGCACAGCAACCACGGCCCCCATTCGCTGCTGCCAGAGGCGAATCGGCTCCTCCATCTTCGTTTCCTCTTTTGAATGTGCCTCTGCCTTCGCATCCGGATCAGGATTGTCTTCTTCCGCCAACTGAGCGAGCGCCTCTCGCGCCAGTTGCCTCTGTCGCGGCAGATAGCGTTTTACGATAGCTTCCTTGTGCGGATGCGCTGCCAACCAGCCCTCTCCCTTGCGAAGGAGCTTTTCAACCTCATCTTGCCCAATCCAGTAGTGCTTCTCTGCGTCGAGGACAGGCACAATCACGTAGATGTGATTTAGCAGATCCTGCAGACGGACAAAGCCCTTGAGTATGACCGTGTAGTAAGGTCCTTCACCCCACTCGGGGGACTTCTCGTCGAGCGGATGGTGCACGGCACTAACTTCGTATCCCAGCGGCTCAAACAGCTCTCTAAGCAGTTGCTCACCGCCTCGGCACGCCACAACAGCCAAAGTTGCGGCCAGCGGAATCTTTTGATCCGCCAGTTCCTGCCGTCCTTTGCTCCGGCCTGTCATGGCCGTTCCCAGGACACGACCCATCGCCACGCTGAGAAACGACGATAGTACGTAAGGCCTGTCGTTTACATACTGATCAAGAGTGCCTCCCTCATGCTGGCCCCGTTTCCCGCGCACCAGACCGACTGGATCGACATCCAGCAATAGAGCTGCGGTACAACGCTCTGGAGTCGCTTCCGGGTAGAAAAGATGAGCCTTCCCGAAGGACAGCTCGAACGAATGCATCCTGTCTGGATTCTTGTGGAGCAAGTAGCCTAAGTCCGTTGCCGGGTTGTGAGTGGTTGTGATGGTCAACAACATGGTTGGAATTATACGGGGGCTGGGCTCCATGACTAACGTGTCAACCGTCAACTGTCGCGACTGGCTGGGTACGCCATACCTTCCTCTAAATTCCTCAAAGTCCCACACGACTCTGCGACCCGGCCTGATATGGGTCGAAATCGCAGACTAGCGACTTATCGATGCGATACGAATCTAAATACAGTTGTCCGCTTGTTCGTCCGAAAGATTAGGGCCGCTCTGGATGAAGGACAAGTTACGCAGGCAGTATAAAAAATCTATGTCACCTTTTAGGGCACACATGCTTTTGGGTGATATCGACAACATCGGTAAGTGATTGAAAATATGGTGAGCGCGGAAGGAATCGAACCTTCAACCTACTGATTGTTTAACTCAAACTGAAAACAAATGGTTTCAACGGTTTCCCGGCTTTTCAGATGTTCAGGAACAGGCATAAATAGGCGTGGTTGTTATGGATTTTGTTATGAAATCGATCCTTGAATTGGAAACGCTTCCTGGTCTGCCATGTGGTATGGTGACAGCGCGTGACACACCAATTCCGCAGTACGACAGATGCCATATCGGCGTGTTCGGAAACTTTGACGATTGCAGTAAGGGAGTTACATCCGAATCGCGGCTGGAAACTTTACAGCACGTTGTTGGCAATCGTGAAAAGCTGTCTGCACTGCGGGCAAGTCTGAACTGTCTTGTAGATTTCCGGGTCGATGTAGTTCTCACCAATCCAATAGCCAACTCCTGCTGCCAATAAAGCTGCTAGCCAATGCACACGGCTGCCGACTATGGCACCAGTTGCAGCCAAAGACAACTTTATCCCAAGTTTTTCGCCAAGCGTAAGATTCGCGCCGCAAGTGGGACAATTTACTTTCATGTTCTTTCCCCTTTAAGAAATATCACAAAAAGCAGAGACAACTCACTTTTTATGGTCTCATATGGCCAGTTTTCCAGTCAAGATTAGAAAAGCTGGAAGGCAAAACCGTTCCCGGCAATTCGAGTCTTCCCGAAGGCAAGCCTTGTTTGTAGGGTTATGCGGATGCTGCCTGTGATTTCTTCGTGATGGTAAAACTCCGCGCCAGTCGCCGGACGACAAATATTACGACGAACAGAAATAGCATCGAACCAGAACCTATCGCCAGGCCTTGCCACAAGCCCTGTTTGTGCGCAGCAGACTTTTCTTGGAGCGCAGCAGAGGCGTCCGCTTCTTTGGCTTGGGACGCTGCTTGAAGAGCTGCGGCTGCGTCCGCTTGCATCTGGTCTTGCAGTTTTTTAATTTGAGCCTGTTGGTCGGTGACCAGTTTGTTCAGGTCAACGATCTGCTGTTGTAAAGGTGCGGTAGCGGCTGAGGCAGCCAGTTCTTTCTGACGGTTGACGTACAGTTGAATTTCTTCGCGCTGCCTTTGAGCTAAGGCTTGGTTGTAATTTCTCCACAAGTTCGCACATGCGCCATTGGTAAGAATCGGCGTACATGTGGGCTTTGGCGGAACTGGCGTGAGTTGCACAGATTCCTGAGCCATCGCAGTCAATCCGAATGAAACGAATAGAACCCAAAGGGTCTGTCGCATACGTTTCCTTTCCCCGCCTGGCTGGGATGATACCACCCTCAGTGACTATTCCTATTTAAGATTTTCTCCACGCGGGAGAGTGTCGGTTCAAACCACTGCCAGCACAGCGGGATTCTTTAAGCGCAAATAAAAGGGGCACCCGTGAGAGTGCCCGCCCGAAAATTGTCGCTGCTCTTACTTTGCCAGGGTTTTCTTACTTGACTGTTGCCGTCCTTGGCGCTTGGTCAGGATTCCAGCGTCTTCAGGACTCTTAAACCGTCTCTCCCACTTCCGGCAAAGACGGCCAAACTGTGCGGCCTCCTGCTGTTCACGGTCACGCAGGGTTGCTGTCAATTCATAGTTTGTTTTGGCCCGGAGTTCATCGGCCATGTTGCGGAATGCGCGGAGATAGTCGCGCCGGAAAAGTGCCTGCCTTTCGAGACGTTCAAAGGTTTCCAGAACGACGGCGAATCCCCGGTTCAAATCATAGATGGTTTCGTAAAGCCGGTTTTTTCGGCGGGTGTCAAGGCGTCGGCGCTTGGGTTGCGCCATAAGGGTGGAGCGTTTAACGTGAGTATCAGCCATTTTGCCCTCCTATGGGGGCGATCTGGTTAGGGCCGCGTTCGGTCTGATACACCGGGCGCGTCCCGCTGGTTAAGGTTTGGACATCTGGTTTGTCTTGCAGTGTTTTCTTACGCCGGGTCTTCTGCATCTCAGCAGCGAGGCCCGGATTCGTTTCAAGCTTTCATTTTCTTGAGATACTCATCTAGCGCCGTGCGCAGTATGTCTTGGCTGGTGCGGCGATTCTTAGCGGCAAATATCTTGAGCCGTAAGAATAGTGCCCTGTCTAACTTGACCGTTTGCGTGGTCGGCCTATCTTCGACAGTCTTTTGTTTGGCTTTCATGCAGTCACTAGCCGGGCAACTGTAGTCTTGGAAAGAGACAATTGATCTGCGATTTGTGCAATGCTAAGACCAGAACGCCGAAGTTCGGCCAGCTTGTCTCGGTCGCATTCTTTTCGCGGTCTCCCGCCTACACGTCCTTGTAGTCTAGCTCGTTGCAGTCCGGCAATCGTCCGCTCGGACAGCCTGATTCTTTCTTGTTTGGCGATTGTCGCAAGAATGGAAATCACCGCGTCTTTAAAAAGGCCGCAACTGTCGAGGTACTGTTCCGTAAAGGACTTGTATGCGATGCCGCTCGCCGACAGCCGTTGCAAGTGCATTAATGTTTCGTACACGCCTTCTCTTGAGAATCGATCAAGACTCCAGAAAAGTACCATGTCGAATTCGCGCCTGGACGCGGCTGCAAACATCGCTTGAAATTGCTCACGGTCGCCATGCTTCCCGCTGGCGTGGTCAACATACTCGCGGACGATTGGCCAGCCCTGCTTTGAGCAGAACTCCCGAAGCTGCCTGAGTTGGTTTTCAACGTCCTGGCCCTTATCTTTCGTGGATACGCGACAATAAATTGCGATGTTCATGAACTCAGTTATTACTCGTTTACTGAGACGAGTCAAGGGAAAAGAGGACCAAAAAGGGTCGTTTGTGGAACGATTCGAGACGAGGCTGCAAGTTGTTGATTTTCCGTGCTGGCCAGAAGCGAAATTCAGCCACGTTTTCGGAACGGCCAGCAATCCGGCGATTTTAGCCGGAAGGGATATCTTGCCTATCCTCCTGGCCAAAGAACGCTCTAATCGAAAGCTGGCGCGTTTGGCGTGGCATTTATCCAGACATTGAGCACGAGCATTTACTGAAGTCAGTTAGTCCTAGTCGGGTCCCATATCGGTTGGGCAAGGGGTAGGCCAGAGAGTCCCCCAGTTACCCACTGGCACTAAGGCTTTGGCGTGGCCTAAAGCGGGATTTGACGCTGGGGGAGTTCCAAAGGTGAATTGGGGTATGTTGGATTTGTGGCGCGTCTGGGATATGCAGAATCACCAATATTTATGCGGCTTAGAACCATGTTTTTCTAAACTGCGGCCAAGAACCAGTAAAATGTCAATAAATGTCTTATTTATCAATCAGTTAACAAAAAAATCCCACCTATGTAAATAGAGTATCAATCGGGGTAAGGCACACAAGAGGGAAAATATCCGCTCAATCCCCCTCAAGCCCTAGTAAATACTGGCTTAAGTCGAATTGACGGCTGAAAGAGGCTGCCGTAAGAATGCTTGCTCAGACGATACGAATCTTGCTATGGAAGGCACCTGCAGGACGCTATGCACCACAAAAATCTAGGTTAGAGTGTACAAACCACCACTCCAAGCGACCGAGGCAGAAAATAAAGGACATTGATCTTTTGATTTTGGCGTGTCATAGTATCTGTTGATTGTTAAGTTAATATGCCAATGAGCGTCCAGAGGACAAATCCTATCTCTTAATCTCGCTGCCGGACGATAGCAAAAGAGAAAAATCCTGCGAATGGTCCAATCACAGCTTTTGACACCGTAATTCACAAATACAAGGAACGGTCATTGTTTGTTTTCAATAGTCTAGTCTCCGTTCCACAATACTAGGGGAGGTAACCCTGCTACAGCGGTACCAGAATCGCTGGGGAGTTCTTAGACAGATAAAGATTCCCAGCACAGTTATTCATGATGACAGACTCTATCTACAGTCATCCTCTCTATCAGTACTCATTGCTTTGCTCAGTCTTCACAAGAATAGAGCACTGAGGGACTCTCAGCCATTGGCCACCGTATGGGTTGGTCAGGAACGGCTGACAGAGTTAACTGGTTATACCAAGAACAAGATTACTCAGGCAATCACTAGTCTTAACCAAAATCTCTACATTCAGCTTGTTTCACATCGCAAGAAGAGGGGGGAGTTTGGCACAAATGAATACATTCTTTGTAACCCAAAGAACGGAGAGCCGTTTGCTGCTACAAAGGATGTGATACGAGGAAACGGACTTCCTTACTTCACATTCCCCGCCTGCCTTGCCACAGAGCACACGGCCATTTGGTCGTTGGCAAAGATGACTGGTTCCCACCTGAAGCTTTACATCGCTTTGCTTTGGCTTGCGAATCGGGCACGGAGCAACGAGTTCAATTGCACGGCGGTTGAGTTGCGAAGGGTTAGCAGGCTTGCACGGCCAACATTTGCTAAATCCCTTGAAACTCTTCAGGAGCGTGGCCTTGTTTGCATAACAGGAGAGAAGCCGTACAGCGTACATCTCTGTGATCCGTACACCGGCGAACCAATACACGAAGAAACGGGTATTGATGAAGACAGCCCAGCCAACTACTACGTTACGACAGAAGACGGACGTTCAAGGCGATTCAATGCTAACACCGGCAACGCAGAACAGATCGAACAGCTAATACGTGCATCTCTGCCTGATGGCGAAGAGCCAATTGTTCAGCGCAATGGTGACCTGAAGATTCTTTGTCCATTTCATCCTGATAGAAATCCATCCTGCTCTGTCAGCCCCCGGAAGCAAGGATGCTTTCACTGCTTTGGTTGTGAAACCAGCGGTTGCCTAAGCACGCTCATCATGCAACTCAGGCAAGCGCCTAAGAGTGAAGCTATCCAGCAGATCGCAGGTGCTCGCGGAGCAAAAATTGAATATCGCCAGCCGGATAAAAATGCGGTTGCTATTTACTCCTATCAGAATGAAAACCGAAAATTGTTGAAACAAGTTCTCCGATATCCAAATAAGTCTTTTCTCCAACGTCAACCAGCAAGGGAGGGCGGTTGGATATGGGATGTCTCCGATTTACCTCCGATGCTCTACAACATGGATTTGCTGGAAATTGCGCATACCGTCTGTATCACTGAAGGCGAGAAAGACGCCGCTACAGTGACCGAGCCTCACTTGCAAGGCCGATATGGATTGATTATCGGCATGACAAGCGGAGGAGCAGAATCATGGGACAACCAGCTTGCCAAACATCTTCACGGAAAGCGAGTTATCTTGATGCCGGATGCTGACGCTGCTGGAGCAAAATTTGCGGAGAGTGTAAAGGCATCTTTGGAAGCGGAAAGAATCAAATATCGGGTAGTGACATTCGATGATGTTGGCGCAAAAGATGTGAGCGAGTTTATGGAGAATCACACGGCTGAAGACTTACTCAACAGAATTAGTCCCGATTGGGTTGAGATGCCAGATGGTCAGTACCTTGAAGAGGGGCGGGTTTCTCCCGAATTGCTTGTCTCAGCCGACGTGCCAATGGAAGACATTACGATTTGAATACAGGAGTCGCGTTTTTCTAAAGACGCTCAGTGCTGACTGCAATTGCCGCAGCTCCCGGTCAGATCAGCACCGCCATCGTAAATGACAAGACTGCACAGGATACGTCGTGCAGCAAGCCACACGATGGTACTTTAATCGTGGAGGATATTGAATTCTCCTGCGCTTGAAACTTCATCAATAGCACGAATTCAGTTCCATTCGAAACCCCTGCTCAGTGTGAAAGATACTGCTGATATTCTCGGTATCTCGCCATGTTGGGTGCGCCGCCACTTGGCGGAACTGCCCGTTGTCCGTATTGGCCGTTGCGTAAGAATAAACTCCGAGTTGCTGTGGGAGCGGTTTTCGGGCACAATGCGCAACGGGAAACCGTTGAAGCCGGAAAGGACAAATATGCTTTCTCGGTATCAACGGGGTTATGTGTATCAAGCAGGTAAAAAAGTGAAAACGTGGTATGGCATGTTTCGGGAAGATGTTCACAAGCCGGATGGCAGAACGGAGAGGCGGCAACGCAATATCCGTCTTGGTACTCAGGCAGAACTTCCAACGAAAAATGCAGCCCGGAACAAGCTAGCCGATCTTCTCAAGGAATCAAGCCCAACAACTGAGTTGAGTTTTGACGAACTGAGACAGCGATGGGCAAAAGCGGAAGGCCCGACATTGAAAGATACAACGCTGAGCCACTACGAGAACGCACTACGGGCTTACGTTGTCCCGGTGTTTGGCAGCCGCAGCATTTCGGAGATCAGCCGTGAGGATGTGCAGCTATTCCTGGCAGATCAGGCATCGAGATACAGCCGCAGTGCTCTAAGAAGCATGAGAGTTGTTCTCAGCCTGACGCTTGGATGGGCAAAGAGAAACGGCTGGATTGAGCAGAATCCCTGTGCAGGGGTGAGACTGCCACAGCAGACGGGCGGCAGGACGGTAAGAAGAGTTGCGCTCACTCCCGAACAGGTGAACGCGATTGCAGGCAAGCTGGAAGAGCCGTATGCGACTCTGGTGCTGTTCTTGGCGGCATCCGGGTTGCGAATCGGAGAAGCAATCGCGGTGAAGTGGTCAGACTTCAGCGATAACGTGCTGCATGTCGCCAGGCGTATTTATGACGGCGATGTGGGCACTGTGAAGTCGGCCCATTCTGAACGCAAACTTCCGATTGCTCACGATCTGCTGACTCGGATGCGCCAGCTTAGAAACGATGAATGGGTATTCCAGTCACGTCAAGGGAGCCCCATCAATCCGGGCAATGCGCTGAAGCGGTATGTGCGACCGGCTGCGAAGGAACTTGGAATCGCAATTGGCGGATGGCACGACTTCAGGCACAGCCTTACTACAGCAATGCGGCGGAACGGAGTGCATCCGAAAGTGATCTCAGGCATTCTTGGTCATGCGAAAGTTGCCCTCGCGATGGACGTTTACGACCACGCAAATGTCGAAGATTTCCGGCAGCCGCTTTCGTTTATTGCAGGTGAGTTGTTACGAAATGTTACGAAGAACGCTGCTTCCGCATGAGCCGGTGCTGATTTTAAAGGGCTTGGTGAGCGCGGAAGGAATCGAACCTTCAACCTACTGATTAAGAGTCAGTTGCTCTGCCAGTTGAGCTACGCGCCCTTTTGATTGGGATAAATGGCGAAGGGGCTTGCCTGAGGACGAATATCAGTGTAGCACAGAAAAGCAGCCCTTAGCCTTTAGCTCTTAGCCCTTAGCAAGGCAGGACAAAGAGACGATGATCACCGCGACACTTCTGCGCTAAGCGATTCTTTTGCGATGGGTGATCCTGGTTCGGCAGGGAGCACTGTTGATTGGATTCCCCAGATGTCGCGGGCGTATTCGCGGATGGTGCGGTCGCTGGAAAACGTGCCGACACGGGCCACGTTTAAGATGGCCTTGCTGGCCCAGGTTTGCGGCTCCTGATAATCTCTTTCGGCCTTGCGGCTGGCCTCGATGTACGACGGAAGATCGGCCATGAGGAAGTAGCGGTCGCCCCGGTCCAGGATCTCATCCACGATCCAGCGGAAGAGGCCCTGCTCCTCTGGACAGAAGCGATCGTTGGCCAGGGAGTCCATCACGCGGCGCAGCATGGGACTGGATTCGTAGAGCTGGCGCGGATTGTAGTTTCCCTGCTCTTGGCGCCAGCGCACCTCATCGGGCGTGAGGCCAAATTTATAGGCATTGGGCTCACCTACTTCTTCCATGATCTCGATGTTGGCGCCGTCGAGCGTGCCCACCGTGAGCGCGCCGTTCATCGCCAGCTTCATGTTGCCGGTGCCGGAGGCCTCCATGCCCGCGGTTGAGATCTGCTGGCTGAGGTCGGCGGCTGGGATGATGAGCTCCGCGAGAGAGACACGATAATCCGGCACAAAGACCACCTTCATGTAATCATTCACCCGGCGATCGGCATTCACGATCTGGGCAACGTTGTTGATCAGCTTAATGATCTGCTTGGCGGCCCAGTATCCGGGGGCGGCTTTCCCGGCAAACAGATAGGTGCGTGGAACCTTCATTGCTTCGTCTTTTTCCACTCCACCATCTTCTACCACGCACAAGTATTCGTGGATGATCCGCATTACGTTCAAGAGTTGGCGCTTGTATTCGTGAATACGCTTGATGTGTACATCGAACAACGACGCCGGATCAATTTGCACGCCTGTGGTTTTCAGCACTTCTGTGGCCAGTCTCTCTTTGTTGTGCCGCTTGATGGCCAGAAATTCCGACCGGAACGATGGCTCTGAACAATATTTCTCGATTTCCTCAACATGCTGCAGATCGGTGATCCAAGCTTCGCCGATGGTTGCGGTCAACAATGTCGCCAGGCGGGGATTGGCCTTCAGTATCCAGCGGCGCGGAGCTACGCCATTAGTCTTGTTGCTGAAGCGCTCCGGCCAGAGGTGAGCAAAGTCCGGCACCAGAGAGTCCTTGAGCAACTCGGTATGCAGCTTGGAAACGCCATTCACGGCATGGCTGCCGACGATCGCCAAATGCGCCATGCGAATCTGCTTTTCCGGGCCTTCTTCGATGATCGACATCCGGCGCTGCTTCTCCACATCCAGGGGCCACCGAACGGCCACGGTGCGCAGAAGTTGATGATTGATGCCGAAGATGATCTCTGTGTGGCGTGGAAGCACGCGCTCCATCAGCGGCACCGACCATTTTTCCAGGGCCTCGGGCAGCAGCGTGTGATTGGTGTATCCCAGCGTAGCTTCGGTGATCTCCCAGGCGCGGTCCCAGTCAACATGATTTTCATCGATGAGCAGGCGCATCAATTCAGCCACGCACAGGCTAGGATGGGTATCGTTCATCTGTACGGCGACCTTGGCGGGAAAATCGTCAAAACTGGTATGGCTCGTCAGGTACTTGCGGATGATGTCTTTGAGCGAACAGGCCACCAGGAAGTACTCCTGAAGGAGCCGCAACTCTTTTCCAGACTGAAGAGAGTCCGATGGATACAGGACCCGCGAGATGTTCTCATAGGCGATCTTCTGCTCCACCGCGCGGATGTAATCTCCCCGGTTAAAAATCTCGATGTCGAAGTCCTGCGAGGCGCGTGCAGTGAAGAGACGAAGGTAGTTCACCGTATGCCCGGAATAACCGGCCACCGGCATGTCGTTAGGTACGCCCACTACAATCTTAACGTCCGTCCAGCGCTGGCGGCGATTTCCCTCGGAGTCGCGGATTTGCTCCATGCGTCCGTAGAGGGGGATTTCACACAGATCAAGCGGGCGCTCAATATAAAATGGCGTGCCTTCCGATTTCCAGCGATCCGGTTTTTCGCGCTGGTGGCCGCCGGCAATCTCCTGCTTGAAGAGTCCGTATTCGTAGTCGATGCCGTAGCCAAATCCCGGCATTCCCAAGGTAGCCAGCGACTCCAGAAAACAGGCAGCCAGCCGGCCCAGGCCGCCATTCCCCAGTCCGGCATCCGGCTCGACTTCCAGCACGTCATCCAAGGCGACCCCCA
>Ga0070730_10004915_pt1 | contig 11613 bp, 8 predicted proteins | sample Coa_R1_3_FD_66447 | JGI IMG/M metagenome (GOLD analysis project Ga0070730, IMG submission 66447) | Surface soil microbial communities from Centralia Pennsylvania, which are recovering from an underground coalmine fire - Coalmine... | ecosystem: Environmental > Terrestrial > Soil > Unclassified ... | reverse complement strand
TGACAACCATGGCGCCTGCAAGCACAAGTCCGATGTCCTCCGGCTGTAATCCTCGCTCACTTAGGAGAGGTGGCACGAAGGGGGACTGCACGCCGAAGGCGCCATAAAGAAGGGCGTATGCCGTCAGAAAGCGCCAGATGGTACGCATCTCCCGGAGACTACGCTTTGGATGTACTGAAGGCGTGGCTCAGGGTTTTCAGTACGGAGAACCGCTCGCACCAGTGGAAGTGAAGGCGGCGTCGACCCGTTCGGTCTCGGGCAATGATGGCGGCGTCCACGTCCTGATAGAGCACTCGGTTTCCCTTGGTGGCGCGACACCGCCGGTGCGCAATCGTGCGCCCGCGTAAGTTCCCGCAAGTCACCCCCTCTTATAAGCCTATTTCCCTGGCAAGCGACTGACCTGCAACGCTGTGGGACGATAGCCACTTCGGCGGGCTCTCTGCTCCGGGAACGCGCATATTGGCTTGCGCCGACGTACCACCATCCTGCAACCCAATGCGCAAACATGAAGCGAGTCAGCCGATGATGTGGCACGTCGCCTTCGCCGAGCCGGGGCTGCAAGCCAACTCAAGCGATTCGTGATTCGGCCATAGTGGCGTCCGCCTGCTCAGCGACACGGGCCCATATGCCAAGACCCGGTCTTGCAAATCAGCCCCCGTAAGCCCCGCGCCGGTTCACTCAGGCCCGTACGGGTCTATGTCGGTCCCAGTTGCAATGCATTCACTCAAATGAGTCTGGGATAGACCCCATTACGGCGGGCCAGAATATACGGGGCCTGTTCTGTTCGCGATGAGCCTCCAAGATACAAGGCCGCAGCTACGCGCTGCGACTACGTAACAAGTAGGCGCCATACAACGACACCGATCCCAGTCCACAAGGTTACACCCCCCACAGATGCAAGTGCTATCACTGTGAGGACAGTACGGTCGCTCCACTGGGGCCTACCAAGGACGCTTTCATACTCGTCGCCTGCTTCAGGAGCAGGACGTAAGGCGGGAGGGCGCCGTTGTGAGGCAGTGACGAGAGTGCTGCGCCTCCAAGAAATGGGCAGCGGCGGCAACGATGTTGCGCGGGCCTCATGGGCTGCATCGATCAGTGTGGCCATTCTAGCCCCTCCGTTCAGATGGCATCGCTACTCGGATCAAAGCCGTTCACAGACATACCGCTTTCGCCATGATGGCGCCAATTCAGCCAAGTGGCGACCCTGCGATATACCATTTGGCTTAGGCCAGAGTTACGGCAGAGTTGCATGTGGGCCGGTAGGTGCAAGAATCTGGGACGGCAGAGTCGCCTCTCGACATTCGTCTGTTGAGCAATGCCTCAGACCGTGTCCCGTGGTCCGTCTGAACTTGCCCCGTGGCGGTTTCCGGACCAGATTTATAGGGCCGAAGGCCGTTGCGAACCCATATAAGATGTCTTCCCACCCTGAATGCCCACCGGAGGGGAAGCCGCCATCTTTTCACGGTTCTAATAACGATGGAATAACTACCAGGTCACGTACCGCGACTTACTATCTGAAGAATGACTTGCCGACGGGCGCGACAACCGAACTAAGGGTGCATACCATCATGGCTGACGCGACATCCTTGCCGCGGCGGCACCTGCACAGCCGTCCACGGGCATCTCTGGTCCGGTGGACCCATGGCGTCATCAACCGCTGCGTGATGGTCGCCGATGCGGCGATTATCCTGCTTGGGGGCGGGATCGCTTGGCTGCTGATACCCGAAGTGCCGTCGCCGCTGACCTGGCTGCAAGCTTTGACAGTCGCGCTCGTCATAACAATCTCATTCGTCTGGCTGATGCGCTGGGGAGGCAACTACCGCGTTGAACGCTACGCATCGGTAGGTCGCGCGCTGTTCGACCTCGTTTGCGGCTTCGTGCCCGCTGCAATAGCTGGAGGGATTATCCTCGTCGCGTTCGTCCCCCACGCCTGGGAGCAACGCGCTTGGCTATCTGCGTGGTTGTTTGCGCTTTTCGCGGCCCTGGTCCTTGCCCGTCAGGTCGATCGGCTGCTGATCGGGATTGTCAATCGAGGCGCATTGCTTCGCCGGCGCCTCATCGTCATTGGATCAGGACCCGTGTGCAACAGTATCGTTGCGCAGTTGCATAAGCCCGAGAATGCCAAGGATTACCATCTCGCAGGGGTCTTCAATGTGGACCTTAATCGGAGGTGGAACTCCGATGGCCACGCCACACCTGACCACACAAGAATTCCGGATCTCACCCGATATGCTCAGAATTATGCGATCGACCTCGTGGTCATCGCGCTTCCTTGGGACCGTTCCGCAGAAATCTTTCAACTGATCCGCGCCCTTCAGTGGATTGCCGCAGATGTCGTCGTGCCATTTGAAGCCAGTGGCCTTCGTCCACAGTTCGTACGCCCGATGAGCTTCGTCGATTCGCCCATTCTTCAGGTGATGCACCGCCCGTTCAAAGGCACGCAAGCCCTTGTGAAAATCATCGAAGATTACGCTGTCGCGCTTACTGCTCTACTGCTCCTGGCCCCTATCATGCTCGCCGCGGCCATTGCCATCCGTCGCGAGGATGGAGAACCGATCCTCTTCCGGCAACCGCGGACGGGATTCAACAGCAAACCTTTCCTGATCTACAAGTTCCGCACCATGACAGTCGATGCCACAGATGACGGCTCTCAGGGAACCAAGCGGGATAACCAGCGTATCACGCGCGTCGGCCGCTTCCTTCGGCGCACATCGATCGATGAGTTGCCCCAACTGTTCAACGTCCTGCGTGGCGAGATGTCTATTGTCGGGCCACGTCCACACGTCGCTAACATGCTTGTCGGTGAGGGTGTGTATTCGGACGTCGTTCTGCAATACGCCGCGCGTCACCGAATCAAACCTGGCATCACGGGATGGGCGCAGATCAATGGAATGCGTGGAGGCATTGACTCGGTCGAAAAAGCCAACCGAGGCGCCGATCTCGATCTCTACTACATAGCCAACTGGTCCTTTCGCCTTGACATAAAGATCATGCTGATGACCTTATTTCGTGGCCTATTTGGCCGAAATGTCTTTTAGTCGTGCTGATCCGGGCCGCTACATTTTGGGTACTATCGTGGTCCATTTGCTCGGCGGCAGGTATCCCGCGTCACCCTATTGTTGCCTATCACGATAGCTGGAACGAAATGCCCGCCGCGACCGCGGAGACGATGACGTTGGCGTCACTGCCGTCCTACATCTCGGTGGTAGACCTCGCCTTCGTGAGACCTGACCTCGTTTATCCAGGTCGTCTCGACATTACGCAGACTGGGCTGGAGTACAACGTTGCCGGCCAGATCCTGCACGATGCCATCGCCTTGCTCAAATCTCGCCACCCGGACACGCGGGTCCTGTTGAGCCTCGGTGGTGCCGTCTACAGGAATTGGTCTGCTTTGAACGTCGATGACCTCGCAAGACTTGTAAACGACCTCGGTGCTGACGGTGTCGATATCGATTTTGAGGCGCGCTTGCCGGGCTGCAATGCCGATGGTGGTGGACGTATCCATTGCGGGACGGATGAGACGTGGGAGCGCATTATCCACCAGATCAGAAAGGCATTACCGCGCCCGGCTTTGTTGACGGCGGCAGTCTGGAGTGTCGGTGCTTATGGCGAGGATGAATTTCGCCTTACCCAGCCGGTTAGCCCCTATACCGGCTTCATGCTTGGTGTCCTACGTTCACCGGCAGCATCCGATCTCGATCTGCTCTCGATCCAGGCTTATGACGCAGGGCCACGCTACGACCCGCTCCAGGCGTGGCGCGCCTATCGCACGGTCTGGAAAGGTCCACTTGCACTTGGGCTTGCTGTTCAGCGCAGTGGCGGTGCGGGACCCTTTCCAACCGAGGCCGAGACGGAAAGGCTTGCGGAGACAGTAGCTGCAGATCCCCAGGGCGGCATGATGATCTATCCGATGTTGGGGATTCCTGACGGTGGTCGTGGCAGCGCAAGGCTGCCGGACGGTTTTGGGCTTGCCAAGGCGATGTGCCGGGGCATGAAGTTGACCGGCTGCGATTCACCAGGATTGTAGCCGCCTTTGATGTGCGCAAGATAGTACCCCAACGCGAGGACGGTGGTGAGCTCCCCCGGAGTAAAGACAACGGAATACACAAACGATACGACTACTAGGTATAATACGTAGTCGGCGAGCGCCTGCGACAACGGATCGTCAGCGTGCGACCACATGACCGTTGCCCGCAATGCAGCCAGGTGCACCAGCAACATCATCAACGCGCCGATGACGCCATATTCAAAAGCGACGCCGAGCCAACCGATATCGGTCAGGTAGAACATTCTGTTGCCGAAAAGCTGCGCCAGGCTCACGTTACCCAAGCGGGTTGTCGCACCGACGCCGAGAAGCCACCGCTCTGGGTCCAGGCTCAGATAATTCCAGGCCGTGGCCACCGATACCTGCCTGACGGCCAATGATCCACCGAGTGAAGAGTGGAGGTCAGCTGCGCTCTCCAGCCGTCCAATGAAATAGAAGATTCCAACGGTCGCCATAATTCCGAGCATCGCCAATGCGGGAAGGCGCCAGCGCCCGGCGCTCAATGCGCACGCAATTACGACCACCAGCACTCCACCCACAATTGAAGTGCGCTCTTTGTATATCACGTATTGAAGCGCGAAGCCGGCGACTATGGCCAATGCCTTCCACACACGCGGCCGCACCCAAAACGATCGATTGAGGTAGAACAAGAGCAGCATGCCGAAAAACATCGGCATATACAGGTGGTAGCCACGCTCCGGATCGTACATGAACAGCTTGGTGGCGATATCGCCGTCGCCATACGCGCTTGGTGGAACCACGAACCACAGCGCCACCATGACGATGTAGGTGCCAAAGCCCAATCCCAGTATGACCTGGCACAAAGTGACAACGGGAAGACGCAACAACATCAGCAGTCCGGCTACGGAAAAGACGAAACCGTATGCCCATACCTTCACTGTGGTCAGAAACGCCGCCCCGACCTCATTGCCCAACTGTATCATGCCGATCACCGGGGTGATGGCGATGATCCAAAGCATCGTGACGACGAATAGTAGCTTGTAGGGAATATCCAGCCGGAGAAGTGCCCAGACGAATAGCGGCAGAGTCAGCGCTGGCCAGATTTTAGAAAGGATATAAAGCGGCGGAACGTCCACCATGTATTGAAAGCATTGCGCAAACATCGGCAGAGCAAAGAGCGCGATCAGCACACGCCACCACTGCGCGATCGGTGGCTTTTCCAAGGTGCCGAAACGCTGCACGTTCAGCACCCGCATTACTCGCGCCGCTCGTGGGCGCTCCCAAAAAGCACCTTCAGCGCGAGCCACAACACCGGCAGTGAATCGACAAAAACCCGGCGCGCGTGTCTTCGTGGGTTCTGCATCAGCCTATATGCCCATTCCGCGTTCAAGCTTCGGAAGATTTGCGGCGCGCGCTGAACGACGCCGGTAACGAACAGCAGCGCGCTGCCGATGCACAAAGCTGTCCCTACCGCCCCGCCACGTTCCAGCATTCGACACGCCACCACCTCGGACTGCGGCGAGCCGACCGCCAGAAACACATAGCGGGCTGGATGTTGCTGGATAAAATCAACGCAAAGCTCAATCTCGGCCGGGTCTTTGTAGAAGCCCATTGGAGGGTTGAAACGCGCCAAGGTTCGCACCCCGAATCGCGTGCGCAGGCGCCGCTCGACCTCGTCCGTACCGCCGATGACCGTGATCGGATCTTCGTGGTGGATATAGCTTTGGAACAGTTCGACCGTCAAATCGCTGCCTGCGGCCATTGGCAGATCTTGGCCGAACAGCCGATGCGAGAGCAGCCGAAGGATGCGGCTGTCGTTGAGGACAAGCCATGCCTTGTCGTGCGCGACCGAAAACCGCTTGTCGCCACGCGCACAAGTAACCGTATGGTGGGCGTTGGGCGTCGTGACGAACACAAAAGGAGCACCCATTGGCCGAGCGGCAATGCGTGCTGCAGCTTCTGCCAGGCCAAGTGGAGTGAAGGGGACGCCTAGGAACCATCGACGGGCCGGCGGGCAGGCGACGCCGGAGTGAAACAGCTGCGCCGCTGGCTCGTGGTCCACGTTCTCAAACCCACCTGTAGAGCCAGTCTGGCACGTAATACTTACGGCCGTCGAAAATGAAGCCCAGCAGATTGCCGCCCCCGGTCCTGAGGATATCGCACAGGCGTGTCGCGACGGCGCCGCGCGTCTGCTCGGCTCGCACAATCACGATGTTTGCATCCACCGTAGTCGCCAGGCGCCGCACGGCGTTACCAGACAGGTCCGCAGAAGCCACCAGCAACAGGAGACTGAACTCCTTGTGCAGCGCTTGAAGGATCTGTTGCGTCTGAGTGATGGATGCCCGGCGATCACCCAGGACCGCCTGCACCTTGCCCAATCCAACCCATAGTCGGGGTATTTTCGTGGCTGCCACCTGTATCGGCAGCTCTCGCGGCTGCGCCACCGCGTCGGCTGCTGTGCCAAGCGCGGACGCGTACGCAGCTCCATCACCGTCCAGATCCAGGATCAGTGTATTGCGTTCGTACCCTACGGCGAGTTCGGTCCCCAATCCTTGAACAATCGCTGCCCTGCCGTCGTCTTCAGACACCCCTATGATTTGCAGCGATGCGAGCGGTCGTCCGTCAACAGTCACTTCCTGCAAGAGTGCGCTCAGATTGGTGATGGCGTGCAGATCATCCGCCCGCAGCTTTGTCCCACTGCTATCCAGCGAAGCCAACGCTGGCAGCAGTAAGTCGCGTTCGGCCTCGGAGGGGAGGATATAAACCTGGCGCAGCAAGGTTGCTGTTGCCACCGCCGCGGCGCCCAACAGCAGCCCCAGGACCAGGCCGCCTATGACGAAAGAAATGGTCATGCTTCGGCCGACAACTGGCGCCGTCGCCGCCTGAACGACACGGAGATTAGCGTTGCGCTCCTCTACCATGTGGTCCTGGAACACGGCCGCAGGCTGCCGTTGCGCGAGCTGGCGGTAGACGCCTTCCGTCACATCGCGCGTCAGTTGCAGCCCGTGCAACTGCCCATCGGCAGTGCGCAGTGATTGTATACGATCATCGGCCTGCTTGTACTGCTGATCGAGTTCCACAAGCTGCTCGCTCAGAGCCTTATTCTCCACCTCCAGTGATGCCAGGCGATTGTTCAAGACTTCGAGTGCCGGGTTACGGATGTTACGTTCAGTGAAATACAAATTTTTGTCGTGTGGCCCCATCATTCCGCGTGCCGACGCTATCCGCTCATTCACCGCAGCAATGGCGGGCCAATCCGGCTTATACTGATCAATCAAGTGCGTGCGCTCTTGCTCAAGCCGTACTAGCGTGTTCCGCGCTTCATCATTGCCTGTGTTGTTGGAGGTTTCCTTGAAGTCCAGCACCGTCTGCGGTTGTGACGCCAGACTCACCTTCACCGCGGCGATCTCGGTCTGCACGGCAACCTGTCGCTCACGTACTTGATTTTGCCGCTGGACAATGCCGTCCAGCCTATTCGTCGCTAGCACGATATCCTGCGCCATATCGAGCACGTTGTAGTGTTTGCGCAAATCCTGAATTTGTGTGTCGAGTTTCGCCAGCGCGTCGCGGTAGCGGTCGATCTCGCGACCTACGTACGTGGCATTTGTACTGGCATAGATCGTCCGGCGTTGCTCCAGATAGGCATCAACCACAGCCTGATCGACCTTGATGGCGATGGCCCGATCCGGATTCGCGAAGGAAATCCGGATGACATTGCTGCCAGGATCTGACTCGACGCGAATATCCGACCGCATCCGTTCGACGGCAAGTCCCTCAATTGTTGACGGCGGTCGCGGTGGCAGCAGCCCAAACCACCGCCCCCGTGTCAGCCACGGATATATGAGGCCGACGCCAACCTTCCGGATAGCGGCACGCAGCACCTCGTCGGATCTGACAATCTGAATTTCGGACTGAACAGCCTTCAGGCCGTCGATCGACAACACCGTTGGGGTGATCCCCGAGGAGTCTTGTGCGCTCGTGGACTCCGAGCCGATCAACACCAGGACCAGACTGTCGGCGGTGTAATGAGTTGGTGTCAGCGAAGCGGCCAACAAGCCGACAAGCAAGCCCAACAAGACGCACTTGCGCAGCAGCGGACCGTGATAGAACAGCTGCACCAATACGTCCCGCGCCGTCACACGCGGTGTTCTGTTGTCCCCCGAGAGGCTTCGAATCGACGAAAGAGGCGACGCTTGCTCGGGCGTCGGAAGCTTCGCCGCATCACGGGGGGAACGGATCTCGTTCATGGGCAACCTGCCGCGACAATGTTGATCTGGATCATGGGCGGCACTCGTAGGGCGGCCAGTCGCGCTGATTGTGCCGCATTACCAAAGAAATCACGCGCGTTTCCCGCCAGATTGCATTTTCTGGTCCCGGGCATAACGAGATTGCCGCGGCAATCGGATTGCCACGCCATTCGTCCTGAATAAGCACGTGGACGTATGGGATACCAAGATAATTGTATGGTTGCCCCAAATGCCAGTTCGGAGGCAGCCTTGGCCGCAGCGCGTTCAGCAAGCTGTATGGATCGGGAGGCGGGTTGGGTATCGGCAGTTCGTTCAACGGACCACCTGCAACCGTCAGCACCGCGAGACAAGCTTGCAGGGCGGCGGCGCACATCCGGCGATGGAGCATGGTATACACGCAATGGTTTGGCAGTCCCCCAGGTAAAGCAATACGCCATCAAACCGCCAGGAGTGAAGCTTTGTACCATCCGAATTCCGACAGCAAGGTTACAATCTCCTTGCCCAACCGGTCCCACCCATCGTCAGATTGACTAAACACCCATGGAATTGACCTTTGGACGCGTTATGGCGGCACTGCCGGCGCGCAATCTTCTCCGCTATGCGGGAGCATTGCTGGCGCGGGGGCTGGAGGTTGCCGCAAAGTTCGGCCTCTATGTTCTCGCCGCGCGTCGGATGGGCGGTTACCAGGCCGGTCTGTTCTTCCTTTGCCTGACCTGGGTGAATTTGATGTCCACCGCTGCTCGCCTCGGCCTGGAACGTGCCGCATCCCGGCATGTAGCGGCTGAACTGGCGATCGGCGATGGCGCAACCGCACGACGAACGGTCCTGACGAGCCTGACTTGGACTGCACTGGGAAGCCTGGTTGCTGGATTGTCGACCTGGCTGCTGGCCAGTCCGGCATCGCTGCTGCTGTTTCACCAACCGGACCTGACCGACCCCTTGCGTATCGCGGCCTTGATCCTCCTGCCGCAAAGCATTGCATTCACTGTCGGCTTCATCCTAATCGGCCTGGGTCGCGGTGTTGCCGGCCAGATGGTGCAGAGCGCCATACCCCCGCTGTTGTCGCTGCTTGCTTTGCTCGCCGGCTTGAACCAGGCGACCACGGTGCTGATGGCCTACGCGATATCCTACACCACTTGCTGCTGCGCCGGACTCTGCCTTGTAGCATACGAATGGCGACGTGCCTTTGCCGACCGCCCTGGCATGCGTACCGAAGATGCGGGAGCGCTCCCACCACTCTGGACCACCGCGCGGCCCTTCCTCGTCATCGAGCTCGTCCAATCAGCTTTGCTGTCACTGCCCGTGCTGGTGCTTGGCGTTTTCGCCAGCGCCGTCGCCGTAAGTGCGTTCAGTATCGCAAACCGCGTCACTATGATGATCAATACAATTCTCGTCAGCCTGGCTTTGATTGCAGCGCCCGGCTTCGCGCGACATCATCGCCTGGGTGAGTATGCCGACCTGCGCCGAGTGGATCGTCAGACGCGACTGCTCGCGGCTATTGTTTGCATGCCGATCGTTGCCGTGATCATGATCTTCCCTCATGCCCTGCTCGCCTTGCTCGGTGGCAGCTTTGCTGATGCGTCGGCTGCACTGATCGTGCTGTCCGTGGGACAGATCGTGAATATACTCCTTCCCACAGAAGACATGATGTTGGCGATGACCGGTCACGGCGCAGTCCTTCGCCGGGTAAACCTGCAGCAGATCGCGGTTTGCTGTATCCTTTGTCTAACGCTGATCCCATGGCTTGGCCTCATGGGTGCCGCTATCGTCACCGCGATCTCGCTGATCCAGGGGCGCGTCGGTTTCTTCCGCGCGGTTCGACGGGCAATCCCGGCATTGAAGGGATCGAGCCGTTGATCTCCACACACCTGGACGACCTCGCGGATATGCAAACAGATGTCTGCATCGTTGGTGCAGGTACAATTGGCATTCCATTGGCGCTCGAGCTCGAGCAGCTCGGCCGTTCGGTCCTGCTGCTCGAGTCAGGTGATAAGCACTATTCGTCCGATTCGCAGCGCCTGGCTGACGCGGAAATCGCCAATCCCAACTATCACGTCGCGATGGATCTTGCGGTTCAGCGCCGTCTGGGAGGCGCATCCTACCTTTGGGGTGGGCGATGCGTTCCAATGGGAGACGTCGACTTTCTCGCGCGTCCATTCGTCCCACATAGCGGCTGGCCGATCGGTCCGGTTGATGTGGCACCCTACTACCCCGCGGCTTGTCGTTATTTGGACTGTGGGCCACCAGAGTTTGATTATCCGATACCAGGCTTAGCGATTTCTAATACTGACTTTCTATTTAGCCGTATCGAGCGATGGAGCGCTCGCCCCCGCATCGGCGCAAACTATGCCCGGCGCCTGCGCGACAGCCGGACCATCGATCTCCGGCTGCAGGCGACCGTTGTCGGCTTGCACCATTCGGACGATGGCCGCGTTCGCGGCATCCGTGTGCGAAATCTAGGAGGAAACGAGGTCACCATCAGCCCGCGGTATGTCATTCTGGCCGCAGGCGGCCTGGAAAGTACACGACTGCTTTTGGCGACGCAACGCGAGCACCCTAACAGCTTTGGTGGACAGGGCGGCCCTCTCGGTCGCTACTACATGGGCCATCTTTACGGGCTGGCGTCTGAGATCATCATACACTCTACAGCTCTGGACGACGGAATTGAATACTTTCTCAGCCGAGACCGACATTATGTTAGGCGGCGCTTTACACCAAGTACGCAACTGCAGCAACAAATGGGGCTGACGAACCTGTCATTTTGGCCAGACTACCCTGCGATCCGAGACCCTGACCATCGCAACGGTATCATGTCATTGGCTTATGTCGCTCTGGCTATTCCACCGGTCGGCCGAATGATTGTTGCTGAATCAATCCGGGGTCACTATGTTGGTCCAGGACAACCCCGGTGGTCGCCACATATTGCCAATATCTTGCGCGATGCACCCAGTACCGCGGCATTTGTCCCGAGATTTATCTATCAGCGTTATTTTGCCCGTCCGCATATGCCTGGATTCTTCCAACGCAACGTTGCACGTCGCTATTCCCTGCGGTTTCATGCTGAGCATCTGCCGAATCCCGAATCACGCGTGACACTTGCGCGCGATAAGGATGCATTGGGCTTGCCACGCCTGGCAATCGATTTCAGATACACAGAAGCGGATACGGCTCCCCTTATCCGGGCACACGAGTGTTTTGCGCGATGGCTTGAGAAGACTGGCCTTGGCAGGCTGACCTGGTCGGTTCCGGATGAGCAACGCAGCGAACACATCATTGCCCAATGCTATGATGGGCATCATCAGATCGGCACAACGCGGATGTCCGCATCACCCGTCACCGGAATCGTGGACTCCAACTGCC
>Ga0070730_10004914_pt1 | contig 11614 bp, 9 predicted proteins | sample Coa_R1_3_FD_66447 | JGI IMG/M metagenome (GOLD analysis project Ga0070730, IMG submission 66447) | Surface soil microbial communities from Centralia Pennsylvania, which are recovering from an underground coalmine fire - Coalmine... | ecosystem: Environmental > Terrestrial > Soil > Unclassified ... | reverse complement strand
CAGTCGTTGCGCCACCGGGGCAAGTTTTTGGGCAGAAACAGAAGCGCCGCAAGCAGCCAGAGCAATCGTGGAGGTTAAGACCGCATTCGCGATTTTCATGTGCTGAACATACTCACTTTTAGAGAATTGAGCAACGCGTCCAGCGCGCAAATCTGCGAAGAGATAAATTATTTCCGGGTGCCTTTGCCAAAGCCGATCGAGCCGTCGGCTGCGACTTGATAAAGAAAGTGTGGCGTGGCAATTAATTCCGGCTGCGGCGGATCTTGCTGCAGCACGTGTAGCACGTCGGTGTCCTCGGGTTGGTCAGTCAGCACGTGAGTGTGGTAGCCAGCGGCCAACTTCTTTCCTTTTACCGGCGCGGGCTCGAGGATTGTTTTGTGCAACTGGCGCTTCACCAGAATTTTGCTGCCGTCCGTGGAGATCAAGTAACGGACATCACCACCGAGAGGAAAAATTGCGGCTTTGGTCTGCGCAGGATATAGATAAACGTAGAGCAGACCTTCTCCGTCTGTGACTTCAGAGTGTATGGCGGGCACCACCGCGGCGTTGTACGGCCGGCTGACGCGCCCGAAATCCGCCAACGCAACTTCCAGCGCACGGGCTGCAAACAAATAAAATCCAGTGTCCTCTTTCGCTGGATCAATTTTTCTAACGGCGAATTCCCTGGGCTTGGCGAGTTGTTCCGCTTCATACGAAATCAAAAATTTGCTCTTGTCGCCGTTCAACGCGCCGAACACCACCGTCCACCGGCCGTTTTCTTTCCTGGCCAAATAATGCTGGCCGTCAACGGTCTTGGGATTCGCGGTTTGCACCATATCGGTTGCGTGCCACGCCGCCTGGTCATACTCCGCAAGTACGCGTCCGCGTTCGCTGATTGCAGCCAGCTCCTCCACAGTCGGTTTTGCGACGATTTGCCCGGTCACCGCCGGAACAAAAATCACAGCAGCCAGTACACAAATCACGAATCGACCTGGAAACCGCACGCCGGCTCCTCTGGTTTGCGAATCTGCAACCGCGTTTCAGTACCTTACACGAAATTGGGCGCGCCTCCGCGCCTAGCGTACAGTTTGTTATTTTTCAGCCGGCGTGATGACGATATTTCGAAAAATCACGTGCCCCTTTTCTGTTCCTTGCAGATAAATGGGACCCGGTAGCTCTTCGTGGCTGTCCAGGGCGCCGCCGGTGATGCCTGGAATCTCCTTGTTGTCGATAATTGTGGTTCCGTTTTGAACAACGGTGACCCATCGCCCAACCAGCGTTATATCGTAGCTCTGCCATTGGCCCGGCCTGCGCGGCTGTTCCGGTGAAGCTGCCAGAAATCCGTACACGCCGCCCATGCGCCGATCGGGTGGTTCGCTGATCGAGTCCGTTTCGACTTGCACTTCGTATCGGCCGCGCAAATAAACTCCGCTGTTCGAATCGGGGCCACAGTTAAATTCAACATGCAGCTTGAAATCTTCGAACTTGGCCTCGCTGATCAGTTCCGGCCCTTCTCCGGGACTCACCAAAGTCCCGTTCTCGACCTTCCACACCGACTTGCTCGGACCGGACATTTTCCATCCGCTCAGATCTTTGCCGTTGAACATTTGTATCGACTTGCCCCATTTCGGCGTGCTGCTTCGCTTGAGTGCCGGAGCTCGTTGGCCGGTCCACGTCCAGGTGACGCCATTTAATCCGTTCAGTGTTCCCGACAACTTCTCCCCAACCAGCGTTCCTTCAAAGACCATATCCTCGGGCCGGTCTTCCTCCTCCCTGGACGAAACAAATGTCAGGTGGCCGTTTGCTAGTGTTACTTTGAGAAGCGCGCGCGCGTTGCCCCAGCGGCCAACCATTCGGGCCTTCAACTCGCCACCCTCCTCGGTGAATTCCAGCCACGACGGATATTCCCGGTCCGGTGCCTTGAGTGTCAGATCCCAGCGGCCCAAGTAAGCTTTCGCGGATTCGCCGGAAGAAGGGAAAGAGTCTGCAGTAGATTTTCCAGCCAGCAAATCCTTTCCAGCGAGCAAGAACAAACCGATCGCAATTGCGTAGCAAATCTTCTGAATTTTCATAGGATGGAATTCCCTTCCTGGCGGAAATGATCTGGCGGTCTGGCGATCCACGCCGCTGCTGACCGCACTTAAGAAAGACGCAGTCTATACTCTAGTTGAAATCCTGGCAGAGGTTTTGCAAATCGAAAGTTGCCTCACCTTAGGACCGCTCGGGGATGCAGGTTGCTAATGCTGGCATTGAGATCCTTCGTCCGCCTTCGGCGGACTCAGGATGACAACGCGTGGAGTCATCCTCTGCTAAAATCGCCGAAATGACGGAACACCAAGAGCTGCGATTCCCCGTCGAAGGCGCAGGCGAAGTTTCAGCGCTCCTCGTCAAACCAAAAAACGCGCGCTGGCTACTCGTGCTCGCTCATGGTGCGGGCGCAGGCATGACTCACCCCTTCATGGAAAATCTCGCGACCGAGTTGGCAGCCGTCGGAGTCGGCACCTTCCGCTATCAATTCCTCTACATGGAGCAGCGCCGCCGGGTGCCGGATTCACCCACCGTGCTCACTGCGACGGTCGAAGCCGCGGTGCAAGCGGCAGAGTCGGTCGCTTCCGGGCTGCCATTGCTCGCCGGTGGCAAATCCATGGGCGGCCGCATGACTTCGCAAGCTGCCGCGCAAAATCTTCTCGATGCGGTGCGAGGCTTGGTGTTCTTCGGCTTCCCGCTTCATCCGCCCAATCGCCCGGGAACAAAACGTGCCGACCACCTCGCGAAGGTCCCGCAGCCGATGCTTTTCCTGCAAGGGACCCGCGACACCTTCGCCGATCTGAAATTGCTACGCCCCATCTGCGCAAAACTAGCTCCGCGCGCCACGCTGCAAATCATCGAATCCGCCGATCATTCCTTCCACGTCCTCAAAAGCTCCAAACGCACCGACGCTGAAATCTTGCGCGAGCTCGCGGAAACCACGGCCTCCTGGGCGGACCAAGCAGGAAAAGCATAATCACTTCAATTTCCTGCCGTCTGCTATCATGCCCGCCGCACCCATTCGTTCGGTGCTTTCGGGGACGCTTAATGACTCAGGAGATGTCATGAGTTTCTCGCAGCGCTTTGAAGATGTTCGCACCGGTTTCGAACGACCGTTTTGGGTCGCCAACATTAGTGAACTGTTTGAGCGCCTCTCGTACTACGCCGCGTTTGCGTCCCTGGCGCGCTACCTGCACGAAGCGTTGAGCTTTCCCACCGAGCGCGCCGCGAACCTCGCGGGACTGTTTGGAGGATTGGTCTGGTTTCTGGCGATCTTCGGCGGCGCGATTGCGGATCGTCTGGGATTTCGTCGCGCGCTCTCCCTTGCCTACCTGATTTTATCGGGATCATATTTCCTGTTGGGTTCGATCGGAGCACCCTGGCTCGCTCCCGTGCGCGACGCCGTGCCGCTCGTCGTGCTGGTCACTGTGGTGCTGATGCTGCCGGCGCTGGGCATCGCGCTGGTCAAACCATGCGTCGTAGGCACCACCGCGCGTTCCTCCCACGAGAACGTGCGGTCCATCGGATATTCCATCTACTACACGCTGGTGAATATCGGTGGATTTATCGGCCCGCTGGTGGCTTCGTGGGTACACAAGAACCTGAGCGTCGAAAATGTCTTTCGTGTTTCGGCATCCATTGTGTTCTTGATGTTCTTTGGAGTGTTGTTGTTCTTCAAGGAACCACGCCAAGAATCGGGACATCAGACCGCTTCTGCGCTGCAGACTCTAAGCAATTTCTGGAAAGTACTTACCAATCCGAAATTCATGTTATTCCTGCTGATTTTTTCCGGCTTCTGGATCGTCTACTGGCAGGAATTCATCACCCTGCCGATTTACGTGCACGACTACATCAGCGATAAGGCGGATACCGAGCGCATGCTGGCCACCGGTCCGGCTATTGTGATTGCGCTTACGGTTGCGATCAGCGTGGTTACACAGAAGATGGCGGCATTTCGCGCGGTGATTCTCGGCACTTTCATCGCGATGATTGCCTTTGCGATTCTGGCGATCCATCCGAGCGTCGCCGCTGCTTATGCCACGCTGGTGGTCATCGCGTTGGGCGAACTGACGCAGCAGCCACGCTACTACGATTACATCTCGCGACTCGCGCCTTCAGGCCAGCAAGGCACGTATATGGGCTTTGCGTTTTTGCCACTCGGAATCGGAGCATTTCTTGCCGGCCGAATCGGTGGCGCTCTTCTGCACCATTTCGGCGAAGTGCGCCATCAGCCGCAACTTTTCTGGTGGGCGCTGACCGCGATAGGTGTTTTCACAACATTGCTTCTGCTGCTCTACGACCGCATCGTCAAACCAACTGAGGATGCAATTTCGTGAGCGAAGCAGCCGCTACGAACAGCCGAACTCGAGCTAGGAGGGTTTCACTGATTACTGGTCGCTGGTCGCTTCCGTTAGTTCAGCATCCGCCGCAGTGATTCCAGCGCCTGCCGGGCCAGCGCGTAACGCGGCTCGATCTCGATGGCTTCCTGGAAGCAGCGCATGGCTTGCGAATACATTTCTTTGCCGAGATAGGCGCGGCCGAGATTGTAGTGCGGAAAATGGCGCGGCTCGTAGCGCTTGGCGTCGATGGCCTGCTGCAGCCAGGGAATAGCCTGATCGAAATTACCTTGCTCGATCATGTAGGCGCCAATGTCGTTGTAGGGATTGCCAAAATCGGGATCAATTTTGATAGCGCGCTGGCACTCGGAAATGGCATCTTCGAGCTTGCCCTGAAAATGATAGGTCCAGCCGAGAAAAGTGTGCGCCTCGGCGGTCGGGTGCAGGTCAAGGGAGGATTGGTAGAGCTCGACGGCGCGATCGTAATCGCCCTCCATCTGAGCCTGATAGGCGTCCTGAAGAACTTCCCAAGCGTGAGTAAGGGTCTCCTGATCCATGGCCCATTGTTACCACTGGTGGCGCAGGCTGCCTACGGTACGGAAGTCCCAGAGGTTCCCAAAGAGAACCTGTCCTTCCTGACGGTGGTACAGGTACCCCGTCCGTGGAAAATCAGGAAAAATGCAGAAAGATTGCAATTTTGCGCATCAAATGGAGAGAATAAGGGTTGTATTGAGCACCACCGTTTGCAGCATAGGAGAGAAATCGTGAATCGTAACTTCGTTCGCACTGGGGCCGCGTTTGCAACGGTTGCCCTTGGGGTTTCGCTGGCGATAGCCGGCGCAGCGTTCGCGCAGACAAAAACAACGAAAAAGGCGCCGGCGGCCAAAGATCCCGCGGCGGTCAAGCGCGGACTGGAAGTGTTCCAGCAAAAATGCTCGACCTGCCACTACGACACCAGCGACGCGAAAAAGATCGGGCCGGGACTGAAAGGCATTGGAAAGCGCGGTACGTTCACGGTGAACAATAACAAGGTGACCGACGAAAATCTGAAGACGTGGATCGAAAATGGCGACTCGCTGATGCCGCCGTTCAAGGATGTTCTTGAAGACGCGCAGATCAAAGATGTGATTGCGTATGTGAAAACGCTGTAAGAGAGATTCCTCACTTCGTTCGGAATGACGGCTTTCGGAAAATGAAAAGATCATTCCGAGGCGGACTTATCGGACGGCGAAAAGCACGTGGGAAAAGAAAAAGCCCCCGAAGTTCGAACTGACTTCGGGGGCAATTTTTAAATTCAACTCCCTTGCGGGAGTTGCAGCTACTTCAGAATCGCATCCTTGAGAGCCTTGGCCGGGCGCAAACGCACCACGGTCTTGGCCTTGATCTTAATCGCTTCGCCGGTCTGGGGATTGCGGCCCATGCGCGCCTTGCGGTGCGCCTTGACAACACGGCCGATTCCCGGAATGACGAACTTGCCCGCGGAACCCTTGGCTTCTTTCACGGCAAGCTTGTGCAACTCTTCGAAGAAGAGCGCCGCCTGCTTCTTTGGGGTGCCGAGCTTCTCGGCGATGTGCGAAACAATCTTTGTCTTGCTCAGTGGCTTGGATGCCATCTAGTCTGCCTATCCTCCTGTAGATTTCTATCCGTCCCGAGAGACCCGGGCGGGCCGCGGAATTTCTTCGTCTACCCCTGGGATTGGGCGAAAAAACTCCAGCCGAGGGGACTATAGCGAACGCAGCAAGGGAACGCAAGTGCAATTGGATGAAAAACGCAGGAAAAATGCAGTTTTTTATTTGGGGATGTGGAAATCGCAGCTAAATTTGCGGATTTTTCAGGGCGCGCCGGTTCGAATCACGCCGCATCGAGAGTTGGCAATGAATCAAGGCGCGGCAGAAAAAACGGAGTGCGAGTGGCAATTTTTGGGTATGAAACTGAACGGCGCGTGAGCGGCAAGCCAGCGCGCAAATTGGCTGAGGCTTTCTTCATCCAATTGCAGAAATTCGATTCCGACGCGGGCACCTTGAGGCAAATTTTCACACCAACGCAGGACTCCCCACCCGGCAAGATGAGTAAGTGGGCCTGTCTCGAAGGACAAAGAAAAGCCAATCGCAGCGTCGGGAATGATGCGCTGGCCTACGTTCAGGGAAATGCCGCCCCGGCCCAACGCCAGGTACGCGGTAGGAGCATCAATGGAGACGGTTTCGCGGATGTAATTCTCCGGAGGCGGAGGCGCGATGGCTTCGGGGGGCTGGAAAATCAGGTCGCGGCGCAGCAGGCTTCTCTGGACTGCGCTCAACAACACTTTTTTCTCGCAAGGCTTTGAGAGTACCGCCTCGACTCCTAGATCGAACGCGTCAGGCAAGGTCAGATCCATGAAGCCGCTAACGAAAATGACCACCGGGATATAGCGACCAGACCGGCGAAGTTGCTGGACCAATTGAATGCCGTCAATGCGAGGCATCCGAACGTCGGTCACGATGGCGTCGAAATTCTTACCGGCCAGGGCGGCAAGAGCTTGCTCTCCATCGGCCGCTTCGGTGACCGAGCAGCCGAGATTGCGGAACCAGGCGGAGAAGATCTCGCGCATGTCCGGTTCGTCGTCAGAGATCAGAATACGGGAATCTTTCCAGGAAAACGGTTGAGGTTCTGGCATAAGCGTGGGACACCTATTTTAGGTCTTAGCGACCGGATACCCACGCACGATGAAGTGTAAGGCGAAGGCTAACGGCAGGAAAAATAATTTTGCCGTCGAGCAGCGAAAAGACTACTATTTGGACGTAAGCCCGCGGTTCCCCCTTCCAAAAATTTCGCGGCTCTTCCGGGGTAGGTTGTCTCCGAAGAGCTGACAGGCGCGCAAATCGCATTGGCGCGAAGCGTCGGAGAATTTCGGTGATTTCGTGTTGGCCGAACTCCGGACAGCGTATGGCTGGAAAGGCTGGAGGCAAGGGTGAACGGCACGAAAAGCACAAACCGCAAGTGGAAACAGATGGGACTGGCAGAGCGCTGCGTGAGGCGAGGCGCGCCGTGCTTGCTATTTCTGGCCGGAGGGATGTTTGCCTCGCTGCTCCTGCAGCCATTCATACCTCAAGCCTACGTGGTGCTGATGCTGCTGGCGACGGCGGGATGCGGGTGGGTGGGGAGAAGGGTGGTAGGGGCGATCTGCGGGATGCTAGCCGCGGTCAGTGTGGAGTACTTCTTCTTGAGTCCTTACCTGAGCTTTCGGCTGGACGTAAATCTGGTGCCGGAGTTGATTGTCTTTTCGGTGGCCACGGTCGGTGTGGGCTGGCTGAGCGGAGCGTGGAGCGAAACTCGCGACGAACTGGAGGAGAGCGCGGAGCAGTTCCGGATACTGCTCGATGGCGTAAAGGACTACGCGGTTTTTCTTCTGGATGAACAGGGCCGGGTGGCTACGTGGAACGCCGGAGCACAAAGAATGAAAGGCTACTCGGGGGAAGAGATCATCGGGAAACCGATCGACGTGTTTTATTCGGCGGAAGACGTGGCACAAAGGAAGCCACAGGAGTTGCAGGCGCAAGCAGCGGATCGCGGAAGCATGCGGACTGAGGGATGGCGGGTGAGAAAAGATGGCACGCGGTTCTGGGCGGAAGTGACCATCACAGCGTTATATGAGGAGACCGGACGCTTGCGCGGCTACGCCAAGACGACTCGAGACATCACCGAACTTCGCAAGAACCAGCAGGCGCTGGAAGCAAAGGAAGAAGAGCTGCGAGTGTTGGTGGAGTCGGCGCCCGACGGGGTGCTGATGAGTGACGAGCGCGGGACGATTGTATTTGTAAATGAGCGAGCGGAAAAAATGTTTGGCTACTTTCGACAGGAGCTGCTCGGCAAAAAGGTGGAAACACTGGTTCCGGCAAAGAATCGAGGAGCACACATCGGCCGCCGGGTGCTTTACCAACAGGAGCCGCACGCGCGGCCGATGGGTATCGGCCTGGACCTGAGCGGTTTGAGGAAAGACGGAACGGAATTTCCGGTGGAGATCAGCCTAAGTCCCGTCGAGTCAGAAAAGGAGCGGCGGTTTATCGCCAGCATTCGCGACATCAGTGAGCGGCGGACACTAGAACAAGAGCTGCAGAACACCAAGATCCAGGAACTGGCACAAATCATGATCCGCGATCTGGACGGGCGGATCCTGCAGTGGAGTGCAGGAATGGAACGAATGTATGGATATACGCGCCAGGAGGCTGAAGGTGCGCTTTCGCATCAGCTGTTGCAATCCGAATTCCCCGAACAGCTGGGCAACATGGAAGCGGAGCTCTTGCGTACCGGCTATTGGGAGGGAGAGCTGATTCATCGAACGAAGGAGGGGAAAAAGATTGTGGTGACCAGCAGCTGGGTGCTGCACCGAGGCAAAGACGGACAGCCATCGCGAGTGCTGGAATCGTGTACGGACGTGACCGCGCTGAAGGAAGCGGAGGCCAAAGCGCTAGAGCTGAACCAGGCGCTGGAACGGCAAAATGCGGATCTGACGCTGGCCAAAGCGCTGATCGAATCGCAGACGCAAAAGATAGCAATTTCCGCCAAGATGTCGGCACTGGGCGAGATGGCGGGAGGAATGGCGCACGAGATCAACAATCCGATGGGAATTATTCATGCGCGGGCCAGCGACTTGATGGAGGCGGCAGCAGAAAAAGAGACGGTGCCATCGATCATGGTGCTGTCCACGATGGAGAAAATCCGCAATACGGCATCGCGGGTGACCAAGATCACGATGGGATTAAGGAAATTCGCGAGGGAGACGCGCGGCGATTCCGCGACACAGACGGGTGTGAAGGAGATTCTAGAAGAAACGCTGCCATTCTGCATGGAGCGCCTGAAGCAAAATTCGGTGGAATTGCGGGTGGCGCCCGTCGAGAGTTCGCTGCGCATCGATTGCAGACCGACCGAGATTTCCCAGGTGATCCTGAACCTGCTCAACAACGCTGTGGACGCGGTGCGGCCACTGGCGGAAAAGTGGGTGGAGCTGAACGTAAGAAACGCCGGCAAGGACGTGGAGATATCTGTGACCGACAGTGGCGGAGGGATTCCGGAAAAAATCAGAGACAAGATGGGGCAGCCATTTTTCACGACAAAAGAGGTGGGGCACGGGACCGGACTGGGACTGAGCATCTCGAAAGGAATTGTGGAAGCGCACGGGGGACATTTGAGTCTTGATGCGCAGTGCGAACACACGAGATTTGTGGTGACGCTGCCAAAGGCGGTAGCAGTGTCCAAGGAAACGGTGGAAGTCGGCAAGTAAGGGTCGGTGAGCGCGGAAGGCGATGCGCGGGAAACAGCGGCGGCATAAAGCCGCCGCTACATTAAGAAATTTGGGCTAGAGAGTAGCCAAGTCCTGATAGAAATGGGCAATTGCTTTGATGCCGCTGAAATAATTGTCCAGATAAAGATGCTCGTCCGGCGCGTGGGCATTTTCATCGGGCAGGCCAAAGCCGATGAGCACGCACGGCACTTTGAAAGTGTCATACATTTGAGTGACGAACGGGATCGAGCCGCCCTCGCGGATGAAGACCGCTTTCTTCTTGAAGCCTTTTTCCAGTGCGGCTTGCGCTCGCTGAAAAATCGGCGCGTGATAAGGGGCGGACCAGGGCTTGCCGGTGCTGAGGACTTCAAACTTGCAGTGCACCGCTTTGGGCAACAGCTTTCGGATGTGCTTTTCAACCAACTTAGCGATGCGCTGCGGATCCTGGCCGGGGACGAGGCGCGTGGAAAACTTTGCGTAGGCTTTGGACGGAATGACCGTCTTGGCGCCTTCGCCCTGATAGCCACCCCAGATGCCGTTCAGCTCCAAAGTCGGCCGGATCCAGAGCTGTTCGATCGTGGTGTAACTCTTTTCCCCGAAATAGCCGGGAGCGCCGACCGCTTCCTGAAAGGCTTTGCGGCTCCAGGGCAGGGCGTTGAGAGCTTTGCGCTCGGTTTTGGAGAGTGCCTTGACCTTGTCATAGAAACCCGGAACGGTGACTCGGAAGTTTTTGTCGTGGAGTTTTGCAAAAAGTTCGGCGAGGACGGTGAGCGGATTGGGAACGGCGCCGCCGTAAACTCCGGAGTGCAGGTCGCGCACCGGACCGGTTAACTCGATTTGATAATAGTTCAGTCCACGCAAGCCGTAAGTGATTGACGGCGCGCCCTTGCCGAGCATCGAAGTGTCGGAAACCACCAGCGCGTCGGCGCGGAGCCGGTCTTTATTTTTTTGCACGAAGTTCCAGAGGCTGACGCTGCCAACTTCCTCTTCGCCTTCGATCAGGATCTTGATGTTGATGGGAAATTGGCCGTTCAATTCGTGCAGCGCCTGCAGCGCCTTGAGGTGGATGTGCACCTGGCCCTTGTCGTCGGCGGTGCCACGGGCATAAATGTTCCCATTGCGGACGGCCGGTTCGAAGGCCGGTGAAGTCCAAAGATGAAGTGGCTCGGCCGGCTGGACATCGTAATGGCCATAAAAAAGAATGGTCGGTTTCCCGGGCGCGTTGAGCGACTCCGCATAAACGAGCGGATGTAGGGCTGTGGGCACGACCTCCACGGTTGAGAATCCGGCAGAGCGGAGATTGTCGGCAACCCAGCGGGCGGCGCGCTCGATGTCCGGCTTGTGCTCGGACTTGGCGCTAACGCTGGGGATGCGGAGAAATTCGTTCAATTCTGCAAGATGCTGGTCACGGCGTGAATCTATGAATTCGGCCAGAGTCATGGGGACGGAGGAGCGTATGAGTCCTTTCAAGAATTAATACGAATTAATGCGCAATTCGGCTGATGAAAGTTTGCGGACGGGAATGAAAAATAGACCGATTTATGATCGCCCGCAACCCTACTTTTTTATTGTAAGACCGGGTTCAGGAAAAGAACAAGCGATGCCAGGGCCATCGTTCCTGATGCGATACATCCGGCCGGAAGGGCAATTGACGGACTCCGAAGAGCCGCCCAACATTGGGGCATGAGTACAACAGCTGAATTCACCGCCCCGCGGCGCAGCGCTCGAATCTTTCGCAAGATGAAGTTGCAAGCGCAAGGCCGGGCGCATAACGGCAAAAAGTTCCGGGAAACCTGCGAAACGCTGGTGGTCAGCGCGCACGGCGGCCTGCTGATGCTGAAGCATGAAGTGGATGACGGCGAATTGCTGGTGATCACCAATCCGGAAACACAAGAAGAGCTGGAATGCCGGATTGTATATCTAGGCGAGCTGTGCGATCAGGGGCAACGAGTAGGAATCGAGTTCCTGACGCCCGCGCCGCACTTCTGGGGGCTGGAATTCTCCGATCCAGTTT
>Ga0070730_10004913_pt1 | contig 11615 bp, 13 predicted proteins | sample Coa_R1_3_FD_66447 | JGI IMG/M metagenome (GOLD analysis project Ga0070730, IMG submission 66447) | Surface soil microbial communities from Centralia Pennsylvania, which are recovering from an underground coalmine fire - Coalmine... | ecosystem: Environmental > Terrestrial > Soil > Unclassified ... | reverse complement strand
GCTGGCTCATCCAGTACAACACCGAGCGTCCCCATCAGGGCTATCGCAACCTGGGCAATCGTCCCATTGATACGGTGAACGCTTACTTGACAACTGTTAGGAAAGAAGCTTAGTAGTACAGTTTTTCCATCATACTCGTCTCCCTTTGCAGGTTAACGCGGTCTATGCCCAGCTTCTTGGTCCTCCGGTCGCTGATCTACGAAAGCTTGGCTTGAATGCTCATGTGCGCGACGGCAATGAAATCGAAGTCGATGGGCGGCGGATAGCCGGGGTGGGCGGCGGACGAATCGGCGAGGCAGTGCTCGTGGTCGGCAACATCCTGCTCGATTTTGATTACGAAATGATGGCACGAATTTGGCGTGTTCCATCAGAAGACTTCCGCCGCCTCGCCTTCGAAGCCCTGCAGAGCCGCATGACAACATTATGGAGTAGGCTCTCGCAGCCGGTATCTTCAGATGAGAGCCAGGCGCGGTTTGCCGAAGCATATGCTCTTGCACTGGATCGTCCGGTCGTGCCTGGATCACTGACAGAGGCGGAACAGGCGAAAGCTGTCGAAATGGAAGAGCATCTCATCTCGGAAGAATGGCTCCAGCTCCATTCAGAGGATAAAGATGAACCGATGCGGAAATTAAAAATTTCGCTCGATGCTTTTGTCATGACGAAGAAGCCCGCATAAACGACATAGTCATCGGCTGTACGTGTTTCGCCAGAAATGACGTTATTGTGCAAGCTATCTTGACAGGTGACCTACCAGAGGAAAAAAGGCATCTTTTAGAAAACAGGTTGGTCGGCGTCCCTTTGAGATACTGGTCTGAAGTCGTTTTGGTGACCATGTCGCAGCTAGCTGTAGGTAGCACTCAACCTTGACAAGGACTTTACCTTTGCCGTAACTGCTTTGATCAGAGTTGCCTCCTATGATACCATGAACCTATGACTGATCAGGAACGCATCGCCCAGTTAGAAGCGGAAAATGCTGCTCAGGCGCGCTGCATCGCGGAACTGCGGGAGCAGGTAGCGACCTTAGAAGCGCAAGTGCAGCACCTGCGCGCACGCCTGGCGAAAGATAGCCACAACCGTAGCAAACCACCCTCCAGTGATGGGCTGAGCCGCCGTCCGCGCAGCCAGCGGGTCCAGACTGGCCGTAAGACAGGCAGCCAACCCGGTCATCCTGGGCACGCGCTGGTCCAGGTCGCGGTCCCTGATGTCCAGGTGGTGCATCGTCCAGCCGTTTGTAGCGTCTGCCAGTGCCCACTGGCGGGGGTGGGCGGCCAGGTGGTCGAGCGGCGCCAGGTCCAGGACGTACCGCCGCCGAAGCTGGTGGTGACGCAACATCAGGTGGAAGCCGGGTGCGGCCCTATTGCACCGGGCCGAGCAGGTCTTGGCCTGTGTCGAGGACGGCGCCGTACCCGTCACCAACAATCAGGCAGAACAAGACCTGCGGATGGCGAAAGGGCAGCAGAAGATTTCGGGCACCTTCCGCAGCCCGGCAGGGGCGACCGCCTTCTCTCGCATTCGCAGCTATCTCTCCACGATGCGCAAGCAAGGCCAGGCGCTGCTGCCCGCGCTCAGTGCTGTCTTTCTGGATCAGCCTTTGCCTGTCTCTTGGGGCAGCTAAGCAGTTACCCTTTGCCTTAGGATTATAATGCGGGAGACGGTTGGTATTATCCAGCCTCACTTTTTACAAGGTGGGTATCAATACATCACAATAGCACTCTATTGGGAGACCAACATCGAATGCCAACACCGAAGAAGGAATTTTACCGGCGGCACGCTGACATGTGCGGGGCCTTTGCCCATCCATTGCGTCTTGAGTTGCTTCAACTGCTCCACGAACGTGGCGAATGCTCCGTGAGCGATCTTACTGAGGCGACAGGTGTGCGGATGGCAAATCTCTCACAACATCTGGCCGTCATGCGCTCAACCAACATGGTCCTCTCCCGAAAAGAAGGTGTAAGCGTCTACTACCGACTTGCTGACGAACGCATCATGCAGGCGTTTGATTTGATTACTCAGGTGATGCTCGACCAGATGGTCCGTGATGAGGAACTGCGGCGAGAATTTGCCATCCACGGCATAGAATAGACATTGCTTGCTCTCACGCCAGGGCTTCGTGCATCGTCGAGAGCAGGGTATGCGTGCGCTGAAGGGCCATCTCCCATCCTGCTAATAGCGCCTTCCAGTTTCCCAGGGCTGCCTGCCACTCCTTGAGCGCTTTCTCCCACCTCTGCTGCTCTGCCAGCAATGTATCCAACAAAAGCGCGGTGTGCTCATCAAGGGCGGAAGCCTCAAAGACCTGCTCAAGCATTTGCTCACGCTCTGGCATACCCAGTGGAGCGCCAAAGAGCGCCGCAAGTTGGCGTAAGTACGCTTTGGTCAGAAACCAGCCGCTCCAGACGGGCGTAGAAAGCCAGCGCGCGAGCGAGCGCAGGCTGTCATCTTCGGGGTCGGGTGGCTCAGTCCCAGGCGGAGATAGAGCAGGGAGGGCTGATCGGGCGCTTTCCTGAAGGGCCAATGCCGTCAGGGCAGCCACTTTTCCGTAGAAACCCTCTTCATCGTTCCACTGTATGGTGGTCAGGAATTGCGGCAGCCAGCGTAACGCCTCATTTAGTACTGCTGAGGCATCATAGGCGCGCTCGGCAGCAGCCAGAGCACGTACATACAGACCTGCATGGTCGGCTGCCGCTGCACGCTCCAGTGAGTCGAGTGGGCGTCCGCGTTCCGCCAGGTAATCTTGCCAGGCCCGGCTGGTTTCTCCTCCAATGACCGGAGGCGCCTCCAGAAAGAGCGAGGCGTAAGGGGGCGCTTCTACTAAGAAAAGGCGTGTATAGGACACGCGCAGGTCTCGCAGCGCCTGGTCATTTTGCGGTGGCTGCAAGGCTTCGCCCAGTGCCGGGTCATCAGTAATGGTTGCTGCTTGCTGCTTATCAACTTCTCGCAACAGCAGATCAGCGAGCAGGTCTAGTAGCGCTGCCCGTCCTGCCCGGAACATGGCATCGGTGTTACTCATCGAGCCGATAGACCTTTGGATCGGGGCGATAAGGGCGCAGGAACCAATGCGGGCGGCGCATCCCGCCCGGCCCAGGCGCGGGCCGGGTGAGCTTCAGCCATTCGCGATACACCTCGTGTGCCTTCGCGGTATCGACGTGAATATCGCCATAGCGATCACTGGGTCCGGCCAACTCCAGATGCACCCGCTGATGCCAGCAATGGCTGCCGCTGATGGGATCGGGGTGAACTGGGAAGGTCAGGTTTTGATGCACACCTGCGTCATTCCACCAAATGCGCTCTGTATCGGGATCGTCGCTGTGATAGGGCTGGACTCCCTGTACTTGCCGCAGCGTCCAGGCCGCGCCCTGCTGGTCCAGCGCCGCCAACGCCGAGGACCAGCCGCCATGCCCCTGCTGCCGCTGCTGCTCCAGCGACCACCGGCCCATATGATGCGAGCAGGCCACCACTCCTGGACGGATACCTTCCGTCACCCAGGCGCGCGTCACAAAGAAGCCGATCTCCGTCTGCACCTTGACTAGCGTATTGCTTTGTACACCAAGCCGCTTGGCATCATGGGGATGGATCCACAGCGGGTTGCTGTAAGCAATCTCGGTGAGCCACTTGGCATTGTTCGAGCGCGTGTGAATCAGCACCGGCAGCCGGAAGGTGGGCACCAGTACAAACTCACCTTTGCTCGCATCGAGCTTGCTAGGATGGACATGGCTTTCAATCACCGTCGGCAGGGCATACTCCGGCCATTTCCAGTCTCGCAGCGTCGTGCTATAGAGTTCTAGCTTGCCGCTTGGCGTCGGGAAGCCAGCGCGGGCAACGCCATCGACCACGACGCCTATCTGTGTCCCCCGCTCGCCAGTGGCTGGAGCGGGCCTGGGCACAGCATTGGCGCTGCGCGGGCGCGGGCGCTTTGACCAGACGATATTGGTGACCGGATCGATGCTGGCCTGGGCCAGATCAGCGGGGTCAACAGGGTCTTCATAGTTCTGATGCGCGCCAGAAGCAATCTCGAACGCGCCATATTTGCGCATATAGGCCAGAGGTGTCAGTCCTTCAGCGGCAGCTTTTTCCGGCAGCCCTGGCACGCTGTGTTCAAACATCCAGCGATAATACTCATCTACCGTGACTTTTTCTCCCGGTCTATAGGGTGACTCATAGAATTGGCGGATACCGAGCGAGCCATCGGGATCAATTCGCCAGGATAGTTCAATCCACCATTCGTTTTCTTCCCAAACCTCGCCAGGGTTCGCCTCATAGCTGAAGCGTATCGGCTTGCCCAGACGTTCCATCGCCACGCGCATCACCGGCTGGCGAAAACCAATCCACTGCCCTGCATACGTCTCGTAGCTATGCGTATCGTGGCGCTCGGCACCTCCACCCATCGGCAGCACATAATCTGCGAGCCAGGCTGTCTCATTCCATGTTGGCGTCATGGCGGCGTGCAGCCCGACGAGCGACTCATCGCTCAGCGCTTCAATCCAGCTAAAACCGTCCGGGTTCGTCCAGACGGGATTGTAGACGCGCGTAAAGTAGACATCCACTTTGCCGCGCCCATCCTTGAGGAAGTGCGGCAGCAGGAAACTCATCTCGTGATGCGCCAGCGGATAATCGCTCGGCCAGGTGAGGTTGTTCCAAACCTGCTGCTTCGCCGGTTCGGCAAAGGGATGGGGCACAAACTTATCGTAGACGTTGGGCGAAGTGCCGCCCGGAGTGCCCACGCTGCCAGTGAGGACGTTCAGCAAATAGAGGCAGCGCGCGACCATCCAGCCGCCCAGGTTGCCTGCCGCGGCTGCGCGCCAGTTGTGAGTAGCGAAGGCCGAGCCTGCCCGGCCGATCTCGCGCGCCAGTTCCACGATGGTTGCCGCCGGAATGCCGCTTTCCTGTTCGGCACGCTCAGGCGTATATTCCGCGTACAGGCGCTCAAAGATGTCTTCAAAGCGCTCAAAGGTTGGCTCAACGTCTGGATGTTCAGCGCGGAGAAATTCGTCCCAATTGGTCCAGCGGCGCACAAACTCACGATTGTAGAGGCGCTCTTTGAGCAGCACCGTAGCCATCGCCAGCAAGGCAGCAGCCTCGCTGCCCGGCCAGGTCGGCAGCCAGTAATCGGCCATTGAAGCGGTATTCGAGAGACGTGGGTCCATCACGGCCAGTTTAGCGCCCCGCGCTTTGGCTTCCATGATGCGCTGTGCGTGGGGGTTAAAATAGTGCCCGCTTTCCAGGTGGCTGCTGATCAGCAAGATAAAGCGCGCGTTGGCGTAATCGGGCGACGGGCGATCAATGCCCATCCAGGCAGCATAGCCAAAGCGACCGCCAGCAGAGCAGATATTGGTATGGCTATTGTGCCCGTCAATGCCCCACGATTGCAGTACACGCTCCATGTAGCCATCTTCGCCGGGGCGGCCCACATGATACATCACCTCTGTCTTGCGGCCTTCGACGAGCGCCTTTCTGATGCGAGCGGCAAACGTGTCCAGCACTTCGTCCCAGGTGGTACGCTCCCATTTGCCCTCGCCGCGTTTGCCCGCACGTTTGAGTGGATAGAGGATGCGCTCCGGGTCATAGACCTGGTTCAGCGTGGCCGGGCCTTTGGCGCAGGTGCGCCCGCGACTGCCGGGGTGGGCGGGGTTGCCCTCGAACTTGCGAATGCGCAGCGTCTCGACATCAATATAGGCGAGTAGCCCGCAGGCAGACTCGCAGTTAAAGCAGGTGGTGGGCACGAGGGTATAGACCCGCTCTACCTTCTTGGGCCAGGCTTTGGGGTCGAGTTCGGTCCAGCGGTCCCAGCGCTCTGGTGGCGGATAGGCGGGAAGTTCCCCCACATGGGTGCGGACGGTCTGATGGGTCTGTTCGGCAGGATGAGCGCGTGCCGGGGCGGCAGCGTCGGAGGGAGCAAGGGTTTGGGCAAAGCGCAGAAAATCAGCGGCTTCCAGGCGCATCATCGACCTCCTAACTCAATGGCGCGGCCTGACCCGCGCGCACAAACGAATCTTCATAGGTTACTAGGCCAATGAGCGTCAGCAGCGCTGCGGCAATAGTAAGGGAAAGAGCCGATGCCGGGGATGCCAGCGACACCAGCAACAAGGCCACCGGAACGACGATGCCACCAGCGACGCCTCCCAGCCAGAACTGTCTGGCTTGTGCTCCGCGCAGCAGTTCGCGCACGCCCCAGGCCGCATTCGCTGTCGGGTGGGGCATCACCAGCGTGAGTGTGAGGAGCGCCGCGTGTGCCAGGAGCGAGCCAAACAGCACCAGAGCCAACAAGTGGAGCAGACCAGAGGACACGTTCGCTGCAACTGCCACGAAGGTAAGGCCAGCCGCACCGGCAATGCTAGCCTGCGCCAGCAACGAGGCAGGCAGCAGCGGCTCCTGCCAGAGATCGCGCCCCTCCGCCTGCCCAAAAAGAAAGGCGGTATAGATGGAGGTAAAAACCGCAGCAATCCCAACCAGGACGCTGAGCGGCACGCCAGGGCTGGCAAAGAGCCACAGCCCCAACCAGAGGACGAGCAGCGCGCCGTACCCCATCAGGATGTAGGTGCCGCGTATCAGCCATGACCCCCATTGGGGCTTGAAAACGGTGAAATGAAAGCGATCAGGCCGTTTGAGATCGATAGCCAGGAAAAAGGCTGTCACCCCCAGAAAGAAGAGCGCGGCGATGATGGCAGGCGTCGCCAGCGTGCCCGCGCCAGCCGCGCCAAAAGCAATCAAGACTGCCAGTACCAGAAACAGGCCAGAGGCCAGCGATTTCGTGAGCAGATACGCGGAAACGCGCCAGCCCCAGGGACGCTTGTGGGACACGTTGTAGTCCACCTGCGCATGTTCGGTATGCGGCAGCCAGGCGGAACTCTGAGCGGAACTGACGTTGTGTGCAGCGTCCGGCGCGTTCCACATAGTTCCCAAGGGCTGCGACAATGCTTCCGGCATCAGCGCTGTCTCATCGGCCCCTATGTAGAAAAGCTTTGGTTTGGTGCCCTGTTCTGGCCGCCGCACCTGTACCGACTCGCGCCCTACCAGCCGTGAGATGCGGGTTGTTGGGTCGTCCAGATCGCCAAAGATGATGGCTTCTTCAGGGCAGACGAGGACACATGCCGGTTGCAGTCCAACATCCAGCCGGTGCGCGCAGAAGTGGCACTTGGCTGCCGTATTGGTTTCAGGGTCAATGTAGATGGCGTCGTAGGGGCACGCCTGCATACAGGACTTGCAGCCAATACAGCGGTTCTTGTCGAAATCAACGATGCCATCCGGGCGCTTGAAGAGGGCTTTGGTTGGGCAAATCTCCACGCAGGGCGCATTCTCGCAGTGGTTGCAACGCTCCACCAGAAAATGCCTACGGCTGTTGGGAAACTCGCCTTTCTCCACATACTTGACCCAGGTGCGAAAGACCCCCAACGGCACCTCGTTTTCGGACTTGCAGGCGACGGTGCAGGCATGACAGCCAATGCACGCGCGCTGGTCAATCACGAAGCCATAGCGCATAAGCATACCTCCTGGATGGTGATGATGCCACTTTGACAAAGAATACGCAGGGAGAGGCCTATTTGTCTAATTTATTTTCCTTATGGAGTTCATAAGTGAATACTTATGAGGAGAGAAACTGACGCGCGTGGACCATAAAATGCTGCGCCATTGGCCCGAAGTATTTCCCCTGGCGGTAAAACATCGCCACTGGTCGCCTCAGTTGTAGGTCAGCAATGGGGATCGCACAGAGTACCCCCGCATCGACCTCGCGCTGCACAGCTGCGCTTGAGACGATGGCTGCTCCTAGATACGACTCGACCGCTTTCTTGACCGGCTCAGTTCCTTGCAGGTGCATCACTATCTTGAGGGTATACCCTCGCTCGCGAAGGGTCTGCTCGATCAGTTGGCGGGTCCGCGAGATGCTTTCGGGGACGATAAAGGGCAAAGATACGACCTGCTCCAATGTCAGGAAGGGCTGCGAGGCCAATGGGTGGCGTGGGGAAAGGATGAGCGTTAGGGTATCCCCCCCGATGGTTTCGACCATGAGTCCATCCTGCGTGATTACGCCACAGGCAAACCCCAGGTCAATCACTCCCTGGCGGACACGTTCAATCAGCCGGTCAGTAGCATCAATCTGGAGCAGCAGATCGCTTTCTGGGTACTGTTCTTTGTAGGTAGCAAGGAGGGGAGGGATAATATACATTCCGCCCGTCGTGTTCGCGCCGATAACCAGGCGACCGCGTGCCACTCCCTTCAATTCCGCTAGTACGCGCTCAGCTTCTTCCTCGGCATTAAGCATTGGCAGGGCGCACTGATAGAGCGCCTGGCCTGCCTCGGTGACGATGAGCTTTTGATTGACGCGCTCCAGTAGCTTCACCTGTAAGCTCTTTTCCAGCGCTTGCATCTGGAGGCTGACCGCAGGCTGCGTCATAAACAGCGACTCAGCAGCCTTCGTATAGCTGCTGTGTTCTACAACGCTACAAAAAACGCGCAATTGATGAAGGTTCATGGTTTAATGGGCCAGAGTGGTCAAAAGTGCCGAACCGCCTCGGATGTAAATACAAACGTTAAACTGGGGGAATCTGTACAATTATCCTGGCGGCTTTCAGTTCTCTCTGTCTTCTTCGATTTGCTACTCATCTAGCTCTACAAGCTAAATGAGCCATCTTTCTTGCTGAAATTGTGTCTCTCCGTTGGCCAGGATAATTGTACAGATTCCCCCATCAGAATGTTGGGATTTACACTCTGGGGGGAGCCAATTCTCCACCTGCCCCAAGAAGTCCACCCAGTGGACAATCGTGCGCCGATCATAACAGAGGGTGAACGCCTCCCCGGTGGCGGGCTGCAAAGCGCCAAAGACCTAGCCCTTGCCCCGCTGCGCATAATCGATCTCTTGTTTGGCCCGCGCGGCGGGTCGCACCAGTCCGTTGACCAGTTCGCGGCCAGGGAAGCTCTTGGCGACTTCTGGCCCCATCTCATCTAAGCAGACAACGGCTGCGTCCGGCGGGGGCGTTTGGTAGAGCGTCTCGATGGCCCCCTTTTTTCGGCGAAGGCGGGATCGACCCGCTCGCCAAACCAGCGTGCTTGTTGGCGCCAGCACAAGCCCTCGCGTAACAACAGATCATCAATGCGGCTGCGCTTGCTCGGTAGCCCCTTGACCTCGTTGAGATAGGCTGCCAGCCGGTCCCGCGTCCAAGACGCAAAGGGCAATCCCACAGCGGCTGGGGACGTGAGGGCAGTCGCTATCACCAGACTCACCTCCTCAGCGGTGTAGGTCGCTGGTCGGTCTGGCCGGGGCTGATCGCTCAACCCGGCCAGACCCTGCGCGTTGAAGCTCTTGAGCCAGCGCCGCACGGTATCCCCGTCCAGATGCAGATGTGCCGCCATTTGATTGGCACTCTGCCCTTCCTGCGCTAAGTGGACCAGCCGCGCCCGTTCGACGAGCCGGGCGGGGGCGGTTTTTGATCGGCGCAGATGGGCAATCTGCTCCTGTTCTTCGGCGGTCACTGCGCGTAGACGCAAGGGGGCAGGCATGGCAGGCTCCTTTCGTGCATGGGTCTTCCTCCTTTCATTGTACCTCCTATTTCTTGGATGCACCAATTAGCTCCCACCACCAATTAGCAGGGTTCTACCCACTCTAGTTGTGCCACTTTGGGGAGTGGCCAGAAACCCTGGTTCCTTCCCGCGTGAGCGTGTTTCCCTTGCTCGCCCTGGAGCCCCCACCCATTCCCAGACGTCCCGCAGGACGAGCGAGCTGCCGCGAGTCACGCGCCGGGTGGGCCTAATAATGAATATAGTCCACCGCGTTATCATCCAGGTACACCTTGCGGCGCTGATAATGCTCGGTGGTGCGTGGGTCTTTATGGCGCGCCGCGTATTGCACCGCCTGTAAGGGCACCCGGCCCTCCAGGGCCAGGGTAATGAAGGTGGCGCGCAGATCGTGCGGCGTCAACTGCCTGACCGGTAGCCCGGCGCGCTTCCCGCGCGCGGCCGTCACGCGCTCGATGCCCTTGCCATCCAGCCGAATGACCTGACCCTGCTGGTCACGGCGCAGGTGGCTGCCCTTGCGCAGCGCCACAAAGATCGGTTGGGTGTCTTCGCCCAGCGCTGCCCGATACTCCTGCAGGAGCCGCACGACATCTACCGGCACCTTGGCAATCCCCACCTGGTCCCCCTTGCTATGCCGGATGCAGAGGACCGGTATGGCCTTGGCGCTGCTCCAGATGGCTCCAATCGAGTTGTGAAGCTTCTTCGCGCCGGAGACCCAGGCGTGCGAGGACAGTCAGCAAGGCCTTATCGCGCACGTCTTTGAGGGTGGGGGTCCCAATCGCCTCGAGCAACTGATGGAGCTGCTTCAAGGTCAGTGCCGTGTGCGGGGTCTCCTCGCGTGCCGCCCCACGAAAGCCGCGCACGCCCTCCGTCGGATTCTCGGCCAGCAGCCCCTTCAGGATCGCTTCAGCACACAAGCGTCGCACCACCGTCAACCGGCGAAGAGCCGTCGCTTTGGCATAGGGCCGCTTCCCGCTGGCGGTGGTCGGATCGAGATAGGCCCGGTAGGCAATCACTGCCTCGCGGGTCAGACCTGAAAGCCGCGCCGCGTCCTCCGCAGGCGAAGAGGGGTGCTCTTCTCGGGCGCGATCCTCATAGCGACCTGGCGTCTCTCCGGCCAGGTGGGCGCGCAGCCACCAGAGGAAGGCGGCCACATCGGTCTGGTAGATACGCCGGGAGCGCGCGGCCAACTGCCCGGCCAGATTGGCTTGGGCGTGTACGAAGGATGCTGTGAGTTCGCCTTCCATCAGCAGCACCACAATACGGGGAAACCTCGCCACGAGTTGCTGGCTCTTTGTCAGGGTGATGGGCCACGCACCTGATGCGCAAGAAGAACGCGACTCCACGCGCTCGTCTTCGCCGCCTGGAAAGCTCCTACCGAGATGCGGTGTGGAAGCCCCAGAGCCGTCGTATAGGGAAGCGCTTGGGGCAGCGGCCCTTCTTCCCTCGTGCCCTGGCAAGCAGGCTGGTGTTAGCTTAGGGCCGCCTGCTCTCTGCCAGTGCCTGTTCCACCTGCTCCGCGTAGAGCCGTTCCCCCAGCCGGTTGAGGATCGCCAGCGCTGCCTCCAACCGCTCTCGCGCCTGCGTCGGCTCGCCCTTGGCCTGATGCAGCAGCCCGTAGACGTAGAGCGCTTTGGCCTCGGCGTAGGGATAGGGCATCGCCCGGCAGAGGGCAATGGCCTCCTCCAGTGCAGCCTGGGCCTCGTCCCAGCGGTGCTGCTGGAGGCAGAGCAGTGCCTGGACGCGCAGGGCATCAGCAAGCGCCGGACGCACTGCGCATTGTCTCCCAGGTTCACATACGCCCAAGCAAGCAACGGCAGCAGTTGGGTGATGACTAACACGTGATCCTCTGCCTGATCGAGCAGCGGTGCCAGGCGAGCGCGTGCTTGCTCAGGATGCCCATCCAGCACCTCTGCCTCTGCCAGCGCTGCCTGCGCCCAATGGAAGGCAAACAGGTTATTACTCACGTGCCCCTCGGCTATCGTCGTTTCAAACAACCGCCTGGCCTCTTCTCCCCTCCCTTCCGCCTGACGCAGCAGCCCCAAGGAGTAGAGGAGGAACACATCCATGGCTGAGATGATGCGCTGGGGGAAGCTGCGCAGCGCCTCCTC
>Ga0070730_10004912_pt1 | contig 11615 bp, 5 predicted proteins | sample Coa_R1_3_FD_66447 | JGI IMG/M metagenome (GOLD analysis project Ga0070730, IMG submission 66447) | Surface soil microbial communities from Centralia Pennsylvania, which are recovering from an underground coalmine fire - Coalmine... | ecosystem: Environmental > Terrestrial > Soil > Unclassified ... | reverse complement strand
ACTCTTGCCCCTTTCCTCTGAAGCATGCCTTTGTTTTCATTCTGCATTACTCAATCTCCAATACATACATACTGTCCAGAAAAATACTGGAACAACCCATCCGAGAATGAGAGCAGCAGGCAGAAATAGAGATCACCTTTTTCACAACACTCATCCACTCCTGCCAGAATACTCTCCCTTTATGTATATATTGCTTCACAATAGATGTATCTCTATTTATAAAAATGTGGTAGCCACGTTGACACATTCACATCGTGAATATATCAATGTGACTACCACTCTCTTCTGATCTTCGACTGGTATTCAGTCTCTGTCCATGCATTGTGTTCTCGCGTGGACAAATAACGCGACCCTGTACATCAAAGCACAAGCTACTTGCGTTTTAGCAATACTGACATCGCTAACTCATAATCCCCCAGCAGATGTGATACATCTCTCAACAATGCCATAGCTGTATTTAGTTGGGTAACAACCTCATCGCGCTTATGAAAATCGCTTACCAGGCACTCTTCCAGGAACTCTAGAAATACCATAGTCCCATTAACCCGACTGGATACTGCCCCTTTCCAGGCATTGAGGCGCTGGTGGGCTTCAAATACTTTGATCACTGGCGCAAGGGTACGTAGTCCTCTTAGCCGCTCGTCATGGTCAAGATAGCAACTTTGCATGACAGCTACTTCTTCAGTATCTAGATGTACGTCATTCTCCTCCAGTATCTGAGAGAGCACACGTATAAACTCGACAAATATATAATACAGGTCGGCGATAAAACTGCTTACACGCTCAATAGGCTGCCCAACAGAGACATACTCATCCTGATATCTCCCAACTATGTCCTGTAACTGATTCATAGCCGACATAACATCGTTGAAACGCGTCACAAATGTACTAAGATTATTTTGCTGCTGTAAACCCATATACGTATGATACATTCGATAAAGAGCCTGTAATGCTTGCTGATCGGGCTCCTTATCAGTATGATTCTCCTTGAGAGGTATAGCCGAATGCATTTCCGTGGCTGGAGATTGTGTTGACGCCTTTTCTCCTGATGTAACTTCATTGGCTGCAAGGCGACCGCGCAGAAATGGCAATGTTGCATCAATATCAGCAATAAGTTCTTTTTTCTGCTCCTCGCTCAGTATTGAATTGTATTTGACTACACTACGGCAGGTAAAAATAGTAGCCATGACCTGCTCAAATTGCCTGGTTTGCTCTCCTTTGTCTGACATCACATCCGTAATCCTTTCAACCTCTTCTCTCTACGACTTACAGGACAGTCAATGTCACCACAACTGTTCGAGGGCTATTAGGGACCGCCACTCCAGCAGCATCAATTGCTGTGATGGTAATTTGTCCCTGACTATTGAATAATACATCCCTTGTTACGACGTTTACTGTTATCGTGCTACCCTGGCCAGTATCAAGACCAGAGGTCGAGGATAGCGTCATCCAGCCCCGACTGCCGCTATCCACCTGTGCATTCCATGTAATTGGACGTGTACACCCACCAACGGATTTTATCGTGATACTCTGCCCAGGAGGCGGATTGAACTGTAGGGGGGACGCGGAGAAAGCAAGATTCGTAGGCGCTACTTGCACCGAACATGGAGGCTGCACGATGAGTGTTACCACCAATGTCTGCGGGCTTCCTGCCACTGCCATACCAGCACTATCAGTTGCAATAATCGAAACTTGCGCTCTATAGGTTCCCGCTGCAAGATTGGCAACATTCACGTTTATGGACAATTGCCCAGACTGCCCTGGCGAAACTATGGCGCTCCCAGCTGCAATATTCATCCATGATACGTTAGATGAACTGGTGGCCTGCCAGTAAAAAGATCCCCCACCAGTATCAGCAAGCGCAACCGTCTGAGATGGCGGATTCCCTCCCCCCTGGATGACGCTAAAAGAGAGATTCAACGGCGCTATGTTCAGTACTGGCGCCTCGAATGGTCCAGCTGTAGCAGGTATACCAGATCCGCTGGCTGTAGCGGAAGGAGCAGGCGTACTACCATCACTATTGGTGGAAGCGGGTAGTACTTGTGGAGAGGTAGATGAGGGTGAGGATAGCACAGTTAATCGGACGGCTATGGTCTTGATACGCAGCTCCGTCAAAAACACAATAAAACCACTATATGTACCGGCTCCAAGCTGGCTTCCATTGGCCTCAACCATTGTTGCCACATCAGCCTTAGCCTGCAACTGACCACTGGCAGGGGTTATGTTGAGCCAATCAGCCAGGGAAAATGCTTGCCAGGGAACAGTGTCTGAACAGCCAGACGTGGAGCTTAACCCCAGTAGTTGAGATACAGCTCGATGCTGCCCGATCGTCGTTCTGAACGAGAGACTATCTACGCTTGTCTCTACACCACAATGTTGCTGTACATTCAGCGATACTGCCACGGGTTGCTGATTGTTCAGGGCACTCTGACCCGCCATAAACATCAGGCTACCACTATACATATTTGCCAGTAGCATATGGCTATTTACAAGAACATGGACGGCTGTGGCAGCGTGCGGGACAATAACTCCTGAGGATGGTTGCGCGCTTAACCAATGGACATTATCCTGGAAAGAGCCACTCTGATTAACCGAGTCCGTGGGAGCACTGCTGCTCAATGACCAGGATAACGGTCGGGAACCAGGATTGCTTACCGTCACCACCTGCTCTGCCGTATCAATTCCACCATCTGTGGTGGTAAATGAAAGCACAGGCGGCGCCACGACCAGCACAGCTCCAGCATCTACTGGCAGCGGCAGCACAGTCATCATCACCTGGATAACACTGGGGATCCCGGTATTAGAGTCGATGGTGATAGTCCCTTTATACTTGCCCGCCTGCAGATTGGCACGAGAAACGGCGATAGAAATAGTCTGACTATCACTGAAAATACCCTGCACTGGCGTGAACTTCAGCCAGGGCTGATCACTACTCGCAACCCAGGCGATGGTACCACCTCCAGTATTATTCATGGCCAATGATTGCACTGTATTCTCCCCCTGCAATGCAATGCCTAGATCTAGCGTCATCTGGCTTATTTGCAAATGCGGTGGTTGGATCGGGCCGGCTCCTATCACCTGCAGATTAGCGCTAAAGACGGCATGGGTATGCACATCTTCAGCCTGAATACGATGCATCCCCAGTTTCCAGCTCGCATCAACACGAACATGGACATCGGCATTACCGGATGTGTTGACCTGAATCAATGCGGAAGGAGCGTCAATTTGTAGTGGCTCTTGAATATCATGGCTCAAGAAGATATGCGCCAGGGGCTGGCAATGATCGAGGTGGAGCGCTACGATCTGCCCTCGAAACACGATGGTCTGTGAAAGGGTCAACATTGGCATTCCTGTTGACCCCGGTTGATTATGCGTCAGATGTGTAAAAGTAACACACGCGATTAACACACCATCCATCGCTAGCGCGACAACTGCGAGAATAGATAACCAGATAAAAATTCTGCGCATACGTAAAATACGATGCCTATGACGATCGCGCGCAATTTGCAAGCTCGTCGTCAGATTCCCTGTTGTCGGGATGGAGGCTGGCGTTTCTCGCTGCTGGCTAGCAGAGCCTGGTTGTACAGGCACCGGGTATAAGGTTTCCGCCACAGGATCGGTCCGTGCCTGTTCAACAACCTGGACCACTACAGTCGGTGGACATACACCCGGTTCCGCGAAATCCTGCTCCTTCTGTTGAGAGCGATTGAGTAACCAGATCTGACAGTCATTACAAAAGACCGCTTTTCCAACACAAGAGTTGTTACAACGCAAACATTGATTCATACCCTGACCCTCCCTGCAATTCGCTATGCCACATTGCCGCCAGCATGACTATATGCTTCGATCTATTCCTCACCACAAAATCGTTAAGGCTCCTTGAATCATAACGTTATATCACATCGACAAGCAATAATACGTGACAAATTGGCTATTCCCATATATACATTCACTTATCAGTTACACAAGTATATTCCTTCTTTTTCCATCAACTTGTGCAACAATACACGCATCTTCTTTGGGCTCCAATTCCCTCAAAAAGGACCACGTTTGTCTCGAATAAAGTTATAGTACTGATTTGTGGAAAAGAGCAGATCAGTAGTTATATATTCTCTAAACATAGAGGGCTCAAGATGATATAGCATAATATGAGATGGCTTCTTCGGTACTTCATACTAGCATCTGGATTTGCAGGAGGGGGTATGAATGAGGATACCTTTTGCGGCTTCCTCGTCCGTGAAATACGGATTCTTGGCTTGCGAGCTGAACTTCAACAGATAGGTGAGAGTAGAAAGCTGTTACTCTTAGATAAAGCGGGGACAAAATGGGAAATACGACCTATCACATTTCGAGAACAAGATGGTCGTCGTGTTCCAGCGACGCTCTCTCTGTATCACCGCAGTAAACAAGGACCAATGCACTATCAAAAATATTCTGCTCCCGCACATGCTGAAGGAGTACGACGACTTTTACGATATATACGACAACATGAACAATACGAAAGAATAGGAGCAAGAATTAAGAGAAATCAAAAGCAATGAAGGAGGTTTACCACGTCTGCTGCTTCCTCCCTCATTGCTCCTGTAGAACTGGCCTCATCTGTAGGCAAAAACCTATACTACCTGCGGTAAACGCTGCTGAGCAGCAGCGACAGCCTCTGCTGGATATTCGTAATCCTGCAATTTGCCGGCCAGATAGCTGTCGTAGGCCCCCATATCAAAGTAGCCATGCCCGCTGAGATTAAAGAGGATTACACGCTCCTGCCCGGCTGCTTTGGCCTCTAGCGCTTCATCAAAGGCGGCACGTACCGCGTGTCCGGATTCTGGTGCGGGCACAATCCCCTCGCTGCGGGCAAACTGCACTGATGCCTCAAAAACCGGATTCTGGTGATAAGCTCTGGCTTCGATAAAGCCCTCCGCATGTAGTTGCGAGATTAACGGAGACATACCATGATAGCGCAACCCACCAGCGTGAATACCCGGCGGCATAAAATCATGACCCAGTGTATGCATTTTGACGAGGGGAGTCATGCCAATGGTATCGCCGAAATCATAGGTATAGATGCCCCTGGTCAGACTGGGACAGGCCATTGGCTCTACTGCGAGGAAGCGTGTTTTCAACCCTTTACGGATGGCTTCTCCCATAAAGGGAAAGACAAGCCCTGCCATATTGCTGCCCCCACCCACACAACCAATCACAACATCAGGATAGTCCCCGGCTTTCTCCATCTGCAAAAGCGCCTCTTCTCCAACCACTGTCTGATGGAGCAGCACATGATTCAGGACACTACCCAATGCGTACTTCGTCGTCCCTCCACTTTTAGCGGCAACCTCTACTGCTTCGCTGATCGCAATGCCCAGGCTCCCTAGATTTTCCGGGTCTCGCTCCAGTATGCTACGACCGGCATCCGTCAGATTCGTCGGGCTTGCGTGTACGGTTGCTCCATAGGTTTCCATGAGGCCACGACGATATGGTTTCTGATGGTAGCTGACTTTGACCATGAAAATTTCCACATCCAGATCAAAGAAGGCGCCAGCCATCGCCAGGGCAGACCCCCACTGCCCGGCTCCTGTCTCGGTTGAGAGTTTCTTGACCCCCGCCTCTTTGTTATAAAAGGCCTGAGCCACAGCTGTATTTGGTTTATGGCTCCCAACAGGGCTTACTCCTTCATATTTGTAGTAAATGCGAGCCGGGGTATCCAGAAACTTTTCCAGGCGTCGTGCACGAAATAACGGGCTGGGCCGCCACTGCGCATAAATCTGGCGAATGGGATCGGGTATTTCAATGTAACGCTCGGTACTCACTTCCTGCATAATCAACGCCATAGGAAATAGGGGAGCCAGATCATCAGGAGTAACAGGTTGTTTGGTCCCAGGATGCAACACAGGGGCAGGCGGATGAGGCATATCAGACAGAATGTTGTACCAGGTACGAGGCATTTCATCCTCGCTCAACAGGTACTTGGTGTGAAGTTGGTCAGCCACGATTTGCTCCTCTCATCATCGAAAGACATAGATAGAATGCTCTACGAGTCTGTTGCTTCGAGGTAGGATACCGGACGCAAGGTTACTTCCGGCGCGAGTTCTATGCATACAATGCTAAACTCGGTCGAGGGTCTTGTCAAGGTGAAGACGCGCCAGACCAACTTCTTCTCTCCTACCATCCAATAACGATGGTCTACCCCTGCCATAGCATCACTGACATTTCCCTCTGTGCATCCAGCGTCGCCAGCACAGCCCCTCTCGGCGACCATGCCACCAGCAGTTGTCCAGGGAACGTCGCTGATGGGGCCGGTTCGCTGAGGAAACCAAACAGTAAACGATTCTCGCTCGACGCCATCGCAATATATCCACTTGCCGATATGCTGAGCATACGCGGCATCGTCGGCAATTTCTCCCACACAAACTCACTCTCCCTTCTACGCGCATCCCATCCAACTACACGATTATCGCGCAATGCTCCTATCAACCATCGCCCATCAGCTGACCAGACCAGGCTATGCACCTTCTGCCCCGGGGCTGCCACCTGCCATACGGGCAGCCGGTCACCTATGCTCCAACACACGATCCCTCCGTTACTGCCTCCCGCTGCCAGTCGCGTCCCATCAGGCGACCAGCTCAAGCCAGCCGCATTCCCACAACGCATCACCTCACTCTCGATGATAAGCGGCACTGGAACCTGGATGCCTTTTAGTACTACAGGTGATAATGAATAGATGAAAATTTGCTTCTCCGCCCAGACCGCCAGTTGCCCACGACTCGACCAGCTCACACTCTCTACAGTTCGTATCTTGAAGGACAGTACAAGCGAGAGCATCTCCTGTGCAATATTATCCCAGAAACGTACCTCTCCCTGTACACTGACCGCCAGGACCTGCCCATCAGGCGACCAGCTCAAGCCAGTCGCAGACTGGGCATGCTTCGTCTGTACAAACTGCATATCCCCATTTTTGGAGAGCACAACAGGAGCATGCCCATAGAGTGGGCACGCCAGGCTCTCTCCATTATATGACCAGGTCAGCATCCTGGGACGCGCAGGCAGATCGCAACGCATCGGCAGTGTGAGCGGCACCATCGGCAGTGCCATCTCTTCATTGCTACCTACCACCACCACCATCTTCTCAGGCTTTGCAGGCAGGGGTTCATCCAGTACCCGCTCTTCAGCAGGGTCGGGAGGATCGAGTACAAGAGGTCTGACCACCTCGCTAGACAACACTACACGAGCACCTTTTCTCTCCTCAAGATAGAGCGTTTTGGCAAAAGCCAGTTCCTCTCGCTCGGTAATGTCTGTTGCTCGCTGCTGCAAAGCGCCCATAATGGCTCGCTGAAACGCTTTGCCAAATTCCAGGATGGTTGCAAAACGTTGTTCAGGTTTTTTCTCCAGAGCCCGCATAATCACACTATCGATCTCAGGCGAACGTATCCGCGTGGGATTGAGCACTCTGGGCGGAATCGGCAACTCATGCAAATGGGCTTCGACATAGGCTTCGTTGGTTGGAGCCTGCAGCGGCAATTGGCCAGTGAGCAAATAGCAGGCCATGATGGCTAGCGCATACTGGTCAGAGGCACAATCGATTTTTCGCTCGACCTGCTCTGGCGCCATGTAAGCAAAAGTGCCCAGGAGTTCGCTTGCCATCATCTTTGATGCTGGCAGCCAGCGCGAGATGCCAAAGTCGCAGAGGTAGAGATCGACGGCTCGCTGTGCACTATTGACCGAACGGAAGAGAAAATTTCCTGGCTTGACATCCTGATGCACGATCTGCGGGGTACGTGTATGCAAGTACCACAAACTCTCCGCAGCTTGCAAAATCGCATCAGCCGTCTGTTCCAGAGACCAGTATTGCCAGGGAGGTCGATCTCGCATCAGGTTCGCCAGTGACCCCTCTCGCACGTAAGGTGAGACCAGAAAAGGCACCTGATGCCCTTCATAGTTGATATACCCATAGTTGATGATGGGTAAAATATGAGGATGCTGCAACCCACGCGCAATTTCTATTTCCCGATGAAAGCGCTGCCGTGCTTTGTTGTTGCGCCTTTCGTCTTCGGGTATGGCCGTCATGATTTTCAGTACGACGTTTTCCCTGGCCTGGCTATCATACGCTAACCAGACCACACTCATCATGCCCTGGCCCAGCAATTGTTGTAATTGATACCGCTCCGCTACCATCATGTGATCCCTCCACTACTTACCGCCCTTGTGGTTGGTTCATTTGCTGGATCAGCCGCTCATTCTGATCCGTCAACAGCTTTTTCTCCTGTAAGGTACGCTCCAGACGAGCCGTTAAGATTTTTTTCTCCTGGATGGCTTGCTCCAGACTCTTACTCAGCGCACTCTTCTCCTGCGCCAACTGGCTGGCGGTGGCCCGATGAGTATCGCGCTCTTTTGTTGCCTGCCCCAGTGCGCCGCGCAATGTCTCCTTCTCCTGACTGATCTGCTCTAACTCATCCCCACGCGATCCATGCTCGCGACGCACCTGTATTAGCTCTTCGTCCAGTGCCCGCAGATGCTGCTGATCCTCGACAATACGTGCTGTCATCTCCTTAATCGCTTGTTTATGGGCATCACGCTCATCCTGCAATTTACTCTGTAATTGAGCCAGCTGTGGCTCATAGCGCCAACCCAACAGTACATTGAACAGTTCATATGCAGGGCTGCCCTCTTTGCTGGCATCGCGCATCTCCTGTATTTTACGTACATTCCAGTAGCCCCCGGCCAGCACCCCCCCCAGAGCACGTAAGGCGATTGCGAGTTGCTCGGGAGCTAAGACCCCACTGCGTGTGGCTGTGAGCCCATATGCACTGATTCTTTGCGCATACTCCGTTACCACATCAGGGGCCCGAGTCATGCCCAATATGGCGGCCACTTCAGCCCGCAATTCACTGGATGTCGTGGAATCTTTGAAGACCGCCAACAACGCCTCCTGGGTCCTTTCTCCTAACAATAGAAAGCTATAGATCAGCTGCCGGCGATGCTGTTGATAGTCATCCAGGGTCTGTACCAGATGATCGACAATCGTCTGCTCATCCAGCATCAACAATAACGCGATAATACGCAGATTTGTCTCTTCCACCCCATGCGTCTGGATATATTCGATCAGTTCCGGGATCATCTCACGATCGGCATAATGCTGTTTCGCCTCATCGTGAATGCGCTCCATCAGCAGGGTGACAGCCATGGCAATACCATCAGGTTTGTCGCTGACCAGCAGATCCACCAGTTCATCCTTGATCACTTCGGTACGCATACTGTGGAAAATATCCAGAGCAGCCGCTCGCCGCGCTGGATTACTTCTGTCACTATGCGTCATCCAGATAAAAGAGAGGGCCGGGACCCCTATTTCGCAGAGAATATCCTTCGCAGCCTTGGCAACAACTGGATTCGCATCAGCAATCAATGCACCAACAGGAACTACCGCCGGCGCCCCGATATAAATCAGGGCCGTTTCAGCACCACGCCGGCGCTCCCCTACATATAACGCCTTTAACAGATTTTCCAGCACTATCTGTTGCATGGCTTCTCGATGCGCCAGTTGCGCGAATGCTTCCGCAACGTCTTCGATGAGATGGGCATCCTCCAGCCCTTCTAATAGTGCCGGCAGTGAGACATCAGACAGTTCATTCGTCAGCACCCCCAACAAGACATCTCGCGCACGTGTTGGCAATGCTGGTGTAAAAAGATGCACAATCTCGTGCAAGACATCCTGTGGGTGCTGACTCTGACGCACCAGGGTCACGATGATGTGTTGTGCGTACTCGCGTGCCATGCTGCGCTGATCGTCCAGGCCAGAGATCAGTTGTCTAAGCACTCTGGGACCAAACTGGGATAGGATCAGCGCTGCTGTATCTCCTCGTTCACGCTCACCCAGCAGGTCCACCAGAGGGGAGATAGCCGCATCAGGATACTTGAGCAAAAAGGCGCTGGCAACTTTTCGTAATGCGGGTTGATTCAGTACTTCCAACAAGGCTGGCACGACTACCGGCCCGGCCATATCGCTGAGTGTAGCCTGCACATACTGCCGCACACGCTCATTCGGATGCTGCAGGTGTTGCACCAGCACCAGAGCGGCATCGGCCCCCTGAGTTCTAAAGATCAGTGTAATTTGCTGCGCCTGTATGTCACTACATTGTCCCAATGCTGTAAGCAGCTGCGAGCCTGGGAATGGGGCCATCCCCAGCAGCACACGCCGCACACGCACAGCCACCACCCCATCCAGCGGCCCATTGAGCGCGGCTATTAACTCTTCCAGCGCTACCGCTCCCAACTGCCCTAGCGCATCAATAGCCTCCTCATACAATTGGGGCTTGGTCGAAGTGAGTATTGCCAACAACGGAGCCACCACCCGCTTTTCAGGAAACTGGCTGATCGCTCTGATCAGGGCGATCATGAGCAATGGCTCTCCCTGTGCCATCTGCAACAGCGTCACTAACGCGGGCACCGACTCTGGATCATGGATCTCTGCAAGCACCTGCACCAGCAGACGCGTACGACCAGGAACTATATGAAAGAGCACTCTTGTGATTGACTCAACTGCTAGCTGCCCTATTTCAGCAAGTATGTGCGCCGCTCTTTCGGCCACTGCATCGCTTGGACCATTGAGGACCAGATCGATCAATCCAGCTATACTGTCAGGCGCATAAACAAGCAATGCATGATCCACCTGCTGCTGCACTAATGGGGAAGGATCATTGACCAGCCGCAGCAATTGTGGCAGGGCATGCGGATCGCGCACCTCGCGTAGGACTTCCACAATGCGCATACGCAAAATATCCGAAGGTTGTTCTAACAGCGTCAGCAGGTAAGGGGTTGCCACGCCTCCGATTTCTTGCAGGGCCAGGATCACGTTGCGAGCCGCTACTTCATTCTGCGATGGCAAATAGCGAAGCAGCGCTTCGATGACCTTTTCCCAACGATTATCACGCGCGCTCGCTTCTGTTGTATTGCGTCCCTGTCCCACCAGGATTTCCAGCGCCTGCTGCTGCACCTGCGGCTCCATTTGATAATTCGAGGTGAGAATAGGCACAATCGTTTCCAGGATACGTAAATATTGAATCAGCGAAACCTGGCTCCTCACATCCTGCTCATCCAGGAACCTCCCCAGGATGGTCAGGGCCGCCTGATGAATGCGCAGCGTAAAAGGACCAGGCACGCGCTTCTCTAGCTCCTGCAGGATGCGTATCAAGGTCAGTTCCGGCCCCAGACGAATCAGCGCATTGGTAGCTCGCTCCACAATGAAGGGGTCGGCATCGCTCAACCGCACCACCAGCGGCTCAACTGCGCGCTGATCTCTGGTCCCGCCCAGGATGTTAATAGCAGCGGCACGCAGTCGCGAAGTCCTACCGGCCGCCGGCTGACCTAAGAGCGCCGCACGCTCCACCACCACGCTGCCAAAACGCCCTAATACCCGTGTTAGTCGTTTGACCTGCGCCTCATATGCCACGTTATCCACGGCGTCTTTCAAGTGGGCAAACAGTAATTCGGGTACAATCGTCTGATCCAGTAACGTGAGCAGTTCATCAACTCCATCAACCATGATCAGCGGCAACAGCGAGCGATAGACCTCCTGCCCCCCCTCCTCGGCGCAGCGTGTAAAGATGCGCGCCAGTTCCTCACGCGCA
>Ga0070730_10004911_pt1 | contig 11616 bp, 13 predicted proteins | sample Coa_R1_3_FD_66447 | JGI IMG/M metagenome (GOLD analysis project Ga0070730, IMG submission 66447) | Surface soil microbial communities from Centralia Pennsylvania, which are recovering from an underground coalmine fire - Coalmine... | ecosystem: Environmental > Terrestrial > Soil > Unclassified ... | reverse complement strand
GCACGCCCGGGCGCCGTGGTGGCGCCGCCCATCGGCATCGTCGCGTGCGACGACTCGGTGGACGCGGCCCGAGCCGCGCGTCACCTCGTCGACGACGTCGGGGTGCCCGCCGTCATCGGCTTTCGCAACAGCAGCGAGGTCATCGACCTGGCGACCTCGACCTTCATCCCGCGCGGCGTGCTGACGGTCGCCGCGCTCAACACGAGCCCGATCATCACGAGCTTGCCGCGCTTGCCGGGCCAGCCCCGGATGGTCTTCCGGACGACCTATTCTTCGGCCGAAGCCGCGAGGCCGATCGGCCTGCTGGTGTCGGACGTCATCGAGCCCGACCTGCGTGCCCGACCGGCCGTCCTCCACGGCGGCGATCTGCGGGTGGCGCTGGTGAGGCAAGACGACGCGGCCGGCATCGGGTTCGCCGACGCCCTCTTTCGCACGTTGCGATATAACGGCCGCTCCGTCCTCGACAATGGGTCGTCGTACCTGGAGGTCGCGTACCCCTTCGACACCGGCGACGGTGCTGCGCCGGATCTCGGCGCGGTCGCCGACAAGCTCGTGGCGTTCGCGCCGCACGTGGTCATTCACTTCGGGATGGACGAGCCATTCGTGCGCATGGTCGAGCGGGTCGAGCGCGACTGGCGAACATCGACCTTTCGACCCCGGTACGTCAAGCCCACCGCTCTCTCGCCGATCGTCCTCGAGCTCGTCGGCACGAAGGCCGAGCGCAGACGCCGCTTCTACTCGCTCACCAGCGTGTCGACGACGGCCGCGAATGCGCGCTTCGTCGCACGCTACGGTTCGGCCTATGCCGACCCCGTCTCGCGCACCTTCTCGCCCAACTCGTCGTACGACGCCTTCTACCTCGTTGCGTACGCGACGTACGCGCTACGCGACGAGCCGGTCACGGGGACGGGCCTCGCGCGCGCGGTCGCGCGCCTTCTGCCGCCCGGCCGCGCGGTCGACGTCGGGCCGAGCGGGATCTTCGACGCGTTGAACAGCCTGTCGACCGGCGCGCACATCGATCTCAACGGCGCGACCGGCCCCCTCGATTTCGACCTCGACACCGGCGACGCGCCGGTCGATCTCGCCGTGCTGTGCGTCGAGCCGAACGCGCACGGGGACGCGGACGACACCGTCGAGTCGGGCCTCGTCTACGATGCGACGGCGGGAGTGCTGCAAGGCACGATGCGCTGCCCGTGAGCGACGACCGCCGTCATTGCTGATAGGAGCAGCCGGGGCACGTCGGGTCCCACTCGACGAAGACGGACGTGGGATCGTCCTGGCCGAGGGCGTGGCCTTCCAGGCACGCGTTCACCACGAGCTGCGAGTAGTACGGCGCGACGGTAGCGTAGGTCACGACGAGATCGCTGAGCTCGGTCGACGCGGGGCACATCGAATAGAGCCACCACTGGGACTGACCGTAGCTCTCGGTGTATGCGCTGGGAGTCGAGCACCCCAGGGATCGGAGCTGATCTTCGAATGGGTCGTCTTGCCAGCCGCCTCCGTCGGGAAAGCAGCACGCGAGAGGAACGCATATGCCGAGCGGAGCGAGCGACTCGGTCGTCGAGCGTGTCGGTGGCTCGGTCGAGGTCTCCGCCGTGCAGCCGGCCGCGAGCGCCAGCGACAGCCCCACGGGTACGACGGGTAGAAGTCCAACGACGGTGTTCGATCTCACGGAAAACATCCCCCATCCTCCTTCCAACGTGGCGGCCCGAGCCGCCGTCACGACGACGCACGCGCGGAGTTTCCTGCGAGCGGGGCGAGGCGCCGCACCAGCTCGGCGACCTCCTCCCTCGTCACCGGCTTGCTCACGCAGGGGTTCGGCATCTCGGCGAGTCGCCGGCGCACGGCGGGATCGGCCACGCCGCCGGTCATGAAGACGATGCGCGCGGCGGCCTCCGGGTCCGCGGCGTCAAGAGCGTCGCGCAGGTCCAGCCCGCCGAGGGGCGCCATCGTGACGTCCGACAGCACGAGGTCGTACCGCTCCCCGGCGAGGAGCCGGCGAAGGGCTGCCCGGGCGTCCGTCGTCCCCTGGACGTCGAACGTCTCGGACAGGAGGTGGGTCAGCGCCTCCACGACGAGCGCCTCGTCGTCGATGACCAGAACGCGCCTGCGCCGCGCGCGCGTGTACGATCGGATGCGACGCGGGGGCAACGCGCTGGCCTCTCGGCCGCGCGCCTGCAGAGCCCGTGCCGCCCTGGGAGGTCACGGATCCATCGAGCCTCTCACCGATGGGTGCCGCGTCCTCCTGTGGCATCCGGGCCCTGTGAGGCACCGCGCCGCACGCCCTTGCCGGTGCCGCTCCAGAGGATTGGCTGACGCGTCGAGCCACTCGGCGCCCGGGCGGCGCGGGTCGTGCCTCGCCATTCCTGTTGACGGACGCCACCGGGCGCGGCATTGCTCGTTGCTCCAACCAGGAGACAAACCATGGCGAAGAGCACGACGAAGAAGCCCCTGTCGAAGAGCGAGATCCTCAACGCGGTCAGCGAGGAGGTCGGCGAGGAGGTCTCGCGCAAGCACGTCAAGCAGATCATCGAGACGCTCGTGGCCGTCGGCCACAAGGAGCTGAAGAAGAACGGCGTGTTCGTGCTCCACGGCTTCGCGAAGTTCGTGGTGGTCAAGAAGCCCGCCCGCCCCGCGCGCAAGGGGATCAACCCCTTCACGAAGCAGGAGCAGATGTTCGCGGCCAAGCCCGCCAGCAAGGCCGTGCGGGCCCGCGCCGTGAAGGCGATCAAGGACGCAGTGGGCTGACGCCCACTCCCTCCGTGCCTGCGACCTTCACCAAGGGTGACATCCTCCACACGGAGGGCCTCCATGCGTACGCCCTGGGAAGCAACGCCCGGGGCACCATGGACGCCGGCGTGGCGGTCGCGTTCAAGAAGCGCTGGCCGAAGCTTGCCACCGCGCTGAGCGCTCGCGCGGCCGAAGGGGGCCTCGCGCTCGGCGACGTCGTGGCGTTCTCCGAAGGGGACGAGACGGTCTACGCGCTCATCCTCCAGCAAGACGAGACCAAGAAGGCCAAGCTCGCGTCGCTCACCCGCGCCGTGAACACGCTCGTCGAGCTCGCCGCCAAGAGCGGCATCGAGCGGGTGGGCCTCTTCCATCCGGGGGCCGGCAAGGCCGGCCTCGAATGGCCCCGCGTGAAGCGCATCCTCACGGAGATCGGCCAGGGAACACCGGTCGGCCTCGTCGTCTTCGAGCAGTTCGTGCGCGCGAAGCCGCCGGGATGAAGTGCGCCGGGTCGAGGTCCGAGCCTCACGTCCCCTTCAGCGTCGCCTCGACGAGGCCGGGCAGCGTGTTGAAGAGCCTCACCGTCCGCCGCGCGCCCGCGCGGTAGATCTCCTCGCGGATGCTCGCGCGCTCCGCCTCCGTGGGCGCGCCGGCGAGGCGGACCGCCTGCGGAAACGTCTCCGCCCGCCAGCGGCGGATGGCGGCCATCGTCTGCTCGCCGGACATGCTCGCGGCGCCTGAGGCGAGGATCGTCTTCGACATCGGGCAGTCGAGCCGGTCGGCCAGCATCTGCGTCGACTGGCCCACCTTCTCCGTGAGGATGGTGTCGACGAAGTCGTGCCCCCGCTGGACCTCCGCCAGCGCGCTCGCGTCGCCGGCCACACCCAGCTCGCGGATGGTCTCGTCGAGGGACACCGCGAGATCGAGGTTGATGTGGATGCACATGCCCACCAAGAAATGCAAGAGTGGCGGCTTGGTGCCGAGCGGCGTCGCGGACGGCTCGAGGCAGTCGAGCGCGAACGACGGGCGCCAGAGCGCGTAGCGGGCGGCGTCCGACGTCGCGTCGAGGCCGAGCTCCGCCTTCACGCCGTCGAAGTGCCGCTCGGCGAAGCGGCCGGGCAGGCGCTCGAAGAAGAAGCGGGGGCCGAGCCGCCCTTCGCCCATGGCCTCGATCACGGCGACGGTGATGCCGTGGTAGACGATGAGGAAAGCCGCCGCGGGGTGACGCCGGGCGAGGAAGACGTCACACAGGGCCGTCTGCGCGCGATCGGCGGCGGCGACGCTCTTCGGCGCGGTGTCGATGCGCGGCAGGGCCTCGCGGAGCGCGGCGCCGGTCGTCGCGTCGAAGCTTCGCAGCGGGCCGAGGACGGCCTCGATGGTGCGGAGGTCTCCGCGCGCGGCCTCGTCGAAGAGCTTCATGGCAAAGGCATCCTCGCACGCTCGAGTCCACGAACCGAGCGCCACCCGCCTGGAGGCGGCTAGACTCCCTCTCGCGCCATGTCCCCGTCGCTGCGAGGCGTCTTCGCGCTCGTCGTCGTCCTCGCGGGCTGCTCGTCGTCCAGCGACACCGCGCGTGACGCCGGAGGCTCGATGCCGCCCGACGCGGGGGTCGACGCCGCGGCGGACGCGCCGGCCGACGCCAGGGACGCCAGCGCGACGGACGCGACGGGCGCCCACGACGGCGGGCCGACCGACGCGGGTGCCACGAAGCCCGATGGCGCCACGTCCTCCCCGCCGCGACGGACGCCCGAGGAGGTGCTGCTCGTGCAAAATACGAATAGCCCGACGTCGATGGCCATCGCAAAGGCCTACGGCCAGATGCGCGGCGTCACCAACCTCGTCTCCGTTTCGTGCATCGACTCCGCACGCGCAGTTCGGCGGCTACCTCGTCACGCGGCTCGACGGGTACACCCAGGACGAGGCGATCGCGCTCGTGACCGAGGCGATCGCCGCCGAGAAGGGGACGGGGAACGGCCCCGCGCTCTTCGACGTCGACGACCCGCACGGTCTCGGGGACAAGACCCAGGCGCCCGAGCCCATCACTGCGTCCGACTACGACCCGACGAACGGCGTCACCGCGGAGTGGGACTGGAGCGTCTGGAACGCCGACATGCTGCACGCGCGCGACGTGCTGGAGGCCTCGGGAATCCCGAATCAGCTCGTCATGAACGGGACGTTCGCCGGAGGGCTGACGGATCTGCTCGGCTATTTCTCGTGGGGGAGCAACGACAGCAACTTCGACCCCTCGGCCTACGCGTCGCTGACGTTCGCCCCCGGCTCGATCGGCGACACGGCTGTCTCGACCAGCGGCCGGACGTTCTTGCCCACGTCCGGCGGGCAGTCGCTCGTCGCCGATCTCACCGCGCACGGGCTGACCGCCGCGAAGGGCTACGTCGGCGAGCCGCTGCTGCAGGGTGTCGCGTCGCCGTCGATCGCGCTCGCCCGCTACGAGTCCGGCTGGTCGATGGCGGAGAGCCTGTACGCGGCGTCGCGCTTCGTCGGCTGGGAGGACGTGGTCCTCGGCGACCCCCTCGGGACTCCGCACTACGGGGCGAAGCCCGTCGTCACGCCCACGTACGCCAGTGGGTTCCAGGCCTCGTCGGGCGGCGTCCGGACGGAGAGCTGCTCCGAGGGGAGCCTGGATGTCGGGAGCATCGTCGACGGGTCGTACGCGACATACGAGGCCATGACGCTGACCGGCGCGAAGACCTTCGTCGCGCGCGTCGCGAGCGCCGGCCCCGGCGGGCGCATCGGGGTCTACCTCGACAGCGCCTCGGGCACGTTCCTCGGGAGCTGCCCGGTGCCGCCGACGGGCGACTGGCAGGCGTGGACGACGCGGACGTGCGCCGTGACCCCGGCGACGGGGGTGCACGACGTCTATCTCGTGTTCACCGCCGACGGCGACGCCGGTGGGGCGGACGGCGGAGGGGGATACCTCTTCGACGTGCAGTGGTTCGCGTTCCGGCCGTGAGGGCCCGATCAACCACCGCCTCCGGTCAGGCGGCGAGCCTCTCTTCGATGGCGCGGATCAACGTCATCGCCTGGCGCGCGCGCGGCAGGCCCGCGTGATCGCGGAGGCACGCTGCCGGATCGAGTGCGAGCTCGCGCTTCACCGCGGCGACTTCCTCCCGCTGCGCGTCGCGCACCTTCGCGCGCGCCGCGGGGCTCAGCTTGGCCATCGCCCAGCGATGAACCGCCCACGAGAGCGCCATGTGCTTCAGCTCGTCACGCGCGATGCGCGCCATCGTCGCGCGGATGACGGGGTCCGACGCGGCGTGACCTTGCCAGAGGCACTCGAGCGCCGAGAAGGTCTCGCGGACGCACCCCTCGACCGCGTTCTCGCGCGCGATGGTCTCGAGGTCGCGCGCGGGAGTCGCGGGGCGCGGAGGCGCCGGGATCGGCTGCGCGCCGTAGCGCCGGGCCAGCGCCGCGCTCTGCCTCGTGTGGCGCAGCTCGTCGCGCATCGCCTTCGACGCGGCCCGCACCAGGCGAGCCGGCGCTCCGTGCGCGCGCAGCTCGTCGCGCAAGATGCGGAACGCGTCCACGCTCCCGGCCTCCATGCAGGCCGCGCGCGCGAAGTGCGCACCGACCTCGCGCCCCGGCACCGGCGCCCCGAACCCGAGCGACGCGAAGTACTCGGGCCGGCGCCCGCCGATGCCGCGGCCCTGGCAGGCCCCGGTGTACGCGACGCACACGAGCAGCGAGTCGCCGCCATTGACTGGGTTCGGCTGGATGGAGCACGACTCGGCGCTCTCCCCGGCGCTGTTCGTCCCGCAGAGCGACGCGCACTGCTCCGTCGTGCCGTAGTCGGCGAAGCCGGCGCAATCGAGGGGCGCCCCGGCCGTCAGCTCGAAGCTCCACGTGCACTGCGACTGCGTGCCCGGCGTCCACACGCACGGGCTGCCATCCGGACCGCTGTCGGGCAGGTCGGGCGGAACGGGAGGCCCGCTCTCGGCCACGCCGCCATCGTGCGGATCGACGCTCTCGCTCTTCCCTCCACAGGCGACGGCGGGAAGCGACAGGGCCAGGAGGACGGCTCGTTCGAGGCTGCGGACCAGGCGACGTTCCAGCATGGGGAGGGCGCTTTGCACGGGACGTGCGCGTCCCGAACGCGGCGAACGCTCGGTGCGCGCGCCCGGGTCTCGCCGGACGTGTGCCGGGCTGCGCCATCGCGCGATCGAGGGACCGTGGCGCGCGGCGCGTTCACCGCCTGCGTCACTCGGTCGGCGGCTGAAGCACGACCCTGGGCGGCTCGGGGATGACGGCGGGCCGGGTGTCGACGGCCCACTCGAGGTTCGGGTCGCTCACGAACGTGAGCCCTCGTTCGCGATCCCGGACCAGCCAGCCGCCGTAAACCGCCGCGCGGAAGGTCTGGCTCCCCATGTTGTCGATGATTCGCTCCCAGACCAGCGGATCCGCCATCCCTCGATACCTCCGGCCCAGCGAGCGTACCCCTCAACCCCGGCCGCGCGAAATTATCGGGAGACGTCTGCCCCCGCGGACGGGCCTCATTGCCAGGGGATCTCGGACGATTCGTACACGTTCACGCCCATCGACTTGAGGCGGGATCCCTGGCTCCCGATCCGCACCTTGTACTCGTCCCAGCTCCTCCCCGCCGCCGGCGACCAGCCGATCTCCGCGTAGCCGGCGAGCCGGGGAAAGGCCATGTACTCGACGTCGGGCAGGGTCGGGATGTACTCCGTCCAGAGCGGCGCCTCGACGCCGACGATGTTCGCCTCCGCGATGCCCGCCACCGCGGTCGCCGGGTCCCAGCCGTACGCGGTCCGCTCGTCGATGTAGCCCGCCCAGGTCTGACCGTACGGCGTCGACGCGTCGTACTTCATGTCCATGTAGGTCAGCTTCGCCGGGGACATCAGGATCTTCGCACCCTGGCTCACGGCCTGTTGCGCGAAGTTGCCGTCGTTCGGCCCCCAGAGCTGGACGATCGATCCCGGCGAGAGCCCCGTCACCTGCCCCACCGCGTCCCATCCGCACATCGTCTTGCCGGCCGTCTTCACGATGGGCTGCACCTTCGCGAAGAACGACTGAAAATCGGCGGGCGAGGTGGCCGTCGCCTCGTCGCCGCCGACGTGCAGGTACGGCCCCGGGGTGAGCGCGGCGACCTCACCGATCACGTCGGAGACGAACTGGTACGTGTTCGCGTCGTTGTTCACGCAGAGGGAGCTCGCGCCCACCGTCGTCCCTGTGTAGAGCGGCGGGGCGACGCCGTTGCAATCGAGGTCCGCGTACGAGGCGAGGGCGGCGTTGGTGTGCCCCGGCATGTCGATCTCCGGGACGATCGTGATGTAGCGTGCGGCGGCGTACGCGACGATGGCCGAGTAGTCGCTGTGCGTGTAGTAGCCGCCGGCGCCCCCGCCGACCTCCGTGCTGCCGCCGTACGTGGCGAGGTTGGGCCACGAGTCGATGGCGATGCGCCACCCCTGGTCGTCGGTCAGGTGCAGGTGGAGCGTGTTGATCTTGTAGTAGGGCAGGATATCGATGTACGTCTCCACGTCCGGGACACTGAAGAAGTGCCGCGCGACGTCGAGCATCGTCCCGCGCCAGGCGAACCGCGGAACGTCGCGAATGGCCCCGGCCTGAATGCTCCACGGGCCCGCCTGGGCCGTCGCGCTCTCGATGCCGGGCGGGAGGAGCTGCCGGATTGTCTGGACGCCGTGGAAGATCCCCGCCGCCTGGTACGCGGAGAGCCGCACCTGCTCCGGCGAGACGCCGAGCGTGTAGCCCTCGGCTCCCAGCGAAGGGTCCCCTCCGGCGGTGGTGAGGTACAGGCTCCCGTTGCACGACGGGAACGGGGGTGGGCCGCTCGTGGCGGCGACCGGGATCGGGTAGCCGGTCGCCGTCCGCAGCTTGCCGGCGAGGTACTGTCCGACGGCCATCATCTCGGCGCTCGCCGGCTCGACGTAGATGCTCGCCGCGGCGGTCAGCTTGAAGGTGCCCGCGGCGGGGGTCACGGTCGACGGTAGAGGGACGAGGTTCCCCATGGTGGAAGGGGGCGGACCGCCGTCGGTACCGCCGGCGTCGGGGGGAATGCAGCTCAGCCCCGCGTCCACGGGCGGGGGCCCGGTCTCGGCGCGCGCGTCGACGACGTCGATGCCGGCGTCCGCGATCGAGCCCGCGTCGGAGTGGGCGTCTTGCCCGGCGTCGGGCAGGGCGTCGTGCGCTCCCCCCGCGTCGGGCTGACCACAGCCCGCGAGGAGAGAGAAGAGGAGCGCGGACGCCGCGGCGCCGAGGATCGTCGCAAGCGAGCACCTCGGCGCCTCGAACCTCACGAGGCGGGAGCATACTACGCGGCGCGGCTCACGAAACAGGCGCGAGTGCGTGGCGGGCCTGCTCCCGGGCCTCGCGCATCGCCTTCAAGACCTCGTCGAAGCCAGGCAGGTGATTGAATTTCGACGCCTCGGTTGCCATGACAATCTCGAGCGCGGCCGACTGGCTCTCGTACTGTCCCAGCGCTTTGAGGCGTTCGACCTTCAACATGTCGCATGCCTGTGAGTAGAGGCGCCAGAAATCCCTGGGCCGCACGATGCTGTCGAGCGCGGTGGCGAGGGCGACTCCCAGGGATACGACGACCGCAGCGGACTGGTGGTTCCCGAGGAGGAAGGGCACGAGCGAGCCCCCCAGTCCTGCGGTGATTCGCGTGAGCCAGAACAGCATCGCGTAGACCCACGAATACCGGTAGTATCTCCGTACGTATCGGTCCAGATACTCGACATTCATTCGAAAGCCCTCACCCGACGTCGTGCGGAGACCGACCCGGCGGGCACCCGCGGAGTGTCTAGTTGCAGATCGACAGGGTCTTCGGCGCGCACGCGGTCGCCGTGACCGACCAGCTCTTCACCGCAGTGCATACACACGGGATCGTGCCCCACTGGTTGGTGCGGCACCTCCCCGTGTATCCGACGCAGCCGACCGGATCGACGAGGCAGCACTGGAACTGGCCCGAATCGGACCCGCCGAGCGGCAGGCTGTCGGTCGTGTATCCGAGATAGTTCACCTCGAAGGTGGTCCCCGGGGCCGACGCCGCCGTGATGTACATCTCCGAGGGCAGCGAGTAGGTCTGACCGCTCGACGAGCAATAGCCGGCCCCGTTCGCGACGTTGTTCGCGAAGTCGATGGTCTCCGTCGAGCAGGCGGCCACGCACTGGCTGCCGTTGCAGGTCTGGTTGGCCCCGCACGTGCCGCACGATCCCGTGCAGCCGTCGGACCCGCATTGCTTCCCGCCGCACGAGGGCGTGCAGACACAGGTCCCGGCGGCGTTGCAGCCGGTGCCCGCGCTGCACGAGCCGCACGAGCCACCGCAGCCGTCGGGGCCGCACTGCCTTCCGCTGCAGGACGGCGCGCAGGTGCACTTGCCGGCGCCGTCGCACGTGGTGCCGGCGCTGCAGGTGCCACAGGAGCCGCCGCACCCGTCGGGCCCGCACTCCTTGCCCGTGCAGTTGCACGCCGGGCCGCCGCTGCTCGATCCTGAGCCGCTGCCGCTGCTCGATCCCGAGCCGCTGCCGCTGCTCGATCCCGAGCTGCCGCCGCTGCTCGATCCCGAGCTGCCGCCGCTGCTCGATCCCGAGCCGCTGCCGCTGCTCGACCCGGAGCCGCCGCCGCTGCTCGATCCGGAGCCGCTGCCGCTGGAACCCCCGCTACCCGAGCCCGAGTCGTGACGACCACTCGAGCCCGAGCTGCTCGAGCTCGCGGCGCCGTCCCCCGGTCCAGCTCCCGCGTCGAAGTCACCATTGCCCACCGCCGTCCCGCATGCGCTGATCGCAACGGACGCAGCCAGCATCGCCTCGAACGTTCGTCGTGCGCGATCCATGGTCCACATGTGAAGCACCGCGCGGCGGGCGGGCCATGGTCATCGGTTCGCCCGAATCACGGTCCGTCACGTTCGCTGATTCAGCCTGGTGCCTGGAGCTGCGCTTCCACGCGAATGCCCTCGAGCATCGAATACAGGCGTCCCCCGGGGCAGACGGTGCTCGTCTTGAAATCTCGATGGCCTCCGAGGTAGAGGATGCTGGGCAATGCCTTCTTGAGGGCCTTCACGAGAATGCCCACGGCCGCGAGCTGCGCGGGGGTGGGATCGGTCTCGGTGAACGCAGCCATCACGGTGTTGCAGAGCTCCCGCCCGGACCGGATGGGGCTACGCACATCGAGCGACTCGGCGATCGCGTGCCGGTCTGCGATCGCGGCCATGAAGTTGCCGAGCAGCACGATCCCCAGCTTTCCCGTGTTCACCCGGGCCGTGGCCGCGCTCTCCTTGGTCAGGTAGCGGCCTTCGTACACGCGGCCATCCCGGCCGACGACGTAGTGGTACGCGATGTCGTCGTACGACTGGCTCAGGTGCTCGGTCTCGACCTCCTTGGGGCCGGAGTGGGCGTGGCCGGAGTGATGCAGGACGATCGTGTCGAAATCCCAGTCGTCGGACAGCTTCGAGTAGGCGGGCGGCCTGGCGCCCCATCGAGCTCTTCGCACGAGCTGGCAAGCAGCGGCGACCTCCTCGACGACGCGCCGCTTGTCCGGGACGGGGTAGATGTTCGCGATCTCGCCGGGGAGCCCCGCCCGGAAATCGACGGTCTCGCCTGGGCCGAGGTATTCGATGTCCGGCTCGTCGTGCCCCGGACGCGCCGTCGAGGTGAGGCGGCTCATCGTGACGACGTCCGAGCCCAGGTTGGCCAGGTCGAGCCGGAGGTCTCCGCGGTCGTTGGTCCGTTCGGGCTGCTTCCCGCTCTTGCCGGGGAGCTTCAGCGTTGCGTCGAGGTCCGGGACGCCGCGTTTCTGGTCCTGTCTGTCGACGACGCGGACCTGGAGGTGCAGCGTCGCCGGCGGCAGCACGAAGTCGACGCCGCGGTTCTCGTCGCCGGGCCACGCCACGGTGAC
>Ga0070730_10004910_pt1 | contig 11616 bp, 13 predicted proteins | sample Coa_R1_3_FD_66447 | JGI IMG/M metagenome (GOLD analysis project Ga0070730, IMG submission 66447) | Surface soil microbial communities from Centralia Pennsylvania, which are recovering from an underground coalmine fire - Coalmine... | ecosystem: Environmental > Terrestrial > Soil > Unclassified ... | reverse complement strand
TAATTGAGCTGGGTGCCGCCGGTCGGGTCGGGCAGGACGCGAATGTCATAGCTGTAGCCCGCAAGCCCCAGGCGGCTCATCTCGGCCGTCAGAAATGATTGGGCCTCGGACTGGGCCGTGCTGCTGGTCAGGCGCATCATGCCGGTCGAGCTGGCGTAGTTCCAATCGCGGCCGCGTGAGACGCCCCGGAGGGCCGCCTCATAGGCCACTGACTCCAGGTTCTGGCGCGCCACCTGCAGCCGCCACACATCGGATAGCCCGGCCGCCACCAGGACGAACACAATGACCATCATGAAGCCAGCGACGAACTCCTGGCCGCGGCGATCGGTCAACATGTCAGGCGCGGACCGGCTCCTGACCGGCGGCGATCAAGCCATACGCCAGCGGGCCGGCGGTCATGGCCAGCGGCCCGATGAGCAAGCCGAAGGCGGCAGGGACTGGGATCAGCAGCGGCACAGCCGCTGAAATGAAGGTCGCCAGCGTGTAAGCGACGATCAACCACCAGCCGCCGCCGGAGCCGAGGAAGACCACGACGCCGAACACCAGGGCGGTGCCATACAGGCAGGCCGAGTCGCTCAGCAGTTGGACGATATTGTCGGGCCGCCCAAGCCAGGTCGAGGCGCCCATCTGGACGCCGATAAAGGTGAGGCCCAGCAGGGCCAGCCAGGAGCGATTCATACGAGTAAGCCTCCTCACTGAAAGCGTTCGACAAGCATGCGGTGCTCAACCGTGACCGTCCGGCTGGCCGTGCCCAGCAGGGGCATGGCCAGGTTCATGGCCAGGGAGGCGCGCACGCGAAACTCGGTGCCAAAGGGGGCGTTGGCCAGGAAGGATGGATCCATGGCCGCGCCGTTGGCGTCAAACAGTTCGACGGTGACCGACGGTCCCAGATCGCCGCCGAGCACGTTGTTGGTGACATCGTTCTGAACCGTGGCGACCGCGGTGGTCCAGGCGGACGGATTGAGCGACAGCTGGCGCGCGGCCGTGGCCGTTCCCGTATCCATCGCGTGCTTGACGGAGAAGCCCTGGGCGATCTCAAAGCCGCCCAGCAGCAGCATCGCCAGGATCATGACGGTCAGCAGCGACTCAGCGGCGGTGCCGCGGCGATGGGCGATCATAGCGAGTTGAGCACTCCGTTGAGCTTGGTGCCCAGAACCTGGAAGATGCTGTACAGCACCGTGAGGACCGTGGCCGCCAGGATGGCGGCGATCACGACGACCTCGGTGGCTTCAGTGCCCTTCGGATCGGTGAGCATGGTGTCGTCTCGACTTTCGTGGCGGTCTCTGTTCGGGGGGCGGGCTCGCGGCCCCTACGGTCCCCAGCCCGGCCCCCAGAACGAGCAAAACACTACGGCGCGGCCGGGACGCTGATGCCGTTGTAGTAGCCGTCGACGCTGTTGCCCTTGCCCTGCACGGTGCCGGCGATGGCGTACACCACGGCCACCACGATCCCGACGATGGCCAGCGCCACGACGGTTTCGGTCGTCGTCGTTCCCCTCTTGTCCTTCAACATGGCACGATCCTTTCCGGGGCATGGCCCCTTTGGGCCGGCGCGCGCTAAGCGCGCCAGCAACTTTGTTCCAACCGCGGCGATCAGAAGCCCCGAGGGACGCCCACCGCCGCCAGGTTGTTCAACACATAGAAGCCGATCGGGAACAGCACCAGCAGCACGGTCGGCAGAAACAGCGAGACGATCATCGGCAGCTGGAGTCTCTCCGGCACGGTCTCGACCGCCTCGTCGGCGTAGGCCTCGCTCTCGTTGATGACTTCTGCCAGCCCCGAGGCGAGGGCCTGCTCGAAGCTCAGCCCGCCGCGCCGCGCGGCCTCGAAGCGCATCACCAGCAAGTTCAGCTCGGGCGAGCGCAGGTCGGCGGCCAGCTTGCGCAGCACGGTCTCGGCGCCTTGCTCGTCGCGCTGGTAAGCGTTGTTGAGCACGCGCAGGCGGCGGTAGACCGTCGAGCGTGGATAGCGCTCGCTGCCGCGGGCGGCGACCAGGTCGAGCGCGCGGCCGGGTGACTTCTCAAAACGGATGGCCATGGCCAGGTCGGCCAGCATGCGCCGCAGATCGATGATGACCCGCCGCTTGCCGCGGCCGGCCACGGTGTTCTTCCAGACGAGCGGCGCCAGGCCGGCCAGCAGCCCGGAGAAGCGCAGCAGCGGCCCCAAGGTCGGGTCGAAAATGATGAGAGTCAGGCAAGCGCCGGCGCCGGCCGCGAACAGCGCGACCAGTTCGTAATTGAGCGAGCCCAGGCCGTAGAGCAGGGGGGTGGGCAGCGTCTCGGGCAGGTCGAGGCGGTCGTTAGGCAGCGTGTTCAGCGGCCGCCAGCGCCCGCGCAGCCGCCGCGCCAGGCGCTCCAGGGGCCGGAGCAGCGTGTCGAGCGCCAGCCAGCCCAGGGCCCCGGCGGCGATGGCGCCGCAGACGCTGCCCAGGATGGCGAGGGTGGCCAGATCCAGACGCAGGCCGTTCATGACAGCTCCTCGCCCAGGTTGTTGACGCGCCCCTCGAAATAGGCCGACATGCCGATGCCTCCCAGGACCAGGGCCATGAACAGCAGGCGGTGGCCGAATGTTTCCAGCCAGTAGGCGCGCCACAGGCCGAGGGTCAGGCTGGCGACCAGCGCCGCCCCCAGGGCGCCCTGCATGACGCGCACCATGCTGCGCAGGCGGGCGGTGGTGACGCGCGCGCGGTTCTCGCGGGCGCGCTGGTTCTTCACGCGGGTCTTGAGCTGGGCCAGCATCTCCGCGGTGACTTCCAGGTCGGAGGTGGCCACGCGCTCCAGGATGTAGGCAAACTCATCCAGGTGCGGCGAGCGCAACCGGTGGAGCGGCGCCAGGCACTCGACCAGCGCGGCGTTGAGGCGATAGCGGTTGTCGGCCTCGACAATGACGTCGCGCACGGCGCCGTCGGGCAGGAGGCACACGCCCTCTTCGAGCGCGGCGAACACGGACTGGCGCACCATCCAGACCGAGCTGAACGTCTCGATCAAGGACTGGATGTGGTCGGCGTCCTGACGCCGCTCGCTCTTGCCCTGATAGGTGCGGAACATGTATGCCCCCCACAGGCCGATCAGGAGCAGGGCGGGAGAGAGCAGCCAGTCGCTGGCGACGATCGCGCCGACCAGGCCGGCTGCGGCCACCAGGATCGGGAACAGGGCGGGCAGGGAAACGACCGACCGACGCGTGCTATTCCCCGCCGGCAACGCCTCGACCAGGTCGCCCTGCATCACGGCCGCCAGCCGCGTGAGCGCGTTGGCCTGGCGCGAATGCTGGAAGCGCTGCTTGAGCCGGCCCAGCAGGCTGGCGAGCCAGTCCAGCAGCAGCCAGCCGAGGGACGCCACGCCCAGACCCGCCGCGGCGGGGATGAGCCAATCCAGCCAGACGGTCATGGCTGCGGTTCCTCCGCCCGAGTCGTCGCGCCGCGCCACAGAGCGGTCAAGCGCTCGGAGCGCCGCGTCGCGGCCCGCGGGTGGCGGTAGAGGACGTCCAGCCGGTAGTCGCCGGCGGCGTTCATCCCGTCCACGATGGTCAACTCGGTTATGATGCGGCGGCCGTCGCGGTCGCGGTCGGTGTGCACGACCAGGTTGACGCAGCGCGCGATCATCTCACGCGCCAGCGCCGGGGCGATGCCGCCGTACTGGGTGGCCAGGGTCTGCAGCGCCTGCAGGCCGCCGACGACCGAGTCGCCGTGGATGGTGGTCCAGGCCCGGCAGCCCATGGTGATGGCCCGCAGGTACTCGACCGATTCGCCCGAGACCACCTCGCCGACAAAGATCAGGTCGGGGCGCATGCGGGTGTAAATGGTGTTGACCACGTCGCGCAGGGACTTGCGGCCCATTTCCACCTCGCGCGCGGTCAACTCCGACGGGGCGACGGTGCGCAAGGGGTAGGGGTGCTTGGGCCGCAGCTCTTCGAAGGTCTCGGCGATGGCCAGCTGCAACGTGTCCGGCACATACAGCGAGAGCGCGTTGAGCAGGGTGGTCTTGCCCGTGCCGGAGTTGCCGGCAATGAGGATCGAGGCGGCGTTCTCGGCGACGACCTGCTGGAGGAACTCGGCCGGGGCCGCGTCCAGCGTGCCGTTGGTGACCAGGTCGGCCAGGGCGAAGGGGCGCCGGTTGAATTTGCGGATGTTGAGCGACAGGCTGGTGGTCGCTAGCGGCGGCACAATGGCCGTCAGGCGGTGACCGCCGGGGAGCGTCACGACCGTCAGCGGCGAGTCGGCCTTAATGGTCTGGCCGGCGTTGTCCGCCGCGCGGCGCATCATGTGGGTGAAGTGCGCGATCGGGCACAGGTCGCCCAGGTCGACGATCCGCCCGTCGATTTCGAGCTGCACGTGCGCCATGCCACGGGCGCCCTCGCGCACGATAATCTCCTCGATGCGCATGGCGTCGGGCGCGTCAATCCACTGTTGGGCGATGCCGACGCCGGTGAGGAGTTCCACCGTCTCCTGGATGACCTCGGGCTGGGTGCGCCCCAGGACGTGGATGTTCAGCTCAGCCACCACCTGCCCGACCAGCCAGTGAAAGCGCTCCTGCTCGGCCGGGGTGGCATTGAACGACGGCAGGTCCGCCCGCTTTTCGGTCAAGATGTAGCTGGTGACCCGGTCCAGGACGTCGGCGCCGACGTGGATCTTGACTCGCAGCGTGTCGAACAGCGCCGCGGCCAGCGAGTCGACGGCCGGCTCCGGCGCCAGGGCCGGGGCGGGATTGGTCGCGAGCATCATGGCGTCACCTTGACGACAACGGACTGAGTCAGGGGCGCCAGGGTGACCCACAGTTGGGCGCCCTGCGGTTGGGCCACCACATCCAGGATCTTGGCCGCCAGGTCGTGCGGCACGGCGACGGTGATGATCTGGATCGGCTCGGAGGCCGATTGGCCCTGAGAGGAGTTCGTGCCCGGCGGGGTCGGGTTGACGACCACCAGGCCGCCGTGAATGCGCTGGCCTTGCGAGGTCTGCACCGCCACGACGCGGACGTTGCTGGCCCACAACTCGACCAGCGCCGGTGCGGTGTCACTGACCGCCGCCGTGCCGCTGACAACCTGCGGCGCGGGCTGCGCGGCGGGTTGGCTCGAGTCGCGCAGGGTCAGCTTGTATAAGTTAACCTTGTAGCCCGGGGCCAGCTGATTGCCGACCGCGGCTGGGACGCTGACGGGAAAGGCCACGACCTCCAGGCTGGGGTCATCGGTCAGACGCGCCTCGGCCTGCGGGACGATCTGGGACTGATAGATCAGCATGCCCGGGGTCAGCGGGGTCAGCGAGACCTTGCCGACGACGTCGTTGGCAGTGGTATAGATAGGCTCGTCCAGGATCGAGCGCGCGATCTCGCGCGTGGTGAGCATGTTGGGGGTGATCAGGGTATAGGGCGCGATCACCTGCGCCGGGGTGACGATCCGGGACGTCATGACCAGGTTCTGGTACTGGCTGCGGGCGTACACCAGCCCGCCGGCCGCCAGGGCCAGGGTCAGAATTCCGATGATTAACGCGCGGAGCCTCATGTCCGTCTCCTTGGGTCAGGCTTTCCAGCCGGGATAGACGAGCGACAGCAGCGGCCGGCCGAGCCGTCCGTCGTAGTCGGCAAAGCGATCAAAGTAGGGCAGGGTCAGGACCCGCTCGACCCCGGCCAGGGCCACCCGGTCGATGGTGCGCACCTGGTTGAGGATCAGCCCCATGCGCGGCGAATGGCCGTTCAAGCGGGTCTTGATGTCCTGGAGCGCGGCCAGGGCGTTGTCCATAGCGTCGGCCCGCGGGGTCGTGACCGCGTAGACCTCATCGACCATCTCGAGCGCGACCGGCAAGAACTCGCTGTCGGCCTCGGCGTCGATGATGGTCAACACGTGGCGGGCCTTGATGGCGCGCAGCTGCGCGAGCAGCTCCTGATCGCGGCCATGCAGCAGGACCGCCGTCTGGTGCTCCATCGGGTAGAGGGTGACGCCCTCCCAGACCGCAGGCTTGACATCCTGGGTGAGGACCTCATACAGGTGGGGCGCGTCGCGGTTGAGCAGCGCGCGGAAGCTCGAGCGGCCATGCTTGAACTCGATCGCGGCGGCCGGCAGATGCGTGGGCTTGCCGGCGATGGTGCGGGCCAGGTCCAGGGTGGACGTCGTCTTGCCGACGCCGCCGGAGAAGCTCACAAAGACGATGGCCTTGGCCGGCAGCGCTTCGATGGCGCCCATGGCGGCCAGCGAGCGGGCTTCCCAATCGGCGGGGTTGGCGGCAAACTCGAGCGGGGTGCAGATGGTCGCGCCGCTGCGCTCGATGATGTCGCTCAAACCTTCCCGGCTCAACCCATCGGTCTCCGCCAGGGCGGCGTAATCGAGGATGATCAGGTTGGCGCCTTTCACCTGGCGATAGACGCCGCCCGTGGTGAAGGCCTCGAAGCGGTCCAGGACCGCGTGCACCTGCCCCAGGGCCGCCAGGGCGGCCGGATCCATGGTGGCAACCAAGGCCCGCAGGCGGACTTCTTTCTTGCGCGTAAAGGATAAGAAAGACATGATGGCTCCGGGTTAGTTCCAGCGCGGGGCGGCCAGGCTCATTTGCCGGGCGAGCCACGCGGCGTAAAGCGAGCGCGGACAAAACCAGACCCCCGCGACGCGGTAAGCGCACGGCAGTTCGTGCTGCTGGGCCAGGTGGGTGACCAGGCCGGCATCCACAGGCAGGTGCTGGCTCACATCGGACAGGGTCAGGGTCTCCGGGAGATCGGCGACCAGTTCCGCCGCGACCAGGGCGGCCGCGGGCAGGACGCTCGTTCCGGCCAACCAGTGGGCGAAATAGACACGCGGGCAGCGCCACTTGCCGCCGACCTTGAACGCGCCGGAGATATCGCCGGCCTGCGCCAGGCGGCGCATGGTCAGGTCGCCCACGCGCAGCACACCCGCCATGTCTTGGGGCGTGATCAGGAGGGCCAGACCGGCGACCAGGTCCGCTGCGATGGCGGCGCGGTCGATGGGCTCCGGGAGTGACTGGTCGGACGCCTCCAGCAGCAGGCGGCGCACGAAGCGCAGCTGCTTGCCGACGCGCAGCGCGCCAGGCAGCGACTGACAGTGGCGGTAGAGCGTTTTGCTGGCAGCGCGCCAAAGCGGCGCGATTTCGGCGACGGTCAGAACCGGCGGCGCGTTGGCCTCGGCCAGGGACATCTGGGTCATGCCAACCTCACAGAGACGGACACGGACGCGGGCGCGGCAGGCAGCCGGAAGGGGCCGCCGGGCTGAGCCGTGAGGGGTTGGCCGTCCTGAGGCCAGCGGGCGGACAACTCATGCGCGAGCTGGGGGGCCCGGCCATGGTGACCGCGACTCTGCAGCGCGGCGAGCAGGGCGGCGCCGGCCTGCACGTCGTCCGGGTTTTCGTCGCGAGCGCGGCTCAGGAAATCCAGGGTTTCGTCGAAGCGGCCCAGCGCGGTGGCGAGTTCGGCGGCGCGGCCCAGCCCCTCGATATACAGGCTGGACAGGTCCGCCCGGCGCCGCTCGATCCAGCCGGAAATGGAGACTTCGCCCGGCAGAAATGGGCCGTGATACAGCGCCAGCGTGGCGCGCAGGCTATCCAGAGCGCTGGCCGGATCCGTCTGGCGGCGGGCGGCGGCCATCTGGCGCTCGAAGCGGGTGGTGTCGCAATCCAGGACAACGATCCGCTGGTCGAAACCATACGCGTTGGTGTCCGGATCGTAGACGATGGCCGGGCAGCCGAACACGTGTTGAATGTGCCACTTGGTGCGCCTCAACTCCGCCGATGCCTTGGCCGGCGGCAGGTCGGGATACAGCAAATCCGCGGTCAAGCGGTCGCGGTCAACCCAGGCCGCGTCAAGCAGACGAAACACGAATTCCCGCGTCGGGCGCCGGCGCCAGACCGCCTTCGGCAAACACCGGCCGGCGAACAGCACGGTGCGGTGACCCAGCAGTTGGCCTTCCAACGACTGCGGCTCAGCATGCGCCTCCGCGCTGACCAACACCTGGGTATTGAGAGAGATTGCAGCGAGCACGAGAACCTCAGACATCCAGTGACGACTTCCAAGACCCCTTCATCTGCTGACGATGACAGTGTAGGGGAGGGGAGCGGTCCGTGAGAGTTGGGAAAAAGGGGAAAATGGTTAGCGACTGACACCCGAGACGCGCTTCGACCATAACATTCGTCCTGTGGTGGGGGTGACAAGCGTCATAGGACGGATCACTTGGCCGGCTGAGCGGCCCCGGAATCAAAAACGCCCCGCTGGAGGCGGGGCGGGTTGGGCCAGGCAGGCCGGATCAGTTGGGTCGACCGGGCAGCGCGGACGTGTCAGGCGGGGCGGGGCGGGGGCCGAGCTCGCTGGCCAAGGCCGCCTCCACCTCCTGGCGGGCTGCTTCGCTGAGCAGACGCGCGTTCTTATCGGCTCGGGAACGGACCAGCCAGCCGCGCGCTTCCATGTCGTTGAGTTGCTCGCGCATCCACTTTTGCCCGTGGGCCGCGCCCGGCGCAGCGGGTTCCGCAGCCATAAACGCTTGGGCGACTTCGTTGGTGAGCTTGCCGCCGTAGTGCTTATAGGCGAAGGTCGCCAGCCGTAGGTGCAGGGCCGACAGACGCGGCCCCTGCCGGGCGGTCCGCATTTGAATGAGGACCTCCGGTGGCAGCCAGTAGGTCTGCATCTCTCCTATGCCGCTGAACAGGCAGCGGCCGGGCGGAAAATTGCTCGTGTCGCCATGGCCAAAGAGGGTGCGCACCGCGGCCGCGCCGCTGGGCCCCAGGTTGAAGCAGGCCACCAGGCCGACGAGCTTCTTGGCGACGCCGATCTCCTCGACGGTGACGGACTGGGCGGCGATCAACACCTTGATGCCGTACTTGCGCCCGACTTCCAGGATGTCCTTGAGGACCCGGGCGGTCGGGCCGTTCGGGCCACCGGCTGAGTTGAGCAGGTGGTTGTACTCCTCGACGATGAGCAGCACCTCGGGCAGGCGCGCTTCGGGAGCCACCAGGGTGTTGTAGGCCGCCAGGTTGTCCGGGTACAGGTCCTGGGCATGCAGCGAGGTGAACAACGCCACCCGTTGTTTGATTTCGTCGCTGACGCCGTCGAGAATCCGGCGCGCGTCGGCCGCGCCCTCGGTGCTGAGGGTGACACCGGGGTAGTGGGCCAGCATGGGCAGAGTGTTGTTGAGCTTGTCGATGCAGACGATCTGGCAGCCTTCGCGCAGCGCGTGATAGGCGATGTTCCGGATCAGCGAGCTCTTGCCCTTGGACGGCAGGCCCACCACCAGAAGACTCAAAAGATCCGCCCAATGCACCTTCACCTCGTCGCCGCTCGGCATCATGCCCAGGCGCAGGAGGCCGGGCAGCCACCAGTCCGGGTTGAACGGGATCCGGTCGGGCAGGGGGCGCGGCGCATCGAGCTGGATGGCATAGCCCAAGCCGCGCTGGTTGACGACGGCAGTAGACATGCCGCCCAAGGCGGTCTGGATCTGATGCGCGACGTCGGGGTGCGCGTACTGGGCGATGCGGCCGAGGCGCATGCGATCGAGCTCGATGATGCACCAGCGCACGTTGCCGGGCACAAACCAATAGCGGACGATGCGGCCCGGGTCCAGCCCGCGCTGGCGCATGACCTCCGGCACCACGCGCCGGATGGCATCCAGGATCAACTGGTCCTTGCGGCGGATGGCGCTGTGAGAGGGGGGCGCGGCAACCGTCATCATGGGTGCCCCGCATCCAGGTTAACGAGGCTGGTTGTGGGCGCCGGCGAAGGCAGGGACGGCGCGGCCAGGCGGCGGGCCGCGTGGGGGTCTTGGTCCAGCGCGGCCTGTGCCTCCACGATCCACTGGCCCAGGCCGGCGTGCGGACCACCCTCGGTGAGTTCAGCCGGATCGTCGATGACCACCAGCGGAGCTTCGGGCGCGCTTGGCTCGGGCGCGATCGCGGCCAGAGACGGCGCGCCCCCGGCCCGGTAGGCGGCGCCCTGGGCCGCGGCGGTGTTGAGGAGTTGGACGCGTTGGTCGCTGGCCAGGACGGACGCCAGGTGTTCCGGCCCGCCGGTGACGGCGTTGGTGAGATATGTGCCCGGCGGCGGCAGTTGGAGTTTTCCGCTCAGCAGATTGTTGGTCAGGGCGATCAGCCAGGCGCCGCGGGTGGAAGGGTAGAACGCCGTGACCGGGCCAGGCTGGCGGTTGGAGTTGGTGATGAACTGTCCGCCTTGCCCGATATAGGCCGGGGCCTGCGCCGGCAGAATCACGGTTCGTTTTCGATCGACCACGGCGAGAGAGAAGACCCGCAAGGCCCACAGGGCCATGGCCATGACGGCGATGAGCGCTACGGCGAACCCCAGCCGCGGGGCCCAGGCGTCCCAGAGCTGGGTTTGCGCGGCTGTCGCAGCGGCGCGCGTGATGCCGGCCGCTGTCGCGGCGGCCGCCGCCTGCGTGACGGGGGCCTCGGCCGTAGCCAGGCTGGCCTGCTGGCCGCGGCGGTCCGCGACGGCGGTCTGGGAGTGGTAGAGCTGATCCCACAGCGCCGTAGCGGTGACGTCGCCGGCGACGCTGGTCTGCCGGACGGCCACCGAGGTCTGCGCGATGGCCACCGCGGTTTGCGTGGCGACCGCGCTGCGGGTCGATTGGGCGATGACTCCCTCGGCCTGTTCGATGGTCGGCGCGCTGTCGCAGGCGGCGAGGGCGACGAGCAGGCCGACAAGGGCGAACACGGCAATCAAACTGGCGCGTGTCAATCGCATGGGCATCTTAACCACCCTGTCCGGCGCGGGGCGCCGGACGAATTAATGTTCTACAACTCCCAATTAAGCGGCTCGGCCTGCCAGGGTGGCGGGCCGAGCATCACCATTACTCCGATTTGAAAGGGTCGGTCCCTAGCCGTCGTCGTCATCCGCCTCGATGAACTGGGGCGCGAACCCGCCGGTGCGGGGCGGCGGTGCCGCGACGGGCGGCCGCCCATTTTGATCTCGGGCCGAGGGCTGGATCGGGCGGACAGCCGCCAGCCCGGCTCCCCTGCGCGCTGGAACTGGCGCGGGCAGGGGAGCCGGCCGTGCCGGACTGAGTCCCACCGTCTCTCCTGGTCGAGAGTTATTACCATAGCCTGTCCCGCCGTTGTTATTGCTCCGCGGCCCGCTGGTTTGCGGCCACCTCGGCTCGTGGGAGCGGGCCGGTTCGACATACTGGTGCACTGCCGGCCTGGATCGAGGGTCGACAGAGGTATTCATGCCGCGCGCGTTGTTGACCCGATCCCAACCCCATGTCACGCTCGCGACCAACGCGCCGAACAACGCGCCAAACACCTGCCCCAACACCATACCGGTCAGATCCCAGCCCTCAGTCCAGTGCAGGACCACCAGTTCGATGCCGATGGTGCACGCGATGGTGGCGCCAAAGGAGAGCAGACCCATGGAAAAGAGCAGGATGCCGCCCGCGCGCACGATCGCGCCAAACAAGTCGTATTTGGCGGTGTCCAGGATGGCCCCATTGGACAGCGCCCACCAGGTCGAGGTCACGTCGTACAGCATGGCCAGAATGGCCATGGCCTCTGCGGCCGGCGGCACCTCGATGGGCACGATGGCGTCGCCATTGCCCACCGTGCCGCGCTTGGGCGTGATCCAAAAGAAGGTCACCAGGATGGTGATGGCCACGCCGGCGATGCGCAGAAAGTTGATAGCATCGGCCC
>Ga0070730_10004909_pt1 | contig 11617 bp, 8 predicted proteins | sample Coa_R1_3_FD_66447 | JGI IMG/M metagenome (GOLD analysis project Ga0070730, IMG submission 66447) | Surface soil microbial communities from Centralia Pennsylvania, which are recovering from an underground coalmine fire - Coalmine... | ecosystem: Environmental > Terrestrial > Soil > Unclassified ... | reverse complement strand
ACTTCTTCGGTCAGCCCGTTGTCTTTGTTTTGGGTCATAAACAGGCGCAAGAGGCTCCGCTTTTTTGGGAGCAACTAGACTCTATCGCATTTTGTCCACCACAAGGTACTTCCGAAAGTAACTTGGAGAGTTCCCGTAAGTCCTGTGTTTTCAATGGAAGCCAAAACTGAAGAAGGTGTCCTGTAGGACGACATCCCGAGTGACACCGTGCCGCAAACTATCAAGTTCATGACAAGTTCTGTCACTTGCATCAGAGTTGGTGCGTTTAAACGGAAGCGATTTCTTCGCGACCATAAACTCGTTTACACTTCCGGCTATGAATAATCCGACTCAACCAAACGTGAAGCTAACCAACGATGCCGCCTATCGGGAAAATTACGCCAACAGCGTGCAGATGCGGGTGAATATCTGGGACTTCTTTCTCGCCTTTGGAACCCTGCAGCAGCAGACTGAGAGCCAGGTAGAGATTCGAAACTTTCAAGGCATTTATCTGAGCCCGCAGCAGGCCAAGGCTTTGCTTGGACTTCTGCAGCAGAATGTAGCGGGATACGAGACGGCATTTGGCGAGATCAAACTCGATCCGAGAATGGCTCCGGCGGGGCCGGTTCATTGAGACCGGACCCGGACCTCAAGCGCTGCGACTATGGTTGCGCAGACGTAAGGCGATTGTTGATTTTTGATTGTTGATTGTTGAATCAAACCAGCCTGGCAAGTACTTGGTTCATTCAACAATCATCAATGATCAATCAATAATTTTCCTATGTTGGAAGTCCGGTCTGCGTGTGAAGTTGGAATCTGGGTACGGATAGAATGTGTGACAATGAGATCGAACCCGCACCCGGCGCTGGTGTTTGCGGTCATCTTCGTCGCGATTTTTCTCCTGCACGCGCCCTTGCTGCGGTTGCCGTATTTCTGGGATGAAGCCGGGTATTACGTCCCCGCCGCGCGCGATCTGCTGCTGACCGGGTCTTTCATTCCTCGTACGACGGTGTCGAACGCGCACCCACCGTTGGTCATGGCGTGGATCGCGCTTTGGTGGAAGTGTGCCGGATACTCGCCATTGGTGGCGAGGTCGGCGATGCTGCTGATTGCGGGGTTCTCGCTGCTTGGAGTTTTCCGCCTGGCGAAGCGTGTGGCCAACATCGATGTCGCAATCGGTTCTACCGTATGTACGGCGTTGTATCCCGTATTTTTCGCGCAGAGTTCGCTGGCTCATGTGGATCTGGCGGCGGCGGGATTCACGTTTTGGGGACTGCTTGCCTATGTCGAAGATCGTTGGCTTGCGGCGGCGCTCTGGTTTTCTCTCGCAGCCTTGTCGAAAGAGACTGCGATCCTGGCGCCTTTGGCTTTGGCAGTGTGGGAGCTTTCAGGTTTGGTCGTTCCCCGGCAGTGGCTCGTAAAAATGTGGAGACGAAGATCCACGAGAAGTATTGGCCGGCTTGGCGGTTTGCTATTCCCGGTGATCCCCCTGTCGGGCTGGTATGCATATCACTACTGGCGGACAGGATATGTGTTTGGCAATCCGGAATTCTTTCGCTACAACGTGGCTGGCACGTTGAACCCGCTACGATTTCTTTTGGCGCTCGGGATGCGGCTGTGGCAAGCGTTTGGCTACATGCATCTGTGGCTTCTGACGTTGGCCATGCTGCTGGCTATGTTGCTGCCTCCACTTAAAGGTGGGAACGGCGAGCGATCCAGGATCTCGATTCCCATACAGCTTTGTTTTCTTGTTGTCGTGGTGGCTTATGTAGTCGCGATGGCAATGATCGGCGGCGCGGTGCTGGCACGCTATCTGCTGCCTGCGGTGCCGCTTGTGATTATTGCGGGTATATCGACGCTGCACCGGCGGGTCCGGTATTGGCCGGCGATGGTTGCCGTGATTGCGGCGTCGTTCATGGTGGCCTGGTTCCAGGATCCGCCGTATGGTTTTTCGCCGGAAGACAATCTTGCCTACCGCGATTACATTGTTCTGCACGAGAATGCGGAACGATTTCTCGAGGCACGCTATCCGATGGCACATGTGCTCACTGCATGGCCGGGCTCCGATGAGTTGACGCGGCCGTGGCTGGGTTACAACACGCGTCCGATGCGGGTCGTCCGCATCGAAGACTTCTCGTTGGAGCAGGTGCTTTCTGCCGCCGAGTTTCGCGAGAATTTCGAAGTGGCCTTCGTTTTCTCGACGAAGGATGAGCCGCTACATCCTCTTTTGGACCGGTGGAAGGGTTGGATTGATCTGAAGCGGCGATTTTTCGGATTTCATCGCGATCTGCCGCCTGCGGCAGTAGCGCAAATTTTAGGTGGGCGGATCGTGTATTCCCAGCCGCGAAAAGGACAATGGGTGGCGGTGATCGAGATGGAAAAGCCGGAGATCATCAACGCCAGGCTACGATAGACCATCGCGCACGGTTCATCGCCGCATCAGGTGACAAGAGTGCGTTTTGATCACCAACCAGACTTCTTTCCCCGGTTCGAGCTGCAAGGAATCGCGGGCGGCCAGGGTCAGATGAACCTCCATCTCGACTCTGCATTTAACGAGCGCTGACACGATTACATCGCGCTGATCCAGCGATGTGATGCGGCCGGGGATCACGTTTCGGGCGCTCAAACCTGTGGGCGCAACCGTTGCCAGCAGAATGTCGCCTGCGCGAATTCCAATCCGCAGAGCCGCGCCTACGCCGCCGCGAACCAGAGGAGTTTCGAGCAGCAGTGGGCCGCCTTCCCCGGTAATTCGGCACGTCATCGTGCCGCGCTCAGGGCGAACCGCCTCCACGACCGCGTCGAAGATATTTTCGAAGCCTGCCAGTTGCGCGACTGTCTCCTGCATGGGGGCGGTCATCACGTCGTGCGGAGTGCCTTGGGCGGCGATATGCCCACGCTCGAGGACGATGACACGCTCCCCCAGGGCAAAAACTTCTTCGCGGCTGTGGGTGACATAAAGGATCGGGATTTGGTGGGCGCCGTGCCATTCCCGGAGATCGTGAATGATTTGGCCTTTGGTGGGAGCATCGAGAGCGGCGAGAGGTTCGTCCAAAAGCAAGACCTCGGGATCGGTGACGAGGGTTCGCGCCAACGCGGCACGCTGGCTTTCGCCACCTGACAGATCGCGGGCACTGCGGGGCGACAGGTGAGCGATGCGGAATGTTTGCAGTATCGTGGCGACGCGATTTTCGCGTTCGCTATTCGTAAGATGCGTGAGCCCGTACGCAACGTTCTGCTCGACCGTCATGTGCGGGAAGAGCGCGAGTTTCTGAAACACGTAACCGGCGCGCCGTTGAGCCACAGGGACGTTGATGCCGCGAGACGAATCGAAGAGCGTGCGCTCCCCCACGGAGATGTTTCCGGAAACAGGTTTGGTGAGTCCGGCGACGCAATCCAGAAGCGTGGTTTTTCCGGCGCCGGAGGCCCCGAACAGAATTGTGAAACCGGGATTGGCCTCAAATTCGACGTCGAGGATGAAATCTGGCCCCTGCCCGGTCTGTTGCTTGCGGAACTTGGCCGTGAGACGCGCGTCGCCGCCTTTGGCGGTGGAGGAAAGCTCGACTGCTGACGGAATCTGGCGCGTCGTGCTCATCGCGCCTATTTTACGGGATTGAGTACCCACGCCTTGCGATTCCAACCGTAAACGATCGCCAGGAGGATAAAGCAGAGCACAAGGAGAAGCAGGGCAGTTTGATTGGCTCCGGTGTAATCGGAAGCCTGAACGCGATCGTAGATGTCGATGGAGACGGTGCGCGTCACGCCCGGAATATTTCCGCCCACCATGAGGACGACACCGAATTCGCCCATGGTGTGGGCAAAGCTGAGCGCAGTGCCGGTAACAAGTCCGGGAATGGAGAGTGGAGCGATTACCCGCGCGAAGGTGCGTAGTCGAGATGCGCCAAGCGTAGCCGAGGCAGCGAGCAACTTTCGATCTACGGAGGCGAATGACGCCGCGAAGGGCTGGACCGCAAACGGCAAGCTGTAGAGGATCGATCCGATGACCAGACCGCTAAAGGTAAACGCGAGGGTGTGCCCGGTGAGAGAAATCCAGAAGCGACCGAGAGGACTATGCGGGCCGAGCGCCACCAGAACATAGAAGCCCAGCACGGTGGGAGGAAGAACAATGGGAAGGGCTACGAGTGCTTCAGCCAGAAACTTCCAGCGCCAGGCAGAAAATGCAATCCAGTAGGCAATGGGCAAACCAAGGACAAACAGAATGGCCGATACTGTGATGGCTAACCTCAGAGTCAGCCAGAATGTTTGCCAGTCAATTGCCATGCTTCGAGAAAATCATGCGTACGGAATCTACCGGCTGGCCGGTGGAACGATGCCATTCATCCGCAGGTACTCCACCATCTGACCGTAATGATCGTAGCCATGGGCCGGAATTGACATGACCAATCCGAGGCGCGAAACATATCCTTCGCCAAATGGACTGTGAACCGTTGCGGTTAGATTTACATCGTTCACGGTGGAGATAGCTTTGTGAACGTACTCGAATGATTCCTTCAGATATTTCAGTATGTCTGCTTTGCTCATAACGGAGGCTGGGCCGGCTTCATCATTGATGTCGACTGGAGGTTTTTGTTCCAGCAGGGCGGCCCCAAGTTCGTAATTTACTGCCGCTACATGTTTAATCTGCTGCGCGAACGTGCGGACACCCTTAAATTCGCCATTACTGGGGGCAAATCCGTACTTGTCTTCCGGCATGGCCTCCGCTGCGGGTGTGAATTCGTGCTCGAAGTTGCTGATGTTGCGGTTCAGCAAATCAGTGAGCGATCGGCGTTCCTGGTTTGGTTTGGTTGTTTGCGCAGCCGCCAAAAGGCTGAGCAGCAAGCATCCACATACAACCACTCCGGTCCTGACTCCCATGATTCCCCCGAAACTTCTTAGTCCCGTACCACGGCTGGCGCCAATTCCAATTCTGCTGCGGTCAGGCGATGCCGCCGGATGCTGACCAGTCCCGCCAACAGAGCCAGAGCGGACCACGCAAGTGCAGCGGGCACACCTTGCTGTGCGGCCAGCTCTCCCCAAATCGCGCTGCCTACCGCCATGCCTCCTTGCAGCACCAGGAGGTACATGGAAAGCGCCCGAGCCCGCATCCACGACGGGCACATGGTCTGCGCAACCACGTTGAAACAGGCCAGTATACCGATCCAGGCGGCTCCCGCCGTAAACAATACCAGACAGAGCCATTCAAAGACATGCACTTGTCCCGTGAGGAACGTTGCGCAGGCGAAGACGACCGTAGCCCCGGCCACGAGTGAGTCGACCGAATACTGCACGCGCAGGCGCGGCAGAATCGCTGCCCCAGCAAGCGCGCCCAGCCCAAAACAGGTTAGAAGGAAGCCGTATCCCTGGGCCCCATGCGGCTGGCAGACCACAGGCAGCAATGCCAGCAGGGAAGTCGCGCCGATGCTGAAGGCACCGGTGCGAATGAGCACAGAGCGTACCTGGGGCGCCCCGCGGACATATCGGAAACCCTCGGCGATGGCATCCCGAACGCTGCGCGCTTCGGGCGTTTTATGCGGTACCCGCTTCCATTTCCACAGGAAGAAAATGACGCCAAAGAAAGAAACTGCGTTCAACAGGAAGGACCAGCCCGCGCCCGCGGCCGCCACGACGATTCCACCGAGAGCCGGACCCACCGCACGCGCCACGTTGAATCCCGCGGAATTCAAGGCTACGGCGGAAGCATGGCGCGCCGGCGAAATCACTTCCGGCGTAATGGCCTGCCATGCGGGGTCGTTCATCACAGCAGCGATTCCCATGAAGAAGGTGAAGACCAGCAAGACCCACGGATTGACTGCACCCAAAAGCGTCAGCACGCCGAGAGCTGCGGCGGCCAGGATCATCCAGCTTTGCGTGAACAGCAGCAGACGACGGCGATCCCTCATGTCAGCGAGAGCACCGGCTGGCAGGACCACCAAGAAAACCGGAATGGCAGCGGCCGCTTGTACCAGGCTGACCATCAGGGGAGACGTGGAGAGCTGCGTCATCAGCCAGCCCGCGCCCACATTCTGCATCCAGGTTCCGGTGTAGGAGATTACGGCTGCAATCCAAAGAGAGCGGAAAAGGGGCTCGCGTAAAGGTTCCCAGGCTGAGTCAGCGCGCCGGCTTCCCGCGCCAGGCATCGAAGGAACTGTGATGTGATCCGCCATGCTAATTCCTGTGCCGATCCAGGCCGGCTAGGTTCCTGCGACCTTTCCCAAAGATGACGTAGCGCCAGAAAACGGCCACTCCGAATGCCGCCAGGAGCGGATCATGTAAATAAGGAGTCCTGTCAGGAGAATGACGGCTGCATATCGAATCTCTTTTTGCCAGTTCTGCCGGCTGAAGAGGATGAACAGAAATCCAACGCAAGCCAGCAGAGCCGGCAGCGGATACAACCACATGCGAAAGGGCCGCGGCATCTCGGGCCGTTGAATTCGCAAGACGATGAGCCCAACCGCCTGCACGAGAAATTGAAGAATGAGGCGGATCACGACCAGAGCGGCGATTGCGTCCTTCAAACGCAGAAAACAGAACGCCGCGGCGACGACCCCAAGTGCCATCAGCGAAACGTAGGGAAACCGGTGTACCGGATGCACCTTGGCGAAGGCGCGGAAGTAGTTGCCATCCCTGGCCGCGGCGTACGGCACGCGGGAATATCCCAACATCAGGGAAAAGACAGATGCGAAGGCCGTAGCAATGACGAGCCCCGTCATGATGCGTGCAGCCCAAAGACCATAGACGCGTTCCATGAACAAAGACACAACATACAGGCCGCTGCTGTTCTGTCCCGCCTTCAGCAGTTCCTGCCAGGGAACGACCGCCAGTACGCACACGTTCATCAGTAGATATAGACAGGCGACGAGCAGAATGGAAAGCAGGATAGCGCGGGGAATGTTCTTTTCCGGATCGCGAATCTCGTCACCAAGAAAAGAAACGTTGTAATAGCCCCAATAATCGTAGGTGGCGACCAGCATTGCCCCGCCGAGTCCGGTGAAGAATTGATGGGAGAGCGTGAATGCACCGGGAGGAAAGTCGAAGGCGCGTGCGGCGTTGAAGTGCGTGAGCCCGGCGAAGATGATCCAGCCGATGGTTCCCATCACGCCGCACCACAATACCTTTGTGAGCCTGCCGATGACGGTGATGTTTCGATAGAGCAGCAATACGGTGAAGAAGCAGACCAATACGGCTACCGCGGTGCCGGGCGTGACGATCCAACTGACCTGCAGTTTTCCTATCCACGGGATGGAGAGTGCGCCATCATGATGCGCATAGACCGTTTCTAACTCCGGCCAATAATAGGCTGCGTAGCCAGCCAGGCCGATGCAACCGCTGGCAATCGAGAGCGGAGCACTGAACGAAACCTGCCAGATGAAGAGAAAGGAAATCAGCTTCCCCCATTTCTGCCGGCCATAGATTTCACGAAGATAGCGGTAAGAGCCGCCAGACGCGGGGAGCGCCGCGCCAAGTTCCGCCGACACCAGACCATCACATACCGCGAGTAGTGCACCGACAATCCAACCTAGAAGGGCTTGAGGCCCTCCCATTGCGCTGACGACCAGCGGCATGGTGATGAACGGGCCCACGCCGATCATGTCGATCATGTTCAGCGCGGTGGCGCTGCCGAGACCCATGCCGCGGATCAAAGAGGGAGATTCTGAGGTGGGATCTTTCGAAGTGGGCATGGAGGGGATCAGTGGTTTGTTGCTAGACGGTGACCTCATTCGACTGCATAGTAGGTTCTCTCACTCCTGCGCGGGGCCGAGTTCGACGTTTATGCATTGCCATCCTGAGGCCGGCGCTGAGCCGGGGTGTCGGCTGGCAACGGTGCTGCGTGCTGCGAGTTCATTCGGCTGCAGGCATTGTGCTAGTCCTTTTTACTGCATCGTTGCTGCGTGCTATCGTACGGTCCCTCGCGCCGGCTTCGCCGCCGCTCAGGATGACATTCGAAAATCCGCGGCGGTTCACTGACCCCTGACCCCTGGCCACTGATCACTGCTTTTCATGTCCTGCGCACAACAGATTCACGAACAGCCGTACCGCGCCGGGCACTCCGGCCGGGACTTGCCGGAAAAACGCGTAGCCCGTGTAAATGTACGTGCCTTTACCATACTGCGCGCGGAGCAGGCCGCCTTTTTGCTCGTCGTCGCCCGGATCGTGAGACGCGAGCAGCGGCTGGAAGTGGTCGTCCCATTTGTCCATGAAGTAGAGACCGCGCTCCTGGATCCAGCCATTAAAATCACCTGCGCTGATGGTATTGGGAGTGCGAAAGACAGAATCATCGGGTTTCAGAATTTCCACGGGAGCTTCTTCAACGGACACGCGAGCGCGGCTCAAGTCCGCGGAGTAGGGAGTGAACTTTCCACTGTTGAATTCGCCGACCCCAGTGTTGTACTGGACGACGAGCGTGCCTCCAGCGGACACAAAGTCGAGAAGCTTCTTGTTATTCGCAACGACGTCCTTCTGCGTGTCGTAGGCGCGGATGCCGAGGACGATTGTGGCAAATTGGCTGAGATCTTCAGTGGCCAGCTTCTCGGCGGGAATCATTGTGACATTCATTCCGATCTGCTGGAGCACGGTTGCGATTTCGTCGCCGGCGCCCATGATGTAGCCAACTTTCAGATCGTGGGGCGCCTGTACGTCGACAATGCTCACGCGCTGACGCGCGGGCTGGTAATAGTAAAAGCTGCCGAGATCCTCGCGTGCGACGAGCGTGTAGCCCTCGGTGTACTTCTCTCCATCGGATTCGAGCACTGCGCTGATGCTCGTGCGCCCCTGATGCAGTCCGGAAGGGAAGACTTTGAATTCGACGTCTTTCTTCTCACCGCGTCTCGCAATGTCGACACCAGCGTGTTCCGGTTCTGAGCGCCAGCCCTCCGGCAACTTAAGTCGTAGATTGCCATGGGCAGGCCGCTCCAGATTGCCGGTGACGCCAACCGTCACGGTGGAGTTCGCACCGTTGTGCGTGGAGATGACTTGCGTCCCGGGCTCAAGCATCACCGAGAATGCGGGTACGATCGCCAGCGGCCGCGACTGAGGCTTTCCAGCGTCATCGAGGAAAGGAGTGACCACTGCCGCGGTTACGCCATTTCGGACATGGGGCTTTTCAGATCCTTCAGTCGTGTACTCGACTCTGGCCTGCAAGGCTGGCGGCGGGAATGGAAGGGTCGCATATTTTTCGTTATCGACATGGTTGAGGCTTTCGGTATCCGGATCGTCGCGGTGCCAGTACGGGCGCGTGTAGGGCGTGTCTTTCGGGACACGCAACCGGAAGTCAGCGTGCAGATCCTGGCCCGGGGCGACTCTCTCTGGTTTGGTCTTTCCGCTGATTGTGTTCCATCCCTGGGGAACTTCGAGGCCGACGTGATCGATCAGTAGCGGCCGCATCGAACCGTTGTGCAAGGTGACGGCGATCAGGAATTCCTGTCCGGGAGAAACCGTTGTGAGAGCATCGGCCTCTTTGGGAAGAGTCGAGAGGCGATCCGCGGAGGCGTTCGCGGTAAGGCTGACTCCGAGTGCAAGGTTAAGCGCTGTCTCGGCTTGCTGTTGCTTGGTTGTGATGCGGGTCGTCAAGTCCAGCTTGGCGGCCTCATCCAAATTGCTGGTTCGTATTTCGGATGCGGTGCGGGTGAGGGCGGCTACAACTTGCGTCAAAGGCTCGACACTGGAAGAGTCTTTCTTTTTTGCCGACTCGCTGGCAGCGGTGACTCGCTTTTCGATCTCCCGGAGTTGCGATTGCAAGCGCGGCATCTTCGTCGCGACACCGTCCTGAGCTGCCAAGCCCGCCAGCGTCGTGTCGATTCCATCGAAGAAGTCTTTTTCATGGCCGTTGCTGCTAACCGCCGACGGAAGTACTGAATCCTCGAGGTGATAAAACGTGAAGCGATCTCCGGGATCGACGGTCCAATTTGCCGCGCCTTGTGACATTTGATGACGCAATCCCTGCATGGCGAACTGGATGTAGGACGTGCCTAGTCCAGGATCGTTTTGACCGGTATTGAACTTCAGGGTCCATTTTTCGTCAGCGCAGGTCATGGATCCCCACGGACAGACGTTGCCGATATAGAACTTCTTCACCTGCCAAGGCAGGAGTCCCTGGGCGATCTGTTCCGGAAAACGCTTGGGATCTGCGGCCGCGCGAAAAGCTTCGCGGGCAAGAATGCTGGAGGCTTGATGATTGCCGTGGCCATCGCGTTCCGTGCCGGAAAAGCGCGCGACCAGCACATCCGGGCGGAAGGTGCGAATCACGCGAACCATGTCGGCTAGGGCAACATCATGACCGCCCCATTTCGTAAATGTTTCTTCCGCATTCTTGGAGAACCCGAAATCGGCGACGCGAGAGAAACGCTCCTGCACTCCGTAATACTGATCGGATGCCAGCAACTCCTCGGCGCGCAGGACGCCCAAAACATCAGACAGATTGCTCCCGATCTTGTTCTGACCGCCTTCGCCGCGGTTCAGAGTCATCAATAATGTGTTTACGCCGCGCCCGCGGGCTTGCAGAGTCAGCATCCCGCCGTCTTCATCATCGGGATGTGCGACTACCTGCATGAGACGCGCCGTGGTGCCGAGTCGTAGCAGTTCCAGGCGGAGGCCTGCCGCGCCCTGATCCTGAGGGATTGGCGCCGGAGTGCCCTGATACAGCAAGCCGGGAGGGTCGGCCACTACGGGATCGTTGGTGACCTCCGCCTGAGAGGAGTGCCGTGCTGCCGTGGCGGAGTTTGAATCTTTCGTTTGCGATAACGCCAGCAGGCTGAAAGCCAGCACAACCGCGAGCATTACTTCGAGAGGATGTTGAAAGCGAAGAGGGCGGCGTCTCCCATGCCGCACGGACTTGACGGTTTGTGGATATCTCACGCTACAAGGATGGGGCCTAGGCCCGGTTTGACGCAAATTCTTTCACACTTTACCTGCTGAGTTAGACGCCTCGGCGTCCCCCGAGGTGAGCGAAGAACCTAGACGTCGCATAACTCCACTGCATTTCGTAGCGAGGTCATCGGGTCGCGTGTCGGCACGAATTCGTGGGCCACATGGCCCTTAAAGCCTGCATCGGCGATGCTCGTCATTACGGCGTCCCATTGAACTTCCTGGGCGTGATCGAGTTCGTGCCGTCCTGGAACGCCGCCCGTGTGGAAATGGCCGATCCACTGAATGTTCTTGCGGATGGTATCGATCAGATCGCCTTCCATGATTTGCATGTGGTAGATGTCATACAGGAGTTTGACATTGGGCGAGTTCACCTCCCTCACCACCCGGACGCCCCACGCCGTGTGATCGCACATGTAATCGGGATGATCGTGCTTGCTGTTCAGCAGTTCCAGGCAGATTGTTACGCCGTGATCTTCGGCGATTTTCTTCAGCCGGTTCAAGCCGGCAATCGTGTTGCGCGCTCCTTCATCGTCCGGCAGGCCGCCGCGATTTCCAGAAAACGTGATCACATTGGGCACACCGGCCCTGGCCGCTTTGGGAATATTCGTGCGGAATGCCTGCTCGATGGCAGCGTGATTCTCGGTGCGATTGAGAGCTTTCTTGATGTCTCCGCCACCCGCGTAGCCCATCGTGCATAACAAGCCGTAGCGTCGGGGAATTTCATATTCGTCGGGCTGGAGCAGATCGATGCCTTTGAGTCCCATGCCAGCCGCATCTT
>Ga0070730_10004908_pt1 | contig 11617 bp, 10 predicted proteins | sample Coa_R1_3_FD_66447 | JGI IMG/M metagenome (GOLD analysis project Ga0070730, IMG submission 66447) | Surface soil microbial communities from Centralia Pennsylvania, which are recovering from an underground coalmine fire - Coalmine... | ecosystem: Environmental > Terrestrial > Soil > Unclassified ... | reverse complement strand
TCGCCATCGGTCTGCTGGTGATTTTTCTCACGATGTACACGACGGTGATCGAGCGCACCCGCGACATTGGCGTGCTGAAATCGCTGGGCGCCAACCGGGCGTTCATCGTTCGCGCGCTCTTGACGGAGTCCGCCACGCTGTGCGTGTTTGGCATTGCCGCGGGCGTTGGATTGAGCTATGCCGTCAGGGCCGCTTTTCTGGCTGGATTTCCCACGCTTTCCATCCTGATCACGACGGAATGGGTGCTTCGAGCGGCAGGCATCGCCTTGGCGGGCGCCATCTTCGGCGCAAGCTATCCCGCGTGGCTGGCGAGCCGTAAGGATCCAGTTGAGGCGCTGTCATACGATTAGAAATTTCGACGGCGAAGAGAGGTTACGCGTAATGCTGACCAGCGATAGAGCGACAGCGGTGGATGGCTAGGAATCGCGTGGCAATCGCGGCTACAATACGAATACCTGCCGGGCGACTGATTTTTCCAGGGCAAAAGAGCGTGGAGCCGATACTCAAAACCGAAGGTCTGTGGAAGCTCTATCGGGCCGGCAAGGTGGAAGTTCCGGCTCTGCGTGGCGTGAATTTTGAGGTCCTGCCGGGTGAATCCGTGGCCGTGATGGGCCCCTCAGGCTGCGGGAAGTCATCTCTTCTTTACGTGATCGGCGGCTTGGCTCAGGCCACGCGGGGCCGCGTCCTGGTCGACGGCAATAACTTGGCTGAATTGAGCGACGCGGCGCGCACCAAGCTGCGCCGGCATAAAATCGGCTTTGTATTTCAGCGATTCAATTTGCTGCCCACGCTCACAGCTAAAGGCAATATAGCCATTGCTCAATTCATTCACGGAGACGGCTTCGATCCGCATCGCTTCGACGTAGTGACCAAGATGCTGGGCTTGGAAGGGCGTTTACACCACAAACCGTCCGAGCTTTCTGGCGGCGAGCAGCAGCGTGTTGCTATCGCACGGGCCATCATCAATGAGCCCAAGATCTTGCTGGCCGACGAGCCCACAGGCAACCTCGACTCGAAAAATTCCGAAATTGTTCTGCAGATGCTGCGGCAACTGAACAAAGACTTAGGCCAAACCATTGTGATGATCACCCACAATCCCGAAGCGGTCACTTATTTTGACCGCGTGGTGCACATGCGCGACGGGGTAATCGTCGATGGAATTCCGGTGGACTAAAGATGGCCAGTTTGCAGAAGATTCTGGGGCGAATCTTTTTCTGGTCCTACGAGCGCGGCGCCTGGCAATACGATATCGCCGTCGTGGTCATCCTCATTTTCGTGCTGCTAACCCCGAGGGGTTGGTTTCACGATCAGCCGCAAGTTGGTATGCCCGCCGCGCCAGAGCAAGTGCAGCTGGTACTCGTTTCGGATGATGGCCACCGCCAGCAATATCGCGTGGATGCGCGTGTGCTGGCTCCGCCGGAACAAACGCCGGCATTACAAAACGATCTGCACAACGCGCTCCAGCGCTCTCTCCCCGACCTTCACAATGGGCGCTTTTCGATAACCCGAATCGAGGCGGAGCGAGACGAAAAAGGAACTGTGGTGGCCTACGAAGTTGATATTCACCGTTAGCTGAGCACCGCTAGCTGGGCGTCCGGTGTTTCGCGATTTTCTTCCCTGTGAAACTCATCGGTTCGTTCGCGCATCAGTCCCTATGTGCTAGGATTGGTTCCCATTGAGAACCGCGGAAAATCCTTGCGGCAGGGGCTGGTTTTGAATCGAACTCTGGGTATAGCTGCTCTCACCACGGTTGCCTTCATCGCCTGCGCTCTCCACGCTTCGCAAAATCCCGCACACTGGACCACCGATAGCGTCCTAGAAAAAATGGATAAGTCGGCCGCTGACTTTCGCAGCCTGACGGCGGATATCGAGCAGGACAAATATACGGAAGTCGTGAAGGATACGTCCGTCGAGACGGGCCAAATTTTTGTGCGGCGCGATCAAAAGATGCGCATCGAGCTCACCAAACCGGATTCCAAGACGATCCTGCGAACCGGAGATTCGCTTTTCATTTACACGCCAAAAATCAAGCGAGTCGAGGAATATAATCTAGGCAAACACCGCTCGATCATTGACCAGTACATGCGCTTGGGATTTGGCACCAAGAGCCAGGACTTGCGGAAAAGCTATGACATCAACTTGACGGGAGAAGAAGAAGTCGAACACCGCAAGACATTGCTTCTGGAGCTAACTCCCAAGTCCGAAGAGATTCGCAAGCAGATCACCAAGATTCAGATGTGGGTGGATGAGTCGTCCTGGTTGCCGGTTCAGCAGAAGTTTCTTGAAGCCGGCGGCGGCGACTACTTTCTGGTGAAATATTCCAACATGATGAAGAATCTCAAAATCAACGATGCCAAGTTCAAGCAAGACTGGCCCAAGGACGCTAATCGCGTAAAGCCGCGATCGTAAGGGCGCTTTCGGTCCTGTTTTGTGTCCATTTTTTTGGAGACATTTTTTGAAAATGCTGATTCTAGTGCGACGCCGATGCTGAGATGCGCGTACTACCGGTCAGCTGCGGCACTTTCTTGCGCGAGGAGTTGTTGTTTGCGCGAGAGGCCCCAGCGATAGCCTGCGAGGCTGCCATCCTCGCGAATCACCCGGTGGCAAGGCACGACAATGGAAACCGGATTTGTGGCGCATGCGCGAGCCACCGCGCGAACCGCCTTCGGTTTCCCTAGCGCTTTTGCAACTTGGGAATAGGTTCGCGTGCTGCCGCGCGGTATGCGTTGCAGTTCTTGCCACACACGGCGCTGAAAGGCAGTCGCTTGCAAGTCCAAAGGCAGCTCCATCCGCGGCGGATTTCCCTCGACGCGCTGGACAATTTCCTTCACCCAACGCCCAAAAGAATCGTCGGCGGCATTGATTTCCGCGCAAGGGTATTCGCCGTGCAATTCTTGGACTAACTTGGCGTCAGCGTCTCCTAGATAAACCGCCGACACCCCACGCTCCGTAGCGGCTACCAGAATCTTTCCGAGCGATGACTTTGCAATGGCATACCCGATCTTCATGTTCTTTCCTCCCTTTTGATAAGTCGCAGGTGTCATGCCGAGCTGCGCGTTGCTGCGCTCGTAAACGCGGCTCGTAGATCCATAGCCAGTTTCATACAGCGCGTCGGCGATCGTTTTTCCCGCACGCAACATTTTCTTAAATCGCGTGAGCCGCAACGCCGCGGATAGATCACGAGGTCGAAGGCCTGTGGTATGCAGAAAGGCGCGGCGCAGAGTTGCCGCTGTAGTACCAAGCTTTGCCGCCAACTCGCCGAAACGCACATTGTCTTCGCTGGCTTGCGCTAGTTCGCGCACTGCGTTTTCGACCAGCGCGACCGGTCCGGCAACCTCATTTGGACGGCAGCGTAAGCAAGGCCGAAAACCTTGCTGTTCGGCGTCTGCACCGTTGCGGAAGAACACTACATTACGGCGCAGCGGGCGGCGAGCCGGACAGGATGGGCGGCAGTAAATGTGCGTCGAACGAACGGCCAGCACAAAGGTTCCGTCCGCGCGGGCGTCCCGCGACATGGTGGCACGCCAGTATCTGGCAGCGGCGCGCGCCGGGACATTGGATTGGAGTTGTGGTTTGCTTCGGCTCATGATCATGGTCCAAAATTAACGCATATTGGTAAGACAATCTATCCGCGAAAGGACGCCAAAACCAAAACTTTTGTCGTCAGGCTTCAGCGGTTTCCGGCATCCGCACCTCAGTTCGGGCGAGCACCCGGTGCGGCGCGGTTATGACTAACAAGACCGCAGTCAGAATGACGGCGGCAGCGATGATCGTACGAAGCGTGATCGTTTCGCCGACCAGTAACCATCCTAGAAAGAGGGCAACGACTGGGTTGACAAACGCATAGGTAGCCACGCGCGTCGCGGTGCTTTTCTTCAGGATGTAAATGTAAGCGGTAAAACCCACCATCGAGCCGAAAACAATTAAGTAGCCCAACGCCAGCCAGGAACGTACTGAAATGGCCGCCAAATGAAGGGAGCGGATTTCCCCGGACGCGATGCCGGCGATCCAAAGAGCGATACCTCCCGAGAGGCTTTGCATCGCCACTCCCATCAAGGGCGAGCCGGACAATCCACCGGCGTGCTTGGAATAAACGGAGCCGCTAGCCCAAGCCAGTGATCCCACGAGCAAGATACCAACGCCGAAAGGGTCGACTCGCCCGCTGCCGCCAAGATTTTTTGGGCCTACCAGCAAGGCCAACCCGGCGAACCCAAGAATCAATCCGGCCGCGACGCGCGGAACCGGCGGCGTCCCGCCCGGCCGCAGCCAGTCGACCAGAACCATCCACAACGATACTGTGGCCACCAGCAGTGCGGTCACGCCGGAAGGGACGGTTTGCTCCGCCAGGCAAACGCCGCCGTTTCCGATGCCTAAAAGGAGAAAGCCTGTAATAAACGACATGCGCCAGTGCTGAGCTGTGGGCCGGACGCCGGTCTTCCAGCGCAGCAGCGGGTAAAGGATCAAGCCGGCGAGCAAGTGCCGGCTGCCGGCGAGCAGAAGCGGAGGAAAGGACTCGATGCCCACGCGAATCGCGAGGTAGGTGGAGCCCCACACAGCGTAGACAAGCCCGAAGGCGATTAGGACGAGTGTGGGCATTCGCGTCATGAGCGATGGCGCGGTGGATTGATTTTGGGGCTTAGGATCTTGGAGCGTAACCGTGGACATTTCTTGGAGCCGACCTCAGAGAAACAAACGTACGGGCACAAACTAAGCCTGTCCAGAACCATATTGGATGAAGAATTTAGGGTTTTGCGTCAACAGAGATGATTTGGCAGAGCCGGTACTATAACTAAGTGTTTTAGGTTAAGACACTTCCGGTCTTTTCCACAGGTTGACCTGCGAGGTGGATTGGTGGCATTTTAGCGGCCCACTCGTAGTTGAACCGTTTTTCGGTACCGGGGTCATACATTGAACGCGTCTCTGAGGGCGAGATGACTGCGAAGCATCACGCGAGGCCACTGTCGCTGCCGGTGCCGGGAAAGCCGGCGCTCAGCGTCGGGCCCGCGCTCGTGCCACCGCCAGAGCCGCTGACCTCTCGGTCGCCCAATCTTCACGGCGGTCCATTTGGAACGGAGACGCAGCCACGCCGATTTGCGCGTGTACCCACCCATGCCGTGGGCGTGCATCCCGAACAACGCGAGTATCCTCGCGCGACGCTGAAGCTTCCTCTCAAATTGCGCAGCGTTAATCACGTTGCCGAAGGCGTTCCGCTTACGCTGGTGACGCGCGATGTCAGTTCGACGGGCGTGTATTTTTTGTCTCCCAAGCCGCTGCCGGCGGGCGCCGCTGTGGAATTGGAAATTGTGCTGGTCAGCCGGCCGTTGGGTCATGGAAATGTTGTACTGGCCACGCACGCCCACGTGCAACGCGTTGACCCCGCTGCGATGCCTGGCTGGTATGGCATTGCCGCTTCGTACGACGATGTGCAGTTCGATCGTGACGACAGCATTCCTTCGCGCTTCCTGAAGTAAACTGGCAGAACGAATTCGGCAACGCGGATTTTCGATTCGATCCGTTTGAAGTTTCCACAGCCTAGACTCTTGCTGTTTTGAATGGTCTTGGCCTACACTTCCTCAGCTTAATTTTCGCAAACGTGTTCCCGAGCAGCGGGATTTCTGTGTTTGCGGAAATGGGGAAAGTGTCGGAGGGGAAGATGAAAAAAATAGGGTGTGCTCTCGTTGTGTTTGTGTTTCTCTGCGTCGCTCCGACATTGTATGGTCAGGCGATCGGCAGTTTCTCTGGTGCCGTCCTGGATACTTCTGGTTCGGTGATAGCCGGCGCCAAGGTTACCGCGACCTCGCAGAGCACTGGTGCTTCTCGCGACGCAAAAACGGATGAGGCTGGCCATTACCTGATCCCCTTGCTGCCGGTAGGGATCTACACGGTACATGTCGAATTTCAGGGTTTTCGTCCCGCCGAGACCAAGGATCTGCGGCTGCAGGTGGACGAAGCGCGCGAGGTGAATTTCACGCTCTCTCCGTCCTCGGTTTCTTCCCAGGTGGAAGTCTCCGCTGCCGCCGTTGCTGTTGAGACCACCAATCCCTCCCTCGGCCAGGTCATCACCGCACAGGAAGTCTCCCAGCTTCCTCTTAACGGCCGCGATTTCGTCCAACTCGCGAGTCTCACGCCTGGCACCACTCAAGAGACCAACCCTGGCAGTTTCTTCACGAGCGGCGCAGATAGCGAGGTTGCCGCACGCGGTTCCTATTCTCTCTCCGTCGGCGGCTCCCGCCCCAACAGCACCGATTGGCTCCTCGACGGCGTGGACAACAACGAACTGACCGCCGGCGGGATCGGAGTTTTTTCCTCCATCGATGACATACAAGAGTTCAAAGTCTTAACCTACAACTATTCCGCCGAATACGGCACTCGCGCCGGACCCACGGTCCTCGTCACGACAAAGTCCGGCTCCAACGCCTTTCACGGCTCGTTGTACGAGTTTCTGCGCAACACCTCGCTGGACGCCAAGAGCTTCTTTGCGACCTCGCCGGAAAAGTTCAATCTAAATCAGTTTGGAGGTTCTCTCGGCGGACCGATCCGCAAGAACAAAACCTTTTTCTTCCTCGACGGCGAGCAAAAGGATCAGCTACACGGCATCACTTTTACCGGTTTAGTCCCCAGCGCTGCAATGCACACGAGCGCGGCGCAGCCCTACGCGGATTTCAGCCATGACCCCTTCGGGGCTGTGGTTTCCCCCACTTCAATCACCAACCCCTATACGGGCGGTACCCCTTTTCAATGCGATGCCGGCACTGGCCTGCCAACCGCCGTCAATCCCAACGGCAGTCAGACTGCCGGGGTTGCGTGCGCCAAAATACCCGCCGCTTTGGTTAACCCCCTTGGTGCGGCCTTGGTGAATTTATATCCCTTCCCAAACGCCAACAATCCCGCCGCGGGATTCAACTTCGTAAGCGAGCCGGTACGCAGTCTCTATGAAACAAAGTTCGACATCCGTGTAGACCACAACTTCTCTGCCAGCGACACGGTCTTCTCCCGTTTTAGCTACGACGATGCCGTCTCCTACGTTCCTGGCGGCTTCGCCGGAGGATTTGCCGAGGCCAGCGCCTTCGGCAGCAATCAGGGCATCATCAACCACGCGCGAAACGTGGCCATTGGGGAAACCCATGTGTTTTCACCCACCACGGTCAACCAAGCCAGCTTTGGTTACAACCGTATCTTCGACTACATCACTTCTCAGGGCACGGGCACTTGCAGTTCTGCCAACCTCGCCGGCATCGGCATCCCCGGCGCCAACCTCGGCTGCACCGGCACGCCGGGGAGCGAGAAGTGTACCCCGGGAGCTTATAGCTGCGGCTTGGTTTCGGTGTTGTTCAACGGCGGCTTGTGGTCCCTCGGCGATCGCGGCTTCACTCCATTCCAGGGTGGAACCAATGTCTTTACGTTCGCTGATTCCCTAGACTTGATTCGCGGCAAGCACGACATCAAAGTCGGAATTGACGTCCGCGCCAATCAGATGAACGTCGGCACCGAAGCCTTCCAGGATGGTTTCTGGATTCCCCTTGGCTTTTTCTCCGGTAATCCCGAAGCCGATCTAACCTTGGGCTATGTGAACATCTCCGAACACGATCAGACTTTCAACGGCCCGGTCACCGGCCGCCGCTGGAAAATCATCCGCCCCTTTGTTCAAGACGATTGGAGAATCACCAAAGATCTCACCCTCAATCTGGGCTTGGCGTGGGATTTGAGCACGCCTATCACCGAGGCCGCCGGGAGGATGGCGGACTACATTCCGCCGACCATTGCCACAGGCGCGAATGCCGCCACCGGCCAACTTCTCGTCGCCAATCAGGGTGGCATAGGTGGGTCAGCGGGCGTATACATGAATTGGCAGGCTGTTGAGCCGCGCATTGGCGCGGCCTGGAAGGTTCTCGGCAGCGACAAGACGGTGGTACGCGGCGGATTTTCTATCTATCACGATTCGGCGTGGAGCCAGGGCGCGCAGGGCCTTTGGCAGAACCCTCCCTTTTTCGCCGAGGGCGACATCTTCCAGTTCGGGGGTTGCCCAGTTTCTACTCCATCCGGTAACACTCCGGCCTGCGGCCCGGGCGGCACGGTCTCCAGCATCTCTAGCGGATTTCCAATTTTTAACACTCCGCCGACTGTTTCCACCTTTAGCGGGACATATTTCTTCCAACCGCGGGACTTCCGGCAGGGAGAGGTCGTGCAGTACAATGCCAACGTCGAGCGTCAGTTGCCCGGCAACATCGTGCTCACCCTTGGCTACGCTGGTTCGCGTGGCAACCACATCCTGGTCGCCGGTAACGCCATGGACACGAATGGCCCTTCGGGTTGCGGCACGATTAGTGGCTACACCCTCGGTTGCGCCGCCGGTGGGGCTCCTTTCATATCGCCCTACACTCCACCAAACTTCAACGCCATTCTGGAATTCGGGGACCTGGGCAAAACCACTTATAACTCCGTGCAAGTGAAGGCCGAGACCAAGAGTTCCCGTTACGGCGTTTATGCGCTGATCTCCTACACCTATTCGCATACTTACGACAATGGGCTTAGCGACGGCCTCGGATCACTGCTGAGCGCGCCGTACTTCCCGCTGCCGGATTGGCAGAAGCTGGATTGGGCCCCGTCTCAACTCGATCTTCACAACAACTTTACTGCCAGCGTCATCTATGATTTGCCGTTTGGCAGAGGCAAGAAATTCGGCCGCGACTGGGGCAGCGTTACGAATTCGCTGCTGGGCGGCTGGCAGGTAACGCTGATCGAAAAAATCACTTCCGGCTTCGCCTTCCCCCTGGTTGACAGTAACAATACCTCAGGCGTCTCCTTCAATACGGGTGGCAACGGCAACGCTTTTGAACGTCCGGACCGGGTTGCCGGCTGCAATCCCTACGCCAACCAGACCAAGATCCAGTACATTAACCCAGCCTGCTTTGTGCAGCCCGCACCGGGTGAACTCGGCAACGCCAGTCGTGTTCCCGTCTACGGTCCGGATTTCGTGAATACCGATTTCTCCGTGATCAAACAATTCGCGCTGCCTCGGGAAGGCATGGGCCTGAATTTCCGGGCGGAATTCTTCAACCTCTTCAACCACGCTCAGTTCGGTCAGCCGGTCAACGACATTAACGCAACAAGCGGTTTTGGCGCGGTCAACTCCACCGTAAACAACCCGCGGCTCGTGCAATTTGGTCTTAAGCTGACGTTCTAATTGCCCCCGGCTGGAGGCCGCGGCCACGCTTCGTCGGTTCACTTTTGTAGCGCCAGCATCTTGCTGGCGCGCCGGTGTGAGTCGTTCCGTCTTTCGTGGTTCTAGGATTGAGGTTTTGCAGGCACAGGTTCAGTCGGAGCCGCAGCGGGAACTGGGGTCATCGCGGGCAGCACCTTAAAATCTGTCCACTTGATCACGAGCCGCACCGGCACGCTAACGTCTTTCAGGTGCAGAGTGTCATCGGAGCGCTCGTAGTTCGGAAACCAATATTTTCCGTCCACATTCTCGCGATACGTCTCGAACAGCGTGAACGGCAGCGTCGCGGAACGCACTTCGCCCAGCTCGTTCACCCATCTTCCGTAGGTCTTCACAACTTCCAGGTATTTGGTGTCCACCCAAACCAGGCCGTCTAAGTACGCGTGGGCGCGATCCAGTGCTTTCGGCTTCACTTTGAAGATGTAACAGTCGATCTCGTCCACCTGTTCCCCGCCGATATATTTCAAATCGTATTTCACTAGCTGGCTGCTGGTTAGCGGAAACGCCGGGATGCGATCCAACTCCCTCACGTCCTCGGTTTCCAGGTTGAAATAATGCAATGTCGATTGCGGCTTCTGCACTACTTTGTTGATCACCTGTCCGTTCGCAGCCCGCGTCGTTTCCGTCACTAGCAGAAACTGCCCCGCCGGTTTGCCATCCGGGCCGAACTCATCGATGCGAATCGTCTTGCGGGCGCCGTAGCCCGGCCGCGCCGCCAGAAACTGATCTTCTTTCTCCGAAAAGCGCCGAATGATCTCGTCCGGCGGAAGCGACGGGGGCGCCGGCGGTTCGGGCTCGGTCCCTAGCCGCCGCACGGTATGCTCTTCCGATGGCGCGGGTGTAAGGGGGCCCTGCGCATTCTGGGCGGCGGCTCTCTCTCCGCACAGCGCCAAGGGGAAAATGGCGCCGAGAAAAAGAAACCGGAAAGCCAGGCCGTGAATTCTCAGCTTTGAATATTCGGCGAGGGCATTCATATGGAGTTGGATGCGCAGCGCCGCCGCCTGGCAGCCTGCGCACCGTCAGGGCTTAAAGCTTACCGCAATTCCGTCATCAACTTTAGCGCGGCGGCCGCAACACGCCATCTCTGCGAGACCGATTCTCTGTCTGCTACAATCTACCGCTTTGTGAGCGAGCTCAAACAAGCCAGGCGTTATTTCGTCTCGGGAATTGTGCAAGGCGTTGGCTTCCGCTATTTTACGCAGCATGCCGCGGAACGTCTGCACGTAAGCGGCTATGCGAGGAATTTGCCGGACGGCCGCGTAGAAGTCTATGCCATCGGCACAGACGAGCAGTTGGCCAAACTTCGTGCCTCGCTCGGGCGCGGTCCTTGGGGCGCTCGCGTTAGCGAGGTGGGCGAAGAGGGCGCCTCCATGGACTCTCAGTACGCGACGGGATTTGTCATCACTTACTAGCACTGAGGAGCAGGTTGGAATGGATGAATTGAAGAAGTTGATCCGCGAAGTTCCCGATTATCCGAAGCCGGGTATTCTCTTCTACGATCTCACCACGTTGCTGAAAGACAAGAAGGGTTTCCACGCGCTCATCGACCGCCTCTGTGAGCATTACAACGGCCACCGGATTGACGTAGTCGCAGGCATCGAAGCTCGAGGTTTTATCTTCGCTCCCGCGCTGGCCTATAGTCTCGGGGCTGGTTTTGTGCCCGTCCGCAAACCCAAAAAGCTCCCCGCAAAAACCTCCAGCGTTTCTTATGCCCTTGAATACGGCACCGACACGCTGGAGATTCACGAAGACGCAGTACAGAAAGGCGTGCGGGTGATCGTCTGTGACGATTTGCTGGCTACGGGAGGCACTGCCGCCGCCACGGTAAAGCTCGTCCAGCAACTGGGAGGAATCGTCGAGGGCGCGGCCTTTGCTGTCGAGCTGACTTTTCTCAAGGGCCGCAAGAAATTGCAAGGCATCGACGTTTTCTCGCTGATTCAGTACGACAAATAGCGTTGCGTCCTCTCCTCTCGTCGTTACAGGGCTTGAGATGGTGCCCGCGAGCGCTGGCGCGGGTACACTTGTGGGTGCGTTTAGGTCCATCTGGAACGTCAAGAACCGTTATATATCGGGTGGTCTCGCTGACGCATCCAATTGGTGTAACGTAAGAATCGTTTTTTTTCGACGCGAATCGGCCGAGTGGTGCGTCTAAACGTTGGGAAAATCCGTGCGACCTGAAATGGCCACAACCAAGCGCGGCGCTGCGACCGTTCGCGAACCGTCCGCCGGGCAATCCGTGCTGCAGAACATTGGAAATACGCCATTACTGCGATTAGAGCGCATTGGACGGGACTTCCCGAACGTCAAGTTTTGCGCCAAAGCGGAATGGTTTAATCCCGGTGGGTCGGTAAAGGACCGAGCGGCGCTGGGCATGATCCAGGCGGGCTTGGAGAGCGG
>Ga0070730_10004907_pt1 | contig 11619 bp, 10 predicted proteins | sample Coa_R1_3_FD_66447 | JGI IMG/M metagenome (GOLD analysis project Ga0070730, IMG submission 66447) | Surface soil microbial communities from Centralia Pennsylvania, which are recovering from an underground coalmine fire - Coalmine... | ecosystem: Environmental > Terrestrial > Soil > Unclassified ... | reverse complement strand
ATTCGAGACGCAACACGATTGGGAAACATGGCTCGACGAGCATCATGCTGCCACCTCCGGCCTCTGGCTCAAGTTCGCCAAGAAGGGAAGCGGCATGCATTCCATCTCGTATGCGGCGGCGCTGGAGAGCGCCCTCTGCTATGGCTGGATTGATGGTCAGAAAGCTGCTTTCGATGACCAGCACTGGCTCCAAAAATTCACGCCGCGCCGCCCAAAGAGCATCTGGTCGAAGGTGAATCGTGAGAAAGCGGAAGCGCTCATCGCTACCGGCAGGATGAGGGCGGCAGGGCTGCGGCAGGTCAATCTGGCGCAAGCCGATGGCCGCTGGGAAGCTGCCTACGACGCACAATCCACGATTCAGATACCCCCAGATTTCCAGAGCCAGCTCGATCAACACGCGGAGGCCAGGGAGTTCTTTGCCAGTCTGAACAGCGCCAACCGCTATGCGATCCTGTTCAGAATCCATACAGCGAAGAAACCCGAAACCCGCGCCGTCCGCATCCAAAAGCTCATCGAGATGCTCTTACAGCGCCAGACATTTCATCCGTAGGCACCTGCTTGCCTACTCACCGCTGCTCGATACTTCATCGCGAACACGGCGGTAGCCGGCATCGTGCGCCTCGTCCTCGCTGATGAAGTAGACGCGGTTCTCTTCGGCGGGGAGATCGTCAGCATCGGCGGCATGATAGACCATCGTGTGGATGTTGCCCACAAACATCGCGTTCCGCGCATCATCGTCATCCACCGGCGCACTCCCGTCGGCCTGGGCAGTGGCGGGCGTTGTGTTCGTTGTAAGCGCCGGTGGCATCAGTGGACCCGCCTGGTCAGGCGCTGGCGTACGCACGTCTGGAGACGCCATTACGGGTACGGACGCCGCACCGTTCCTGGATGTCACGCTTGCGGTTCGCTCATCGCGCCGGCTGATTTCCTCAGCCATCACTTGCGCCGCGGCGTGTGGGTGATGGCCATTCCCATTAGAAGAAATGGGCAGATCGAGCATGGGTTCTTCTCGTGCCAGGTGCATGCGCCGGCGCACGAGGAAATACGCGCCTGTGCCGGCGGCCAGCAGCCCGATGCTGACGCCCGTAAGCCAGATTGCCGCGCTGACATTGCCGCGCGCCGGCGCTATCTGCTCGATAGCCTCCTGTGCCTTTTGGCGAGCGCCATTTCTTCGGAGCGGATTCCATGAGCGCACATCGCGCAGGCGCGCTTCCGCTTCTTCGCGCCATGCGCGTGCCTGCTCAGCCGCTCGCAGATCATTCCACCGCTTGAGCAATGGTGTCAGTAGCGTTGCGGAAGCCAACCCTACTTGGAACCACTGCCTGCCCAAATCGTAGCGATCGCGCAACGAATCGAATTGTCGCATAGATTTTGTCCTTTCAGCGAAACCGCTGGACTGGATGTACTTCTCGTTTCCGGTGTGCAATACGCACCGCGTATGCCATGAATGCAGGTAGTCGGTGTGTTCTCGTGCACTACACACGTACGGACGAGAGCGCCGGCTGGTAAGACACATCCATCCCGGCGCTTATATTCGGCGCTTGACACGACGGCGATTTCACCGCTACAGTGATTCTGCACGCTGACGCGACTTCCGCGGCGGACCATACCGCCGCACTCCACATTGTAAGTCGCGTGCCCAACTGGCGCGCGCCCAGCAGAAGAGGGTTTGCTTCATGAAGATACGCAAAGCCGTTATCCCCGCCGCTGGATTGGGCACCCGCGTGCTTCCGGCCACCAAAGCCATTCCCAAAGAGATGCTGCCACTGGCTGACAAGCCCACCATCCAGTACATCATCGAAGAGGCGGTCCAGTCGGGGATCGAGCATGTGATCATCGTTACAAGCCGTACCAAGCGCTCCATCGAGGACCACTTCGATGAGACGCCGGAGTTGCGCGCCGCACTGGAGAAGAAAGGCGACCAGGTTCGGCTGGATATGCTGGAGCACATCGAGACAATGGCGCAGATCAGCTTCACGCGACAGCCGCGCCCACACGGCCTTGGTCACGCGATTCTCATGGCGAAAGACCTCGTGGGTGATGAGCCGTTCGGCGTGCTGCTCGGCGACGATCTTGTGGTGAACCAGAGCCGTCCTTGTCTGCGTCAGCTCATGGATGTCCATGAGCGCCACGGTGGCTGCGTGCTTGCCGCTATGCGTGTGCCGCGTGAGCAGATCAACCGCTACGGCAACATTGATCCCGCCGGCAACGTGGACCCCCGCACATACCGCGTTCGCGACCTCATCGAGAAGCCGAAGCCGGAGGAGGCGCCCTCCGACCTGGCCGTTATCGGGCGCTACGTGCTAACACCGGATATCTTCGCGGCGCTGGAGCGTACCGCGCCTGGCGCGGGCGGTGAGATCCAGCTAACTGACGGTCTGCGTGGTCTGCGTGAGCGTGAGCCCATCTTCGCGTACGAGTTCGAGGGCACCCGCTATGATACAGGCGACCCCATCGGCTATCTCACCACATCCATCGCCTTCGCGCTGGAACGGTCCGATCTGGCTCCCGGCCTGAAGGCCTATCTGCGCACGCTCTCGCTAGACTGACACCATCCAGTACGGTACACTAGAGGGCGGCGCGATCACACGTGCCATGCGGACGGCAGTCCGTGAATACACAGGTTTGAGGGAGTATCACGAGATGGCGGACGAACAGCAGAGCGCCGCGCCCGCAGCTGGCGAGTCGGGCGCGCTGCCCTTGGCGGGCCGAATCGCGCTGGTGACGGGAAGCAGCCGAGGTATTGGGCGCGCTACCGCCTTGCGGCTGGCGGGCATGGGCGCCGATGTGGCGATCAACTATCGCAGCGACGAGCCGGGCGGCATAGAGACGCGCGCCGCCGTGGAGGCAATGGGCCGTCGCGCCGTCGCCATCAAAGCCGATGTGAGCAATGAGGCGGACGTGATTGAGCTGTTTCGCGCGGTCGAGAGCCAGCTTGGTCCCGTTACTATCCTCGTCAATAATGCGGGCACCACGTACGACCGTCTGATGCTCCAGATGAAGCTGGAGGAGTTCGAGAGCGTCCTGCGCACGAATCTCATCTCAGCGTTCCTCTGCACTCGTACGGCGCTGCGTCCTATGCTGAAGGCGCGCTGGGGGCGCATCGTCAATGTCGCTTCGATCTCTGGTTTGATGGGGCAGGTTGGTCAGGCCAACTACGCCGCCTCCAAAGCCGGCCTGATCGCGCTTACCAAGTCCACTGCCCGCGAGGTGGCCAGCCGCAACATAACGGCCAACTCCGTCGCGCCTGGCTACATTCCCACTGAGCTAACCTCGACGGTCTCAGACGATTTCCGCAAGTATTACCTCGACATCACCCCGCTCAAGCGCTACGGCACCGCCGAAGAAGTTGCCGCCACGATCGCTTTCCTCTGTAGCCCCGAAGCCGGATACATCACCGGCCAAACGATTGCGGTGGACGGCGGGATCAGCATGCAGTGACATGCTCCCCTTCCCTGTAGGGATGGGGATTCTCGGTTCACCCCCGCAGGTAGTCCCGCACGGCACCCCTGCGGGATGTTTGTCGTCTTTCAGGCAACCCGGCTTGCATCCCCACGTCTGAAGACAGGGGCACTCAGCCGGTTTCCCCCGGAAGGCGCTAATTACAGCTCACCTCATAAGCTACCGACGTCGCGCCGTCGTTCGCGGTGAATGTCAGCGTGCCGTGCGCCGGTTTCGCGTTCGTCACTTTCACATAAATGCTCGCGGTGGCGCCTGCCTTGAGGGTACCGTGCGTCGCCGAGAGACTGAGGCCCAGTGGCGTCTTGATAGACCACGTGATTGTTTGCGGCCCGGTGTCGCGCAGCGTCAGCTTGATGGTGTCATTCTTGCCGGAGCAGGCCAGCGTAATCTGTTCCGGTGCGACAGTGAGGTACGATATCGGCGTGGAAGGAGTGGACGACAGAGATTGTCGCGCCAGCGTGAGCAGCGCCGTGCCCATCGCCAGCAACATAATGGCGATGCCGACCACCAGCCATTTGCGTGGCTTCGCCCATGCCAGCAGCGCGTGCGCCCCAACGGATGCGTCAGCGCGCAGCCAGCTCCAGTCGCGCTCCGATATTCGTGGCGCTGCGTGTCGCTCTTCGGGTGGCGGCATGAAATCGCGCAGCCGCCGGAAAGGCTGCGATGTTGACGATGTCTGCATTGCAGGTGGCGTAGCAACTGGTAAGGAAGCGCCCGGAGCGAGCGGCGGCGTCGGGATTACGCCTCCATTGATACTGTTAGCAGTCACTGCGGCAACGTTGGAGACAGGCGATGACTGGTGCGGCTCTGGCACGAGCGGATTCCACTCTTCCGCCGACAGGGGAACGATGAACGAGCCAAGTGATTCGAGATCGCGCAGCAGCGCCGCCACACGGTCCAGCGGCGTGCCGACACGTGCGTCGCCCAGCGTCCGTTCGAGCGGCAAGTCGCCCCGCTCGCGGACTGGTATCATGCGCAGCCGCTGTGCCACCATGCGTAGTGGGCGCACGACGCCGTAGAGAACGGATGCCTCGTCGTTGAATTGCGCAATTGCTTCGCGGTCGCCATGCAGCCAGTGTGGCCCCGTATCCGCCGCGAATTCGGCGAGCCGCGTGATGAGCGCATCCACTGTGATGTCGGGGAACTGATCGGCAAGCAGTAGCAGACGGGAATCCGCATCGCGCCACGCGCGCGCGGGCAGCCCCGCCGCCACGATAGCATCGCCTAATCGGGTCGTCGCGCGGTGGAGATCCGCCACCAACTCGACCACTTCCATCATCACGCGACGTGGATCATTCAGCGCCTCATAGGCATCATCTTCGTCGGTGGCCGCCGCACCCAGATCGTTCTGGTCGTACTCGTCCATTACACCTTACCGCAAGCAAACATCGTCATTCCCGCCTAGTGTACACGTGCGCCGCGCATCTGTACAGCGAGATAGGAGCCTCCAGGAAACGCCTCTGAGCATGGTATGGACTACCTGTGACCGCGCCGGCTCGTCACGCTGCCCGCACCGTACCTGCCAGCACTTCGCGCGCCGTCTCCAGGAACGCCACCAGCGCCTGGGAGAGCCACTTGTCCTTGTGCCAGATGATCTGTGTCACGATCCGCAGCTCGTCGCCCGCCCAGCGCAGCGCGACCAGCCGCTCCGCCGCGATGTCCGCCGCCACCGTCACTTCTGGCAGCACGGCGATACCCATGCCTGCCATGACGAATTGTTTGATCGCCTCGATGCTGCTAAACTCCATTGTGGCCGCCGGCCGCACACCACCCGCCGCGAGCACTCGCTCGAAAAGATTCCGGTAGCTGCATCCTATCTCCGTCAGCAGCAGCGGCTCGCCTTCCAGATCGGCGGTAACCACCCGCTGTCGCGCGGCAAACGGATGTTCCGGCGGCGCGACTATCACCATCTCCTCCGTCAGCAACGGCTCGACGTGCAGACTGGCTGACGATGGCCCCGGCTCCTCCAGCGCGAACGCGACATCCAGCGTACCCTCCGCCACCAGCCGCCGCACCTCCGCAAAGGGCGCGGGACGCAGCAGCAGTCGCACACGGGGATAGCGCGAACGGAACTCGCGCAGCAAGGCGGGCAACCGATATGTGCAGAGCGTCTCCGGTGCGCTGATTACCAGCGTTCCCATTGGGTCGGTGCTTTCGCCGACCACGGCGCGCGCCTCTTCCGCCAGGTTGATCATCCTATCCGCATACGCGAGTAACCTCCGGCCCGCGTCCGTCAGTAGCACCCGCTTGCCCAGCCGGTCAAAGAGCGGCGTCCCCAGCTCCTCTTCGAGCGCCTGTATTTGCGCCGTCACACTGGATTGCACGTAACCCAGCGCCGCCGCTGCCCGCGTAAAATTCAACGTTTCCGCCACTGCCCGAAACGTGGCTAGCTGCCGCAGCTCCATCACGCTCTCCCATCACATTTTTCGATGATTGGCATCACTATCATTCATTGGACACGATGATACCACGCGGATACACTGTGTACCAGGGGTGTGTGACCAGCAAAGATCTGCAACGCCTGCGACGTGAATGGTGTTACAGCTATCAGACCGGGAGCACACCGGCCACAGGAGGAGAGCGGAAAGCATGACGACGATGATGTTTGAGCCGCGTGTCAAGTCGCGGCAGGAGGAGCAGTTTCGGATTCAGCTGCTCAAAGCAATTAACACGGGTCGGGACGCCTGGAGCCGCGAGGCGCGTGCGCTGCTCGCGCTGGCGCAAGAGCGTGGCATCGCGCTCGACGACAACGCGCTGATCTACAGCGATGTGCGCGACTTGCAGACGATACAGACGCGGCTCCAGGTCGTACGACGCTAAGACTGGTGGAGCGGAAGGATCACCGCTTCACGCCCTTGATGTAGCGCACGGTGACCGTGCCCAGCACGCAGAATATCACGAATGACACGAACAGGAAGCTATAGCCAAGCTGTTTGTTCCCAAGGTCGGCGCCAATCGCGAGCAGCGCGCCGCCGAAGATTGCCGCGAGTACCTGCGGAATCGTCAGCCCAATATTCCAGACGCCCATGTCACGGGCATACGTTTCTTCTCGTGGCAGCACATCGGCCACTAGCGCCCAGTCCACACTTACGTACGCGCCGTAACCCAGGCCAAAGATCGCCGCCGCGCCCAGCGCCAGCGTGAGCACATGTCCCGGCACGAGATACGGCGCCAGCACGAAGGCCGCGCCCACTACCGCCATAAATGCGCCCGACACATAGACCATGCGCTTACGTCCGTAGCGATCCGAGGCGCGCCCGGCGATAAGCGAGGCAATCAGCGCCGTGACGGTGAGGATGACGATAAAGAGTGTCGTGTCGCCAGTCGGATTTTTCGAGCCGGCAACGTCCTGCATGTAGTATTGCAGAAAGTTCTGCACCATGTAGACGCCCATCATCACGAGCATCCGGGTCAGGACCACCCAGCTAAAATCGGGATCGCGCCGGGGGCGGAAGTCGAAGGCGTAGGCTGCGCCGATACCCGCCACTACCACTGCCAGGAGTTGAATAACGCCCAACGTGTTGTCATTGAGCGTCAGCCCAATGGGCAGGCGGACAAGTCCCAGCGCCGCGCCCGTTACCACGACTACCGCCAGCAGCGTCAGCAAAAGCGAGCGCCCGGTGTGGACACCGCCGTGCGCCGTCGTACCAACCTGCTCACGCGACCATGGCTGCTCATGCACCGTGACTACCGTGAGCACAGCCATCAGGACGATAACGACCGCAACGGAGCCGTACGCGAGCATAATCTTCGCGTCAAATGTGCCAAGCGACTGCGTTCCCTTGGCAAGCGCATCCGTATTGAAGCCAATGAGCGCGGGCACCACCGCGCCGCCGATCTGGCCGAGGAAGAGCGCCAGCCCCATGATCCCGGAGGCCGCGCCGCGCTGCTCCTTTGACACCAGGTCAGGCAGCAGCGCGTGAAAAGGGGAAACGGCGGCATTATTGGCGAGCTGCGTCAGCATCAGCGCGCCCATGAGAATGAGCAGACTCGGTGCCAGCGCGTTGCCGCTGCCGTCGGCGGTCGCCACTAGCGGCGCCAGCGCCATCAGTCCCAGACCCACGACGTTCAGCAGCGTGCCGCCCAGGATGTACGGGCGCCGGCGCCCGAAGCGTCCCGGCGTGCGGTCGCTGAGCAGACCGAAGAGCGGATTGGCCAGGAGCGCCACAATGAGGCCTGGTGCCAGCACCACCGCAAGTGATAATGCTTTGTGCCCATCCACCCAGGTGGCGCGCGCTGCCAGCGAGCCAGCGGGAGCCGCGCGCAGCAGCAGCCCGTAGACCTGCGCCGGAATCAGGAGCAGCAACAGCGCGGACCAGTGAAATGTATTGGCGAACCAGAAGATGCTAATGGCAACCAGCTCACCCAGCCGGCGATGTGGCAATCGCGCTTCGAGAAGGTTGCCTGCGCTACGTGGAATACTCGCGGCCGTCTCCATAGACCTGCTCCCTTCGTCGGTGTCGGTTGTCCTACGAGCCGGATCTGAGCTTCCGGCTGCTCGCCAGTCCGCGCCCAGTGTTGCGTACCTGTATACCAGATTTCGCGGCGGTTGTCTGTAGTCAGCGTCATAGTTTGACAGACTCGCTGGCTCTTCCCATGCGCTTGTGCTACAATCGGAGAAGATATGGCCTGGTGATATCAAACAATATTGATAATTGGACCAGGCCAATGTGAGTTCCAGCCGCCGGGGGCGCGGCGACAGCGTAGTCAGCGATGTGCGTGGCGAAGTGCCGCGCCGGGAAGGCGATTTCACATGGAGAAGCGAACGGGAACGGTCCAGGTCAAGCGGAACTTTCCAGAGATGCTCAAGGGCGGCGTCATCATGGATGTCGTCAACGCTGAGCAGGCCAAAATCGCGGAGGAGTCCGGCGCCTCAGCCGTGATGGCGCTGGAGCGCGTGCCGGCGGATATTCGCGCGCAGGGCGGCGTGGCGCGCATGAGCGATCCCGAGTTAATCCTGGGCATCAGAGAAGCCGTTACGATTCCCGTGATGGCTAAATGCCGCATCGGCCATTTTGTCGAGGCGGAGATCATCCAGGCGCTTGGCGTAGATTGCATTGACGAGTCGGAGGTGCTGACACCCGCCGACGAGGAATACCACGTCAATAAGCATCTCTTCGATATTCCGTTTGTTTGTGGCGCCCGCAATCTCGGCGAGGCGCTGCGCCGCATTGGCGAGGGCGCGGCGATGATCCGCAGCAAGGGCGAGGCGGGCACGGGCAATATCGTCGAGGCGGTGCGCCACCTGCGCGCCATCACCGATGGCATCCGCAAGCTCACTGTCGTGCCTGAGGAAGAGCTGATGACCATGGCGAAGGAGCTGGGCGCGCCATATGAGCTGGTTCGCGAGGTCCGCGAGCTGAAGCACCTGCCGGTCGTGCTCTTCTGCGCGGGCGGCGTCGCCACCCCCGCGGATGCCGCACTGGTGATGCGCCTCGGCGCCGATGGCGTTTTCGTCGGCTCCGGCATCTTCAAGTCGTCCGATCCGCTGCGCCGGGCCAAGGCCATCGTCAAGGCTACGACGCACTTCGAGGATTCTACCGTTCTGGCCGAAGTCTCGCGCGGGTTGGGTGAGCCGATGCGCGGATTAGAGCTTTCCACTATTCCCGCGCCGGAGCTCATGGCTCAGCGCGGTTGGTAGCCCCCGTAGCGGAGGGGCGTCCGGTGGACGCCCGCCGGGGAGAAGCATGAGGTCATCCCAAACGGACTTGCCTCATGGGTTGTGAGCATCTCGAGAGACAAACGGCCGGATGGCTTCGTGGTACAATGGTATCAGCGAACGCGGAGACTTCCGGCCAGACAACATGGTATCCGGCTCGTAACCGAATACCCGAACGAAGCGTAAACTGCATATGACACGCATCGGAGTTCTGGCACTACAGGGAGACTTCCGCGAGCACATTCGCATGCTGGAAGTGGCTGGCGTGCAGGCGCATCCCGTCCGGCTCCCGCGAGATCTGGCGGATGTGAATGGCATCGTCATTCCTGGCGGCGAGAGTACGGTCATGGGCAAGCTCATGATCGAGTACGGGCTGGACCAGCCGCTCCGTGACCTGATCGCGCGGGGCATGCCTGTCTGGGGCACCTGTGCCGGCATGATCTTGCTCTCGCGCGAAACGGATAACGCGCTCAGTGGGCAGCCGCTGCTGGCCGCGATGAACATTCGGACACGGCGTAATGCTTTTGGCCCGCAACGTGCGAGTTTCGAAAGTGAGCTTGCGGTTCCCACACTGGGTGAGAGGCCGTTCCATGCGGTATTCATCCGAGCACCCGCCGTTGAGAAAGTAGGCGACGGAGTCGAGGTGCTGGCGCGGCTAGACGATACGCCTGGCGGCACTGGCGCCATCGTTGCGGTTCGGCAGGGCAACCTGCTCGGCACCGCGTTCCATCCGGAGGTGACAGAAGACGCGCGGTTCCACGAGTATTTCCTCGGACTCGCGCGAGCGGCTGGCAGGTAGGCACTCATTCGGGTGCTCATCGCCCCGCTCCACGCGAGCTTTGAGGTGCTTGGAGGTCCTGCTCTCCCATGGGAGAGTCGAAGGATTTCCGCTGGAGGGCTGCATCGCGGAATGATACGGCCAGTACCCTACGTTGATCTGCCGGGTATCGTCTTCGCGCTCGACCGATGGATGCGAGCGCGTAACGGCGAGTACGCCAACTTCGTGATTGCTCCTGCCTATGAGGAGCCGCGCAGCGGCGTCGCCGCTCTCGTCAGCGCCATCTGGCCGTTCACTCCAAATGCCCTCACGTGGATCTGTGAGGACCGCTGGCACCCGTTGGGAGTCGCCCAGGCGCGTGCCCGCCCCGGATCGCAGGCGTGGGACCTTCTCTATCTTGCCGCTATGTCCTCGCCCGGTGGCCAGCCCCCAACCACCCCACAAGACGATGTGCTGCTCGAGCTCGTACAGTACGCTCTTAACGCTGCCCTGATGCGCGGCGTTCACCGCTTCTTCGCCGCCATGGACGACGAGCGCCCTGAGTTGGAGCTGTTTAGCAAGATGGGCTTCCAGCGTTATGCGCGGGAGCTTACTTACTGGCTGCCATCCCCGATGGATACGACTGATGCGCCCGCACCAACGACCGCCAGTACGATGACTTCTTCCTCTATCCGGCCCTCCATCACGCTGGCCTCCCATCTGCCGCGCTTGCGCACGGCCTCCGCGTTGCTGGAGCACGGAGACGCGATCCACGCCGATCTGCCCTTGCGCGGTTGGCACCGCCATGATGCCTGGGGACTCCTGCGGCTCTACGATGCGAGTACGCCACGACGTGTGCAGATGGCTGAGGGCCTGACCAGCGACGAGTTCGTCTCCACCCGTGCGGGCGGTGGGCGAACCTGGTATCTCCCGCTCGTGGAGCCGCGGAGCGCGGCCTTCGTCCACGATCGCGGCGTCCGCCTTGGCGGATGGATACGACTGCGCTTTGGGCGCGGTACACTGCCGCATCAACTCTGGGTCATGGCGCATCCCGACGAGCCGGATGTGCCCCAGGCGCTCGTACGCTTTGGCTTGCGTCTCCTCGCCGCCGATGGGCCGCGCCCCGTCGTTTGCCAGGTACGTGAGTACGAAGGCAATGTCGTTGACGCGCTCCGCGCCGCCGGCTTCGAGCACCATGGCACACAGGCGCTGTTGGTGCGCCACCTCACGATGCGTGCGCTGGTGCAGCGCGAAGTTCCCGCTGTGGAATCTCGAGTGGTGTATGGCGTGCGCGGACTGGGAACAGCCCAAACACGTTTAGCCAAAGGTGAAAAGACACACTATGCAACAAACGATCACTGACGATCTCGACGCGCTGCTCTCCGTCTTGCCACCCCGCGTGCGCGAGACTATTCTCACTCTGGAGGACCGCGGCGACCTTCTCGAGATTGTCCTGGACCTTGGGCGTTTGCCTGAGGGCCGTTTCCCAGCACGGGAGGTGATCTTGAGCGATAGCCCGGTAACCGCGGAGGACCTGGAGTATGTGGTGGGGCGGATCGGGCAATTTGGGGATGACAACCGGGCGGGGATCGGGCGGACGCTGCACCGCATCAGTGCGCTGCGCAACCGGCGTGGGGAGGTGGTGGGGCTGACCTGCCGGGTGGGGCGAGCGGTGCGCGGGACGGTGGCGCTCATTCGCGATGTGGTCGAGCAGGGGCGCTCGATCCTGATCCTGGGGCGG
>Ga0070730_10004905_pt1 | contig 11623 bp, 7 predicted proteins | sample Coa_R1_3_FD_66447 | JGI IMG/M metagenome (GOLD analysis project Ga0070730, IMG submission 66447) | Surface soil microbial communities from Centralia Pennsylvania, which are recovering from an underground coalmine fire - Coalmine... | ecosystem: Environmental > Terrestrial > Soil > Unclassified ... | reverse complement strand
CGCCCAACCCGACGACGCCCAACAAGCGGCCATCGGCCATCAATGGCAAGAAAAGCGCGCTGGTCACGCCCGCGCCAACCCAGGCGAAATGTTCGGGACGGGCCACGCCCTCGGTGGGGCTGCTGCCCTGCTCGGCCACCAGCGGCGCGCCGGTCTCCTGCAAACGATCCAAAAGCGGGTTACTGGCCAGCTCGAGCGGGGCCGGGGCCGGAGCAACGGCGGGCAGCCAGCCCACCGCCAGGACATGGGCCGAGTCGCGCGCGGCGTCGCCGTCGATGATCATGCCGCTGGCGTACTCTACGCCCAGGGCTTGCTGCAAGGTTTCCAAGGAGAGCTGGAGCAGGCTCGGTATATCACGCGCCTGGGCCAGGTCGGTGGCGATGTGGTTGAGCAGGGCCAGGCGCTGCGAGCGCAACTCAACGTCCTGTGAGCGCCTGGCATTCTCCCTTTCCAGGTCTTGGGCGCGCTGAACGCTCTCCTCATACAAATGGGCATTGTCGAGCGCGGCGGCTACCCGGTTGGCAAAGGAGAGAGCCAGCGGCACCTGCCCCGGCCCATAGAAATTATCTTCAGTTTTTTCCAACGACAGGATGCCACTGACTTCGCCGCTGCTGAGCACCGGCACGCCCAGCCAGGAGCGCATGGTGCTGGCCTCTTTGGCGGAAAAGCGCTCATCGCGGCTGACATCGGGGACAAAGACCACACTGCGCGTGGCGACGATTTCGCTGAATACGGTCGCCTGCGCGCTCGCGATGCGGCTGATGACGCGCTCAATAGTATCGTCGAAGCTGCGCGCGCCTAGGACGCGCCAATGGCCGTCGCTCAGCTCGCGCTGCCAAAACGTGGCGGTGTCGTAGGGGATCACCCGGCGCAGTTGATCGAGCGACAGGGTCACCACTTCGTCCACCCGCAGCGCCGCGGCGATGACGCCGACCGCTTCGGTCAACACGCCCAATTGAACGGCGCGCTCTTGCGACTCAGTGACGCGCTCGTCGGCCTGGGTGACCAGGTGGGCGTTTTCAATCGCCAGCGCCGACTGGCTGGCAAAGATCTGGAGCATTTCCAACAGCACGTTAGGGGGCGTGCGCATGTCGCGCGGCATGCCCACGCTGAGCAGGCCCTCGATCTCGCCCCGTGAGCCGTACAGCGGCACGAGCAGCATATCGTCGGAGTGCCATTGGCCGGGCGTGCTCGGCTCGGTGGGCTTCTGCTTACGGCCCAGGTCGAGCGCCTGGAAAAGATCGCCAGTCTGGGTATAGGGCACGCGATAAACGCGATCGCTGCGATTTTCTTCGCGCAGGAACGGCTGGAGCCGCTCCCATGGCAGCGGCAAGTGCTGTAAGTTCTCAAACGTCTCAGGCGCCAGGCCGGTTGCGGCCGTGTGCACCAGCTGATTGCCGGCCGGCGCGAAGACGCTGACCAGCACCAGGCTGAAGTCGGCCGTCTCCTGCATCGTCTGCGCGATGGCTTTTAGATTGGTGGTCAGGGAGCGGTCAACGCGAACGGCATTCGGGATTTGGGACAACTGCTGGAGCTGGTTGACGCGCTGCCGCAGGCCCTCGGTGCGGCGCGACTGTTCGGCATAGCGGCGGGCATTTTGAATGGCGACGGCGGCCTGCGCCCCCAAGACCTGCACAAAATCAGCGAAGTCGGTATCGAAGGCGTTGGGCTGATCGCTGTGCAGGTGGACGAGACCGATCGCATTTTCTTCGTGGATGATGGGCACCAACAGGGCGGAGCGCACACCAACATGCGGTGGGGCCTCGCCTTCGATTTCGAAGTCCATCACAATACGGCCGCGGCCACCGGACACGGCGGCGGCCTCCATGGGGCTCAGCCGGTGCAGCTCGGCGCCCTCGCCGATGCGGATGGCCACGCGATGTTCGGGCGACTCGGGGTCGAGCAGGAAGGTGCTGCCGCAGTCGGCCCCGGTGACGCGCAGCACTTCCTCGTGCAGCTGGTTCAGGATGGATTGAATTTCGAGGGTATCGCTCAGGGCGCGGCTAAAGCGCGCCAGCTCGGCGGCCTGCCGGATGCTGGATAGACGCCGGGCCTGGCTGGCGGGCGGCTGAGGCCGCAGGCGCGGCAGGGCGGCCAGGATAACGCCGATCAGCAAGCCCAGGATCGAACCGAGCAGCGTCCAACGATTGACCTTAATGGCTTCGGCCGCGACGGGCAGCGCGGCCTGGAAACAGTAGTTGCAGGCCCGCAGGGCCGGCATTAAGTTCCCGTCAAAGGGCAGATTGGCGGCCTGATCGAAAAACAGGCCAACGCTGAAACCAAGGATGAGCCCCAGCCACGCCAAAAGCGCCGCGGGGTAACGCTGTGCTCGATTCTGGTTCAAACGCTAGTCTCCTACGGCCTGCCGCCGCTGCGCCGCTTAGGTGCGCAGCGTTGATCTGTCAAGATTCTGGCTGGAAATCGACCGTCCAGGGCCCTTCGGCTTGTTCCACCTGCACGGTCCAATCGCCGGCAATGATTTTCGTCTTCGCCGAGCCGGAATGTGGACCGGTAATGTCGTCGACGAGGATTCGGTCGTAATTTGGGTCGGTGACGATATCGCTCGCGTTGATCAGCCACAGCGCGAAAGGCGCGGTTCCGGTGTAGTTCCAGGTGATATCCAACGTGGTATCAGCGCTAAACCTGTATATATCGCTTGTGGCGAACGAGACACCGGACCATTTTACCACCTCTCCAGCCGCGACCGTTCGAACCGAGCCTGGTGTTATGTTGGCATCGGTCGGGTTGGCGTCCGTCGTGGGGGCAGCCGTGGCTTGGGTGCTGGTCGCCGTGGCCACGGCTTCGGTCGTCTGAGGCGTGGTGGGTGGGGCCGTCAGGATGGGGAGCTGCGTGGGCGCCGGTGTAGGTGTCGAATTGCAGGCAGCGGCGGTCAGCAGAACCAACGCCCAACTGAGTACGGTACCTCTCTTCATAACTTCTCCTTGAGGCGTAATTAGCCTCAATACTCTCAATGGCTTTCGTTTGGCCCCTGGCAGGTGAGCGGCGGCTGATTGGCCTCAGTGTGCGTATCGCACACGACGCGTGAATTAGCGGTGATGATGGCTTGGCGCCATGATGGGGCAGGCTGGGCGGGCACAATCAGGCCAGCCTTGCTGGCTGCTAGATTCGTCCGATACCAGCCAAATTCCAGCAGCGGCTCCACAATCACCGCTACATCCGACCGTTGGCCCAGCGCGGCATGAAAATACCAGGCCGCAAAGGTATCTTTGTCGGCATGGGTGAAAATCAGCCCGTTGGCCGGTGCCTGCTGCATAACGACCTGCCCAAATGCCTCGGCCGCCTGGTCGTGGCTGGCATCCACGCCGGGCAAATCCTTTACCGCGTCGTAAACCAGGGTTACAAGCAGCCCGGCTGCCAATGCCAGACGAGCCGGCTGGCGGGCGTGGAGCTGCCCCAACCCGGCCAGCGCAGTGGCGAAGCCAAGGCCCAGCCAGAGCGCCAGGGCCAAAAAAGCCGGCAACAGATAGGCGTATGAGTCGGCCGTATTGTAGCCGATTGCAAAAATGGAGCAGGCCAGCGCCAGCCAGCCGGTGACCACTTTAACCCGGCCGCTGCTGGCTGTGCCAAAGAACAGGCCGTAGAACGCGACCACCATGCCAACCAGGCCGAACTGAGCAATCACAAGACCGGCCCAGCCCGATACACGGTTCAAGATGTAACTGGATGGCAAACCAAAGGCCAGGGCGCGGTAAGGCGCCCCAGAAACCACCCACCAAAAACCCGCCCAATCGATGGGCAGACCCCAATTGACCGGGGGATGGCGGCTGGCGCTGATCGGCAAATAAGCATAAACCAGTAGCCCCGCAGCCAGCGCGGCCAGGCGCCGGAACAGACGCCGCAACTGCCAGCGGCCGTCGACGCGTGCTGAAAATAACAGCCAGGGCGGCAAGAGCAGCACGGTGGTCAGGTGATTGCCAAGCGCCAAACCAAAAAGCGCGCCGGCCACAGCGTCTCGGCCCAGAAACCCAGGAGCGGCCGGCCGCCCACTCAACGGCAGGCTCAATAGGATGAGGCTGATGAACAAAATGTGCAGCGCATAGACCTCCGCAATGACGGCCTGCGACCACAAAACGGGCGACAGGGCGAAGGCCAAACCGGCGATCAATCCGCCGGCCAACGCGAAGCGGCGCGGCGCGGAGGAGCACTGATTGACGAGCAACGTGATCGCCGCCGCGGCCAGCGCCGCGCAAACAGCAGAAAAAAGGTTCGCCCGAAATGCCAGGGTACCAAGCGGCAGTGCCAGAAATAGCCTGACGAGAAGCAGATAGGTTGGGTAACCGCTGGGATGGGCTACACCGCCGGTGGCCGCGGCAGTTATCAGGTCGCCGCCGTCGGCGCCATTGTTGGCCCAGGTGAGACCCGGGGCGAGGGTGCTCGTGTACACGACCAAGGCGCTGGCGCCCACGGCCAGCGCGCTCAGGGCCTCAAGGCCGGGCAGGGCCCGACGGCGAATTAGAGACACAAGGCCATTCTAAAACAACAGGGCGGGGCCATTGGCCCCGCCCTTGGCTGACAGTTGCTGGGTGGTGTGAGCTGTTGCGGCTCGGCTCAGGCGCTGCCGAATAGCGCAAACGTAGTGGGCGCAAGGCGAAAACTGGAATGACAGGCCTGGGTGGCGCTAACCGTGGTGTTGAGGAACACCCAGCGGGACAGATGCGTATCAAAGTAGGCGATGCGCAGGCTTGAATAGGCCGCGGCCGCGCCAACCGGCAGGGTGAAGCAGACTTGCTGGCCCTTCAGGATATAGGTGACGGCCTGACCATCCAGGACTTTGCCGGTGGTCAGGATGCCGCAACCCAGGTCGGTCCAACCGGCCGGGCTGGGTGGCAGGGCGGGGGCCGCGAGCAAAAAGGCGCTGAAGGTAGTGATCGGGACGAACAAAATTCGGACGGCGCCATTGCCAACGCCGGCCTCTTCCGAATAGAGCCGGACCGTGCCGATGCCAACACTCAAGGTCGAGGTGATGCTGGTTGGGGCCGTGATCGAAAACAACTGCGGGCCGGCGCCGCATGTGTCGCCCGAGGCATTCAGATTGGACCCATTGTCAGAGTTGCTGTTTGTGTTGTTATTGGAATTATTGTTGTTGTTCGAATTTGAGCCGCCGCCAGAGCCGGGAACGGTGCCCGAACCGCCATCGGCCCGAACGGGCGTCGCCCAACCCGCGCCAAAAATGCCAAAGCCAGCAATCGCCAGGATGGTGATCGACATCAGAACAAACCGGGCGCTGTTGGTCACGCGAGACATCTTCATAACCTCTCCTCAAAGACTACGGCCGGCCCGGCGTTTATCTTAAGGGTAAATGCCGATGAACGCAAGGGTAATGGGCAGCGGCGTATGTTATACTGCCGCGAGCTTCACCGCCTGCCAATATGTCAAATCCCCCGTCTTTTTTGCGGCAGTTTGCGTCGGCAATCCGTCCTTACTTCTCCCGTCGTTACCTGAAGCGCTGGCTGGCGGCGGCCGTGGCCATCGTGGTAATTTGGCTGGTCTGGCCTTTCGGGCCGCTGGTAGGGCACCTCTCCGAGGTGCGGGCTCTTATCCAATTGGGGCCCGGGCTGGCCGGCATCGACCGGCCCAAAACTTACTTGATCCTGGTTGAAAATGAGGATGAGCTGCGCGCCACGGGCGGCTATATCACGGCCGCCGGAACGATCACGGTTCACTACGGGCGGATTACCAACCTGGCGATCGAAGACGCCTTTGCGATTGACAATCTCAAACTGGTTTATCCTCGGCCGCCGCAACCCCTGCAAGATTACATGGATGCGCCCATCTGGCTGCTGCGCGACGCGAACTGGTCGCCGGATTTTCCGTCCACGGCTGGTCTAGCGGAGGCGCTCTACACCGCGACGCGCTCGAAGAAAATCGACGGGGTGGTGGCGCTCGATCAAACCTCGCTGCGCATTATGCTCCAGGCGATCGGGCCCATTTCGGTCGAAGGTTTTGATACGCGGATTGATGCTAACAATCTGGTGTCTAGCCTGCGAACAGCCCGTGAGCCGCCAACCGGGCAGACGGTCAGCTATGACTGGTGGCTGCACCGCAAGGATTTTATGCCAACCGTGGCGCAGGCGATGCTCCACCGCGTGGTGTGGGCCAATTGGGGCAACCTGCTGCAAGCCGCCGTGAGCGCGCTGGATGAGCGGCATGTGCAGGTGACGCTTAAAGACCCGGCCGCTGAACAGATCCTGGAAGAAAATGGCTGGAACGGGCGGCTGGAGCCCGGCCAGGCAGACTATTTGATGCTGGTCGAGTCGAATGTCGGCTTTAACAAGGTCAACGCCGCCGAGCAGTCGCAGTTGGGCTACGCGGTCAACCTGGCCGCCGCTGGTGGTCCGCAGGCGACTGTGACCCTGAGGCAAACCAACCCGGCCATTGGCCAGTTGCCTTGCAAACCGGGCCCCAACTATGGTTCTGGGCGCTACGCCGACCTGATAGACCGGTGTTACTGGAGCTATGTGCGCTTCTATACGCGCAGCGGCGCGGTACTGCGGACGGCAACCCCGCACGATGTGCCGGCGGACTGGATGCTGCTCGGTAAGGCGGTGACCGGGACGATCACGCTGGCGCGGGGCGAGAACGGCACGCAATCGTTTGGCACCCTGGTGGTGGTGCCGTTCAACGCGACGGTGACCACCACGGTGCAGTATTTGTTGGCGCCCGGCGCTTTGACCGTGGCCAATGGGCAGACCACCTACACGCTGCGCCTGCAAAAACAGGCCGGCACGGCGGCGCTGCCGGTGGCCCTATCGGTGCGCCTGCCTGCCGGGGCAGCCATACGCTCGGCGCCAGGCGGGGGCCATCAACAAGGCGACACCTGGCGGCTTGACCTGGGCCTGCGAGAAAGCACCACGCTGCAGCTTATCTACACCAACCCATAAATTGTCCGGAACCTAATGTTCGCTGGTGCCGTTGGCGGCCTTGCCGTTTTTGCCGCGTCCCAGCAGTTTGCGTAAGCCAGATGGGGACTTTCCATTGCCGGACGCAGCCTCTTTGCTGCCGTTTTGATAGTAGTAGGTGGAGTAATAGCTGGCGTAGTAATACCCGCTCGAACCGCGCGGGTCGATGCGGTTGATGACGGCGCCAAGGATCTTAGCCCCGACCGCCTGGAGATTCTCTCGTGCGCGCTGAATACCCTGGCGGCTGGTATTTTTCTGGTCCATGACCAGGATGACTCCGTCGACCCAGCGGCTTAAAACAACAGCGTCCGTGACCGTGACGCACGGTGGACTGTCGAGCACCACAATGTCGGCGATCTGATTGATTTCTTCCAAGAACTGGTGCATGCGTGCCGAACCCAGCACTTCAGCCGGGTTGGGCGGCAGCGGGCCGCTGGTCATGAGCCGCAGCCGAGAGATCCCGGTCGCCTGGATAAAAGGCTCAAGCGGACCGCTCTTGCCGGGCGCGCTGGGTTCTAGCCACCGGCTACCGCCGGCAGCCGGGGCCGTGGCGGCGTTGGCCGTAGCGGGTTCGGCGGACTGGCCGACGAGCCAGGTGGTGAGGCCAATATTGTTGTTGAGGCCAAATATCTTGTGGAGCACAGGCCGGCGCAGATCGGCATCCACTAACATAACCGACAGACCCGCCTGCGCCAAGACGACGGCCAGATTTGAGGCCGTCAGGCTCTTGCCTTCGGATGGGCCGGCGCTGGTGACGACAATCGTCCGTACCGGGTTATCCAGCGACGAAAACTGCAAGTTCGTGCGCAGGGCCCGATAGGCTTCGGTCAACGGTGAGCGGGGTTCGCGGTCTGCGACCAGCTTTTCAGCATAATTCGAGCCGCTAATTCTGCCGATGGCCGCCAGGATGGGTGCATTGAGCAGCGCGCGCACCTCTCCGGGCGAGCGAATGGTGTCGTCCAAATACTCGAGCAGCAGCACGGCCCCGATGGACAGCGACAGACCGACCGCAACGGCTAGCACCAGGTTGAGGGTCGTACGCGGGCTGACGGGGACAGTGGGTACAGCGGCCGGCTCGACGACGCTGATGTAGTTCAGGCCGCCTTGCTGCAGAGAGCCGACCAGGCCGGCGTAAGTATTTTGCCACTGGTTGAGCTGCGACTGGACGCCCTGTTCCTGCGCCTGCAAGTCCTGAATCTGATGGGCGCTGGTGGCGCTGGCAATCTGCTGGTCGAGATCCTTAATGTGCTTGTTGCCGTCTTGGATTTCTTTTTCAAGGATGGGCAGCTGGGTGCGAATGAAATCCAGCCGCGCTTGCGCATCCGCCGACGGGGTGGTGGGGCTTTGCAGAATCATTTGCCGGGCAATTTCGTCGGCAATGGCTTTGGCGCGCAAGGGGTTGGTGTCGATGGCGCTGATGGCCATGAGCTGGGTGCCGGCAATTGGGAATGCGGAAACCTGAGGGCGGAGGCTGGCCCAATCCATTTGCAGACCCAGAGCCGTGACCGTGGCATTCAGGATGGGCTCCTTGGTGGCCAATTGGACGTAGGTCTGCGCCAACTGTTGGCTGGCAAAAATGTCGTTCGCGGCCGGGTTGGGGTTGTTGATGATCTGACTGACAATCAGAGTCGTGGTCGTTTGGTAAACAGGCACGGCCAACATGCTGGCGATGAGACTCGAACCGGCAGCCAGGGTGGTTGAGAGAATGATCAACCAAATCCACTTGCGGAATATATTGATATATTGCAGCAGTTCCATATCCGTCAGGGTTCCCGTTCGAATTCGCGCAGATAAGACACAGTTTGTTGCAGACCTTGTTCCAGCGAAACCGTCGCCGACCAGCCCAAACCGGCTTGCGCGCGGCGGCCATCCAGGTAAATCTTAAGGGTTTCACCAGGCTTGGCTGGCCCCATGGTTGGTTTTACAGAATACTGGATGATATTGGCAAGCGCCGAAAATAGCAAGTTTACGGAAGTTCCCCGGTTGGTGCCCAGGTTATAAATGGTGGCCGAGCCTTGATGCAGCGCCAGGACATTCGCGCGAGCACAGTCGGTGACATAGACGAAGTCGCGCTCCTGCTGGCCCGTGCCATTGATGGTAATCGGCTGGCCGGCCAACATGCGGCCCGTGAAAATTGCCACCACCCCGGCCTCGCCATGCGGGTTTTGGCGCGGGCCATAGACGTTGGGATAGCGGAGCACGGTATAGTCCAGCCCATATAAATGTCGATAAACGTGCAGGTAATGCTCGACAATGTGCTTGCTGACCCCGTATTGGCAGATAGGATCGATCGGATGGTCTTCGTCACATGGCAGGTAGCGCGGCTCGCCATAGACGGCGCCGCCGGTTGAGATGTAGATGACCTTGCGCGTGCCATGCGTGCGCGCTATTTCGAGCAAATTGAGCGTGCCGAGAATATTGAGGTCGGCATCAAACAACGGATCGGCTACCGACCGGCGCACGTCCATTTGCGCGGCATGGTGGTCAACCACCTCGGGGCGTTCCTGCTCAAACACGTCGGCCAACTGCGGGGAACGGATATCGACCTGATAAAAACGTGCCTTGGGGTTGAGGTTCTGCCGCCGGCCAGTCGACAGGTCATCGACAATGGCCACGTCATGCCCAGCGGCCAACATAGCGTCGACGACATGCGACCCAATAAAACCCGCTCCGCCCGTCACCAATATCTTCATGAACGCTTTACGATCTCCCACTCAGGGCCAATTGGCCGGGGCCATTGTACCAGCTTGCACATGTTCGCAACCTCTGCTGTCGAATCTTCCCAGGGGGAAAAGGTGAAACCGCGCCGGGCTCAGTAGGCGCCGCGACCGCCGAGGACGACGGGGATTGTCTGGAGGATCAACTGTAGATCGAGCCAGATGCTGTAATTGCGAATGTAGAACATGTCGAGACGCACACGTTCCTCGTAAGATACGTCGGAGCGCCCCGATACCTGCCAAAGCCCCGTCAGGCCGGGCCGCACCGTCAAGAGGTTCATCGCCCATTGTCCATATTGGGTGAGCTCGGGTGGCGAAATGATGCGCGGCCCAACGAGGCTCATATCCCCATGGAGCACATTCAAGAGCTGCGGCAGCTCGTCCAGGCTGTAGCGGCGGAGATAAAGCCCTGTACGCGTGATGCGCGGATCATCCTTGATTTTGTGGGTGGTGGCCAACATATCCAGCAGAACGGGGTTGTCGGCCAAGATGGTGTCGCCATCGGTGTGCATGGTGCGGAACTTAAGCGCGTTGAATTGGCGTCCATTTAGGCCCATGACGCGCCGGTGGTAGAACACGGGCCCAGGCGAGTCGAGCTTGATCAGGATGGCGATCAGGAGCATCAGCGGGCTTAACGCAATCAATCCCAGGATGGTCAGGGTGTATTCGAGCACGGCCTTCAGGATAGCATCCGTGCGGCTGAGCCGAACGCGATTGACGCCGATGAGCGGCACATAGGCAGTTTCCTTAATGCTCAAACCAGTGGTCAACAGCTCAAATAGGCCCGACGACAGTCGTAAGTGAACGGAGGCCGACGTGCCATATTGCTGAAAAATTTGCAAGATGACTTCGCGCGATAGGCCACCCGTGGCCAGGATTAGTTCTTCCACGCGATAAACCCGCACCAGCTCTTCCAGCCGGTCAAGCGTGCCCAGGGCGTACAGATTCCGGCATACCCGTTGGCCGGGACGAGCATTGTCGTCTAGAAAACCCAACACATTCAGGCCGGAAGTCGGCCAATTGAGGAGTTGTTCGCCTAACAGCCGGCCTTCCTCGCTGGCGCCAATGATCAGGGTTGGCACCATCAAATAGCCGTGCCGCCGCGCGGAATAAGCCAGCCGGCGCACCAAGAAGCGCGCGCCGCTGACCAACACAAAGGTCAAGGCCCAGGAAAGGCCCACCCATCCGCGGGCTATGATGAGCTGCGGGATCAGAAATTCCGCCAGCGCCACCAGGATGGTGCCGCTGAGCGAGGCTTGAAAAATGCTGGCGTATTCGCGCGTGCCACCCAGGAGCGATTCCCAATCGTAGAGGCGAAAGGCCCAGAACAGCACCATCCAAACCGGCACCAGGCTCAAACCGAGGTTGAAATAAAACTGGGGCCAGGGGGTAAAGTCGTTAACGAAGAAGGTCAGGCGCAGGTCGAAGCGGAAGACGTAGGCGGCGGCGAAAGCAATGGTGAGTGCGATGACATCCACCAACAGCAGCAGCGCGATGAGCAGCTGGCGCTGCCCATGATTAGAGATGCGCTTGACGCCGCGCTGGTGGCGAAGATTGAGGATATGCTCAACCAGGCTGTCCAAACGCTCAAGAGAGGAGTCCATCGTAAATCGTTTCTAACTCGGCCGCTACCGACAACCAATCAAAATGCTCGCACACGAACGCCCGACCCCGTTCTTCGAGCTGGGTGCGCAGCGCGGGATCCCGCAAGACAGACAGGATCGCGGCGGCACTGCTTGGGTTGTTGTCGGCAACCAGCAATGCTTGGCGCACGGAGTCTGGGAGCGCAGCAATGGCCTGAGAGCTGGCAATGGTAGCCGTACCGCAGGCCATGGCTTCGAGCACTTTATTTTGAATGCCGGCCCCATAGGCCATGGGGGCGGCCGCCAGGGTGGCCGACTGCAAAAATGGCCGCACATCCGGCACATGCCCGGTGACGGTCACCAAGGGAGCGTACCTTCTTGCCAGGGCGCGGACATCGGCTGT
>Ga0070730_10004903_pt1 | contig 11628 bp, 10 predicted proteins | sample Coa_R1_3_FD_66447 | JGI IMG/M metagenome (GOLD analysis project Ga0070730, IMG submission 66447) | Surface soil microbial communities from Centralia Pennsylvania, which are recovering from an underground coalmine fire - Coalmine... | ecosystem: Environmental > Terrestrial > Soil > Unclassified ... | reverse complement strand
TGACTATTCGGGTGCGGAAACGCCTACCGCAAGTCTCAAGGGTTTGCGCGTCTACCTGGCCGAGGGCGCTGCGCCGCCGGTCGAAATCCTGCCGCCACCGCCGAGCGCGCGCAAGTACTGGACCCGCAAGGAGATCGCGGAATGGCTGGTGGAACGGCTCGCGGAGGACGCGCCTACGCTGGTCGGCATCGACCACGGCTTTTCGTTCCCGCTGCGCTATTTCGAGGTTCACGGGCTTTTACCCGACTGGCCGCGCTTCCTCGACGATTTCCAGCGTCATTGGCCGACCGATGAGGATCACGCCTATGTCCAGTTCGTCCGCGACGGTGTCCTGGGGAACGGCGCGGCGCGCATGGGTAATGCCCGCTGGCGGCGGCTGACCGAGGAGCGCGCGGGCGGCGCGAAATCCGTGTTTCACTTCGACGTGCAGGGATCGGTGGCGAAATCCACCCATGCGGGGATTCCCCGGCTGCGCTTCATCCGCCAGCGCCTCGGCGCCGGTGTGCATTTCTGGCCGTTTGACGGCTGGGACATACCGGCTGGACGCTCGGCTATCGCCGAGGTCTATCCGGCCCTGTGGTCGCGCGGTATCGCCAATGAGGGCCGCACCCGGCGACCAGCACGACGCGTTCAGCATCGCCGCCAGGCTTTCGCACGCCGACCGCGACGGCAGCCTTGCCGCGTTCCTCAACCCCGATCTTTCGCCGCCCGAGCGGACGGTGGCGCAAGTGGAGGGCTGGATTCTCGGCGTGCCCGGCTTGATCCGTTCGGGCAAGGGAGCGTTGACTCCGCCACGCCGACTGCTTGCGACCCTCCACCTAATTCGCGCAAAAAGACAGATTCGGCTTGACAAAGGCGCGTTGGATATTGCATAATGAAACCTTCGATTGGATCTTTCTCATTGTGAACCAGGCGTCCGCTCGATCGGCGCCCCTCCGCCGAGCGCCTTCCTGCGCGAGCGCCCGAGGGAAGGCGTTCGAGAACGCCATTCCGGCAACCATCCCCCTAGTGGCTGATTTTGGAAAAACTCAGTAATTTCAATGAGGTCTGGAAACGCGCGAGGCGGCCTGCCTCCCCGGCCGAAGCGTGAAAGCGCCCCACCGCCACCCTTCGAACTCCCCGCCGACTCCCCCGAAGCGCCCCGAAAGCGCCCCAGAATCCCCCCGCGGGCTCCCTTCAGCTCCCAGGAAACCGCCCACCCCGCTCCCCGTGATCGGCGCGGTGCCGCCGAGAGCGGGAACTTTGCGGTCTCGCGCTCGACCCCTTGTGCGTGGGCTCCCGGCGGAAGGCGTTCGGGAACGCCATGCCAAAAGCCGTGTCCGTGTCGAGCGGACCGGGGAATACTGATTGATTTCAACGGTTTCCGGGACGCCGCGTAGCGTGCTACCTCCCGTCGGGCGTCTAAGAGCGCCTAGCCGCCGCCCTTTGGACTCCCCGTCGACTCCCCAGAAGCGCCCCGAAAGTGCCCCAGAGTCTCCCGGGATCTCCCCTTGAGCTCCCGGGAATAGCCCACGAACCTCCTCGCGATCGGCTACGCTACCATCGTTCGACCACCTGCTGATCGCCCAGGCTCAGGCCGAGGACATGGTGCTGGTGTCGAATGAGGCTCTCTTCGATACCTTCGCCATACAGCGCCTAGGCGGACATGGCGAACCGTGATCGCCAGCTTGGCAAAACCCTGCGCGATGATCGCCTCGAAGTCGTGGGCGAGCAGCGCCGCGCCCGCCAGCTTGCCGATCCGGAACTTGGTGGAGACCTCCATGGCCGAGGCCGGCCACTTCGGCCTCCCTTCCCCTCAACCTCCCCGTGGGCGATGGTGGCGGGAACACATGACGAACGCGATTCGCATTCTGGGGCTCGATCCGGGGCTGCGGCGGACCGGCTGGGGCGTCGTGGCCGTGGAGGGGGCGCGACTGAGCCACATCGCCCATGGGGTGATCGCGCCGGACGACTCCCTGCCCCTGGCCGAGCGGCTCCTCGCCCTGTTCGAGGGCGTCGCCGCCATCATCGTCCTGCACGCCCCCCACGAGGCGGCTGTGGAGGAAACGTTCATGACCGCCAACGGGGCCTCGACGCTGAAGCTCGGCCACGCCCGGGCGGCGGTGATGATCGCCCCGGCCCGGGCAGGGCTGCTCGTCGCCGAGTACGCCGCCAAGGTGGTCAAGAAGGCGGTTGTCGGCACCGGCGGCGCCGACAAGGGCCAGGTCGCGTTCATGATCGCCCGCCTGCTCCCGACCGCCGGCGCGCCCACCGCTGACGCCGCCGACGCCCTGGCCGTCGCCATCGCCCACGCCCATGCGCGCACGGCGAGAAGCCGGCTGGAGACGGCGCGGTGATCGGCCGCCTGCGCGGGGTCGTCGCCGAAGTCGGCGAGGAGGACGCCCTGATCGACGTCGGGGGCGTCGGCTATGTGGTGCGCTGCGGCGCGCGGACCCTGGGCCGCCTGCCGGCGGCGGGCGACGAGGCCGTGCTGCACGTCGAGACCCACTGGACGGAGGCGGCCGGACCCAGGCTTTACGGCTTCAACACTCGCGAGGAGCGTCGGGCGTTCGTCATGCTGCAGGCCATCCAGGGCGTCGGACCCAAGGCGGCGCTGGGCGTCCTCGACGTGCTCTCGCCGCAGGAGCTGGCCGGCGCCGTGGCGCGGCAGGACAAGGCGGCGGTCGGCAGGGCCAGCGGGGTGGGTCCCAAGCTCGCCCTGCGCATCGTCACCGAACTGCGCGACAAGCCGATCGCCGAAGGTCTCGTCGCCTCCGCCGCGCACGCCCCGCCGCCGGCGGGCGGTGCTCCCATCGTCACCCCGGCCGGCGACGCCATCGCCGCCCTCATGGGCCTCGGCGTCGCCGAAGCCGCCGCCCGCCGGGTGGTCGACCAGGCCATGATCCGGCTGGGCGAGGGCGCCGCCGAAGCCGCCCTGATCAAGGCCGCCCTGCAGGAGCTGGGCCGGTGACCCGGCTGGTCTCGGGCGAGCCCGCTCCCTTCGAGCCGGCCGACCGGGCCCTGCGGCCGCAGACCCTGGCCGAGTTCGTCGGCCAGGAACAGTCCAAGGCCAACCTACGCGTCTTCATCGACGCGGCGCGCGGCCGGGGCGAGGCGCTGGACCACGTGCTGCTGTTCGGCCCGCCGGGCCTCGGCAAAACCACCCTCGCCCAGATCGTCGCCCGCGAGCTTGGGGTGAACTTCCGCGCCACCTCCGGGCCTGTATTGGCCAAGGCCGGCGACCTGGCGGCGATCCTCACCAACCTGGAACCCAACGACGTCCTCTTCATCGACGAGATCCACCGCCTGGCCGCCAACGTCGAAGAGATCCTCTATCCGGCCATGGAAGACCATGCCCTCGACCTGATCATCGGCGAGGGACCCTCGGCGCGCTCGATCCGCATCGACCTCGCCCCCTTCACCCTGGTGGCGGCCACCACCCGCGCCGGTCTTCTGGCCACGCCCCTGCGCGACCGCTTCGGCATTCCCATCCGGCTCGACTTCTATACGCCAGCGGAGCTGCAGCGGGTGCTGGCGCAGGCGGGGCGGAAGCTCGGCCTCGAGCTGTCGGCCGACGGCGCGGCCGAGATCGCCGCCCGCTCGCGGGGGACGCCAAGGGTGGCCGGGCGCCTGCTGCGGCGGGTGCGCGACTTCGCCGCCGCCGAGGGGGCGACGGTGATCGACCGCCTGTGCGCCGCCCGCGGCCTGGCGCGGCTGGAGGTCGACGCCGCCGGGCTCGATTCCCTCGACCGCCGCTATCTCACGGCCCTGATCGAGAACTATGGCGGCGGACCGGCCGGGGTGGAGACCCTGGCCTACGCCATCGCCGAGGCGCGGGACTCGGTCGAGGACGTCGTCGAGCCGTTCCTCATGCAGCAGGGCTACATCCAGCGCACGCCGCGCGGGCGCCTGGCCTGCGCCAAGGCCTGGCTGCACCTGGGCCTGACGCCCCCCGCCATGCCGCCCGCCCAGCCGACGCTGTTCGAGGACGAGTGACAGCGATGAGCGACACCCCCTCCGCCGGCCGGTTCGAGGGCCGCGAGCACCGGCTGGCGGTGCGGGTCTACTACGAGGACACCGACTTCACCGGCGTCGTCTATCACGCCAACTACCTGCGCTTCCTCGAGCGGGGCCGGTCGGACTATCTGCGCCTGGCCGGCGTCAGCCACACGGCCCTGCTGGAGCGGCCCGATCCGGGCGCCTTCGTGATCACCCGGATCGCGGTGGACTTCAAGCGGGCCGCCCGTATCGACGACGCCCTCGTCGTGCGCACGACCTACGACACCGTGAAGGGCCCGCGGATGTGGATCAGCCAGGCGATCACCCGGGGGGACGAGGTGATCGCCACCGCCGAGGTCGAGGCCGCCTGCATACGCCCCGACGGCCGCCCGCGCCGCCCGCCGCCGGAGCTTCTGCATTCCCTGGGTCCCCTGCTGCTGCCGCCCGCGCCGTCATAGTTTCACCACCCCCGGGCGCGATGGGCGGCGCGCCTCGAATTTGAAGGACCTGGATGGAAGCCGCCGCCACCCTCACCCCGGAGAGCTTTTCGCCCGTTCACCTCTTCATCCAGGCCGACTGGGTGGTGAAGGGGGTGCTGGTCGGCCTCCTGCTGGCGTCGCTGTGGTCGTGGGCGGTGATCATCGACAAGGCGTTCCGCTTCGCCGCCCTGGACCGCGAGGCCGACCGCTTCGAGGACAAGGTGGTCTCCGGCCGCCCGCTCGAGGATGTGGCCGCCGAGGCCGGCGAGGCGCCGCGCCACGCCCTGCCTCGCATGCTCCAGGCGGCCCTGCGCGAATGGCGCGGGGCGCGGGAGAAGGGTCTGATCACCGCCGGCCATGAGGACGCCCAGGCGGCCTTCCTGGTCCAGAGGATCGACCGGGTGCTCGATTCCGCCATCGCCCGCGAGAGCCAGCGGGTTGAGGAGGGGCTGGGCAGCCTGGCCATCGTCGCCACCGCCTCGCCGTTCATCGGCCTGTTCGGCACCGTCTGGGGGATCATGACGGCGTTCCAGTCGATCGCCATCCAGAAGAACACCAACCTCTCGGTGGTCGCCCCGTCCATCGCCCAGGCGCTGTTCGCCACCGCCGTGGGCCTCGCCGCCGCGATTCCCGCCTACATCGCCTACAACAAGTTCTCCACCGACGCCGGCAAGTTCGCCGCCCGGCTCGAGGGCTTCGCCGACGACCTCGTGACGTCGATCCAGCGCCGCCTCGCGGAGCGCAAATAGCCGCATGGCCCACTAGCGCATGGCTCTGGGCGCTCACGACGCTTTCGCCGCCAGCCGCCGGCGCGGCCGGTCGCGCCGCGGCCGGCGCGCGGCCCTGTCGGAGATCAACGTCACGCCGCTGGTCGACGTGATGCTGGTGCTGCTGATCATCTTCATGGTGTCGGCGCCGCTGCTGACCGTCGGCGTTCCCCTCGAGCTGCCCAAGACGGAGGCCTCGGCGGTGCAGGACCAGCAGCAGCCGCTCACCGTCTCGGTGCGCGCCGACGGGCGCATCTTCATCAACCAGACCGAGACGCCGTTCGGCGCCCTGGCCGGGACCCTGCGGCAGATGGCGGGCGACGCCTACGCCAAGCCGATCTATGTGCGGGCCGACGGCCGCGCCTCGTACGCCACCGTGGCGCAGGTGATGGCCAGCCTCTCGGAGTCCGGCTTCTCCAGCATCGACCTGATCACCGACACCGGCGGCCCCTCCTCGGGCGCCGCCTCCCCCCGCAGTCTTTCCCAGGCGGGAGCACCGCCGCGGCGGCCATGACCGTCACCGCGGACCGGCGCCGCCAAAGCCTGGCCCCGGCGTTCCTGGCGGCGGTGGCCCTGCACGTGGGCGTCGCCGTGATCGCCCTCTACACGCCGCGCCCGCCGATGGGCCCGCTGGGGACGGCGGTGCCGATCACCCTGGTCGCCCGCGGCCCGACCACCGACTCGCGGCCGGCGGAGGCCGCGCCGGTGACGCAGGCCGCCCAGACCGAGAACCCGGTCACCCAGGCCAAGGCCCCGGAGCCGCCGCCCGCTCCCGCGCCCCGGCCGGCGCCGCCCGCGCCGACGATCCCCCCGGTGAAGAGCGTCAAGCCCACGCCGCAACTCAAACCGACCCCCGCGCCGGTGAAGGCGCAGCCGCAGCCGGCCCCGCCGCAAAAGCCCACCCGCGACACCTTCAGCCTCGACGCCCTGGCCGCCGACGTCTCCAAGGCCCGGCGCGTCTCGCCGCCCCGGCCGGCGTCCGGCGCGCGCGGCCCGGCGCGGCCGGAAACCGCGCCCGAGGCGCGGGTCGACGCCGGCCAAGGGGTCTCGCAGAGCGACATCGCCGGGCTGTCGCAGCTGCTCGAGCGGCTGTGGAATCCGGGCTGCGACGTCGAAGGCGCCGCCACCCTGGTGATTCCGGTCAGGTTCACGGTCAGCTTCGACGGCCAGGTGCTGGGGCGGGTCGAGATCCTGGGCCATGGCGCCGCCGGCGACACCGTGTACGCCACAGCGGCCCGGCGCGCGGTCGACGCTGTCCACCAGGCCGCCCCCTACGGCGAGACCTATCGCGGCCAGACATTCAGGATCAACTTCGACGCCAAGCAAGCGTGCTCGACTCGTTAGGGAGCCTCCTCAGATGCGTTCATGGCTTGTCGCTCTTCTCGCCGCCCTGGCTCTGACCGGCGGCGGCCTGGCCTGGCCCGGACCGGCCCGCGCCGACATCGTGGTCAACGTCGACCAGGGCGCCACGCAGCCCCTCCCCATCGCCATCCCGGTGTTCCCCGGGGCGCCGGTGGCCGGCCAGCTTCGCGAGGTGATCGCCGCCGACCTGGCGCGCTCGGGCCTGTTCCGGCCCCTCGATCCGGCGACCTTCCCCGCCGCGCCGCTCGACGTGAGCACCCAGCCGGCCTTCGACCCCTGGAAGGCGATCAGCGCCCAGGCGCTCGTCGACGGGCGGATCACCCTCGACGCCGGCGGCCGCCTCAAGGCCGACTTCCGCCTGTGGGACGTCTACGCCGGAGACCAACTGTACGCCCAGCAGTTCTCGGCCTCGCCGGAGGCCTGGCGCCGCGTCGCCCACAAGATCGCCGACGCCATCTACGAGAAGCTGACCGGCCAGCCGGGCTACTTCGACACCCGCATCGTGTTCGTCGCCGAGAGCGGCGCGCGCGGAAGGCGCGTCCGCCGGCTGGCGATCATGGATCAGGACGGGGCGAACCCGACCTACCTGACCGACGGCTCCTACGGCGCCTACTTCCCCCACTTCTCGGCCAACAGCCAGGAAGTCACCTACATGGCGCTGCGCTCGACCGGCTCAACGGTCTACCTGCTCAACATCGCCACCGGCCGGCAGGAGGCCCTCGGCCACTTCCCCGGCATGGTGTTCGCGCCCCGCTTCTCCCCCGACGGCGGCCGCGTGGCGCTGTCGGCCGAGCGGGACGGCAACACCGACGTCTACGTCATGAACCTGGCCAACCACGCCTGGGCCCGCCTGACCACCGACCCGGCCATCGACACTTCGCCGTCCTTCTCCCCCGACGGGCGGCAGATCGTCTTCAACTCCGACCGCGGCGGCTCGCCGCAGCTCTACATGATGAGCGCCGACGGCTCGAACGTGCATCGCATCTCGTTCGGGTCCGGCCGCTACACCACGCCCGTCTGGAGCCCGGACGGCAAGCTGATCGCCTTCACCAAGCAGGAGGGGAGCCAGTTCCACATCGGGGTGATGAGCCCGGGCGGCTCCAGCGAGCGCCTGCTGACCACCAGCTATCTAGACGAGGGGCCGACCTGGGCGCCCAACAGCCGGGTGATCATGTTCGCCCGCGACACCGGCTCGGGCTCGCACCTGTGGACGGTGGACGTCTCCGGCAGGCTCCTCGGCCCCGCCCTCTACCCCCTGGGCGCCTCCGACCCGGCCTGGTCCGCCCTCCTGCCCTGAATCGCCCCGCCCTTTCCTCTGACCCGGGGCGCCTAACCAAACCTTCACTTGTTGCGCCGACACAATTCGGGGACCGTGGCGCAACAAAACGGGGTGGGGAATGAGACAGCGACTTTCGGGCGTCGCGCTCGGGCTGATCGCCCTCATCGCGGTGTGGGCGGCCCAGGCCCAGGCGCCGGCGCAATCGTCCCCGCCCCGGGCTCCCGCACCCCTGGATCGCGCGAAGGTTGAGGCCTTCGTCGACGGGGCGGTGGCCGAGGCCATGCGGGAAAACCACATCGCCGGGGTGACGGTCGCCGTCGTCGACCGGTCCGGCGTGGTCCTGACCAAGGGCTATGGGGTGGCCGGGCTGTCGCCGGCCCGCGCCGTCGACGCCGACACCCTGTTCCGCGTCGGCTCGATCTCCAAGACGCCGGTGTGGATCTCGCTGATGCAGCTGGTCGAACAGGGGCGGATCAAGCTCGACGATCCGGTCAACGACCATCTGCCGCCGGACCTGCGCATCCCCGACGAGGGTTTCAGCCGCCCGATCCGCCTCTGGCACCTGATGACCCATTCCGCCGGTTTCGAGGACTCCGTCCTCGGCGGCTTCTTCGTGCATCACCCCGAGCAGCTGACCTCGCTGGACGCCTATCTGCGCAGCCACCGCGTCCACCGGGTGCGCGAGCCCGGAACGATCGCGGTCTACTCCAACTACGGCGCGGCCCTGGCCGGCGCGATCGTGGCCCACGTCAGCGGCCAGACTTGGCAGGACTACGCCGAACAGCACGTGTTGCGCCCCCTGGGCATGGCCACGGCCACCTATCGCGAGCCCTATCCCGCCGCCGTGGCCCAGGCCCGCGGCCTGCCGGCGCCGATGCCCGCGGCCACGGCCGCGAGGGTCTCCTCGGGGTTCGCCCTCAAGGCCGGCGCCCTCGAGGCCCAGCCCTTCGAATATGTCACCAACCTCGCGCCGGCCGGGGCGCTGTCGGCGAGCGCGCGCGACATGGCCGCCTACATGGGCGCCCTGCTCGATCCCACCCGGCTGGAGAAGGCCGGGGTGCTGCGCGCCGCGACGCTCCAGGTCATGCGCCAGCCGCTGCTGGCCAACACGCCCGAGCTGGGGGCCTGGCGGCACGGGTTCATGGACTTCACCGGCGCCAAGGGCCGGCCGGCGTTCGGCCACGGCGGCGACCTGATCTTCCAGCACTCGACGATGGAGATCTATCCCGACGCCGGGATCGCCATCTTCGTCTCGGTCAACACCCCGACCGGCGAACCGCTGCGCGAAACCCTGTCCACCGCCCTGATGGCCGCCTTCGCCGGGCCGCCCGCCGCCATCCCTCCGCCCGCCGCGGACGCCAGGACCGAGGCCAAGGCGGTGGCCGGGACCTACCGCTCCCTGCGGGTCGCCAAATACCGCAGCGAGCACGCGCTGCTGAGCCTCCTGGCCACATCCGATGTCAAGGCGCTGCCGGGGGGCGACATCGTGGTCCTCGAACGGGACGGCCAGGTGAGCCGCTTCCGGCCCATCGGCGGGGGCGTGTTCGCGGCCATCGATGGCCCCCCGGCGCGCATCGCCTTCCACGAGACAGGCGGGCGGATGATGCTCTTCGATCCCTTCAGCGCCGGGCCGGCGAGGCGGATCGGCTTCTTCGAGAGCGACAATTGGCTCATCGCCATCGCCGGCCTGGGCGTCGTCACCGCCGTGTGGGGGGTGGTGATGGGCGCGCGCCGGCAGTTTCGCAGGCTGGTTCACGAACGGGACACGGACCGAGCCGCCTCCTGGGTCCTGGATGGGCTGTGCCTCGTCTGGCTGATCGCCTTCGCCCTGGTCGGCGCGGGCGCGGCGACGCTCGGCGACCAGAGCGAGACCGTCTTCAGCTACCCAGGCCCCGTCCTGCCCGTCGCCCTGTGGGCCCTGGCGGTCGCCGCCGTCGCCACGCCCCTTGCCAGCCTCGCGGTCCTCGGGCCCCTGCGGCCGCGCAGCTGGCGCGGCTGGCGCTGGAGCCGGCAGGCGGCGACCCTGGCGGTGTTCGCCGTGCTCGCCGTCACCCTCTACGCCTGGGGGTTGCTCGGCTATTCGGGCTGGTAGAATGGCCGCCCTGCCGCCGGCGCGGCCTTTAAAACACCATGCTGAGGCGCCACCTGAGCCCCGGTAATCGGGCGAAACACCTGGGTCGGGGCGCGTTTCCGATGGAATCTAGCCAATGCTGGCTCTGATCGCCCTGGGCTGGCTGGCCGGGGCGCTGTCCCTGATCGGGTGCGCCTACATGGTGGCGGCGACCGCGCTCACCGTGCGGTTCCTGGCGGGCCGCACGCCCATCGCCCCGGCGCCGGCGCCGGTCAGCCTGATCAAGCCGCTGCACGGCGCCTATCCGGGCATGGGCGAGGTGCTGGAGGGCTACTGCGACCAGGACCATGCCGCCCCCGTCCAGATCGTCTTCGGCGTGCGCGACCCGGCCGACCCCGCCGTCGCGGTGGTGGAGGCCCTGCGGGCGAGACGGCCGGACGCCGATATCGAGCTGGTCATCGATCCCTCCCAGCACGGCGCCAACCGCAAGGTCTCCAACCTGATCAACATCGCCGCGCGCGCCCGCCACCCCATCCTGGTGCTCAGCGACGCGGACATCGGCGTCGCGCCGGACTACCTGCGCCAGGTCACCTCGGCCCTGGCGGGCCAGGGTGTGGGCGCCGTGAGCTGCCTCTATGTCGGCGAGGACGACGGTTCGGCGTGGTCGCGGCTGGGGGCCATGGCGATCAACCACGGCTTCCTGCCCAACGCGGTGCTGGGCCTGACCCTGGGACTGGCGCGGCCCTGTTTCGGTTCGACCATCGCCCTCACCACGAAGACCCTGGCCGACATCGGCGGGCTGCAGGCCTTCGCAGACCACCTCGCCGACGACTACGAGATCGGCCGGGCGGTGCGGGCCCGCGGCCTGGCCATCGCCGTGCCGCGCATGGTGGTCTCGCACCGCTGCATCGAGGCCAGCGGGGCCGACCTGATCGGCCACGAGCTGCGCTGGGGCCGCACCGTGCGGCAGGTCGAGCCGGCGGGCTATCTGGGCAGCCTGATCACCTATCCCCTACCCCTGGCCCTGGCGGCCGGCGCCGTGCTCGGCTTCTCGCCCGCGGGCCTGGCGCTGATTTTGAGCGCTCTTGGGGTGCGCATCGCCTGCAAATTCGCTATGGACGCGGCCACGGGCGCCGCCGCCGGCCGCTGGTGGCTGATTCCGGCGCGTGACGTCCTATCTTTCGGCGTGTTCGTCGCCAGCTTCACGGTGAACACCGTCGGCTGGCAGGGCGGACGGTTTCGCGTGGGGCGGGACGGCGTCCTGTCCCCGACCTGAGGTATCTTAAAGACATGCTCCGCACCCTGTTCCTCCAGGCTCCCAGCTTCGACGGCTTCGACGGCGGCGCCGGCTCGCGCTACCAGGCCAAGCGCGAGATCAAGTCGTTCTGGTACCCGACCTGGCTGGCCCAGCCCGCGGCCCTGGTGGAGGGAAGCCGGCTGATCGACGCGCCGCCGCACAAGCAGACCCTGGCCGACGTCCTGCCGCTGGCCAGGGATTTCGACCTGGTGGTGATGCACACGTCGGTCCCCTCGTTCGCCTCCGACGTGAAGTGCGCCGAGGCGCTCAAGGCCGAGAACCCGAACCTGAAGATCGGCATGATCGGGGCCAAGGTGGCGGTCGACGCCGACGGCAGCCTCAAGGGCGCGCCCTGCGTGGACTTCGTCGCCCGCAACGAGTTCGACTTCACGATC
>Ga0070730_10004902_pt1 | contig 11628 bp, 8 predicted proteins | sample Coa_R1_3_FD_66447 | JGI IMG/M metagenome (GOLD analysis project Ga0070730, IMG submission 66447) | Surface soil microbial communities from Centralia Pennsylvania, which are recovering from an underground coalmine fire - Coalmine... | ecosystem: Environmental > Terrestrial > Soil > Unclassified ... | reverse complement strand
GCCGAGTCGCTTAACTTTCAGGAAGCGGGGGCGGGTAAAGTCGCGGCAACCGGAGATTTCGTGCTGACAGCGGACGAGGTCAATCCTGTGATGTCGGCGCTTCTCGCGCATGGCATCAAGGTGACTGCTTTGCATAATCACATGCTGACGGAAGAGCCGCGGCTTTTCTTCATGCACTTTTGGGCGGTCGGGTCGGCTGAGTCTGTGGCCCAGGGGCTCAAGGCCGCGCTTGACAAAGTCCACACCAAGTAGAGATTTATTGAGTTGCGAGTGGCACAGACATTGAATTGTAATGTCTGCGATGCAGGATGCGGCTTATCATCCGGCATGATATTGGATAGTCCTAATATAGGCATTATCCCTGATTGAAACCGGCAGCCACCTGTGAGACGGCGACGCCGTGGGCTACGGCACGGGATTGGTAACATACTATCGTAACCACATCCCAAATCTCCCCTGTGGCGCTGCAAATGACCAGAACATGGCGATTTATTGTCCCAGCACAGGTGAATGGGATACGTATATTGAAAATACGCTAACAGCAACAATCAACTCGATGACTTCCGTGACTAACTGCCATGAAGACATGTACGGTGATTATACGGACTGTGAGACCGAGAACCACTGAACATCACTATAATTCTTCCGAACCTCCAGAGGAGAATTCGTATGTTAAAAATCATCATCTTCATTTTTTTCCTTTTGCCCATCAGCAATGTTCTTTACTGCCAAGGTGTTCTCGAGCCTCACAGTTATTTGAAGGAAGGAGTTATTGAACACCACGGCGCGACGGCAACCGTCAAAGCCGACTGTGCGCGGCCCCTCCAACAGGCCATTACCGCCGTGAGGGAAGAATACGGCTGGGCCGTCGACTACGAGGACCCCCCGTATCAAAGCAAGTATGACCTCACAGATATGACGAATCCAAAATACCGCGCCGCGAATCCCAACGCTCCCGTCGTGCTCGGGCCATCGGGCGGAGCCTTTCAGAGCACTTACCCAGAATCACCGAATATCTGGAGCTCACCAGCTTTGGAACGGGAGGTGCTGGAGAAGATCGTCTCGGACTATAATCGGAGTGGGAATCCGGGCAACTTTGTTGTTCGGTCCCTTCCAAACGGCACGTTCGACATTGTTGGAAATTCCATCCGCAACGACAAGGGAGTTAAAGTGCCCGTTAATCCGATACTAGATACGCCGATTCTTATCCCCCGCTCCGCCCGCAGCCTCGATGGGGCAATCACCGCCATTCTACAGGCGCTCTCAACCAAAACCGGCTTTGACACGGGCATAGGCCTAGGGCCCACTAACCTCCTAATGTCTCCTGCGGCAACGACCACGGTCGGGGGCGCTAGCGCCCCGGCGCGAGACCTTCTGAAGGAGGTGACTGCTCGGATGAAGCAGTACGTGGTGCTCTTCCTTTACGAACCCGACCAACGACAGTACCTTCTAGGCCTTCTACCAGTCGTCCGCGCCCAATACGATACGTTTGGTCAAAAGCGGTTAGTTCCAGTCGGACATCTAATCCCCCACTAATCAGTTGAAGGGGTAAAGATGGAGCCAGTAGCGCGGACCTCCGACCCTGAGGTCCGCGGTTTGTGTGCTGCATGATATTAAATAATCTTGTTTCATGCATTATCCGTAATAGAATAGTTCCCACGGAGAGAACACGACTGACCCGGACAGAAAACCCGCCGACCTCGAAGTCGGAGGTCCGCGCTTGCCGTCCTTCTGTATATTTGCACACTCAATACTCGCGGCCCCGGGTCAGCCGATCGTTCTCAGCTTGTGGACCAATCCAAAACCATACGATGTCCGACCCGTGTTCCACGGCGAGCGTTCGATAGTGCAGCCCAACTCGCGCAGACCAAAAACGGCCCATTTTCTTGAATTGTAACGAGGGATGCCGCGGGTCCTGTTCCAACAGTTGATGAGCCCGGTCGGCCAATTGCCGAACTTCGGCCGGAAGAGCGTGGTAACAACGCCAAAATCTGGGGTTAGCGCGATGCCTCACCGGTCAGTACAACGTCCCGCTTTCAAGTCTTCCAGAGCCTCTTCAGCCAGCGAATCGAGCCGGCCCGCAGCGATATCTTCCCCAATCTGGCGGTCCCATGCCTCGGCGTCCAACCGAACGAACCATTCCCGGAATGCAGCCAAATCCTCTGGAGATAGCCGTCGTACGGCGTCCTCAATTTCCGCAATCGTGCTCATGGCAGAAGCTTACATTAACTCGCGGTGAGATGCAACGCCGGCGAAGCTAGGGCGAATTTCCATTTTCAAAATTGCAAGGCGTGCAGCCCCGGGCCTGCGGATTTCAAGTTCGAGCGGCGCTTGCCGTTCTGTCCTGGGACGGGAAGCGCGTTGACTTAGGCTTGTATCTGCCTGCATTCTTGTCTTTCATTACAATTCATAACTCATAGTTTCCCGCCTTGCGGGATCTCGTTAAGCGAGACATAATTTCTTCATTTCATTCTGCAATCTCAAATCTGAAATCTTAATTATTCAATCCGCCCAGCCCCAAGTCCCTGGCTTCATTCTCCCTGCTTACCGTCTACGGTTCGAATTTACTCATCCCTCGACTCTCGCTCGGGACGCTGAGCGAAGGCGAATGATGAACAGACCCGAAGGGCACTACCGTCTACTGTTTTTAAGCCCCAAAGGGGCGAAACAACGAAGCCCAGGCTGAAGGCCTGGGTCAACAAAACCCCCATCAACCCCCGAGCCCTGCAGGGGCGGAACAATCCTCTTCAATCCCACACCCACCACTCGTCGCAGGCGATTCCGTGCACGTGCGTGCGGGGGTGGATTTGTTGATGTGCGGTGTAGGTAGAGGTATGAATGCGATTGAGGGAATACGTATCCCGCCCTTTCAGGGCTCAAGGTAAAATTGAGGCATAATCTTAACCCAGGCCGTTGGCCTGGGCTTTGTTGTTTCGCCCCATTGGGGCTAAATCAACGACAGCCAAGCCGATACCCGCGGTGCGCCCGCGTGACACACTTCTCCGTATCGCTCTTCGGCGCGTTCGCGTTTCCCCATGAACGCGTTCGCCTTTGGCCCCCCAAAAAATAATTGTCCAAAAGTGTACAATTTTGGACAGACAAATCGAACCGGCCGTGTTAGCCTTTGGACGTTAATTGTGGCAAGCATCCGACGGAGAGGCTTGCCAATGGACAAACTTCTTTAACCGGCAGCGCGCAATATGTGCAAAGTACGCCTCTCGAGGAACGAACCTGGAATGTCCTTTAGAATCAGTAAAACTATGGCGACGAAAGAATCAAAGCTGGAATGTTACTGATAATACAAGCTTTATATGAATCAAGATGGGTAAGTATTTGATAATAAAGGCACATTTCAAAACGTTCCCGATATTCTGGAGCGAGCCGGGAGCGACCACACGCTTTTGGTGTCGTGGCTTCTTGGGTGGGCGCAACGGGTGTCAAGGCTTGCAGTATGTAACTATAGTAGATAATCCTAACTTATGTATGACTGATATTTAAACTCGCCATCGGCTCAAACCGGCATCGGCGCGTTTATCATTAGCGCCGGCGTCCGCCGCGTCCAAAGCCACGTCCGTATCCCCGGCCAAAGCCGTAGTATCCATAGAAGCCCAATCCCGGATATCCATAGCCCCACGGGTAACCGTACCCCCACGGGCTGCCATATCCATAGTAATAGGCAGGAGGATAGGGGCGGCCACCGGCGAGGCGTGGCCGTCGGCGAAGCGTGCCCTGATTATCGTAATCCGCTTGATTGACCGGCCGAAACGCCGGCCGGCTTCGCTCGGTTGAGAAGGTCAGCGGGGATTGAAGCTCAAAGGTGAGCACAGTTTCGGGTGGAATCTCCGTGGCTCGCCCGCGGGTGAGCAGCACGCTGGCAAGGCCTGCCACAGCGCCCGCCCCGGCGCCGATTCCAGCGCCCTCTCCCTCTCCGCTTGCCGCGCCCACCACGGCGCCAATTCCCGTGGTGCTTCCAACCACCCGGGCATCACGCCCGCGGGAAGTGCCAGCAGAATTTTGCTCCATCTGCGTCCGGATAGACAGTTGCTGGCCGTCGACAAGTACGAGGTTGCTCAGTTCCACTCCCAATTGGGAGACTCCCTTAATGCGGCCCGCTTTTTTCGCAACATCCACGCGGCCGAGCACGGACTGGCCTCTGCGCGCCACCACCCAACCGTCAACCACCAGCGGCTGTTGCAGCTCTGCGTTGAACGTGTCACCGGCCCGGTTTCGATCGCTTGAAAGCCACCGCGAGACGCGCACTGTTACCAAAGTTCCAGCAGGCAAAGTTAAACGGGACGGCAAGGGCTGGTACGCGGGAGGCGCACTCTGCTCAGGCGCGGCCTCAGGTGCGGTTGCAGGAGCATCGTCCGGAACTTGTTGTGCTGGCTGCGCAGCCTGATCCTGCGTGTCATCTTGTTCCTGTTCGCCTTGCATGGCCAGCGAGGGCAACGCGCCAAGACAAATTGCCAGAGCGAGGGCGCAAGCAATTCCAGTATGCAGCTTTAAGCTGATCTTTTCATTCGTATGGCCAGTGTCCATGTTGCCTCCTGGGTTTTCAAGCTTATCGGTCCGTCCATTTTCCAGATTGTGACTTCAACTATAATCTTTGATGGGCTGGAAAGCCAGTCGAGTTGCCAACTCGAGCTTAGAGCTTTGGAATTATTGGCGGGGAGGACCGTTGTCGTCTGGAATTCCCATCACCCCGGCGCCTTCGGCTTGCGAGACTGGAACGAACCGACCATAACGAAGCGACAAGGTTGGCAGCACCAGCAAATTAAGAATCGTGGAGGTGAGAAGTCCTCCCAGAATGACGATGGCCATGGGCCCTTCCACCTCGCGGCCCGGGTCACCGCTACCGATGGCGAGTGGGAGCAGCCCCAAACCCGTCACCAGCGCCGTCATCAGAATGGGCGCCAGACGCTCTGAGGCGCCGCGAATAGCAGCGTCCACTCCCCAGGTCATACCCTCGACCTCAACCAGATGTTCATAATGCGAGATCATCATGATCGAATTACGCAGCGTTATTCCGAATAGCGTTACAAAACCCACCAGCGAGCCAAGGGACAGGTTGCCGCCCGTGATCCACGCTGCGAAAACGCCGCCCACCAGCGCGAAGGGCAGATTGGCAAGAACCAGGAGCAAGTTGCGGTAGTTCCCCATCACCACGGAGAGCAGGAGAATAATGCCAAGCCCCGCCAACGCTGAGTGGACCAGCAAGTCGCGCCGGGATTGTGCTTGCGCGGCGGCGGTGCCGGCGAATTCAACATAAGTGCCGGGCGCGAGCGACAGACGAGCGATGCGGCTTTGCACGTCCTTCACAAACGATGCGAGATCACGGCCCGTCACATTGCACGTGACCGTCTGCACGCGGCGCGCGCCCTCGTGCAAGATCATGTAGCGACCGGAAGTTTCGTAAATATCTGCAAGTTGCCGGAGTTGGACATAATTTCCGTCCGGGCCGCGAAGTGGGAGCAGGCCGATTTCGCTCACGCTGTTGCGCACTTCCGGCGTGAGAATAACGGATACATCGAACACCCGGTTTCCCTCGTAAACCTGGCCGACGATCTTGCCGCCATAGGCTGTTTGCACCACGTCAAGCACCTGGACGGCGTCAAACCCCCAGCGCGCCAGAGCGTCCTTTCGCAGCCGGATCACAAGCTGCGGCATGCCGGGCGGCGACTGCACCTGGACTTCCGTTGCCCCCGGCACGCTTCCCAACGTGCGGGCAATCTCCTGCGCTTGCTGGTCAAGCTGGTCGAGATCATTACCAAAGATGTTGACCACAATCCCGGCTGTATAACCGGAGAGGGTCTCACTTATTCGTTCGGCGATAAAACTATAGGCGGAGAAGTTGGCCCCGGCAAACTTCGCCAACGCACTACGAATCTGCTTCTGAGCCTTTACAGTCTCCTTGCCGTTCATGGGCTTGAAACTTACCTGAAACTCGCTGGAATTGGTTCCGACATTATCATCCCCGAGCTCCGCTCTCCCCACCTGTTGAGCTACGGAACGCACAAATGGAAAGCTCAGGAGCGCCCGAGTGACGCCATCACCCAGACGCAGCGATTGCTCAAGGGATGTTCCGGGAACGGCAGTCATGTGCACCACGAGGTTTCCTTCACTTAGAGGCGGCAGGAAGGATCCCTCCAAAAAAAACAGGAGCGCGCCGCCCAGAACAATCACGATACCAACCGCCACCATCACCAATCCTGGCGCTCGCTCGACGCCAAGCAATACTTTTCCATATCCGGATTTTAACCATCGAATCACGGGCGGCTCCTGGGGCGGGAGATCACGACCGCCCAGGAGGAAAAGACAGAGTGCGGGAGTTACCGTGAGGGCCACAACTAATGATGCGAGAATGGCCAGGATGTAAGCCGCGCCCAGCGGGGTAAAGATTCGCCCCGCAAAGCCGGACATGGTGAGGACCGGATAAAATACCAGAATCACCGCGAAGGTGGCGTAGACCACGGCGCTGCGCACTTCAATGGAAGCGTCGAATACGACCTGGAAAATCGGGCGGGGAGTTTGTGAGGCGCGGTTCTCGCGCAAGCGCCGGTAAATATTTTCAGCGTCGATCACGGCATCATCAACCACTTCGCCGATGGCGATGGCCAGGCCGCCCAAGGTCATCGTATTCAGGCTGAAACCGAACTTTTCCAGCACAATCACTGCTGCCAGCAGCGAAAGTGGAATCGCGGTGCAGGAGATGGCGGCGGTACGCAAGTTAAAGAGGAACAAAAAGAGAACCACGATAATCAGGACCGCGCCAATGACCAATGAAGTGCGCACGTTGTGCAGCGCAGTTTCAATAAACTCCGCCGGGCGCATAAGATCAGGGTGTAACACGATGCCCTGTTTTTCCAAAGTAGGACGAAGCTCCGTGATCGCCTGGTCGAGTCCTCGCGTAACTTCGAGGGTATTGGCTCCGTACTGCGACGATGGTTCCACCATTAATCCGGGCTCACCTCTTATGGTGGCAGCGCCGATGGCAGGCGCAGCGGCGTCCACTACATTGCAGACATCACCCAAAGTGACATTGACGCCATTCCGGTGAACGAGAACGGTGGCGGAGATTTGTTCCGCCGTGACCGGCTGGCCCTCGGTCTGAAGAACGATTCGTTGATTGGAGGTATCTACAAATCCGCCGCCCCGAATGCCCGTTGCCTGCCGGGCTGCGGCAATCACGTCGTCAACTGTCAAATCGTACTGAACCAGTTTTTCGGGATTGAATTGGAGCTGGATTTGTCTCGATTCCTCTCCGAAGATTGCGACTTTTGCAACGCCAGGAACGGCCAGAAGCCGTTGTTTCACGGTCCATTCGGCCACAGTAGTCAGATCCATTAAAGAGTGTTTCGGCCAGGTCAAACCGAACATCATGGCGATGCTGGTTGAGGAGGTGAGCGGGGTCATGATCGGCGCGTGCACTCCAGCCGGTAATGTTCCCACTAAAGTTGACAACCTCTCACCAACGACTTGACGATTGAGATAAATATTGCTGCTGGTGCGAAAGACGACGGTGATCAGCGACAGCCCCTGGATGGAGCTGGAGCGGAGTGATTCAATTCCCGGCACGCCGATAATTGCGTTTTCAATCGGCTGCGTGACCAGAACTTCGGTTTGCTCAGGAGCGAGCCCCGGCGCTTCCGTCTGAATTTGCACTTGCGGCGGCGCGAACTCAGGGAAAACGTCATACCGCGCCTGGGTCAGTGAATAAATTCCGTACCCGAGCAGCGCACAAGCCAGGGCAATCACAATGCCGCGAAAGCGAATTGAGAAACGGACAATGGCGTTCAGCATTTGATGTTTTCAGTCGTCAATCGGTGTCCTCCCCGCCTCCGGTGGGAACCTGCGGACGAAATTCTTCTGAGAGCAACAATTGCGCTCCGCCAACCACCACCTTGTCTCCGGGCGAAAAGACATGGGCGACAAAATATCCGCTGCCCTGCGGCGCGTCCGTCGTCACGGCGCGGCGGGTAAATCGATTGGGACCGGTTTCCTGGTACACCCACGCCTTCCCATTCGACCAGACAACAGCCGATTCAGGCACCGTCACACCTCGCAGGCTTCGGCCAATCGACAAATGGGCCACCAAGTTCACACCGGGCGCGAGGCTGGGGCGCGCGGGCAGCTCATATAGGAAACTGCTCCCTTGAAGGCGCGGGTCGACTCGCGGGAATTGTGAAATGAGGGTGGCGCGCGCAAAAACTGCGCCGGGCATTTCGAGCGAAACATTCTGTGGAGCCGCACTCTGGTCCGCGGGAAGCGTGATCTGAACCAATATCATACGCAGATCAAGAACGTCGCGAAGAGCGGACCCGCCAACTGTCACCCACTTCTCCACCACGTTGCCCCAGTTCTCGCGCACGGCGCTGGCTTGCAAATCCAATTCCGCACTCGCGCTGCGCACCTCGGCGGCATCGACGCGCGAAGCGCCCTCCGCAGCCTGTAGCGCCTTCTGTGATTCATTTTGGTCGTCATGAAAAAGGGCGCTCAAGCGGTCGTACTCTTTCCGTGCGACCTCGGCATTGGCTCGCGCCTTCTCCAACCTGCTTTGCGCTTCTACATAGTTCGTGCGCAGAGTAACGAGGTCCTGGACGGATATCACCACGGCCGGCGCAGTGACGGTCTCGCGCATGGACGTTTCCTGGAGCGCCGCAATCTTTAGTCCGAGCTTCGACTGGGTTTCGCTATCGAGTGTGAGGACGGTCACTCCGTTCTGGACGGAAACGCGTGGCGATAACTTGGCGGAGTTCTGGCTATTATCCTGGCCCAAAAGATTGTTGTGATTCCAGGAAAAATCCCACAAGAAAATGACAGCGACGGTAACGGCAATCACCATTCCGGGCAGGTACTTCTTCATTTTGCTCATCGGTTAGTCTCCTTTGTCGTTGCTTTCAGTGTCGGAGATTCTGGAGATAGTGGCGCAATGTCGCCAGCCTCAAGAGGACGCTGTATGGCATCTTCAAGATCGCCCAAGGCGCGCTGTGCGCGACCGAGCGCATCCAGGCGCGCTGTCGCAATGGCTGATCGTTCGAGCATCACGCCGTTAAGCGCCAGACGGTCAGATTCCCCATATTGAACGGCGTGTCGCGCCATTTGTTCCCGCCTGTCTTGAAGTTTGGCCAGGGATTGTTCCACTTCGTCGAAATCCTTCAGCGCTGAACGATAACGCGCCAGCGCGGCTTCACTCTCCGCAATCACCCGAGCCTGCGTGGCGAGGAAGTTGGCGGCCGCTTCCTTGCGCGCCGCTTCAGCTTCAGCAATCGGGCCCTGGTTTCGGTTGAAGATGGGAAACGTCTTGGACAGTGCGAGGGTAAAAAAGTTGTTCATTTCCTCATAGGTGTAACCGGGCCCAATTTGAAAATCAGGATGTTGGTCGGCAATTTCAAGTTGTAACTCGGATTCGGCGGCGGCGTATTCTGCGAGACCCCGCCTGACGTCCAGCCGGTTTAGAACAGCTTCGCGCTGGACGCGCTGAGGCGCAATAAGCTCGGCGCGCGGCGGATGGTCCAGCCTTGTCCAGGAAAAATTGATTCCATCCAACGCCGCTACCGGAACGCCGATTGCCGCCGCAAGTATTGCCCGGGTTTCTGCTATGCGGCCTTCGGCGGTCTTGATGGCCAAGTGTGTTTTCGCGAGGTCGATGCGGGCAAGATCAACTTCCGGCCGCGAAATTTCTCCCACCGCCAGCCGTCGCTCCAACAAACCGACTTGCGCATTTCGCAACCGTTCTTCCGAATGCAGGAGGTCCAGAGCGCGAACAGCCAGAAAGTAATCAAGCAACGACTTGCGGAGTGCGCTGCGCACATTCCAAGCGGCGCCGGCGAGATCGTAGCGAGCGGCCTCGCTGAGACGCCTGGCCCGCTCTGCACGGAACCCTCGCTTGCCCGCCGTCTCGAAGGGAATGGAAAGTTCAATGCCCAGCAAATACGGACTGGGTATGCCCGGCGTGATGCTGAGGGTCGGATTGGGTCGCGCACCGGCCGTCACAATCGCGGCCTGGGACGCTTCCACGCGCGCCCGAGCTACATCCAGGGTGGGGTTGAAATAAAAAGCTGCAAGCGTCAACGCACGCAGGTCCCAGGTCCGGGGCGGCCACACGGCCAGCTCGTGCCCGAGTTCCTGCTCGAGAAAACGCTTCAGGCCGGGATCTAGCAGGGTTCGCGCTCGAAGGCTGGACGCCAAGGCCTCCGGAGCGATGGGCGCCGGCCAGTATTTCCGGACAGGAGGGCATCCCGCGGCCAGAATCACCAAGCTACATATTATTAATACCTTTGTTATGCAGTTCATAAATCAATTAATCCCATCACCTGAAGCGCTCGCCGGAAATGCAATGGTGACAACAGCCATGAAGGACGGCGCCTCTTGAATGCAATCGGCTGGAACACGACGGCAAGATGCGTCCTGCCCTCCAAAAATGGGCACGCGAGCAAAAACGTTGCCAGGGAAAATTTTAAATGCGAAGGGGAAGCGGAGGTGAGTGGGAAAGCACAGGGGCAGCAAGGTTCAGGAAAAATGGAAATCCAAAAGACAAGGGCAAAAATAGTCTTCGTACGGTCCTGCCCAAATATAAGCAACGCTCGCAAATCTTGCGAAAAACCGCGATGCCGAAACACGCGACGGCCGCGATGAAGGTCGCAATGCCGCCCGTCGATCGCGCGATATCGCCTAGTTCCTGCCGTGGACTGTCCCAGAAATCGAAGGTCTCGCAAAGCGGACCTGACAAGTACCACCCAAGCCACAGCAGGACGATGAGCCTGATAGCCCTTTGCCGCATGGTTTGATTGTAACCGCAAAGCGCTCTGATTGCAGTTGCCACTTTGTTAAAAATCTTGTGAAAACTTTTGCATCTATTCGGCCTTTGGGTGTATCTTTAAGGTCAAGGAGGATTTCCCATTTAAATGACCCAATGTATCACCAGATATCTTTTGGATGAACACCACGAACTCACTTACCTTTTAAACAAACTCTCTGAAGAACTCCGGTCCTTGCCCGTAACCCGCAACGCAACTCAAACCTTTGAACGTCTGGAAAAGTTTTGCCTGCAGATTTCCCGGACGCTCCACGCGCATTTGGAAGAGGAGGAAAAGGTTCTTTATCCCGCGCTGGAGGAGCACGTCGAGGGCATAACGGCAACAATCGAGCGTATGCGTGAAGCGCGTGATGCTGGTGAAGAAGTGGAAAAGGCGTTTTTCGATTGCCTCAAGCGTCTCACCCAGAGTGGCCAGAGCCGCGAAGCCGTGGTGCAATCCGGCCGGAGTTACATCCAGTGGGTGCGCGGGCATCTTTTGAATGAGAACGGCCGCCTTTTGCCTTTGGTCGAGCGCCGACTTGATGCGGATACTCAAAAGCTGGTGCGCCGCGCCATGGAGGAACTGACGCGCGAGACTTCGGCGCGAGTCGCTGAGAGTTTCCCCCAAGGCCAGCACTCCTAGGCTGGGACGTGCCTGCTTGGGATCGTCGCCGATCATCGGCATCTTGATGCCTGGTTGAATTGCTTATTCGGGCCGCAGCTTTTTTTGGGACCCCGCCTGCACACCTCTTTGTGATTTCCGCTTCCTTTACTCAATCATTTCTGGCACACTGGGCGCTTGCACCCGGCGACCATGCTTCCATTTGGAACTT
>Ga0070730_10004899_pt1 | contig 11634 bp, 9 predicted proteins | sample Coa_R1_3_FD_66447 | JGI IMG/M metagenome (GOLD analysis project Ga0070730, IMG submission 66447) | Surface soil microbial communities from Centralia Pennsylvania, which are recovering from an underground coalmine fire - Coalmine... | ecosystem: Environmental > Terrestrial > Soil > Unclassified ... | reverse complement strand
CTGTAGCTTCAGGACGGGCAAAGATGATGTTTTCACGGATTGTCCCGGCAAACAGAAATGATTCCTGAAGCACCACGCCCAGTCTTGGGCGATAGGCATCGAGCCGGACCTTGCTCAGATCCTGGCCATCGATGTAGATGGCTCCATGCGTCGGCTTGTGAAACGCCGCCACCAATCCGATGATGGTTGACTTGCCCGAACCGGAAGAGCCTACGAGGGCCGTCACGCTGCCGGGCACCGAGATAAAGCTGACATCTTCAAGAACAGGTTTTCCGGCTTCATACTCAAAGTCAACGTGCTCGAAGCTGAGCTGCCCTTGAATTTCAGGAAGGGCAATGGTGCGCGCCGGATCGGCATGTTCCTGCATCTCGCTGAATATTTCGCGGGTCCGGTCCAGTCCGGCGACGGCCTCCGTAATCTGGCTTCCGATATTCGTGATCTGCATGACCGGCGCAGCCAAGTACCCCATGAACAGGGTGTATTGGAAAAATTGGCCTTGGGTCATGTGACCGGTCATCATCTCTTTCCCGCCGATGAACATGATAACCGCTCCCACGCTCCCCATCACCAGCGTAGAGGCCAGGCCCATAGTGGACATGGCAGTGAGAGTGTTCAAGACATTTTGCAACAACTTCTCGACGCCTCCACTGAACACATGCTGCTCGCGCTCTTCCGCGTGATAACCCTTCACGACACGCACTCCGCCCAGGGATTCGGTCAGCCGGCCTGTGACCTCGGCAGTGATCTTGCCGCGCTCGCGAAAAATGGGGCGAATGGTCTTGAAGGCCTTTTTGAGCACCAGCGAAAACAGAACCAGCGCGCCGACGGCTATCGAGGTCATGAGGTAGCTGATTTTTATCATCCAGACCAGCACGATGACGGCTGTCAACACTCCGCCGGCAAACTCCATCAACCCGGTACCGATGATGTTGCGCACGCCCTCTACGTCGCTCATGATGCGCGAAACCAGAACGCCGCTCTTGGTAGAGTCGTAGTAGCTCACGGACAGGCGAGCAACATGGGCCTGCACCTTGCGTCTCAACTCAGCAATGGCGCGCTGTCCATCCTTGGATAACAGTTGGGTGAGCGCATAGGAAGTTACGCCTTGAATGATCGAGGCCAGCACCACGCCTATGACCAGGAATGCCAGAAGACGAACATCCTTTCGTGGAATCACCCGGTCCAGCAAGATGCGGCTGGAATAGGGCAAAGCCAGTCCCGTCACGCGGCTGATCGCCAGCAAAATAAAGGCAATGGCCAACCGAAACCGCCGTGGCCTGATCAACTCCCATATCTGAGGCATCACCGACTTGAGCTGCTGCCTTGTAGTTTTTTTAGGTTTCTCCGCAGTCTCAGCCAAAATTGCCTCCCGAAGTCTGCTGCTGGAACGTTCTTATGATTATAAGGTTCTAACTACGTATCTCGAAATTTCATTTATCGGAAAACTTCGCAGGCAAAGTCACGGAAATGATTGACTATTGGCGGGCCACGTAGGAGGATACAGGCAAAATCAACCAACCTAAGGAGAGAACTATGGCCAAACGTATTTTGCTTGCAGGTCTCTTGGGCGGCATCGCTTTCTTTTTGTGGAATTTCGTGTCGCATGAATTGCTCGGCTTAGGAGAAATTGGAATCAGAGAGCTTCCCAACGAAGCTGCGGTTTTGGGCGCCTTACACACCAATATTCCTGAGCCCGGCTTATATTTTTTCCCCGGCTTCGGGCTCCCGGCCGATGCGTCGCGCGCACAGAAAGAGGCGGCGATGCCGGAATTTACGCGAAAAGCCACCACCGGCCCGGAAGGCATTTTGGTTTATCACCCCATCGGCGCCAACCCGATCTCGCCGCGTCAACTGATCACCGAAGGCGGAACGAATATCCTCCAATCGTTAATTGCCTGCTTTCTATTGGCCCAAGTCGGCCTCAGACGATTTTCCTCGCGGCTGGGGTTTGTGATGTTGCTGGGGTTGCTGGCTGCCATCACCACCAACGTCTCTTACTGGAACTGGTACGGATTCCCCGCGAACTACACTGGAGGTTATATTTTCAGCCTGTTTGTGGGATATGCGGTCGTGGGGCTGGTTGCGGCTGCCATTGTTAAAACCGGGGCAGTCAAAGTCGCCGCAGCCGCCGCATAATTCGGAGCGCCGTAACGGTTCTTTCTAGACTGGCGTTCAAGGTGCACGGGCCGTCAAGGCCCGCGCGCTCATCGGAGAGCACCACCCTATGGCCATGCAATATGAATACACCGGAATTCCCGCCGCAGATGTTCCCCGAGCGACGAATCCGATCTTTCAGCATTTATTGGATACTTACGCCAGCGAAACCAGTAAGGTCATAACGGTATGGCGGCAATTCAGCCCCAGCGACATGGGCTTTAAATCAGCCGAGCGCTCGGCCTCGGTGCTCGACATCATGAAACACCAGCTTCTTTCAGAGCGGCGTTTCTTTGCTGAATTCATCGGTCTTCCGGGGGAACCGGAGGCTGCGGCGGTGGTCCCGCAGGAGCTTACTCCTACGGCTTTTTGCCGGCGCAACGAAGAACTGTGCCGGCCAAGGCCAGGGCGACTGGCCGGATGCGATGACAAATGGTGGCTGGAGGTCGTTCCTTTTTTTGATGTCCAGCGGCAGCGCATCTGGGTGTTCTGGCGGCGGGTGCTGCACACCGCCCACCATCGCACGCAACTCAGCGTCTGTCTGCGACTCCTGGGTAAACCGGTGCCTCCAAGCTACGGACCAACCGCTGACGTCACCTGGCAGGGAGCCGATCCCACAAAGAGCGTTGAAGCTGCCAGGAGGAAGTGAACTGATTGGGTAAGTGGATCAGGCGGCCCATCTAGGTTACTAACTTACACCTCACAAAAATCGAAGCAAGTTGGGTTTTCATCCGCCATGTTGGACTTAGATTGGAGGCCATCCATCCGGAATAGTACGGATGGATGGCTCTCAAGACCGACAGATCACGCGCATTACGTTCATCAAAATCAGATCAGAAAAATTCCCCACTCACTAAATCACCCGTTTATCAAATTCTCCTTGACTTGATGTAAGTGTATAGAGTATACATACACCGTACAGAGATGATCTTGACCATTGATACTCACGATCCGCGCGCCATTTATCAGCAGGTAGCTGATGGGATCAAAGAGTTGATAGCGCGAGGCGTGCTCAAAGAGGGCGTCGGGCTGCCTCCTGTTCGGCAGTTGGCGGCCGACCTGGGAGTCAACCTGAACACCATTGCAACCGCTTACCGCGAATTGCAAAAAGAAGGATTGATCACGGTGAAACATGGATCGGGAGCGGTAATCGCGTCGAGCACCTCGGCAGAGCGGAGCCAGGTCGAGTTGCTGCGGCCTCTGCGTGCAGCACTTACGGAGTTGGTCCTGGCAGGCTTGCCATCTAATGAGATTCTGGATGTCGTTGCGCGGGAGCTGCGCACGGTCACGAAAGGGAGCAAATAAATGTCGCTGACCCAATACATCGTAACTTTCTACATTCTCTCCTGGGCGGTCCGCATCCGAGGGTGGGTGCGTCGCTGGCGGCAGCCGCAGCTTCGTGGGCAGGAATGGTTTTTCAATGTTCATGTGCAGCCTGGTTTCTACACGGGCGCGGGCAGGAAAATTCTTCACGCGTACTGGATGCGAATCTTCATTCCGTCCGCGATCGACATTCCTGTCGCAACAGCGATATTCATCTCCGGCCACCTCCTGCTCTTGCGATGGTTGATTTTGGCGCTGGCGGTTTTGATTCACCTCAATCATGTATTCTCCGTCGATCTGGCGGAGCGACAGGCGCGGAGCTTTGCCGTACCGGAAGCCGAGCAGCCGGTGCGATCGATGGTTCTCTCCCTGAAAACGCGGAGGCTGCGCGACTACTCCAATCGCAAACTTGAAGTGGCGTTGGCTGTCTCCTACGGCGTTGCCCTGGCCTGGCTGGTTTGGTATTACTTTGCCGCTCCTGACCACCAGAACCTGCGCCTGGTATTTGCAGTACCGATCTTCCTGCTTTACGTGCAGACCGGCATGGTGCTGGTGAAACAGATGATCGTGGCCTGGCGTATGCCTGTTCCGCAAGCCCAGGTAGACGAGCACATCGCAGCCCACGAAGAGAGCCGCAAGCTTTATCTGAAGGTATGCGATTTCGGCAGGATTTCCTGTTCGGTTGCGATTCTGGTGTGGCCGGTCTTGCTGGGCGCATCTCCGGCGCACCGGGAGCTCTTCGTCACCCTTTGGCTGATTTCTGGGCTGGTGGCTGGAGTCGTAGCCACCGTTTGGCAGGAGATTAGCAGAAAAAAGGTCCTGGCAGTAGCCCTGCGTGCCCGTCCTGTAAAACTCCCCGATTTGCTGGGACAATCGGACGCCGTGTTGGGGCCTGTTTGCTACCAGCCCTCCACTCCCATGTTGGTGCTGAAGGGCGCTCGCGGCTATTCATTGAACCTTGGGAATACGTTCGCGCAGCTCAGCGCAGTTTATCTGGCTGGATTGGTTGTGCTGATGGTGCTGCTGCGAACAGCGCCCTGATTTAGAAACCGAGATATTTAACGACAGACATTACGTATTAAGGAGATGCTCGATGAAAACGAGAGGGTTGAAGTGTATCCACATGATTTGCCTGCTCATGGTCCTATTGGCTTGGGTGTTGCCCGCTGCCGGTCAAGCGAACGATGCAGCCAGGCAGCCCGGGGATCATGTCGGTATTGCCGGAGAATGGCAGGGGGCGATTGGCCGCCAGCACCTTATTCTCAAAATCGAGCAATCTGCAGAATCGGCTTTGCAAGGAACAATCATCAGCGTGGACCAGGGCAACGTGTCGATTCCCGTTGATGCCGTCTCTTTTGCGCGGGACGGGGCACTTCGGCTCGATCTGAAATCGATCGGCGCAGTGTACGAGGGGAAACTCAGCACGGACGGAGGCGAGATCAGCGGAACCTGGCAGCAAGGCTCGGTATCGGCGCCGCTGCTGTTCCACCGCCCGGGAGCGTCTCCCTCCCGGTCATCTACACTCAAGCCGAAGACCCAGGGTCGAATCGCCCTGGAACCATGCCGCACCTCTGACGGCAACATTGAGGCGCTGTGCGGCAAGTACGAAGTGTATGAGAATCGCCAGACCCAAAAAGGGCGCAAGATCGCGCTGAACATCATGCTGCTTCCGGCCACCTCCGACAAGCCTGCGGCGGAGCCTTTCTTCGTTCTGGCGGGCGGCCCCGGACAGAGCGCCACAGAGGCTTTTCCACCGGTGGGCTTCGTCACCAAGGTGCGCCAGCAGAGAGATGTGGTCCTGGTAGACCAGAGAGGTACGGGCGGATCGAATCTGCTGCAGTGCGAACTCAGAGAGCGTCAGGACGCGCAGGAGATCATCGGAGACGGTTTTTCTTTGGAGAAGCTGCGTGAATGCCGCACTGAACTGGAGAAGAAAGCTGATCTGACCCAGTACACCACATCCATCGCGGCGGATGACCTCGATGAGGTACGCCAGGAAATGGGTTATGAAAAAATCAACGTCTTCGGAGGCTCCTATGGGACAAAAGCCGGGCTCGTCTATTTACGGCTGCACGGAGACCACGTGCGTACCCTGACCCTGGAGGCAGTGGCTTCGCCCCAATATCGGATTCCCGTGCCCTTCGCCAAGGCGATCCAAAGTTCCGTAGATCGTTTGATGGATCGTTGCGCTGCCGATGCCGCTTGCCAGAAAGATTTTCCCGATCTTCGCCAGGAGTTCCAGACCCTGGTGGATCGTCTGGAAAAATCCCCGGCACAGTTCGAGGTGCAGCATCAGGCCGTAACTCTCTCTCGGGAAATGTTTGTCTCCAAGCTGCGCACTCTCTTATACATTCCGCAGATAGCGAGCCAGTTTCCTTTTATCGTCCACAGCGCCTACCAGGGCGATTGGACTCCGTATGGATCGGTAGTGCTGGCTTTGGACAAGGCCCTCAAACAGGTGGTGGCCCGCGGCGCGAGCTTTGCCGCCATTTGCTCCGAAGATATACCGGGGTTGAGCGACACGACCATACGGCGCGAGACCGCCGGAACCTACCTGGGCGATTCTCAGGTGCGGCGCTACCAGAAATACTGCCAGGAATGGGGACGGGCCGGAATCGCCCCTAAAGATTTCTACGCTCCGGTGCGCTCCCAGGTGCCGACCCTGCTAATCTCAGGCGTACTGGATCCAGCCACGCCTCCGGAGATGGCGCAGCAGGCAGCGCATGACCTGGTGAACAGCCGTCTGATTGCCATCAAGGAAGGAACGCATGGCACGGGATCGCCCTGTATTGATGGGCTCATCGCAGAATTCGTGAAGCAGGGGTCCGCGAAAACACTTGATGCCTCATGCGCGGACCAGATCCATCTGCCTCCGTTCGTGACTCGGAGCGCGATAGAGCAGGCAGGCAAAAAGTGAGCGGGTAGTAGTTAGGTTGTATGACGTGAAAATGCTCTCAGGGAACGCGTTTCACCAATCGACTTGGTAAATGGGTAAATTGGTAAGTGGGTAATCGAAGAAACCACTGCGATGATCATTCGCGCCAAAATTACCCAATTACGAAATTATCCACTTATCCAATTCTTCTTCAATCGGCTCCCGCCTCAACCGTGGCTTTTCGACCTCCTGGCTCTACAGCCTGCGCTTTCATCGTCCGTAATTTGGAGATGTTAACCATTGTCACTGCGGCAAGAATGATGGCGGTTCCGGCAAACATGAAGCTATCCACTTTTTCATCGAGAAACATCCATCCCAAGACCACAGCAACCACCGGATTTACATAAGCATAAGTGCCCACTTTGGGAGCCGGTACATGTTCCAGGAGCCAGATGTAGCAGGTGAATCCGATCCAGGAGCCGCAGACCACCAGGTAGGCAACTGCAAGCACAACTTTGAGGTTCCACTCGATATGGTGAAATCCGCCGGTCGCAAAAGCTACAAGCGAATCTACCGACCCGCCCAAAGTCATCTGCCAGGCGATGGCCGCAAATACGCCGATGCTGAGAGTCCAACGACTGGAAAGCACCGAACCATAGGCCCAGCCAACAGAGCCGGTCAGCAGGATTACAACTCCGACCAGTTCCATGTGGCCAAAGTGCGTGCTGGAGGTGAGTTTGGGCCACAGCAGCACGAGTATGCCGGCGATGCCCAGCGCCAAGCCTGCCAGTCCCATGGGCGGAATGCGCCGTTCCTTGAAGATCCAGGCTTCGATGATCGCGATCCAAATGGGTAGAACGGCGACCAGCAGAGCGGTGAGGCCACTCGGCAGATACTCTTCCGCCCATATCACGCCTATGTTTCCCACGGACAGCAAAAGCACACCGATGGTGAGGAGGCGCAACGCATCTTGCCGGTTGAGCCGGACCTTCTGGCCGGCAAGGGCACAAGCGGCCAGCATGATGGGTCCGGAGATCATATAGCGCACCGACGCCAGCGTGTAGGGGGTCATGTGTTCCACGCCCACGCGCATGGCCAGATAAGTTCCACCCCAGAGCAGGGAGAGAAGCGAGAAGGCGGTGATTACGCGAAATCGATGCTGTCTTTCAGCGGTACTCATCGGGAGATATCATAATCAGACGCACCAGTCGCCCTGAATGATGAAAAAAAATGATACGAAAAAGAAAGCCGCGAACCTGAACAGCAGAAATCCATCAAGCCGCGGGTGACAAAAGTTAAATTGGTTAAAGGCCGTTCGGGATATAATGAATTGTCTCATGAAATTGCGAACCACAAACTGGATGCCGACGCAGATGCCCAAGCGTTCTCTGGCCTGCTGGGTGGATTTCCTCGTTTGCCCGCGCCGGCACCTGGCGAAGCTGCCCTCTCACGCGCGCGCCAATTTATTCGCCGGCGACTAATCCCTCTTCTTCCTGTTGATGTTCCCCGGCCTGTTCGCAGGCTGATTGCCCACATCGCGCTCCAATGCGCCTGGAACCTTCGCTTTAGAAAAGAGGATGCTCATGGCTACTGAAACACTTACTTCTGTTGCTGCAACTTCTATCGGCCCCAAGATCAAGACCAAACTGCCTGGACCCAATGCACAAAAAATCCTGCAGGGCGATACTCAATATGTCTCGCCGTCGTATACGCGCTCCTATCCGCTAGTCGCCAAGCGCGGACGCGGAGTCATGGTGGAAGACGTCGATGGAAACGAGTTCCTCGACTTCTCCGCCGGCATAGCGGTGGTCTCCACCGGACACTGCCATCCGGAGGTGGTGGCCGCTATTCAGAAACAGGCCGCCGAACTGATCCACATGTCCGGCACCGACTTCTATTATGAAAATCTGGTCACCCTGGCTAAGCGGTTGGAGAAGATCGCGCCCATGAGCGGGCCGGTGCGGGTTTACTACGGGAACTCCGGCACTGAGGCGGTGGAGGCGGCCATGAAGCTGGCCCGCTACCACACCAAGCGCCAGGGCATCATCGCGTTCTACGGCGCCTTCCATGGACGCACCATGGGCGCGCTCTCACTCACGGCTTCCAAGGTCCAGCAGCGCCGCCGCTTCTTCCCGCTGGTTCCCGGAGTGGCCCATGTTCCTTATCCGGACGTGTACCACCGGCCCGAGGGCATGACCGAATCCCAATACTCCATCGAGTGCGCGCGCTTTATCGAAGACAAGGTTTTCAAGACCATCATGCCTCCGGAAGAGTGCGCCGCCATCTTTATTGAGGCCATTCAGGGCGAAGGCGGTTATATTCCCGCGCCCGCGGAGTTCATGAAAGAGTTGCGCCGGATCTGCGACCAGCACGGCATCCTGCTGGTGGCCGACGAGGTGCAGTGCGGCTCCGGTCGGACCGGAAAATGGTGGGCGATCCAACACACCGGAGTAGAACCCGACATTATTACGATTGCCAAAGGCATCGCTTCGGGCATGCCGCTGGGCATCACGGTGTCCCGCGCTGAAATCATGGATTGGGTGCCGGGCTCCCATGCTTCAACCTTCGGCGGGAACCCGGTGTGCATCGAGGCCGCGCTGGCTACCATCGATGTGCTGGAGCGCGAAGCCATCCATAATGCCGAGGTGGTGGGCAACCACATCCTGCGGCGGACTCGACGCTGGGTTGATACGCATCCCATGGTCGGCAACGTGCGCGGCGTAGGACTCATGATTGGAATCGAGATCGTGAAAGACAAACTCAGCAAAGCCCAGGTACCGGATGTACGCGACCGCATCGTGGACCTGGCCTTTGAGCGCGGAGCTCTCTACCTGGGAGCAGGGCAAAGCTCCATCCGAATCGCTCCGCCACTGGTGATCAGCCAGGAGCAGGCCGATATCGGATTGGATATTCTGGAAGAATGCATCTCTATCGTGGAGAAAGAACAGAAGAAATAGAAATCGAGGGGGCCTTGTGTTTGTGGACAGCGCAAGCGAGAGCAAACACAAGGTCCCTCGTCGCAAAGAACGCTCCTCGGGATGACGATTTAATTTAGATTTTTACTGTGCCTCGCCAGATCACACGCTTCACAATCCGCGCGCTTGATTCGCTGGCTCGACTTTTGCCTCAGCGCAAATCTTCAGCTGCTCATCTTGCAACGGGCCTCCGTGGGGAAGAAGAGGCTTATTTTTATCTGCGGAAACATGGCTATATCATCGTGGCCCGCAACTACCGGACACCGGCCAGCCGGAGTGAGTTGGACATGATTGGCTGGGACCACGGCACGCTCTGCTTTGTGGAAGTAAAGACGCGCACCTTTCGGAACGAGCTGCTACCCGCTGAAGCCGCAGTGGATTTTGATAAGCGGAGCGACCTCTCCCATGTGGCGCGTGAGTTTCTGCGTAAGACCTTCCTAAGTAAGACCCGGAAGCAAGAAGACCCGCCCTTCCGCTTCGATATTGTCACTGTGTACCTGGAGCCGGGCCACAAGCCGGAGATCACCATTTTAAAAGACGCCTTCGCCATGACTTAACCACATGGCTTAAGATATGGGCTGTGCCTGAGTTAAGAAAAGATCCTATTACCGGGCGCTGGGTCATCATTTCTACCGATCGTTCCCGGCGTCCCGGAGATTTCTCCCGCGAACCTGTCGTCATCAAAGGCAGCGGTATCTGTCCTTTCTGTCCCGGCAACGAAAGCAAGACGCCGCCCGAGATTCTGGCGTATCGTCCGGGAGAAAACCCGGCGCGAGACAGCTCCGGATGGAACCTGCGCGTGGTCCCCAACAAGTTTCCGGCGTTGGGCATCGAGGGTGAGCTGGATCGGCAAGCGGACGGCATGTTCGACAAGATGAGCGGCATCGGCGCGCACGAAGTGGTGATTGAGACGCCGAATCACATGGAGACTCTGGCCACTATGCCGGTCAAGCGCGTAGAAGATGTTTTGTGGGCTTTCCGCGACCGGATATTGGATTTGAAACAAGACCGCCGGTTCAAGTACATCATGGTCTTCAAGAACCACGGGGAGCCGGCAGGGGCGTCGCTGGAGCATCCGCATTCGCAACTGATTGCCTTGCCGATTTTACCCAAGCAGGTAGTGGAAGAGCTGGAGGGAGCCAAGCGCTACTTCGCCAACAAGGAGCGGTGCATCTACTGCGACATCATTCGGCAAGAGTTGGAAGAGCGCATACGCATCGCCGCCGAGAACCAGGATTTTGTCACCATCTCTCCTTACGCGCCGCGTTTCCCTTTCGAGACCTGGATTCTGCCCAAGCGCCATGAGTCGGCCTTTGAAAATTCGCCTTCGAATGTTTATGAAAACCTGGCCCGCATACTGCGGACCATCCTGATCAAATCCATTCACGTTCTCGACAATCCACCCTATAACCTGGTGCTGCACACCTCGCCGATCCAGGAAAATACCAACGACTACTATCATTGGCACCTGGAGATCATCCCCAAGCTGACCAAGACCGCGGGCTTTGAATGGGGGACGGGTTTCTACATCAACCCGACACCGCCGGAAGAGGCAGCCAAGTTCCTGCGCGAAGCCAGTGTGGAAGAATTGCAGCCGGTTTAGGACGTTGTGCGGGCTGTGAGGAGCAGGCGGAGAATTTGTTAATTGGGTAACTTGGTAATTGGGTAATTGAAAATCAAGGGCGAAACCTTTCAGCGAAGGACGAACTCCTTGCTACCCTCGGCCCTTCTGGCAAAGGCACAACGGAGAAGCTATGGCCAGCATCGAATTTCGGTAAGATGAAATGAGTCATGTGCTTGGCTGGCAGAGGTAACTCACACATTCTTTGCAACCACAAATCCTATCACTCCACGGTTTGAGGGCGTTATGACAAAAGCAGAAATTGATCGCCGCAAGTTCATCAAGATGGCCGCCGCTTCTGGGGCCATGACCGTCGTCCCCCGCATGGAAGCTGCATCGGCAACCGTGGAGGCCCCGCCCGAAACCGGCATCATTGAGCAGAGCGTGACTCTACGAGTGAACGGTAAGACACACAAGATTGAGGTGGATACGCGCGCCACTTTGCTGGACACGCTACGCGAGCAACTCCAGCTCTTCGGGACCAAGAAGAGCTGTGACCACGGCCAGTGCGGCGCATGTACGGTCCACGTGAACGGACGCCGCATCAACTCCTGCCTCACGCTGGCGGTCATGCACGATGGCGATGAGGTCACCACCATCGAAGGACTTGGACACAGCGGCCAATTGCATCCGGTGCAGGCCGCCTTTCTAGAGCACGACGCTTTTCAGTGCGGCTACTGCACGCC
>Ga0070730_10004898_pt1 | contig 11634 bp, 9 predicted proteins | sample Coa_R1_3_FD_66447 | JGI IMG/M metagenome (GOLD analysis project Ga0070730, IMG submission 66447) | Surface soil microbial communities from Centralia Pennsylvania, which are recovering from an underground coalmine fire - Coalmine... | ecosystem: Environmental > Terrestrial > Soil > Unclassified ... | reverse complement strand
GTTGCCGCACTCGATTACGACCACGATGGCTTTCTCGACGTAGTGAAGACGAATTTCTCCGATGACAGCCCGAACCTTTATCACAACAACGGCGACGGAACTTTCTCCGACCGCGTGTTTCAGGCCGGCATGGGACGGCTGCGGAACCTGCTCGGCTGGGGGGTCGTCGCGGCGGATTTCGATAACGACGGCTGGACCGACATTCTGATGACGAACGGCCATCTCACACCGGAAATCGATTCGGCCAAGAGCGATTCATCCTATCGCCAGCGCAAACTTCTGTATCGCAATCTGCGCGACGGCAGCTTCGAAGACGTCACGCTTGCCGCGAGTCTGGACGCCGCTGGCCTCCATTCGAGCCGTGGTGCGGCTGCAGCGGATCTTTGCAACGACGGCCGGCTTTCGGTCGTCGTGAACGAGCTGCACGAAAAGCCCTCGCTGCTGGTGCCGGAAGCACCCGCGCCCAACCACTGGATCGGTATCCAGCTCGTCGGGACCAAATCGAATCGAGATGGCATCGGCGCGCGCGTCGAGTTGGAAGCCGGCGGCCTGCGGCAGATCGATGAGGTCCGGAGCGGAGGCAGTTACCTCTCGCAAAGCGATCTGCGCCTGCATTTCGGCTTGGGGGCCGCCACGCGTGTCAGCCGGATTACGGTACGATGGCCCAGCGGCACGGTCGACCGCGCAAGCGGCATTCCGGCGGACCGTCACGTCATCATCGAAGAGGGCTCGCAGAGTTGGAGGAACCCGAAGTGAATCCATTGGTGGTCGAGGAAAAATACCGGGCCAGCTTTGGCGCCACACAGACTTCGCTCGTCGCGCTCATGTTCGGCTTCAGCGTGATGAGTTATTTCGACCGCACCATCATGTCGATCGCCGGTCCGGAAATCATGAAGGAATTCGGCGTCGAGCCCACGCAGATGGGTTGGGTGTATTCGGCGTTCATCCTCGGGTATGCCGTTTTCATGATCCCGGGCGGTGATGTCGCGGACCGGCTCGGCCCGCGCAACACGCTCACGCTGATGGGGCTGGCCGCGGCGCTGTTTACCGCGCTCACCCCGCTCGGCGGGCACGCCGCTCTCGCATTTCTCGGCGTGGTGCCGCTGCTGATCGCCATTCGCTGTGGTCTCGGCATCGTAAGCGCTCCCCTTTATCCGGCCTGCGCCAGAATGTGCTCGGCCTGGATTCCCATGGTCCATCGCGGGCGCGTGCAGGCGTTCATTATCGCCGGGGCATGCGTGGGTGGCGCTGTTTCTCCCATACTGTTTTCGTGGCTGATGTCGCTCTATGCGTGGCGCGGATCGTTCTATCTCTCCGCGGTCGCCACTGCGCTGCTTGCAGTCGCCTGGGTAGCTTACGTGCGCCGGTTGCCTCCCGGGGTCGAGCACTCGCCCGGCCGGCACGCCCAAAATCGATCCTGGCGCCGTCTACTCCTGAACCGCAATCTCGCGCTGCTCACCTTCGCCTATTTCACTCTGGGCTATTTCGAATACATCTTCTTCTACTGGATCTACTACTACTTCGGCGAAGTGCGTCACACTGGCTTCGCGCAAAGCGCGCGCTACACCACCGTAATTTTCCTGGTGATGCTCGTAATGATGCCGCTTGGCGGCTGGATTTCCGATGGGCTGACGCGGAGTTACGGGCCCAAGTTCGGCCGCCGCATAGTTCCGCTCGTCGGCCTGACGATGGGCGCAATCCTGCTTTATCTCGGCGTAGCGACTTCAGACTCGGGCACGGCCACTGTGCTTCTCGCTCTCGCCATCGGCTTCGCCTCATTCTGCGAGGGACCGTTCTGGGCGTTGGCGATCGATATCGGCGGAACGCAGGTCGGCGCTGCCGGAGGTATTCTCAACGCGGGCGGCAACGTCGGCGGTTTCTTCTCTCCGGTGCTCACGCCGCTCGTGGCGAAGTATTTCGGCTGGTCCTGGGGGCTCTACGCCGGAAGCGTGATGGTCATTCTGGGCGCGCTGGCCTGCTGGTTTGTGGATGCCTCGGACGAGACGCAACCCGTCGTGCTCAGAACGTCTTCAAGTACTGCTCCCGCTCCCACGGGCTGATGGTCTGGTGATACTGTCGCCATTCCTCGCGCTTCACGCTGGCGTAGTACGCCGCGTAATCCTTGCCCAGCGCCTCTTGCACCACTTCATCTTGCTCGAAGCAGTCCAGCGCTTCCCGAAGTGTCGTGGGCAGGAAGGTGATCTCGCGGCGGCGCAATTCGTCCTCCGGCATCTCGTACAGATTCTCGCTATTAGCCTGGCCAGGATCGATCTTGTTCTCGATGCCGTCGAGGCCCGCCGCCAGCATGGCCGCGCACGACAGATAGGGATTCGCCGCGCCATCCACGGCGCGATTTTCGATGCGGCCGGGTCCGGGAATCCGAATCATCTGCGTACGATTCGATGCGCCGTAGGTCACATACACGGGCGCCCAGGTCGCGCCCGAGCGCGGCGCGCCGCGGATTAGCCGCTTGTAGCTGTTCACCAGCGGCGCGATGACAGCGGCCAGACCGCGAGCATGATGCAGCAGCCCGCCCATGAACCACCGGCCCGCTTGTGAAAGCCCGAGCCCGTCGTTTTCATCCAGAAAGACATTCTGCCGTGTCTCGGCATCCGCCAGGCTGATGTGAAAGTGCGCGCCATTGCCGGTGAGATTCGCGAAGGGTTTGGGCATGAACGTGGCCCACAAGCCATGCTGCTCCGCCACCGTTCGCACCATCCATTTGAAGAACGTGTGGCGGTCGCAAGTGGTCAGCGCGTCGGAATACGTCCAGTTGATTTCGAACTGGCAGTTGGCGTCTTCGTGATCGTTGGCGTACGGATCCCAGCCCAACTCCTGCATGTAATGCACCAGCGTGGTCATCAGGTCGAGATTGCGGTAGAGCGCGCGCAGATCGTAACACGGCTTGGCAGCGTTATCCAGGCCGTCCCACGGCTCGTATTCATCCGGTCCGGTCTTCTTCAGCAGCATAAATTCCGGTTCGACACCAACGTTGAGAATGTAGCCCTTCTTGCGCGCCCGCTTCAATTGCTCGGACAGAATCGTGCGCGGACAATACGGCCAGGGCGCGCCGTTCACATGCAGATTGCCCGGCACCCATGCGACGTTCTTCCGCCACGGCAGAACGGTGAGCGAATCGAAGTCCGGCATGCTGATGACGTCCGGATCGTGCGGGCCCTGATTCAAGTCGCCCGCCGCGAAGCCGGCAAAACCCGCACCTTCGCGCGCCATATCGCTCAGATGCGAGACGGGAACGAGCTTGGCTTTAGGTACGCCGCTCATCTCCACGAACGAGCAGAGGAAGTATTCGATGCCCTTCTCTTTGGCCAGTGCTTTGATCTGTTCCACCATGTGTGATTAGACCTTATCCGTCGAACAGTCGTCGAGCCTGCGAACTCTACGACGAAACCGCGGCTGCGGCTTTCTCTCCCACGAGCTGCCCACCGTAGAAACGCGCCGGCGAAAACGGCTCAATCAGCTTGGGCGTTTTCTTCGTCGCGATCAGCTCCGCCAGCAACTTCGCCGCTGCCGGCGCCGCCTTGAACCCGTACGTGCCCCAGCCAACATCTACGTAGAAATTTTCCACTTCGCGCGAAACCCCGATGATCGGCGCATAATCCGGCGTCATATCGCAAATGCCGGCCCACTGCCGCAGCACACGCAATCCGGAAAGCTGCGGAAACAGTTCGAGCGTGTATGACGCCATCTGTTCGAGCGTCGGCAGCGTTCCCTTCAAGCTGTACGATTGGTACGGATCGATCTCCGCGCCGATCACCAGCTCGCCTTTGTCCGTCTGGTTCACGTAAACATGGAGGCTGGCCGAGACGATGACTTTGTCGAGGAACGGCTTTAGTGGCTCGGTCACGCAGGCTTGCAGCGGGTGGCTCACGATGGGCAGTGTCACGCCCGCTAGTTTGGCGACCATCGAAGCCCAGCCCGCGGTGGCGTTGATCACTGTGCCTGCCGCAATCTCGCCGCGCGGCGTCACTACGCTTTGCGCCTTGTTGCGCGACGTGCGCACGCCGGTGACTTCGGTGTACGGATGAACCTGGACGCCCATCCGGTCGCAAGCGCGCGCGTAGCCCCACACCACGGCGTCGTGCCGGATGATGCCGCCGGGCGGATGATAGAGCGCGGCCATGATGGGAAGCCGCGGACGGTCGCTCATATCCATCGCAGGCACAAGCTTGCGAATCTCGTCGGGATAAATGACGCGGCTGTCGACGCCGAGCACCTGGTTGTTCTCCGCGCGCACGCGCAGCCCGGCGATCGCGGAGTCAGTGTGCGCCAGCGTCAGGTGCCCGCACTGGCTGAAGAGCAGATTCCACTCCAGCTCACGCGAGAGCTGCTCGTAGAGCCGGACCGATTCTTCATAGAACGGGATGCCTTCGGGCGTCCGGTAATTGGACCGGATGATCGCGGTGTTGCGCCCGCTGTTTCCGCAGCCGAGATAACCGCGATCGAGCACGGCGACATTGCGAATACCGTGGCGGGAAGCGAGGTAATACGCGATGCCCAACCCGTGAACGCCCGCGCCGACGATCACCACGTCGTAGCTGGATTTCAGTTCGTGCGACCGCCACATGCGCTCCTTGCGGAAGAGCCGCATCATGCCGTGCCATCCAGAAATTCGAGCGCCTTCAGTCCAAACGGCGCCAGATGAAATTCGTGCCCGGCGTGCAGAATGCCTTCCCAAACGCTTTCGCCGTACTCGCGGCTGATCAGAATATGGAAGGCAGGGATGCCGCCGCGCAGATCGTCGCGCAATACCGTGCTGTGTACGTGTGCCAGGCTCGCCTGCCCGCAGCCGAGGTTTGACAGCGAGGATGCATTCAGCGATGTCAGCTTTCGCAAGATATCGAAACTCCGCGGACCGGCCAGCAGAAACTGCGCGTAGACCGATGTCACGTCGGTGATGTAAACGGGCGGCGGCAGCGCAAGATCAGGCGATGCAGGGATTGCCTTCAACTGCGCCAGCACACTGTCGCGCGAGGCGGGATTGCAGGTGACCAGATAATGTTCCTGCCCAAAGTGCCACGCGCGGCCATCGTGAATCGTGGGTGGCGTCTTCAGTCCGAAACCTTTGAGATCCAGCTTCGTCATCCAGCTGACGTCGCCGAGCGCGGCATTTTGCGAAAGCTTCTCCGCTTCCTTCTGTGCCCACGTGAAGTACGCGGGAACCTGCCAGCCGTGATGGCCGGCAAAGCTCGCTCCGGCGCGCTCGTGAGTATGAAACAGAGCTGTATGTCGGATCGCCGTCATAGTCACATTCTCAAGCGCTCGCCCGCCGGATCGTAGAAGGCTTCCTCCACGATGCGGGCGCGCGCGGTGCTGCCGTTTACGCGGATTTGAATCTCCATCCCGATGTTGGCAGGTTTCGCCAACACCCACGCCAACCCGACCGCTTTCCCATTACTCGGCGAATAGCGCGCGCTCGTCACACGCCCGGCGAGAGCGCCGTCCACCAGAATCGCAGCACCGTCTTGTGGCAGCGCATCCTCGTTCATGATGAAGCCGACGAGATTCTGCTGGGGTGCTGCGGTAGACAGCCGCGAAAGCGCGTTGCGCCCGATGAAGTCGGCTTTGTCCAGTTTGGCGACCCACGCCATTCCCGATTCGTAGGGGTTCGAGAGCGCGTCGGTATCCACGCCAACAATCACGTGCCGTTTTTCGAGACGTAATAAGCGCTGGGCTTCAATGCCAAACGGGCGCATGTCGTGAGGTTTTCCCGCCTCGACCAATTTGTTCCAGAGATATTCGCCATACTCGGCGGGGAAGTGAATTTCCCAGCCGGTTTCGCCGACGAATCCGATACGCATGAGCAGCGCCGGCACTTCCGCCACTTCGGCTTCGCGGCACGCCATATATGGAAATGCTTTCGTCGCGAGATCGCATGCGGTGAGTGTCTGCAGCACATCTCGCGCCTGTGGACCCGCCAGATTCATGGCCGCGCGACCGCCCGTAACATTGGTGATGTGCACGTCCCAGCCGGTACCCACCAGCCACCATTCGAGCCACTGCTGCACGAAATCCAGATTTCCGGTTGTGGTCGTGATGAAGTAATGATCCTCGGCCAGCCGTGAAATCGTGCCGTCATCGAGCATGATGCCGGCCTCGTCGCAGAGCACGGAATAGCGCACGCGGCCCGGTTTCAGATCGGAAAAGCGGTTGGTGTAAACCTTGTCGAGCAGCTTGCCCGCATCGCGGCCCTTGACGTCGAGCTTGCCCAGCGTGCTGACGTCGATCAGGCCGGCGCGCTCGCGCACCGCGCGATATTCTTCCTCGACGCACGCGCGCTCGTCGGCGCATGACGCGGTTTTGTAGTAGCGCGGCCGCTTCCATTCGCCCATGTCCATCCACACGGCGCCCGATTCAGCGTGCGCGTAATGCATCGGCGTGAGGCGCGTAGGATGATGGCGCGGCCCCGCCAGCGCACCGAGCGACACCGAAGGATTTGGCGGCCGCGAAGTGGTCACGCCAGTCTCCCCCATGCTGCGTCCGGTTTCATGCGCGCAAACTCCGATGCCGGCCAGCTGGCACATCCTCCCCTGGCACGGGCCCATCGTGAGCGTCGTGTATCTCTTCAATGTTTCGATATGATCGAAACCCTCGCTGATGCCGTCGCGCAGGTCGGCGGTCGAAACATCCGAACAGAGGCAGACAAACGACCGCTTGTGGTATGCAATGTTCTCCGGCGGCTGCGGCGCAGCGCGCGTCAGCCACGCGCCTGTCACTTCGCCCACAGCGCTCACGTTCGCGGGCAAGTCGACTGGCAAAAACGCCCCGCGTTCTTCATTCCACGCCAGCTTCCCGCCGGCCTGATTGAGGAGCCCGGCGTCAGGGACGCGCTGCCCGCAGAGAACCAGCAGATCGCAGGCGAACTCGCCATCGCGTGCGCGAACAGCCGTGACGTGCGACGAGCCGATGCCCGAGATGACCTGATGGGGAGCCAGCTTGGTAACCACTTCGACTCCCACCGCGCGCAGATCCGCCAAGACTTCATCGCCGTGCGCGCCGCTCGCGATGATGACGGCGCGATTGCCCGGCTTGATGCCGTGCAGGTGGATGAGCCGCTGTACCGCGGTCGATAGCATCACACCGGGCAGGTCATTATTCTCGAAGGTAAACGGCACTTCGTATGCGCCGGTCGCCACCACAACGCGTTTGGCGCGCAGGTGAATCAGCCGCTCGATCGCGCCCGCGTGCGGACTGGCCTGCAGGACACCCAACAGGTTCCCTTCGTAGAGGCCGAAACAATAGGCTCGGGAAATGATTTCGACCTTGCCGAGTTCGAGCCGGGCGTGGGCCTGCAGTTGCGCGATCAGATCGACCGGCACTTTTCCCGCCTGCTTGCGATATCGCAGATGACCGCCAAGTTCGGGCTGATCGTCTACCAGCACGACCTGCGCGCCGCCCTGCGCCAGTTCCAACGCCGCCTGCAATCCCGCCGGACCGCCCCCAATCACGGCAACTTCCGCGTGCATCCAGGCGTGCTCGTAATCCTTCGACCCGCCGCCCGGTTCCGGCGCGACACCGAGTCCGGCCACTTTGCGGATGTACGGCTCAGCCGCGTGCCACGACCATTCGTGCGTCATGGTCTTGTAGTACCAGCCCACCGGCATCAACCAGTCGAAGCGTTGTACCGCTGCGAGCAAGTCGTGATCAAGCGACGGATATGCGTTCTGGTGCCGCACCTTCATTCCTGCCCGCGCCGGCGTAATGCACGCGCGCACATTGGGCGTGCCATCGACGTTCATCATGCAGTTGGGGCATTTGCCCGCCATGCACAACAAGCCGCGCGGCCGGTGATACTTGAAGCTGCGCGTAAAGATGCGGCGGCCCGCGCGGTAAAGCGCCGACGCTACCGTATCGCCGGCATGCGCTTCGACATCCTGGCCGTCAAACTGGAAATTGAATTTCTCGGTCGTGTCCGCCACGGGTCCTTACTCCGGAAAAAACGCTTCCAGGACTTCATTTGTCGTCGTATTGCGCATCGCCTGCAGCCACTGGCGGCAGCCCGAGCGGTGAAACCACCACTCTTTCTGCACGCCGGATTCATTGGCTTTGGTGTAGGTGTACTCCATCCACTCTTCAGCCGGCGCAGCTGGCTGCGGCCGCGCCTTGACTTCGCCGCCGAATCGAAATTCGTAGACGCTGCGATTGCCGCAGTGCGGGCACGGGATCAGAAACGACACCGCATCACCTCCCGAAAACCTTTCTGGTGCCGGCCAGAGGAATGCCGCAGATCATGGAAGCCTCCATCGATAGCGCCGCCATGTCCTCGGGCTCGAGATGATGGATGTCCGATTTTCCGCAAGCCCGCGCCAGCATCTGGATCTCGAGCGTCATGGCACGCAGCAGATTGGCGACGCGCTCGGCGCCCTCGTCGATATCCAGGCGCTTCATCAGCTCCGGATCCTGCGTCGTGATGCCGACCGGGCAACGGCCGGTGTGGCAGTGATGGCAGTGATGAGGCTCAGTGCCCAGCGCGTGATAATCCTCGACGTAAATCGGCCGGTTGCAGTTGAGCCCGATGAGAGCCGCGGTGCCGATGTAGACCGCATCCGCGCCCAGGGCTATGGCTTTCGCTGCATCCACACCGTCGCGCAGACCGCCCGCGATGATGAGCTGCACTTCACCATAGAGACCGCAATCTTCAAGCGCCGCGCGCGCCTCACACACTGCAGCGAGCGTCGGAATGCCGGTGTGTTCCTGCAGGATCGCCGGCGATGCGCCCGTGCCGCCTTCCATGCCATCGACGACAATCACGTCCGCGCCCGCTTTGGCCGCCAGTTTCACGTCATCGAATACGCGGCTTGCGCCCATCTTAATGAAGATGGGAACCTGCCAGTCGGTGGCTTCGCGCAGTTCCTCGACCTTGATGATCATGTCATCCGGCCCCAGAAAATCGGGATGCCGGGCGGGGCTGCGCTGGTCGACGCCGATGGGCAGGTCGCGCTGCCGCGCAATGGTGTCGGAAACTTTGCTGCCGAGCAACAAGCCGCCGGTGCCGGGTTTCGCGCCCTGGCCGATCGTCAACTCGATCGCATCCGCCATGCGCATGTGATGTATGTTGATGCCGTAGCGGGAGGGCAGCACTTCGTAAACCAGCGTGCGGCTGTTCTCGCGTTCGGCCATTAGCATGCCGCCATCGCCGGTGGTATTCGAGGAGCCAACGGTCCGCGCCCCGCGCGCCAGCGCCACCTTCGCGTTGTAGGAAAGCGCTCCCCAACTCATACCGGTGATCATCACGGGGATGTCGAGCTCGATCGGTTTCTTCGCGAAGCGCGTGCCGAGGACGGTTTTGGTCGAGCACTTTTCGCGATAGCCTTCGAGCGGGATCCGCGTCAGCGAGCACGGCAGAAACGTAAGATCGTCGAATGTCGCCCAGCGTCGTTCACGCAGGGTGCCCCAGCCGCGAATACGATAGAGTCCCGACGCGGCCTTGGTCTGAATGTCCTCGATGACCGCGGGCTGAAAAGTGCCGGACGATTGCAGGAGATCGCCATTTTCGGCGCGGCCGTTCGAGTGCGCCGCCGTATCGGTCTGCCCGTCTCCCGCTTTCAAAGGGCCTCCTGCCAGACTTTCCATTCGCGCTTATCGAAATTCCAAAGCTTGCGGCCAGCCACGATCTTCTGAAAGTCCTGACCGCGCTTGCGAGCTTGGGGCAGATGCTGCGCCAGCGTCGCATCGAGCCATGCCGCGTCTTCTTTCGACGGCGTCTCGACGATGGCGTCGGTACCAAGTCCAGCGACGCGCCCGCCAACGAAGCACACGGTTTCGTACATGGAGTCGGCAAAGGCATCGCCAACATCACCGCAGACAACGATTGCGCCCTTCTGGCCCATGAAACCTGCCATGTATCCGCAGTTTCCCGCGACCAGCACCGTACCGCCCTTCATTGAGACGCCCAGGCGCGCCGCCGCGTCGCCGTGAATGACCACGGTTCCGCCGCGAATGGCGGCCGCCGCGCCATTGCCGGCGCTGCCGCGGACGACGATCTCGCCGTTCATCATCGATTCCGCTAAACCCCACCCGGCGCTCTCATCGATTTCGATGTGCGGCCCATCGCTTAGACCGGCGCAATAATAGCCCACGCTTCCGGTGAAGCGGATGCGCACCGGTGCCAGCACCGCGACACCCAGATTGTGGCGCGCGCCCGGATCTTTCACGACGATGTCGCGATCGCCGGCCGCGATGGCCTGCTTGATGTCGGCGTTGATCTCGCGCGTCGCGCGATTTCCGCAAACTATCTCCGCCATACCCGCACTTCCCTGACTTGCGCTTCGCGAACCGAATATTGACCAGGCAGCGCCGCGCGAATGGCAATCTCTTCGGTCGCGACGGCGACGAATTTGTCGGTCTCGGTCATGACCAGCGGCTTCAGCGCGAATGTGTCTTTTACAAAACCCAACTCACGCTCGGTCGCCGCCAGACAACTGTAGGAACCATCCAGATCGCGCAGCATGCGCTCGAAAGCCTCTTGCAGGCTCGCACCTTTAGAAATCTGCTGGGCCAGATAAATCGCCACCACTTCGGAATCGTTCTCCGTGTAAAAGCGGACACCATGCTGCTCGTATCGGCGGCGCAACTGATGGTAGTTGGTGATGTGCCCATTGTGCACGATCGCCAGGTCGGGATAACCGTGGCTCCAGAATGGCTGCGAATGGCTCAGATCGACGCGCGATTCGGTGGAGAGCCGGGTGTGACCAATGCCATGCGTGCCTTTCATGCGGGAGACGCAGTAGGTCTTCTCGAGATTGTCCGGAGAGCCGGTCTGCTTGACGATCTCCAGGCTGTGGCCGAGACTGACGACTTCGACATCCTTGTCTAGCGACTCGATGGCGTTGGTCAGCTGTTTCAAGTCGGTGTCGCCGCTCACCAAAAAGCGCGCATACGCGCCGATGGTGGAGAAATGGCTCACGCCGCTGAACGATTCCAACCGCGAGATGATCCGGTGCGCTCTGGATTCCAAATCGCCCGCGTCGCCCAGTTTGACGCGCACGGCGAAGCGGCCGTCATCCGGCGCGCCATAGAGTGCTACGCCGGCCGAATCGGGGCCGCGGCAGCCGAGCGCCCGCAACATGCCGACGATCGTTTGCCCGATCTCGGCTTGCCCGCCGCCGTCCTTCGCAAAAAATCCGACAATGCCGCACATGGTATTTCAGGATACTCGCAGTATACTACCAGTATGCCGGACGGGGAGGCAAGCGCTCGATCGTAACCGGATCTTAGAGATGGGCATCGCCATTGGCAGAGCCAAATCGCGGACCGAAGGCGAGGTCGAGCGCGTTTACCGTCTGCTGCGCGAATGGCTTGTTACGGCGCAGCTCCCACCGGGCGAATTTCTCTCCGAAGCGATTTTGGCGCACAAGTGCAAGACCAGCCGGACGCCGGTGCGCGAAGCCTGCAGCCGGCTCGCACAGGACAAGTGGCTTCTGCTGATTCCGCGCAAAGGATATCTGGTGAAGCCAATCACGGTGCGCGAGATTGTCGAGCTCTACGAATACCGGAAGCTGCTCGAATGCTTCTCAGCGGAAAAAGTCGCCCAGAACGCCACGCCGGAACTGGTTGCGCAGCTCAAGGCGATCGTAGCGGTTGAGTCCGGTAGTGTGCCCGATCTGGAGGCAATCC
>Ga0070730_10004897_pt1 | contig 11637 bp, 11 predicted proteins | sample Coa_R1_3_FD_66447 | JGI IMG/M metagenome (GOLD analysis project Ga0070730, IMG submission 66447) | Surface soil microbial communities from Centralia Pennsylvania, which are recovering from an underground coalmine fire - Coalmine... | ecosystem: Environmental > Terrestrial > Soil > Unclassified ... | reverse complement strand
TCCTGGTGCTGGAGGCGACGCGCAACTTCCAGCTGACCGCCGTCGTGCTCACCGCGTCGCTGGTGGCGAGCGCGCTGGTGCGCGAGCTGTTCGGCTACAGCTTCTCGACCTGGCGGCTCCATCTGCGCGGCGAGGTGGTCAAGTCGGCGCGCGACATCGGCTGGGTGCGCCAGCTCACCGCCGGGCGGATGATGCGCAAGGCGCCCGCCACCGCGCCCGCCGCGCTCAGCGTGCAGGAGTTCCGGCGGCGCATCCCGCTGGGCTCCACCAGTCGGGTCGTGCTGCTCGACGAGGCGCAGCATTATGCCGGCATCGTGCCCACCGCCGCGGCCTTTGTCGACGGCGTGAATCTCAACGCGGAGATCGGTACGCTCGCCCGCCGCCCCGACGAGACGCTCACCCCCGAACGCCACATCGCCGAGATCATGGACGTGTTCGACCGGCTGGGCGTCGACGATCTCGCGGTGGTTGCCTCCGACGGCCGGCTGCTCGGCGTGCTCACCGAAGCGCATGTCCGCAAGCGTTACGCCGCCGAACTCGAGCGGACGCAGCGCGAGTTGTTCGGCGAGACCTGAGCCTTACTCCTCCCAGCCGCCACCGAGCGCAAGGAACACGTCGATCTGGCGGTCGATCAGCTCGGCCTGCGACGCCGCCAGCGTGGCCTCTGCGCCGGCCAGGCTCGACTGCGCGGTGAGCACATCGACGAAGCTGGTGCGGCCGAAGCGGAACAGGCGATTGGCCTGGTCCGTCGCCTTGGCGGAATCATCGCGGGCGCGGGTGAGGTCGCGGTCGCGATCGATCTCGCGCGCATAGGCGGAGAGCGCCGTCTCGGTCTGCTGGAGCGCGCCGATCACGGTGCCGTCGAACTGGGCGGAGGCTACCTCGGCCGCGGCGCCGGCCTCGGCGATACGGGCATGGGCGACGGCGCGGTTGGGGAAAGTCCAGCTCAGCAACGGGCCGGCGCTGAGCGAGAATTGCGATCCCGTGCCGATTGCCGACAGCGGCCCGCCGAAGCCCGCCGATCCGCCCAGGCTCACCTGCGGATAGAGGCGCGCCGTCTCGACGCCGATCGTGGCGGTGGCAGCAGCGAGGCTGCGCTCGGCCCCGCGCACGTCGGCACGGCGGCGGATCAGCGCCGCGCCGTCGCCGATCGGCAGCAGGCGCGTCAGTTCGGGCGGCGCCGGGCAGCTTTCTAGCTCGCGCGGATAATCAGCGGGGGCACGCCCCATCAGCGCGGCCAGCTCGAACAGCGCCGCCTGCCGCCCGGCAATGATCGAGGGGATTCCTGCCGCGCTCTGGTCCACCGCCGCTTGCGCGCGGGTGACGTCGAAGGCGGTGCCGCGCCCGCCCTTGAACAGCCGCTGCGTCACGTCGAGAGTCTGGCGCTGGATGTCGAGCACGCGCTGGGTGGCGGCGAGCGTGCGGTTAGCTGAGCAGGCTGCCGCGTAGCTGCGCGTCACCGCCGCCGCCACCGTCACGCGCACCTGATCACGCGCCGCACGTGTCGCCTCGGCATCGTCGCGCGCCGCCTCGATGCCGCGCCGGATGCCGCCGGCCAGATCGAGCGGATAGGCGATCGATCCGCCAAGATCATAGACCGCCGAGCCCGGCAACCGCTCGACACTGCCCTGCGGTCGCGCCACCCCGCCCGACGCCGACAGCGTGGTGATCGGCAGGCGCCCGGTCTGCGCCTCGCGCACGACAAAGGTGGCACGCTTGAGATTGGCGTCGGCCGCGCGAAGATCGGTGTTGGCCGCCAGCGCCTCGGTCACATAACCGTCGAGCCGGGAATCGTCGTACAGCCGCCACCAATGATCGGGCAGTGGCGCCGGATCATAGGCCGCCTCATGCCCTGCCGCGAACGCGCCCTGCGCCGCCGGCACATTGGCCATCGCATGCTCCGGCACATGGTAGTCCGGTCCCGCCGTGCAGCCGGCGACGGCCAGCGCAAGCAGGGAAGCGGCGACGGCGATCCTCACGGGCGCGGCGCCTGCGCGTTACCCGTTGGACGCGGAGCCTGTGGCTGGGAATGGCTTGGCCCACTCTCGGGCAGGATCGTCACCGTAGCGGTGCGCCCCGCGATCAGCTGCGTTCCCACCGGCATCCGGTCGACATGGACGCGCACCGGGATGCGCTGTGCGAGGCGGACCCAGCTGAAGGTGGGCTGCACCTGACGCAGCTGGTTGGCGGTGTCGCTGCTCTGATCATCGGCGATGCCGGCGGCGATGCTGTCGACATGCCCCTCCAGCTCGCGTTCGTCGCCCATCAGGCGGATCTTCGCCTTGTCGCCGACATGGATGTGGCGGAGCTTGGTCTCCTCGAAATAGCCTTCGACACGCAGTGAATCGATATCGACCAGCGCGAGCGCCTGGCTTCCCGCCGCGACATAATCGCCGGGGTGCAGATCGAGATTGGTGACGATGCCGTTCACCGAGGCGCGGATCGCAGTGCGGTGCACGTCGAGCGCGGCGGTCTGCCGGGCCGCGATCGCTGCGTTGAGTGAGGCTTCGGCAGTAGCGACTTGCGCGACATTCTGCTCGTGCGTTTCCTTCGCCACCAGATCGCCGAGCGCGAGGTCGCGCTTCGCCACCCGCCGCGCCTGCTCGAGCGTGGCGCGCGTACTGGCGATGCTGGCATCGGCCTGCCCCAGTGCGTCGGCGAAGCGCGGCATATCGACCACGAACAGCAGCTGGCCCTTCTGCACGCGCTGGTTATCGCGTACCTCGACCGAGGTGATGAGGCCGCCGACGTCGGGCGCGACCCGCACTACGTCGACGCGGACATGGCCGTCGCGCGTCCACGGATCGGTCTCGTAGCGGCGCCACAGCCAAATCGCCACCAGCACGGCGAGGAAGACGATGAGAAGGGTCACCGCCCAGCGGGCGAGCGGCGCGATGATATGCTTCATGGGTGCAATCCGAGCGGGGTCGAGAGGGCGGCAAGCAAGCCAAGGATCAGCATGAACAGGGCAAGGTCAACCAGTGGGCGATAGGCCACCCATCGATACGCGCTGATGACCGCGAGCAGCCGCGCAAGCAGCCCGGTGAGGAACAGCGCGCCGAGCGCGAGCAGCAGCAGCGCGGGAAGATAGACGCCGCCGATCGAAACCTCGCCGATCATGCCACCGCCTCCGCATAGGCTGGTGCCGCGGGGAAAAGGTTGCGGCGCAGGCTGGTCAGAATCACCAGTCCCTGTCGGCGGCGCCCGGGCGAGGGATCGGCAGCGAACAGCGCGACAGTGCGATCCAGCTCGGTGAGGAGGTCTTCGTCGGGCGGCACTGGGTTCGCGGGCCGCAGGCTTCGAAAATGCCCGCTCAATTTTGCCAGCATATCGCTGATAAGCACTCGTTCGTCGGGGGCTGCCTCGCGCGCCAATGTTTCGAGCTGGCCCGCGACGAATCCAATGCGCAGATCGACCAGCGCGTCGAGCAGCGGCTTGCCAGGATCCTTCTCGCGGGCGGCGAGATGCGGCAGCAGCAACCCGATCCGGTCGAGCATCTGACTGGTCCAGCGCGCTGTATCGGGCGCCCGCCCACTGGCCCGCCGCGCCACGTCACGCCAGGCGGCCTGGATCAGCCGCCCAACGCTATGTTCGGTACCGATGGTCTGGAACAGGCCGACGGTCACCACCGCAAAGCCGGTTCCGATGAGCTGGGCGATCGCTCCATTGATGAAGCCCCCGAAATTGGACGTGTAGATCGCGTTGAGCCCCACCGTGTTGGGGAAGGTCAGCAGAAAGCCGAGCGAGAGAAGCGTCAGATGCGGCCGCGCCAGCATCGATCCCACCACGAGCAGCGGCGGCGCGAGCAGAGCCACAAGGATCACGAAATCGGTCGCACGGGGCAGCACCGCATAGGCCCACACCATCGCCGTGGCTGCGCCGATCACCGATCCGATCAGGAAGGTGAAGATCACCGGACCGGGATTGTCGACATTGCCGAACAACGCGCAGCAGATTGCGGCGAACAGCACCGCCCCCGCCCCATCGGCCCAGGCGGTGCTGATCCAGAAGACGGACCCCAGCGCAATCGTTGTGATGGTGCCTAGCGCAGCGCGCAGCGCGAGCCCACGATCGCGGTGCAGCGCGCGGTTGCTGGCCTGCGCCAGCAGCTCCGACACATGAGGCGAGATGGCACGCGCGCTGGGCGAGCGGATCTGATCCTGAAGATCGCGGCAGTCCCGGTGCGCGGCGATCAGATCGGCCAGACGCGACAACAGGTTGAGTAGCAGCATGTCGCGCCAGACCGGATGGCTACCGCCCGAGGGCGGCTCGAGCGTCGCGGCCTCGGCGATCAGTTCGGCGGCGCGATCGGCGCGGTCGGGCTGACGAACCCCCTCCACCAACCAGCCGCGCACCCGCTCGACGAACGCTGCCACCGGCGCCGGCAGTCCATCGGGATAGGTCGACAACACCACCAGCCGATCCTCGACGGTGCTCGCCAGCGGCAACAGCAGCGAGAGCTGATCCTGCAGCGCGCGCACCGTCCTCACCCGCGGCAGCAGTCGCGCGGTATCGAAGGGCAGATGGATTGAAAGCTGATGCAGCTCGGTCAGATCGAGCGCCAGCCGCCGCCGCTCGCGATCGAGCGCCTCCTCGCGCACGCCGGACAACGCGGCGCGTGACCAGCCCTCGGCATCGCTGAGGATCGCCTCGATCCGTTTCGTCAGCCGATCGGCGACCGTGCGTGGAAACACCACACCATGAATCAGGCTGCCGCACAGGATGCCAATGGTGATTTCCTGCACACGCAGGATCGCGGTATCGAAGATCGAGCCCGGCGCACCCACGCTTGGAAAGCCGATGATGCTGGCGGTGTAGCCGGCGAGCAGGAAGATATAGGCGCGCGGCGTCCGGTCGAGCAGCGAGATGTAGAGGCACAGACCGAGCCATAGTGCGAGCGCGAAGCTCAGCACCGCCGGCTCGTTGACGAAGGTCGGCACCAACGCCACCGCCCCTGCCGCGCCGAGCAATGTGCCGATCAGCCGGAACAGCGCCTTGGACAGCACCGCGCCGGCCAGCGGCTGCGCGACGATATAGGAGGTCGTCACCGCCCAGAACGGCCGAGTCAGCCCGATCCGCAGCGCAATATAATAGGCCAGCATCGCGGCGACGAAGCATTTGACCGAGAAGAGCACGGCCCCGGCATCGACCTTCATCGATCCTTCTCCCGGCGTAGTGTCACCCGTTGGTCGAGAAGCGCCAGCATCGCATTGGCGGTGGCGAGATCGGCGTCGGCAATGCCTTCGAACAGCTCCAGCCGGATCGCGCGCAGTGCCTGCTCGATCTGCACCACGGTCGTTTCGCCAGCGGCCGTCAGGAAGACGCGATTGACGCGGCGATCGTCGCCATCGACGCGCCGCTCGACCAGCCCCGTCCGTTCGAGCTGGTCGATCAGCCGCACGAGCGACGCGCTCTGGATGTCGAGCGCACCCGCAAGCTCGGTCTGCCGCACGCCGTCGCCCAGCCGCCCGACGTGGAGCAACACCCAGCCCGTCGCATCCGACAGGCCGAAGCCCGCCACCGCCCGATCCGCGACCGCGCGCCAACGCCGCGCCAGCGGGAGCAGGCGACGCGCGAATTCGGCTTCGGCAGCAATACGGAAATCCATTAGTCTCCTAATGATTTTAAGGCGACTGAGTTGCAAGAGGGATTGAGCAAGTGCGGAATCATCGGGCCGCCGGCGCAACCGCCTCGGCGATCCAGGCGAGATAAGCGGCCGATCCGCCGATCACCGGCATGACCAGAAGCTCGGGCAGCGCATAGCTGTGCAGCGCAGCAATGCGCGCTTCGGCCGATGGCGCGCGGGCGGCGGTGGTCTTGATGGTGAGCAGCAATTCGCTCGCCTGCTCCAGCTCACCTTCCCAGCGATAATGGCTCTCTACCGGTGTGACCTGTACGCAGGCGGCCAGCCGCTCCTCGATCAGCGCGCCGGCAATGCGATGCGCATCGTCGCGCGTCGCCAGGCTGGTGGTGATGAGCACGCATTCCGTCACCCGCTACAACTCCGTCCACCGATTCGCGGCCGACAGGATCGCACGCCCCGCAGGAAAGTCACGCCCCGTCCCGCCCGCTCAGGAGTGGCTGGGCTGCAGCCACTTCGTCCCGCAGCCAGGCGATAAACGCCTCGACCCGCGCCACCCGCCGCATGTCGCGGTGGACGACCAGCCAGAAGCTCCGCTCGATCGCGATCTGCCCGGCCAGAAGCCGCTCCAGGCCGGGCGTGGTATCCCCCATGAAACAGGGCAGAATGCCGCAGCCGACGCCACTGGCGATCAACCGCACCTGCGCGGTGATGCTGGATGAGCGGATTTGCGCCTCGAGCCGCTCATCGACCTCGGCCAGATAACGCAGTTCCGGTGCGTAGATCAGGTCGGGCACATAGCCGACCAGCCGGCGGCGGGTGAGTTCGTCGACACTCTCGACCGGTCCGGTCGCAGCGAGATAGGCCCGGGCCGCATAGACGCCGAGCCGATAGTCGGTGAGCTTCGCCGCGATCAGCGGGCCGCCGCGCGGCCGCGCCAGCATGATCGCGATGTCCGCCTCGCGTCGCGATGGATTGAGGAAGCCCGTCGAGGCGATCAGATCCACCCCGACTCCGGGATGCAGCGCCGCGAAGCCCGCGAGGCGAGGCGCCACGAAGCCGGTGCCGAAACCTTCCGAGACGCTGACCCGGATGGTGCCGCCGAGCGCCGCTCCCTCCTCCGCCTGCTGTTGCACCGCGCGCGCACCGGCTTCCATGGCCTCGGCATGGGCAAACAGGCGGTGGCCGCCCTCGGTCAGGCTCTGGCCGGCCGGGCCATGTTCGAACAATGTCGTGGCAAGCGCCGTCTCCAGCCGCTGGATCCGCCGCGCCACCGTCGTCGCGTCCTGTCCTACGGCGAGCGACGCCCGTGCCAGCGTGCCCGACCGGGCCAGCGCCAGGAACACGCGCATGTCGTCCCAGTTCATCGCGGGAAAACCTCACCCTGCAACTTTGCAGACCGTATTTGCATTTCAGCGCCCTTGCCTGCGCTGGTGCATAGGCCGATGGAAGCCCAAACAGCAAGGAGAGGCACGGTGTTGGACGTCGGCCATGTGATCGCCGGTGGCGCTGCGGACGCGGAAGCGTCGCGCTACGGCGATATTTTCGATCCCAATTCGGGCAAGGTGCAGAAGCGCGTGACGCTGGGCACCGCTGCCGATCTCGAGCGCGCCGTCGCCGCCGCGCAGGCCGCCCAGCCCGGCTGGGCCGCGACCAACCCGCAGCGCCGCGCCCGCGTGATGTTCAAGTTCAAGGAACTGGTCGAGGCGAACATGGAGGAGCTGGCGCACACGCTGGCCTCCGAACATGGCAAGGTCATCGCCGACGCCAAGGGCGACATCCAGCGCGGCCTCGACGTGATCGAGTTCTGCTGCGGCATCCCGCATGTGCTGAAGGGCGAGTTCACCGCCAGCGCCGGCCCCGGCATCGACGTCTGGTCGATGCGTCAGCCGCTCGGCATCGGCGCGGGCATCACCCCGTTCAATTTCCCGGCGATGATCCCGATGTGGATGTTCGGCGTCGCGATCGCGGTCGGCAACGCCTTCATCCTGAAGCCTTCGGAGCGCGATCCGTCGGTGCCGGTGCGCCTCGCCGAGCTGATGCGTGAGGCCGGCCTGCCCGACGGCATCCTCCAGGTGCTCCACGGCGACAAGGAGATGGTCGACGCGATCCTCGACCATCCGGCGATCAGCGCGGTGAGCTTCGTCGGCTCCTCCGACATCGCGCATTATGTCTATTCGCGCGGTGTCGCGGCCGGCAAGCGCGTGCAGGCGATGGGCGGCGCCAAGAACCACGGCATCGTCATGCCCGACGCCGATCTCGATCAGGTGGTGAACGACCTCTCCGGCGCCGCCTTCGGCTCGGCCGGCGAGCGCTGCATGGCGCTTCCTGTCGTGGTGCCGGTCGGTGAGGACACCGCCGATCGCCTGCGCGAGAAGCTGATCCCCGCGATCAACGCGCTGCGCGTCGGCGTCTCGACCGATCCCGAGGCGCATTATGGCCCGGTGGTCAACGCCGCGCACAAGGCGCGCGTCGAGAACTATATCCAGATGGGCGTCGACGAGGGCGCCGAGCTGGTGATCGACGGCCGCGGCTTCACGCTCCAAGGGCATGAGGAAGGCTTCTTCGTCGGCCCGACGCTGTTCGACCGCGTCACCACCAAGATGAAGACCTATCAGGAGGAAATCTTCGGCCCCGTCCTCCAGATCGTGCGCGCACATGATTTCGAGGAGGCGCTGCGCCTTCCCTCCGAGCACCAGTATGGCAACGGCGTCGCGATCTTCACCCGCAACGGCCACGCCGCGCGCGAGTTCGCGAGCCGCGTGAATGTCGGCATGGTCGGCATCAACGTGCCGATCCCGGTGCCGGTCGCCTACCACACCTTCGGCGGCTGGAAGCGCTCGGCGTTCGGCGACACCAACCAGCATGGTATGGAAGGCGTGAAGTTCTGGACCAAGGTCAAGACCGTCACCGGCCGCTGGCCCGACGGCTCGGCCACCGGCGACAACGCCTTCGTCATCCCGACGATGGGCTAAACCACCAGAGGCCCTCCCCCGTCCTTCGCGGGGGAGGGTTGGGTGAGGGTCTTCTTTTTCGAGCCGCCCTGTGTCGTCGTGCGGCCGCCCCCTCGCCTCGATCCCCTCCCCCAAGCGGGCGAGGACGTGTAGGGACCACGGCATGACCCAGTTCGACCTCACCGACGACCAGCGCGAGATCCAGGAACTTGCGCGCCGTTTCACCGCCGATGCGATCACCCCGCATGCGGCCGAGTGGGACGAGAAGCACATCTTCCCCCGCGATACCGTCCGCGCCGCTGCCGAACTCGGCTTCGGCGCGATCTACGTATCCGAGGAATCGGGCGGCATCGGCCTCGGCCGACTGGAAGCCGCGCTGATCATGGAGGCGATGGCCTATGGCTGCCCCTCCACCTCCGCGTTCATCTCGATCCACAACATGGCGTCGTGGATGATCGACACCTTCGGTTCGGATGCCGTGAAGACCAAATATCTGCCGAGCATGGTGACGTGCGAGCGGATCGCCTCCTACTGCCTCACCGAACCCGGATCAGGCTCCGACGCCGCCGCGCTCAAGACGCGCGCAGTGCGCGACGGCGATCATTATGTCGTTACCGGCTCCAAAGCCTTCATCTCGGGTGGCGGCGAGAACGAGATCTACGTCGTCATGGTCCGCACCGGGCAGGACGGGCCCAAGGGTATCTCCTGCCTCGTCATCGAGAAGGACATGCCGGGCGTCAGCTTCGGCGCCAACGAGAAGAAGCTCGGCTGGCGCTCGCAGCCGACCGCGCAGGTCAATTTCGATGGCGTGCGCGTGCCGGTGGAGAATCTCGTCGGCGCCGAGGGCCAGGGCTTCTCGATCGCGATGGCGGGCCTCGACGGCGGCCGCCTCAACATCGGCGCCTGCTCGCTGGGCGGTGCACAGCGCTGCCTCGACGAAGCGCAGCGCTACGCCTCCGAACGCCGCCAATTCGGCACGCGCATCATCGATTTCCAGAACACCCAGTTCCAGCTCGCCGACATGGCGACCGAACTCGAAGCCGCCCGCGCGCTGCTCTACATCGCTGCCGCCAAGGTGACCGCCGGCGCGCACGACAAGACCAAGTTCGCGGCGATGGCCAAGCGTCTCGCCACCGACACCGGATCAGCCGTGGTCGACCGCGCGCTCCAGATGCACGGCGGCTACGGCTATCTGCAGGATTATCCGATCGAGCGGTTCTGGCGTGACCTGCGCGTCCACCGCATCCTCGAAGGCACCAACGAGATCATGCGCGTGATCGTCGCGCGGGAGATGATGAAGCAATGACCTACGAGACCATCCTCGTCGAGCAGCACGACGCCGTCACCCTCCTGCGCCTCAACCGTCCGCAGGCGTTGAACGCACTCAACAGCCAGGTGCTGATGGACATGGTCGCGGCCGCGCGCGCCTACGATGCCGATCCCACCCAGCTCTGCATGGTGGTGACGGGCAGCGAAAAGGCGTTCGCCGCCGGCGCCGACATCAAGGAGATGGAGGCGATGGGCTTCGCGCAGGCCTATGCCACCAACTTCTTCGCCGGCTGGGAGGATTTCACCCGGACGCGCAAGCCGATCATCGCAGCAGTGGCCGGCTACGCGCTGGGTGGCGGCTGCGAGGTGGCGATGATGTGCGACTTCATCCTCGCCGCCGACACCGCCAAGTTCGGCCAGCCCGAGATCAAGCTCGGCGTCGGCCCCGGCATGGGCGGATCGCAGCGACTCACCAAGGCGGTGGGCAAGGCCAAGGCGATGGAGATGTGCCTCACCGGCCGGATGATGGACGCGGTCGAAGCCGAGCGTTCGGGCCTGGTGGCGCGCGTCGTGCCGGCCGCCGAGCTGCTCGACGAGGCCATGAAGACCGCCAAGGCCATCGCCTCTATGCCTCCGCTCGCGGCGATCGCCAACAAGGAGATGGTCAACGCCGCGTTCGAGACGGGCCTCGCGCAGGGCATCCTGTTCGAGCGGCGCCTGTTCAACGGCCTGTGCGCCACCGACGACAAGGCCGAGGGGATGAGCGCCTTCGTCGCCAAGCGTCCGGGCGTCTGGACCGGCAAGTAATCGCCTCCGCTCCCGCCAAGGGAGGGTGAAGGATCAGGAGAAGATGAGAATGGCACGCATCGGTTTCGTCGGGCTCGGCAACATGGGCGGCGGCATGGCGCTCAACCTCGTCAAGGGCGGCCATGAGGTGGTCGCCTTCGATCTCGCCGAGCCGGCGCTGCAGCGCGCCCGCGACGGCGGCTGCACCACCGCCCATACCGCCGCCGAGGCGGGCATGGGCGTCGATGCGGTCGTCACCATGCTGCCTGCCGGCAAGCATGTCGCGAGCGTCTACGAGGAGCAGATCTTCGCCGCAGTGAAGCCGGGTACGCTGCTGATCGACTGCTCGACGATCGATGTCGCCACCGCGCGCGCAGTCGCCCAGAAGGCCGCCGAACGCGGGCTGGAGATGGTCGACGCGCCGGTGTCGGGCGGCATCGCGGCGGCCAATGGTGGCACGCTGACCTTCATGGTCGGCGGCACGGATGAAGCCTTCGCGCGCGCCGAACCGATCCTCCAGAAGATGGGCAAGGCGGTCATCCACGCCGGCGACGCCGGTGCGGGGCAAGCCGCCAAGATCTGCAACAACATGATCTTGGGCGCGACCATGGTCGCCACCTGCGAGGCGCTGGCGCTGGCCCAGCGGCTCGGCCTCGACGCGCAGACTTTCTACGACATCGCGTCGAAGGCCTCGGGCCAGAGCTGGTCGCTGACCAGCTATTGCCCGCTGCCCGGCGTTGGCCCGGAAAGCCCCGCCGATCGCGGCTATGAGGGCGGCTTCGCGGCCGCGCTGATGCTCAAGGATCTGAAGCTCGCCATGGCGGCGGCGCAGGGCGTCGATGCGTCGGTGCCGATGGGTGCGGCGGCGGAAGCGCTCTATCAGGCCTTCACCAACTCAGGGGCAGGCCACAAGGACTTCTCCGGGATCATCGCGCTGCTGGACGGCAAGCAGCCCGCCTGACCGGCCGGTCGGCGTCGAAATATTCAGACATACCGCCGACAGACCGCGCTGCCACATCGCTCCCGACAAGGGAGGTAGCGATGGCA
>Ga0070730_10004896_pt1 | contig 11637 bp, 12 predicted proteins | sample Coa_R1_3_FD_66447 | JGI IMG/M metagenome (GOLD analysis project Ga0070730, IMG submission 66447) | Surface soil microbial communities from Centralia Pennsylvania, which are recovering from an underground coalmine fire - Coalmine... | ecosystem: Environmental > Terrestrial > Soil > Unclassified ... | reverse complement strand
CGTCTACGGCTGGCTCGACCCGCGCATTCGCTACACATGATCGGACTCGCCCGCATCGCTTCGCTCGCTCCCTGGTGGAGTCACGCGGTAGGGCGGGCTGCCCGCATCGCTGCGCTCGCTTCCTTGCAGGTGCCAGGGGGAGGTTGGCCGCCACGATGAGCGTGCCGGGCGGGCGGACACACGCGGTACGGCGGGCTGCCCGCTTCGCTTCGCTGCGCTCGCTTCCTTGCAGGTGCCGGGGGGAGGTTGGCCGTCACGATGAGCGTGCCGGGCGGGCGGACACACGCGGTGCGGCGGGCTGCCCGCATCGCTTCGCTCGCTCGGTTGCGCTTCGGGGAGTCGTAGGGACCAGGTCCTGATGCGGAGCAGCGTGGCGGCGAGCGGGGTGCGTTCGGCGGCGGCAGCGCGGGCGGTTGGGACGGGAGTCCCGCACGAGCGGCGGTGGGTCTGCGTGCGTCGGAGAGTCGTAGGGACCAGGTCCTGATGCGGAGTAGCGTGGCGGCGAGCGGGGTGCGTTCGGCGGCGGCAGCGCGGGCGGTTGGGACGGGAGTCCCGCACGAGCGGCGGTGGGTCTTCGTGCGTCGGGCTCTGAGCGCGCGATTCGCGGCGCTTGGCGGGGTGGTGGTTGTGGCGGTCGTGCTCATGGCGATCTTTGCGCCGCTGCTCGCGCCGTACGACCCGCTCAAGCAGGACCTGGTCGGACAGCTCGCGGCGCCCAACGCGGCGCACGTGTTGGGCACGGACAACGTCGGGCGAGATGTGCTTGCCCGGGTGATCTGGGGCACCCGCGTCTCGCTGATCGCGGGCCTCGCCTCGGTCGCCATCGGCGTCGTCGCTGGCTGCCTGCTCGGCCTCGGGGCGGGCTACTGGGGTGGACGGCTCGACGACCTGATCATGCGGCTGATGGACGCGGTCCTGTCGTTCCCAGCGCTGGTGCTGGCGCTGGCGCTCGGCGCCGTTCTCGGCGCCGGGCTGGGCGGCGTGTTGATCGCCCTGGGCGTGGTCTATACGCCAGCCTTCGCGCGGCTTATGCGCGGCCAGGTGCTGACCATCCGAACGCGCGAATACGTCCAGGCCGCGCGACTGCTCGGCGCGCCGGACGCGTGGATCTTGCGCAGACACGTGCTGCCGAACGCGGCCACGCCGATCGTCGTCCAGGCGTCGCTGAGCGTCGGCTTCGCGATCCTGGCCGAGGCGTCCCTGTCGTTCCTCGGCCTGGGGGTGCAGCCGCCCGAGCCGTCCTGGGGCAGCATGATCAACGCCGGCCGCGGCTACCTGCAGCAAGCGCCCTGGATCGTCTTTGGTCCAGGCGCGGCGTTGTTTGTGACAGTGCTCGGTCTGAACTTCGTCGGCGATGCCGTCCGCGATGCGCTCGACCCTCGCTCAGGGAGTTGAGAGCTGCGGCTGGGGCGCCGACAGCATCGGCCCGCCGACCGCCGCGTCAAGATCCAGGAGCAGCACGAGCCGTTCTCCGAGCTTGGCGACCCCGAGCACGGCGGTGGGACCGTCGCCGGTCGTCGTCGGACTGGGTGGCTCAACATCCGCGGCGCCGACTCGTAGCACCTCGGATACGCCGTCCACCAGCAGCCCGATGCTCTCCGAGCCACCGTCGACCACGACCACGCGTGCCGAGCGCGCGCGCTCGGTCGTCCCGAGTGCCAGGCGAGCGGCCAGGTCGACCACGGGCAACACGCGCCCACGCAAGTTGATCACGCCTTCCACGCCGGCCTGCGCGTGCGGGACCCGGGTAATCTCGGGCACCCGCACGATCTCCTGCACACGGTGGATCGGCACCGCGTAGTCGCCGCCTTGTACCCGCAAGATGACGACTTGCGCGTCGGTGAAGGCTTCTGATGATGACGACGATGAAGAAGAAGGCGACGTCGACGCCATCCTAGCTAGATCTCGCACGGGAAGGTCCTTTCTGGTCTCAGGCGGCACGGCGACGCGGCGTTGACTTTGTGGCTTGCCCCACCTTCGCTGAACCGATAGCAGCAGGGGCCGTGCCCTGGTCGAGCTTGAAGCGGCCAGCACCGGTCGCGCCGGACCACCGCGGCCGTGTGTTGCCATGGCTCGATGCGCATAGGTGTTGGCCCTTCGTCACGATGCGCCGGTGGCGAGCTGGACGGCTTTGACGATCAACAAGCCGACTGCAACCACGAGATACAGCCGCAGCGCCAGCATCGCCACCTTCCGGCCAGGCGACCAGGTCGGACGATTGAGGAAGGCGAGCGGCGGCATTCGCCAGGTCTCGCGCTCAGATGCCGGGATCGCCGCCGGCTCGGTTGGATGGGCGGCTCGTCCTCGCCACCACCACCACACACCACCGCTCCCGAGCGCCAGGAGCAGCAGCACCGACAGGCCAAGCGTCAGAACGCCAATGTCGACCGTCGGCAGGACGGTGGTCACGACCAGGATCAGCGACAGCTCGAGCAGCACGCTGACGATGACGATGGCGACGACGTTCAGCCAGGTCGGGTTTACCCACGGCCCCAGCACATCTCGGTCGTTGCACAGGAGAACGAGAAAGACCGTCGCGCTCGGGAGCAGGACACCCGCGAGTGCCTGGACTGCTTCCGTGATCAACCCCAGCGGCGCGTTCGGGATCAACACGATCACCGCCGAGAGCGCGACCAGGCCGACGTACGAGCCGTAAAAGGCCTTGGCCTCACCAACCCCGCGGTGCAGCGAGTGGCGCATGCCAAAGACATCGCCGAAGGCGTACGAGGTGGACAGCGTGACCGCGACCGCACCAATGATCGCCGCGTCGAGCAGGAAGATCGCGAAGAAGCCGCCCGCCAGCGGCGAAACGAACTGGGCAAGACCGGCCGCCACGTCACCGGCATCCGTGAACTGACCGGCGAGGGCTGTCCCTCGGAACCCGAAAGCCGCGGCAACCATGAGCGCGGCCGCGCCGGTGCCGGTGAGTAGCGAGCCGAGCACGGTGTCAGCGCGCTCGTAATTGATCCAGCGCGGTGTAATCCGCTTGTCGATCACGTTCGATTGCTGGAAGAACAACTGCCAGGGCGCCACGGTGGTTCCGACGATGGCGATGATGAGCAAGATCGCGTCGGACGACGGTCCACCCCGGATGGATGGCACAAAGGTACTTCGCACGACCGACCCCCATTCGGGGTGCACCATCCACACCAGTGGCACGGCCGTGAAGTTGAAGATCAGAAACACGAACATGAACCGCTCCCAGCGGCGGAAGCTGCCGGTCACCGTGGTGGCAATCAGCAGGATGGCCGCGACCGGAACGGACACGAGCGGATTCACACCAAAGAAGCTCATCGCCAGGCGAACACCGATGAACTCCGTAACGATCGTCAGGAAGTTCAAAATGAACAGGTCGCCGACGGAGAACCAGCCCCAGAATTTGCCGAAGCGCTCGTTGATCAGACGCGCGTGGCCGACGCCAGTGACTGCCCCCAGACGGAGGACCATCTCCTGGTTGACGATCAACACGGGCATCAGCAGCAACAGGACCCAGAGCAGACTGTCGCCGTAGTTCTGGCCGGCGGAGGCGTACGTCGCTACGCCGCCAGCGTCGTTGTCCCCAATGGTCACGATCAGCCCTGGGCCCACAATCGCCAGGAAGGTGAGCAGCTGCTGTTTCCAGGTGCGCCGCCGCGCGACGTCGCCAAGGCGGATGGTGCCAAGTGCTCCGTGAATGTCGCCGACGTGTGCGTCGTCGAGCACGGCCCAGTTGGACTGCACGGGTTCAGCGCTAGCCGAATTCTCCTTAGGACCGCTTGTCTCGATCACTGCCGGGGCACCCACTCCGGAGGGCACGGTTGCGTTGGGAGGTGGTACGGCCGCCCCCGGATTCTCGACCGGACCGCCTTTCTCGAAGGCCGCGGCGCTTCCGTCGGACGGGGTCCGTTCGCGGTCAGCCATTGGAGTCTGCCTCGGCCCTGCGGCGCCAATCAGGCGGCAGAAGCGTCTCGAGCAGATCGTCGACCGAGATCGCGCCCACCAGCTGGCCGACGCGATCGGTGACGGCGACGGCGACCAGGTTGAAGTCGGTCATCAGCATGGCGACGTCCTGCAGGTCGGCATCGAGTGAGACGCCCCGGCGCAACAGTCCAGGTAGCGACTCGATGGGTTGCCCGACCTGGCCCCGCATGACGTCGACAGCGCTCAGCGTGCCGATCAGCCGACCAGCATCATCGACGACGAACACCGAGCCAAGCAGTTGCGCAGGCACTTTGTCGTCGGTCCGGATGCGCTCGAGCACGTCTTCACGGCTGGTGCCCTGCTGGACGGCAATGAAGTCCGGGCTCATCATGCCGCCGGCGGTGCCAGGGTGGTACTGCAGGAGGGAGCGGAGCTTCAGCGCCTGCGGCTGCGGCACCAGGTCCAGCACCGGCGCGCGGCGCGCCTGGTCGAGCTCGCCCAACAGGTCGACGGCGTCATCTGGCGCCATCCTGCCCAGCACCGCCGCCACGTCGGCGTTGGATCGTGATTCGAGGAACTCCACCTGCTCCTCCGGCTCCAGCTCTTCGAAGACGTCGGCGGTCAGCTCTGGGTCAGCCCGCATCGCCCCGATGATCTCTTCGCCCTGCTCGTGCGAGGCCCGCTCGATGAGATCGGCGATTTGCGCCGGGTGCAGGCGCGCAACCGCGCGCAGCGGCATGATCAGCCCGGACTCAGGCACATGGCCGACGAATGGCTGGATCGTGCTCCAGTCCAGGTACGTTGCTGGTGGGAGCGTCTCGCTGCGGCGCAACGCCCCCGGTAGGAGCCGACGCAACACACCCCGCGGACTCGGGTCGACGCCAACCAGCTGCCAGCCGTGGTCGACGTGACCGATCAGCAGGTCGTTGGCAGTGACGAGCTTGCCGGCGACGACGTCGATAATGGGCCGATCGAGCACGTCGTGGCGCAGCAGCACTTCGCCGGGCCGGCGTTCGAACTGCCCGAGGTCCAGGCTTCTACTGGTCAGCTGGGCAAGCCCAGGGCCGAGCTGGGCAACGAGCTCGGCTGGCACGAAGACGGTGCGATCGCCGATGCGGGCCCGCAGACCGGTGACGCGCGGGTAGCCGCCGGCGTCGAGTCGAACGATGAGGTCGTCGACGCGACCAAGGCGCTCACCAGACGGACCGAGGACATCGCTCCGCACCAGTTGAGTGAGCAGCAGTGGTGGATTCGCGTCCATGGGCGCTCGAGCCTGGTCTGAAAAGTTGGGTTCTGGAGTTTCTGGCATGGCAGTGATCTTGTATCAATCACGTGTGGCCGCCGACAGCAGGTGAATCAACTCGTGCGCCGCATTGTGCCGACCAGGCGCTGGTGCGGGCCGGGTTCCGAGTGCTGCTCGAGACTGCCGGCGAGTTCGAGGTCGTCGGCGAAGCGGCCAATGGTGAGCAGGCTGTGGCGCTCACGGCCGCACGGCGGCCGGATGTGGTGCTGATGGATATCCGCATGCCCGTGCTCGACGGGCTGCAGGCGACTCGGCAAAACGTGGGCGATCCGAAGCTGCATCAAGTACGAGTGCTCCAAGCTTGATGCTCGCGACCGCGCCCAGCTGGTGGTCTTCGCGTACGAGAGTGGGTTGGCGATACCCGGCCACCGCTAGATCGGCGTGGTACTCAGCCTCGCGAAAGAGCGCCTCGACGTGGTGGTCATCCAACGCAGAGGCGAGGGGCGGTGTCGCCCGGCTGGAGCGCAGCGTGCCTGCAGTACCAACGGGTGCTATCGCTAGGCCGCGGACTGGTCGATCCTCTCTCCAAATGCCGCTAGAGTGGCGTGCTCAATTTTGCCCAGCGAAGGTCCATATTTGTGAAACCCCCTAGCTCTCCGCAAGATCCATCAGGCGAGTTGTACTTCGATCTGTCGGGCGACGACCAAGCGCTCTTCCTGGCTGAAATCGACGAGATTCTGCAGCGTTTCGAAGAAGCGCTCGTCGATCTGGAGAGCGCCCCTGACAGCGAGGAGTTGCTACAAGAGATCTTCCGCTCGGCCCACACCATCAAGGGCAACTCCTCCACGATCGGCCACACTCGCATGGCGGCGCTCACGCATGCCATGGAGACACGCCTCGACGACGTTCGAAAAGGTGTCGCCCCGGTCACGCCAGAATTGATTGAAGCGCTGCTCAAAGCCGTCGACGTGCTCAAGCTGTTGCGCGACGAGGTCGAAACGCACCGCGCGGCCGATGTCGACGTGGAGGCCTACGCGGCTGCCGTCGAACGCCGCGCTGGATTGCGCGACCCACTGCCGGCTGAGGCGACGAAGAAGAAGTCGGGCAGGAAGACTACCGCCGCCGCGGCCACCGCGACGCATCGGATTACCGTTGCGCTGGAGGCAAGCAAGTGGACGGCCGTACGTGCGCTGCAGGTATTGCTGGCGCTGGGCGAAATCGGCAAGGTGATCTCTTCGGACCCGCCCCAGTCCGAGATCGAAACCGAGGACGCGCAAATCGGCGACGTCATCGTGGTCGATCTGCTCACCGTTCAGCCGGAGAGCGCGCTACACGAGGCCCTGAATCGGGTACCTGAGCTGGGATCGGTGGTTGTGGAGACACTTCCCGCGCCCGTTGTCACGGAGAGTCAGGCCAACGACGCGGGCCGATCGGCCGGCCCGGTGGAAAAGGGCGCCACGTCCGCCACGCCCGCTTCATCCAAGACCATTCGCATCGACGTGGCCCGCCTCGACGCCCTGTTGAATCTGGTTGGCGAGCTGGTCATCGATCGGACCCGGCTGGTGCAGCTCGGCAATAACGTCGCCGAGCGCTTCGGCGATCATCGGGTCATCGGCGATCTCCAGCAGACCGCGCTCCACATCGGGCGAATCACCGATGAGCTCCAGGAGCAGGTGATGAAGTCGCGCATGCTGCCGATCGAGAGCGTCTTCAGTCGCTTGCCGCGGGTGGTCCGCGACATCTCCGCCAAGCAAGGCAAGCAGGTGGACTTCATCATCGAAGGCAAAGATACGGAGCTCGACCGGTCGGTGATCGAGGAGATTGGCGATCCACTCCTCCATCTCATTCGAAACTCGGTGGACCATGGCCTCGAGCCGCCCGAGGAGCGCATCGCCGCCGGCAAGGCGCCCGTTGGCAAGTTGCGCCTGAGCGCGCACCACGCCGACAGCCACATCGTCATCACCCTCGACGACGACGGCCGCGGCCTGCCGCTGGACGCGCTGAAGCGCAAGGCCGCCGAACGCGGCGCGATCACCTCTGAACAAGCCGACCGGATGACCGACGCCGAGGCGGTCCAGTTGATCTTCGAAGCTGGCCTGTCGACGGCCAAGGAACTCAGTGATGTTTCAGGCCGCGGCGTGGGTATGGACATCGTCCGCGCGAACGTCGAGAAGATCAACGGCAGCGTCGAGGTCAGTACGCGGCGCGGCGGCGGCACCACCTTTACCATCCGACTGCCGCTCACCCTGGCGATCATCCAGGCGCTCCTGGTCCGGGTCGCCGGCGGAATCTACGCCCTGCCTATCCATGCCGTCACCGAGACGCTGCGCGTGGAGCCGGACCAGATCCACCGCATCAACCGCCGTGACGCGATGCAGCTGCGCGGCACCGTGCTCCCCCTGGTCGCACTCCGTCGCGTGTTCGGGATCCATGATTCGGAGAGTCCGGACATCGGGACCTCAGCGCGGCTGGTGGTGGCGGTCCACGCGCCTGGCGGGCGTCAGATTGGCCTGATCGTCGACGGCCTGATTGGCGAGCAAGAGATTGTCATCAAGCCCCTGGGCAACCTGGTGGGCGATGTGCCGGGTGTATCCGGAGCAGCGATCCTGGGCGACGGCAGCGTCGCGCTCATCATGGATGTGAGCTCACTCATCAACCAGTCCGTGCGTGACGGGACGACCGTTGGTGACGCGGAATCGCCAGGTCAGAAGAAGAACAGGAGCAGTCATGCACACCGTCCTACCGCCGCATAGGCTGTCCAAGGACCAGTTGAGGCTGCTCCACGAGCCGGTGGACCGGGCCCTGGCGCGGTCGGCGGAGACGCTGTCGGAATTGTCGGGCGTTCGGATCGCCTTCACGTCGGCGGCAATCGACATGGTCGGGCTAGGCGACGTTCCGACAGCCGTTGGCAATCCGGGTGATCCGGCCATCGGCATCTACGTCGGGATGGAAGGTGACGGCTTTGGCTACGTGCTGCTGTTGATGGACGAATCGATGGCGGTCCAGTTGGCGGCGCTGATGCTGGGTGAAGAACCCACGTCGATTTCCTTCGACGACGAGTTACCTGCCTCGGCGCTGGCGGAGGCCGGCAATGTGGCGTGCTCGTCGTTCATGAATGAGGTGGGCGACGCCACCGGCCTCGAGCTGCTGGCGATGCCCCCCGTGGTGGTCGGCGATATGCGCGGCGCAATCCTGGATGTGGCCATCGCGGATATTGCGCAACTGGGCGACGACGCGCTGTTGATCACGACTGAGCTTGGGCCAGAGTCGGCTTTAACTGGCCGCGACGGGCTGCTGCAACTGCGCCTGTTGGTGATCCCGACCCCCGACACCTTGACCGCGTTGTTGGACGCGCTCGGCAGCAAGGCTCGGGGGGAATAGCCCCGATGGCCGTAGTTGTCTCTACCGGGCCATCGACGCTGGCGAGCCCCGCGGGGAACCCGACGATGGTTGGCCTGGGCGAGGTACGCGTGATCAACGGCACGACGCTACCGGACGAGACGTTGGTGGCGTACGGGCTCGGATCGTGCGTGGCGATCTGCCTGTTCGATGCCGGCTCACACGTGGCGGGGATGGCCCACGTGGTGTTGCCAGGGGCCGACCCGTCCGGCGCGCCAAACGGGAAGTACGCACGGTCGGCGCTCCCGGCCATGATCGCCCGGATGCAGTCCGAAGGGGCCGGCGATCCACGCCGCTACGTGGCCCGTCTGGCGGGTGGCGCCCAGATCCTGAGACTCGGCGGGTCGGGGACCTTGCCGCGGATCGGCGATCAGAATGCGCTCGCCGTTCAGGAGGCGCTGAAGTCGAACGGGATTGCGCTGAAAGGCGCCGACCTGGGTGGCTCCAAAGGCCGCAGCGTCTGGTTCAACCCGGGCGAAGGCGGACAGATTCGGGTCCGCACCGTCGGCAGCGCTGAGCGTTGTTTGTGAAGAAAGGAAGCTAATGGCACGGATATTAGTCGTCGACGACGCGGCCTTCATGCGTGTGCGCGCCTGTAAGGTGCTCGTCGACAACGGCCATGAAGTCGAATAGGCTGAAAACGGCATTGAAGCCATCAAGAAATATGTGGCATGGAAACCCGACGCGGTGCTCATGGATATCACCATGCCCGAGATGGACGGGCTGACCGCGTTGAAGGAGATCAGGAAGCTGGATCCGCAGGCGCGGATTGCGATGGTTACGGCGATGGGCCAGCAGGCGATCGTGATGCAAGCGCTCAAGTATGGCGCCAGGGACTTCGTCCTCAAGCCCATGCAGCCCGATCGGGTCCTTGCCGCACTCGCGAAGATCCTGGCGTAGTCGGGCAGGGAGGGTCGGATGCCTATACGTGTACTTGTCGTCGACGATTCCGCGTTCATGCGCCGGATCATCAGCGAAGCGATCACCGCCGAGCCCGACATGGAAGTCGCTGGCCAGGCGATCAACGGGCTCGATGCGCTGCTCAAGGTCGAGCAGACGCAGCCCGACGTCGTGACGCTCGACGTCGAGATGCCCGAGATGGATGGCCTCGCGGCCCTGCGCCATCTGATGGCCCGCTATCCACGCCCCGTCATCATGTTGTCGAGTCTGACCCAGGCCGGTGCCGTGACCACCATTCGGGCGCTGACCATTGGGGCCGTCGATTTCGTGGCCAAGCCCTCCGGCTCCATCTCGCTCGATTTCCATCGCGTCCGCGACGAGCTGATCCAGAAGATCCGCACCGCGGCGCGGGCGCGTATCCATGCGCCCATCGTTCGGCCAGCCGCGGTCGCGCCCCCGGAGCCTGCCGCCGCCGCCGCCCCGTGCGTCCCCAGCCCGCGGCGACCGGCGGCGTCGCACGGCACCGCGGCATTCGACAGCCTGGTGGCAATCGGCACCTCGACCGGAGGTCCGCGGGCCCTCTCCACGGTGGTGCCCGGCCTGGTCGACGACGGCCGAACCGCCTATCTCATTGTCCAGCACATGCCCGCGGGGTTCACCCGCTCGCTGGCCGAACGGCTCGACTCGACCAGTAGTCTGCACGTGCGCGAGGCCGAGCAGGGTGATCACCTGGTCGCCGGAACAGTCCTCGTCGCGCCGGGCGACTTCCACCTCCAGTTGTCCGCGCACGGCACGGTGCAACTCTTCCAGGGACCCCGCGTGCATGGCGTACGGCCATCGGTGGACGTGATGCTCGAGTCCGTCGCGCAGCACTATGGCGCCCGGGTGGTGTGCGCGATTCTGACGGGTATGGGCGTTGACGGAGCAGATGGCGCCATCGCGGTCCGGGCGAAAGGTGGCTTCGTCATCGCCGAAGATGAGGCGACGTGTGTCGTGTGGGGTATGCCGCGGGCGGTCGCCGAGCGTGGGGCGGCCAATCGCATCGTACCTCTCGAAAACGTCTCAACTGCTATTGCGGAGGCGGTTGCCAGTCGATTATCGCACCATACGACCCTCCAGTTAGCGTGAGTACCCACCACTCCCATGCTCGATTTCGTCCCAACCCCCCCACCTGAATCCACGCCCGATTTTGAGGCGTTCCGCCGCGAAGCCTACAAACTTTCCGGACTCGACCTGACCAGCTACAAGGTGCCGCAGATGCACCGCCGGCTGAGCGTGCTGTTGACGAAGGTCGGGGTGCGAAATTTCGCCGAGTACGCGAAGTTGATCGCGCAGGATCCGCAGCGGCGGCAGGAATTCCGCGATTTCGTCACCATCAACGTCTCGGAGTTTTTTCGTGACGGTGACCGGTTCGGCGATCTCGAGAAACGACTCCAGGGACTGATGGGGCCGGGGGGCGCCCTGAAGGCCTGGAGCGCGGGCTGTTCGATCGGCGCCGAGCCGTACTCACTCGCCATCATGCTGCTGGAGATGGCGCCCGGTCGCCCGCACTCGATTGTGGCCACCGACATTGATGAGACCATCCTGGCACGTGCCCGGTCGGCGTCTGACTATTTGCCGGCCGACATCCGCAACGTTGGCAAGGAGCGTATGGAGCGCTGGTTCACGCTCGACGGCAACGGCCGCCACACACTCAAACCCGCGCCGCGGGCGCTGGTTTCCTTTAAGCAGCACGACCTGCTGAAGGATCGCGCGCCACTGGGTGCTCCATTCGACCTGGTCTGCTGCCGGAACGTCGTGATCTACTTCACCGAGGCAGCCAAGGACCGGATCTACGCCGGCTTCGTGGACGCGCTCCGACCGGGGGGGCTGCTGTTCATTGGCGCCACCGAGGCCATCATGCAACCCACGCCGCTTGGTCTGCAGGTGGTTGGCCCTGGTTTCTACCAGAAGGTAGACCAGGTCATGGCGCGCGCCGCGTAGCTTCTCTTCTCAGCTCAGCTCAGCTCAGCTCAGCTCGCGGGTGCGCGAGCTTCGGAAATCTGCGCGCGAATCATCCGGGCCCACATCGGGTGGGCCTTCAGGCCCGGGTGAAGCAGTGCCTGTGTGAACCAGCTCTGGGCGCGGGCTCGGTCGCCCAGGCGCAGTGCCAGCTCACCACACAAATACTCGATCCGAATCTCATCCTTGGCCGA
>Ga0070730_10004894_pt1 | contig 11638 bp, 12 predicted proteins | sample Coa_R1_3_FD_66447 | JGI IMG/M metagenome (GOLD analysis project Ga0070730, IMG submission 66447) | Surface soil microbial communities from Centralia Pennsylvania, which are recovering from an underground coalmine fire - Coalmine... | ecosystem: Environmental > Terrestrial > Soil > Unclassified ... | reverse complement strand
GACGGGCCGACGTGGGCGTACCCGTCGGCGGGCGCGAGCGCCGTGAAGACGGGCTCGAGCCGCCGCACGGGCGCGTCGTCGCCGCCCACCATGAGACAGAAGCCGACTTCGAGGCCCCAGATGCCGCCGGAGACGCCGGCGTCGACGAAGTGGATGCCCTTCTTGTTCGCCGCCGCGTACCGGCGCTGCGAGTCGCGGAAGTTCGAGTTGCCGCCGTCGACGATCGTGTCGCCCTCGTCGGCGAGCGTCAGCAGCTGCTCGAAGGTGTCCTCGGTGATCTTGCCGGCGGGAATCATCATCCAGAACGCGCGCGGCGCGTCGAGCTGCGACTTCAGCTCCTCGAGCGACGCGGCGGTGCGCGACTCGACCGCGGGATCGAACGTCTGCACGTCGTGCCCGTTCTTGCGCAGGCGCTCGGTCATCCCGTTGCCCATGCGGCCCAGCCCGATCATCCCGAGTTGCATGTCGTCCTCTCAGCTCAGCTGTCGTCGATGTGGATTCTCGCAACCCGGCGGCCGCGAGACTGGAGCGAGGAGTAGTCGCCCGCCGCCTGCGCGCGGATCAAGCGTCGAAAGCCGAACGGCCGGCCGGGGATGGCGAGCTCTTCCCCCGGATCGTCGACGACCTGCAGGAACAGCCCCGTGTTCGGGCCGCCCTTGTGCAGCTGGCCGGTCGAGTGGAGGTACCGCGGCCCGTAGCCGTGTGTGACGACGAGCCCGCTGCGCCGGCGAAGCTTCCGCACGAGATCGTCGATCCGCCGGTCGTTGTCGGCGCCCGGCTCGACGAACGCCTGCACACAGACGTAGTCGCCCGGCTGCGCCTGCGCGAGCAGCTCGTCGACCGAGCCCTCCGGCTCGACCTCCGGCTCCTTGTCGGTCGCGAGCACCTCGTTGGTCTTGTCCTTCGCCGCCTGCACGTCGGGCTGGTCGAACGGGTTGATCTCGAGATACGTGCCTGCGACAGCGACCGCAAACTCCCAGCGAAAGAACTCGCCGCCGAGCGCGTATGCGTCGGCGACCTGCGGCACCGCGGCCTGGCGGTCGGCTCCCTCGGGCGACTCTCCGGGAGCGGGGACGAGCCCCTTGCCGTGCTTCCCGGTCGACTCGGCGATCAGCTGCTCGGCCCAGAGCCCGAAGCCGCCCTCGGTGTCCGCGATGCAGATCTTGTCGCGCCCGTTCGTCCAGCCTTCGCCGAACTGGCGGCCGAGCTCGTAGCCGGGGTTCCCGCTGTCCTTGCGGCAGATGTCGACCATCCGCTCGGCGTTCGCCAGCAGCCGGTCGACGTCGACGCCCATGAGCGCGGCCGGCACGACACCGAACGGCGAGAGAGCGGAATAGCGGCCGCCGATCGTCGGCTCGCCTGCGAAGACCTGCCGAAACCCGCGCTCCTCGGCGAGCCGCTGGAGCTCGGAGCCGGGATCGGTGATCGCGACGAATGCATCGCCGCGCTTGCCGGTCTTCTCCCAGAAGTAATCGGTGTGCGAGCGCGTCTCGAGAGTCGAGCCGGACTTCGACGCCGAGACGAACAGCGTGCGCTCGACGTCGATCGACTCCTCGAGCGCGCGGATCGCGCGCGGATGCGTCGTGTCGAGCACGTGGAACGCCGAGACGCGGAACGTGCGGCGGATCACCTCGGGCGCGAGGCTCGAGCCGCCCATGCCGAGCAACACGACTGCATCGACACCGTTGTCCATCACCGAGTCGGCGAAGGACGCGAGCTCGCCGACGCGCTCCCGCATCCGGCGCGGCTCGTCGAGCCACCCGAGCCACTTCGCCTCGTCGGCGCCGGTCCAGATCGTGGGATCGCGCTCCCAGATCCGATCGATCAGCTCTGCTCGATTCACGCGCGTGCAAGCACGCCGCGCTTCATGAGCACGCCGTCGAGCAACTCGGCAAACGAGTCGGCGAACTTCTGCACGCCTTCGAGTTCGAGCGTCTCGGTGACGTCGTCGTAGTCGACGCCGACCTTCGCCAGCTTCTTGAGCAGCTTGTGCGCCGCCTCGACGTCGTCCTCGACGGTGTCGCCGCGCACCTTGCCGTGGTCTTGGAACGCGTCGATCGTCTCCTCCGGCATCGTGTTCACCGTGTCCGGCCCGATGAGCTCTTCGACGTAGAGCACATCGCGGTACTCGGGGTTCTTCGTCGACGTCGACGCCCACAGGCACCGCTGCGGATTTGCGCCCTTACCCGCGAGGAACTCCCACCGCGGTCCCGAGAACGACGCCTGGTAATGCTCGTACGCGAGCTTTGCGTTCGCGACTGCGAGCTTGCCGCGGAGAGCGAGCGCGTCCTTCGATCCGATCTTCTCGAGCCGCTTGTCTGCCTCCGTGTCGACGCGCGACACGAAGAAGCTCGCGACCGAATAGATGTTCTTCGGGCGGCCGCCGCCGGCAACGAGCCGCTCGAGCCCGCGCAGATATGCCTCGACGACCTCGGCGTAGCGCTGCAGGGAGAAGATCAGCGTCACGTTGATGTTCTTGCCGTGCGCGACGGAGTCCTCGATCGCGCCGAGGCCCGGCCTGGTCGCCGGGATCTTCACGTAGAGATTCGGCTTGTCGATCCACGCATGCAGTCGCATCGCCTCGGCGAAGGTCGCCTCTCGGTCGTATGCCAGCGTGGGATCGACCTCCCACGAGACGAAGCCGTCGTAGCCCGTGCGCTCGTGCACCGGAGCGAGCAGATCGATTGCCGAAGCGACGTCGCGCGCCGAGAGCTCGAGGAAGATCTCCTTCGCGTCGTCCTGGCGCTCGAGCAGCTCCTTCAGCTGGTCGTCGTACGCATCGCCGTGCGCGATCGCCTTCTGGAAGATCGTCGGGTTCGAGGTGACGCCGACGACGGCGTCCTCGCCCATCATCCGCTTCAGCTCGCCTTGCTCGATCAGGTCGCGCGACAGGTAGTCGATCCAGACCGATTGCCCGCGGGCGCTCAGCTCGTGCAGATTCGACTTTTCAGCCATTCGACATCTTCCTTTCCATCGCTTCGACTTTCTTCAACCTCTCGACGTACCGCTCGTCTCCGGCGAAGCGCGCCGCCAGGAACGTGCGCACGAGGTCAGCCGCGAGGCTCGGCCCGATCACTTCCGAGCCGAGACAGAGGACGTTCATGTCGTCGTGCTCGACGCCCTGGTGGGCGCTGTACACGTCGTGGCAGATCGCCGCGCGAATGCCGGCCATCTTGCACGCGGCGACCGCCGCTCCGACGCCGGAACCGCACACGAGGACGCCGCGCTCCGCGCGCCCGTCGAGGATCGCCTCACCCGTCTCGCGGGCCTTGTCGGGGTAGTCGATCCGCACCTTGTCGGTATCGGTGCCGAGGTCGACGATCGTGTGGCCGTCCGCGCCAAGCACGTCGAGCAGCGCCTCGCGGAGATGGACGCCGCGGTGATCGAACGCGACGGCTACCTGCATCAGGAGGAGACGCGCTCGCGCAGCGCCGCGGCGCGCGCGACGACGTTGTCGACCGTGAAGCCGAGCTTCTCGAGCACCGTCGCGCCCGGCGCGGACGCACCGAAGCGCTCGATCGAGATCGAGTCGCCTTCGTCCCCGACCCATTCCTTCCATCCGAGCTTCACGCCCGCCTCGATCGAGACACGAGCCTTCACGTCGGGCGGAAGCACGTCGTCTCGGTAGTCCTGCGTCTGCAGCTCGAACAGCTCCCAGCACGGCATCGAGACCACGCGCGTCGGCAGGTCGAGTTGCCTGGCCGCCTCGACCGCCAGCGCCACCTCGGAACCGGTCGCGATCAGGATCAGCTCCGGCGCGTCGTCGCTGTCGTAAACGACGTACGCGCCGCGTGCGACACCGTCGACCCTCGTTCCGTCGAGCGTCGGCACCTTCTGCCGGGTCAGCGCCAGACCCACTGGGCCGTCCTCGCGCTCGAGCGCGACCTTCCACGCACCTACGGTTTCGGTCGCGTCCGCCGGGCGAACGAACCAGAAGTTCGGAATCGCGCGCAACGACGCGTAGTGCTCGACCGGCTGATGCGTGGGCCCGTCCTCGCCGAGCCCGACGGAGTCGTGCGTCCACAGGAAGAGCGACTGCAGGTGGGACAACGCCGCCAGACGCACGGCGTTGCGCTGGTAGTCGCTGAAGATGAGGAACGTCGAGCTGTACGGCTTGAACATCCCGTCGTGCAGCGAGATGCCGTTGACGATCGCGCCGCTGGCAAACTCGCGGATGCCGAAGGCGATGTTGCGTCCGGCGTGCGTCGCGGAGAAGAGCCCGCCGCCCTTGAACTCGGTCTTCGTCGACTCGACCAGGTCGGCCGCGCCGCCGACCATCGTCGGGGTGTGGTGCTTGATCGCGTCCATCACCTGGGCGCCGACGTCACGCGTCGCGACGCTCTCGCCGGGCTCGAAGCTCGGCAACGCCTCCACCCAGCCGGGCAGCGGCTTCCGCGTCAGCGCCTGGTCCCAGCGTTCGCGCATGCCGGGGTACTTCGCCGACCACGCGGCGAGCTTCCGCTGCCACGCGTCCTCCAATGCGATGCCGCGCTCGACGCCGTTCATGTGCGCGGCGACCTCTTCGGGAACGAAGAACTTCTTGTCGGGGTCCCAGCCGAGCGCGACCTTCGCCGCGCGCACCTCCTCCTCGCCGAGCGGGCTGCCGTGCGCCTTCGCCGTGTCGACGGCGTGAGGCGCGCCGTAGGCGATGTGCGAGTGGACGATGACGAGCGACGGCTTGGACGTTTCCGCCTGCGCCTTCTCGATCGCCTTGCGCAGGGCATCGAGATCGTTCGCGTCGTCCACATGCTGCACGTGCCAGCCCTGCGCCTCGAACCGCGCACCGCGGTCTTCGGTGAACGAGATCGACGTCGTCCCGTCGATCGTGATGTGGTTGTCGTCGTAGAAGTAGATGAGCTTCCCGAGACCGAGCGTGCCCGCGATCGACGCCGCCTCGTTCGAGACGCCCTCCATGAGATCGCCGTCCGAGCAGATGGCGTATGTCCAGTGGTCGACGATCTCGTCGTACGGCCGGTTGAAGAGCTCGGCGAGGAAGCGCTCGGCGATGCCGAAGCCGACGCCGTTCGCGAATCCCTGACCGAGCGGGCCTGTCGTCGCTTCGATGCCGGGCGTGTGGTGCACCTCCGGGTGGCCAGGCGTGAGCGACTCCCACTGCCGGAACCGTTTCAGCTCCTCGAGCGAGAGGTTGTAGCCCGCAAGGTGGAGCGCCGCGTACTGGAGGATGCACGCGTGCCCTGCCGAGAGGACGAAGCGGTCGCGGTCGGGCCAGTGCGGATTGGCCGGGTTGTGCTCCATCACCTCGGTGTAGAGGAGGTATGCGAGCGGCGCGAGCGCCATCGCCGTGCCCGGATGACCCGCGTTCGCCTGCTGGACGGAGTCCATCGCCAGCGTGCGAATGGTGTTGATCGAAAGCTGCTCGACGTCCTGCTTCGGCACGAGCGGAACGATATGCGCCGCACTACCCTTGGTGCGCCATGGCCGTCGTCATCGCCTCGAATCTGCGCAAAGAGCTGGCCGGGGACCTCCTGTTCGACGGGGTCTCCTTCAGCGTCGAGCGTCGCGACCGCGTCGCGCTCTCCGGCCCGAACGGCGCCGGCAAGACGACGCTGCTGCGGATCCTCTCGGGCGAGACCGAGAAGCACGGCGGCGAGCTCGCCTTCGAGAAGGGGACGCGCGTCGCGCTGCACGACCAGCGGCCGCCGCTCGACCAGGAGCTGACGCTTCGCGAGTACGTGCTCTCGGGCGCGCGCGACCTCGTCGCGCTCGAGCAAGAGCTCAGCCGCCTCGAACTGGCGATGGCGGGCGGCGAGCACGACCAGGCGACGCTCAACCGCTACGCGGAGGCCCAGGCGCGGCTCGAGCACGCCGGCGGATACGGCTGGCGCGACCACGCGACTTCTGTGCTGCGCGGTCTGGGCTTCTCAGACGACGACCTCGACAGGCAGCTGCGGACGTTCTCGGGCGGCGAGCTGACGCGCGCGTCGCTCGCGCGCGCCCTCGGCGGCGACCCCGACCTGCTCCTCCTCGACGAGCCGACGAACCACCTCGACGTCGAGAGCCTCGAGTGGCTCGAGCGCGAGCTGCAGTCGATCGACGCCGCGGTGATCCTCGTCGCGCACGACAGGTGGTTCCTCGAAGCTGTGACGACGGCGACGATGGAGCTCGTCGCCGGCCGCGCGACGTTCTTCCCCGGACCTTGGCATGCATGGCGGCTCGAGAAAGCCGCTCGTGCGCTGCACGCGCAGAAGGAGGTCGTGCGCGTGCAAGCTGACATCGCGCGCCTCGAGCGCTTCGTCGAGCGCTTCCGTTACAAGAAGGAGAAGGCGAAGCAGGCGCAGGCCAAGCTCACGCAGATCGAGCGGCTCGAGCAGGAACGCTCGGCCGCCGCAAGCGAGGTCGCGCTGCTGTCGCGTCGCACGCGCTCGCTCGGCTTCGAGTTCCTCAAGCCCGCGCGCAGCGGACGCACCGTGATCGAGACGGAGAACCTCGATGTCGCGATCGGCAAGCGTCAGCTGCTGCGCGACGCGACGTTCGCGCTCGAGCGCGGCGAGCACGTCGCCCTGGTCGGCCCGAACGGCTCCGGCAAGACGACGCTCCTCCAGCGAATCGTCGCCGGCGAAAAGGTGCGCATCGGGCACGGCGTGCAGATCGGGTATTTCTCGCAGCAGGAGCTCGAGCTCGACACGCGCGGCTCGGTTCTCCAGTGCGTCCAGTCGATGACGAATCTCTCCCGGCCGGACGCGCAGTCGCTCCTCGGGCGCTTCCTCTTCTCCGGCTGGACCGAGCACGAGAAGCCCGTGGCTGTCCTCTCCGGCGGCGAGCGCCGCCGGCTCGCGCTCGCGGTCACGGTTGCCTCCGGTGCGAACTTCCTCGTCCTCGACGAGCCGACGAACCATCTCGACCTCGAGAGCCGCGAAGCCCTCGAAGGCGCGCTCGAGGCGTTTCCCGGCACCCTCCTACTCGTGTCGCACGACCGTGCGCTGCTCGACGCGATCGCCGAGCGCACGCTCGCGATCGAGGACGGTGAGCTGCACTCATACGACGGCGGCTGGGCGGAGATGCTGCGCCGGCGCGAAGAGCGTGCCGCGCGTGCCGAGGCAGCCGACAAGGCCGCCGCTCCGAAACCAAGGCGCGTGGCGCAGAAGCGACCGGCGAACCCGCGGCCGAGCGAGCTGCAGCGAATCGAAGCCGAGATCGCCGCGCAGGAGCTGGTGGTCGGGGAGCTCGAGGCCAAGCTCGCGACGGACTGGTCGGACGTCGAGACGCTCGCCGCGCACAAGCGCGGGCGCGACGCGCTCGCGGCGCTACTCGCCCGCTGGGAGGAGCTTTTCGAAGCACAGACTGAGCGCGCGTGAGTCGTACGGCGGGTAGCACGGGATGCGCTCGTATCCGGCGGAGCGGTAGAGGCCGAGCGCCTCGGGCTGGCGGTCGCCCGTCTCGAGCACGAGCGCGACGTAGCCGAGCCGACTGGCCTCGTTCTCGAGCGCGACGAGGATCGCGCGGCCGAGGCCGAGGCCGCGCGACTCGGGCACGACGTACATCCGCTTCAGCTCGCCACGGGTCTCGTCGAAGCGGCAGATGCCGCCGCATGCCACCGCGCGTCCGTCGAGGCGCGTGACGAGGAAGACGCCGTCGGGCGGCTCGAACATCGCCGCCTCGCGGGTCGGCCCGATGTCGGCTTCGCCCTCGTACAACCCGCGCATCTCCTCCTGCTGCGCGCGGGCGAGCGCCGTCACCTCGGGCGCGTCGAACGGCGTCGGTTCAGGCCCAGAAACGCTCAAACGCGGAGTCGAGTGGAACGGCGGTGACTTCCTTCCAGAGACCGTCTTCGCACCGGATGACGAACGCCTGGTCGACGTCGAGATCGATTCCGTTACGTGTTCCGACGGCGCGATAGATCGCGACCGCCCAGTCGTCGTTCGCGAACACGGTGTGCAGCGAGCTGCGATAGGTCCCGTCGGTCTCGAGACCCGTGCGGCGCAGGAACTCGACCACGGCGCGACGCCCGCGATACTCCCCGCTCATCACGGTGTGGCCGGGAACGCGCCAGACGATGTCGCGCGACAGAGCGGCGGAGATGGCCATCGCGTCCTTCCCGAATGCGGCGAACACGCGGCGCGTGAGCGCCGCGTTCGGATGCTCCTCGCTCACAGCTCCTCCATGAGCCAGGTGCGAATGTCCGTGAGGTTGCGCGCAGGATCGGGATCGAGCGCTGCGCGCTCCGGCGACGCGTAGTACGCGGCTTCGGCCGCCTCGAGCTCCTCGTGGGCGACGAGCCAGACGAACTGTCCGTCGTCGGTGAGCCACGGGCCGACAACATCGAAGCCGAGCGAGCGGCGCAGCGGGGCGATGTGATCGCGCCATTCACGCACGAACGTGTCGAGCTCGCCGTCCTTCACGCGGTACATGCGCAACTGCCACTGCATCAGGAGTCGCCGCCGAGCGTTGCGACGACGGCTTCGGCGATCACCTTCAGCGGCCGGCCGGAGACCTGGCTCGCCTTCCGCAGGCGTGAGAACGCGTCTTCTTCGGAAAGCTTCTCCTTCTCCATCAGGAGCCCCTTGGCGCGCTCGATCACCTTGCGCGCGGCGAGCGCATCGGCAAGCGACTCGGCCTCTTCGCGCAACTCCTGCAGCTCCGAGTGCCGCGCGCGCGCCGCCTGGATCGCCGGCAGCAGGTCCTGCTCACGGAACGGCTTCACGAGATATCCGAACACACCCGCTTCGACCGCGCGCGAAACGAGCTCGTCCTGCCCGTACGCGGTGAGCATCACGATCGGGATCGGCCGCTCGTCGAGGATCCGCCGTGCTGCTTCGATCCCGTCGACCCGCGGCATCTTCACGTCCATGATCGCGAGGTCGGGTTGCTCGGAGCGTGCGAGCTCGACGGCCTCTTCGCCGTCGCGCGCTTCGGCGCAGACTTCGAAGCCCGCGCGCTCGAGCAGGTCTCGGAGGTCGAGCCTGATGATGGTTTCGTCCTCGGCGACGAGAATCCTCATCGCGCCAGTGTCGCGTTTCGGAGACGGATGCCGCTGAAGTCGAGCGACGATGCGACGACGCGCTCCCACAGCCCGAGCAGATCGTCGGCCGAGGTCAGCTCGATGCCCGCGTGCGCGTGCAGCTCGACGAGGTCTCCGAGCTCGACCTGCTCGAGCGGCTCGACCGCGACGCGCGAGATCCGGAAGCGGTCCCACTGTTCGAACGTCTCGCCGGGGAGGCGGTACGCGAGCACGTGCGCCGTCCGCATCGGCGCGAGCCAGCCCGGCTCGACCACATGCACGCGACGGCTGCGGTCGCCGCCGAGGAACGTCTCGACGTCGTCGTCGGTCGTCGTCGACACTGCCCAGAACGTGGCGCGCGGGCACTCGCGCGGGAACCAGTAGAGCGGCAGGTGGCGCGTGTCGATCGCCCAGACGAGCTGCTCGTCGAGCGTATGGCCGGGGCGATGATGTGGCTCGAAGCGCGCGATCGTCGGGTCCTCGCTCACGTGCCAGAGCGCATGCGGCCCTTCGCCGCGATATGGGGGTGCGGGCTCGATCACCGTGCCGCCGCCGTATCGGTGAGAAACCTGGACGGACTCGTGACGCCCACCGTCGTAGCCTGACGGCTGGTGGGGTGGGTTTGGGAATCCCCGTGGACGCGTGTACCTGGCAAGCGGGTTATTGTGCGACCTCGAGCAGGACCTGCGCCGGCTCGGGCCAGTAGAGGAGCTCCGCCGCGACGCTCGCCGAGCACCAGCGGTACTCGTCGTGCTCGTGGTCGAGCACCGGCTCCCAGCCTGCTGGCGCCTCGGTCGCGAATGCGCGCACGAGCACGTGCATCCCGGGGTACGACTCCCATTCCTCCCGCTGGTACTCGAACGCGCCCGCCTCGCGCAGCTCGACGCCGGTGAGGCCGGTCTCTTCCTCGAGCTCGCGGGCCGCGGCGTCGCGCCAATCCTCGCCCTCCTCGACGCCGCCGGCGATCGTGTGCCAGTACCCGCCCTGCTGCGGCACCCGGTGAGCGACGAGGAACTCGTCGCCGCGGCGCACGACGATCATCACCTCGCGGGTCACGCGGGGAACACGACCTCGGCGCGCGTGCCGCCCTCACCGGACAGGGCGAACGTGCCCTGGAGCTCGTCGCGGACGAGCGCATGCACGATCGAAAGCCCCGTGCCCGCGGGCGCGCCGTCCGGGCCGACGCCGTCGTCGGCGATCGCGAGCACCACATCGCCGTCCCGCCGCGACAGCTCGATGCGCACGCTGCCCGCGCCGTGCTCGAGGGCGTTCTGCAAGAGCTCGCTGAAGACGAGCGCGAGCGCCGTCGCACGATTGCCCGCGAGCGAGACCGGTTCGAGCTTCGCCTCGACGGCGCGACCCACGGCCAGCCCCTGGACCAGCATCGCGCGCAGGCGGTCGATCAGCTCCGCGAGCTCGACGTCGTCGTCGCGGCGCTCGGTGAGCACCTCGTGCACAGCGGCGATGGCCAGGATCCGGTTGACCGAGTGCTCGAGCACCTCGCGCTGGTCGACATCGTCGGCGCGTGACTGCAGCCGCAAGAGCGAGGCAACCGTCTGCAGGTTGTTCTTGACGCGATGGTGGATCTCTTGGGCGAGCACGCCGCGCAATACCGCACGGCCGTGTTCGAGGGCGACGGCAGCGTGATGTGCGATCGCCTCGAGCAACGCACGGTCGTCGTCGGAGAACGGCGCGTCGCGATCTGCGACGAGCTCGCCGATCTGCCGCCCGCGCCAACGCAGCGGCGTGCGCACGGCGTACGCGCCGGCGCGGCCTTCCGGCCACGCGATCCTGCCGTCTTCGAGGACGAGCGCCGCACCGCTCGCCTGCACGGCATCCATCGTCGTCTTGACGATCGCCTCGAGCGACTCCTCGAGGTAGAGCGACTCGGATACCGCCTCTGAGATCTTCGCCAGCGCTTCGAGCTCGACCACACGCCTCTGTGCCTGCGCGTACAGCTCGGCATGCTCGATCGACTGCGCCACCTGGTCGGCGATCGCCTGCAAGAGCTCGATCTCGGCGACGTCGTACGAGCGGGGCTCACGGGTGCGGACGTTCAGCGCGCCGACGAGCCGTGACCCGCGCGCGAGGATCGGGACCGCAAGGATCGACTCGTATTCGTCCTCGGGCAGGTTCGGGAACTCCTTGAAGCGCAAGTCGAGGTGCGCCTGCGACGGGATCATGACCGGCTGGCGGTCGGCTGCCGCCGCCCCGGTGATGCCCTCGCCAGGCCGCAGGCGCGGGCGCTTGGTCATCTCCTCGACGCTCGTTCCGTGCGTCGCCCGGAGCACGAGCTCGCCGCTGCGCTCGTCGTAGAGGTAGACGAAGCAGGCGTCGGCCCTGAGGGCCCCGGCGACCTTCGACGCAACGAGCGCGAGCACCTCTTCGAGGTCGAGCGTCGAGTTGACCGCGGCGGTCGTTTCGGTCAGCAGACGCAGATGGCGCTCGGTCGCGCTCACGCCGACATCGTAGGAGGGGTAGTGGGTCAGTTTGCGGAATAGGAGACGCGCTTTGACTAGCAGGCGCCGCGTCGTAGGCTGGCCCAGATGCGGCGATCGGATGCAACGCATGTTGCGGTTGGGGCTGCGCTACTCGGCGCAGGCGGTGTGATGCTTGCGATCCTGATTCCGCTTGCAGCAGCCGCCCAGAAGCCGTTTAGGCCGAGTCCATGGATGGCCA
>Ga0070730_10004893_pt1 | contig 11640 bp, 5 predicted proteins | sample Coa_R1_3_FD_66447 | JGI IMG/M metagenome (GOLD analysis project Ga0070730, IMG submission 66447) | Surface soil microbial communities from Centralia Pennsylvania, which are recovering from an underground coalmine fire - Coalmine... | ecosystem: Environmental > Terrestrial > Soil > Unclassified ... | reverse complement strand
TGCGCGCGCGACCGAAGAGGCGCCGGGCCGTCTCGTCGTCGCCGACCGACTCGGCCAGGAGCCCCGCGCGCCTCCACGCGCCTGCCGCCGCCTCGAGATCGCCGCGGCGCGCCTCGTCGAGCTCGCCCAGCTTGTCGAGCCACGCGATCTGCTCGCGCGGGTCCTGCGCCATCTCGGCGCGACGGTGCAGCACGGCCCGCGCGAGGTCGGCGTCGTCGAGCAGATCCGCCGCGCGCTCCACGGCGTCGAGGTCCTGCGGCGCGAGCTCCGCGTCCTCGAGCAGGCGCGCGCACTGCACCCGCGCCCGCTCCGCGTCGCCCTGCTCGGCGGCGACCTGCGCGAGCCACGCGCGCGTCGCCCGGGCCACGTCGCCCGTGACGCGCGGCAGCCGCTCCTCGAGCAAGAGCGTGAGAGCATCCCAGCGCCGCGTCTGCGTGTAGAGCTCACCCAGCGCCGCGAACGCGTCACCGTCGTCCGGGTCGTCGGCCAGCGCGGCGCGGTACGTCTCGATCGCGGCGCCGCCGTCGCCGAGGTCGTGGCGCTGGATGACGCCGATGCGGTGCAGCAGCTCTTTGCGGCGCTCGGGCCCGGCGCGATCGAGCGCCGCGCGGTGGAGCGCCACGCGCTCGGCGGGGCTGCCCTGGTCGCGCAGCAGATCGTCGATGCGAGCCAGCAGCTCGGGCGACCCCTCTTCGTAGGCCAAGGCGCGGCGGTAGAGCGCGGTCGCCGTCGCCGCGTCCCCCGCCGCCGCGTGCGCCTCCGCGGCGCGCTTCGCGAGCAGCGAGAGCTCGTCGCTGGTGACGGCCCGCTCGCCGAGCGCCCTCCCCAGCAGCGCGGCGCGCTTCTTCGGATCCGTCCCGGGTCCCGCGACGCGCTCGAGGCGATCGAGCCACTCGCGCAGCGGCTTCTCCCCGGCGACCGCCTCCGCCAGGCCGCGGCTCGCGACGTCGGCCGCGCGCGCCGCCTCGCCCGCTCCTCCGGCCATGGCGAGCTCCGAGGCCTCGCGCAGGGCGGCCAGCCGGTCGTCCACGTCGGCCGCCAGCGAGCCGCGCAGCTCGAGCAGCTTGAGGAGCGGCTGCGCCGCGCCCTCGCGGCGGTACATCGGCTCGAGCACGCGCGCGGCCTGCAGGCGGTGGTCTCCGAGCGCCGTCAGCTTCTCCAGGGTGGCGCGCGCCGTCTTCTCGGCCGGCTCCTGGGCCAGGGCCGCGTCGAACGCGTCGATCGCGCCGTCCACGTCCTTCAACCGCTGCAGGCGCAGCGACCCGAGCCGGGCCATCGCCGCGCCGCGCTCGGTGGCCGTGAGCAGCAACGCCTCCTGCGCCATCGCCTCGGCGAGCTCGGGCCACTGACGCTGGGCCTCGAGCAAGGGCACCAGCAGCGTCAGCACGTCGCGCGCGGGGCCGAAGCGGTCGATCACCGCGCGGCACGAAGCGATCGCGGCCGGCGCGTCCTTGGTCGCGGTGACGCGCACCTCGGCGGCGCGCATCATCATGTTGCGCGCCGTCGCGTCGTCCGTCGTGTCCTTGGCCTGCTCCTCGAGCAGGCGCGCGTGCTTCTCCGGATCGCCGCTCGCCTCGTAGAGGGGCGCCAGCGCGGCGAGCGCCGCGGGCCGCGAGCGCGTCGACAGCAGCCGCTCGTAGGCGGCGATGGCCCGCGCCGTGTCCTTGAGCTGCGTGGCGGCCTCCGCGAGGCGCTCGTCGGCCTCGCGCCGCTTCTCCGGGTCCGGATCGAGCGCCGCGATCTTCTCGAGCACGTCGCAGAGCGCGCGCGCGTCCTTCTCGGCCTCGAGGACCTCGCGCAGCAGGTGCGCCGCCGGCACCACGGCCTCGGGTGGAGCCTCCGCCGTCGAGAGCACGCCGGCCAGCGTCGCCTTCGCCCTGCGCGCCTCTCCCCCGCGCAGGAACATCTCGCCGAGCTGCACGCTGACCTTGGCCTTGACGACCGGGTCCTTCATCGTCGCCAGCACGCGTCCCAGCGTCTTGGCCGCGTCGATCCACCGAGACAGCTTGCGCGCGACGGCGACGTAACGCGCGCGGAGGTCGTCGTCGCTCGCGTCGAGCGCGAGCGCCTGGTCGAAGGCCTCCATCGCGCCCTTGTCGTCGCCCATTCGCTCGCTCTTGAGGCGGCCGAGCCGCGCGAGGACGCTGGCGCGCTTGGGGCCGCGGAGGCTCTCCAGCTCGATCGACAGGTAGCGCGCGATGTCCTGCGGCGTGCCGAAGGCCTCGGAGGCCGTCGCCAGGGCGGAGGCCGCGCGCCCCGCGAGGCCCTTGATGACGAGGAGCTTCTGCGCGACCCGGCGCGCCTCCTCGTTCGACGGCTCGATCGCGAGGAGCTGCTCGATGTGGGGCATCGCGCGCTCGGGCTCGTGCAGGCGCGCCTCGTACAGCTCCACGATCCGCACGAGGAGCTTGCGCCGCACCCACTCCTCGGGCGGCGGGTCCGCGGCGAGCGCCTGCTCGTTGAGGCGCACCACGTCGCGCAGGCGGTTGGCCTTCACGTAGAGCTCTTCGAGGCGGGCGCGCGACTCCTCGTCGCCGGGCTCGAGCCGCAGCACCTGCTGCAGCATCTCGACCACCTTCTCGTCGGCCCCCCCTGCGTCCGCGAGGAGCGTCGCCGCGCGCTTGAGTAGCGGCGCCTGCTCGGCGCGCGGGCGGTGCTGCGCCGCCGCGGCGCACACCTCGGCCAGGCGCCGCGCGTTGCCCGTCTTGAGCAGGATGTGCTCGGTCTTCGCGAACGCCGCCCCGTGCCCCGGCGAGAGCGCCAGCGCGCGCTCGAGGTACGTCACCGCGCCCAGCTCGTCGCCGAAGACGTCGCTGAAGAATCGCGCCGCCTGGTACAGGAACTCGGCGGCGACCGCGGGGGGCAGCGCCTTGAGCCGCTTGCCCTGCGACACGCTCTCGAAGCCGAACGCCAGCTCGCTCAGCCGCTCGTCGCGCTGCGCCGCGGCGTGGAGCCGCTCCCACGCGTCGTCGGGCAAACCCCCGCGCGCCATGGCCGCGAGCATCCCGTCGAGCAGGCGCTCCTCGTCTTCTACCTTGCCCTCGAACACGAACGCGCCCGGATGCTGCCCGGTCGCCCCCTGCCGAGGCGGTGGCTGATGCATGGCGGCTCCCTGCAAGCCCGGCGGCCTCGCGACCCTCCGCCGGGGATCATCGAGAGTATCGGAACCGACCGCGCGGACCAAACGTGGCGTGCGGGTGTGGGTGGATGAGGGCGCGGCGGGGCGTGTCAGTTGGGCTTGGGGGCGCCGCCGTTGGCTTCCTGGTCCGGCGCCTTGCGCGAGGTGGCCTCGTGGTAGATGCGCGTGATCTCGGCCTCGTCGAGGAACCCGACGATCTTGCCCCCGGCGTCGACGACCATGATCTCGCGCAGCCCCTGCTCGAGGATGGTCTTGAGGGTGCGCTGCAGGTCGTCCGTGTCGCGCACGCTGACGGGCGGCACCATCAGGTCGTGCGCGATCGCGAGCTCGCCGAGGTCGGGGTTGGCCGCCATCGTCCGCAGCACGTCGGAGAGGACCATCCCGACGACCTTGCCGTCCGCGCCCAGCACGGGGAACACGTCCTGCCACGACGACGCGGCCGCCTTCTGGATCACGTCGCGGGAGGGCGTGCGCATGTCGAAGACCTCGTAGGGCCGGTCGCGCACGACGACGTCGCCGACGCGGATGCCGGTCAGGACGTCGAAGATGAGGTCCTCGCGGTGCGCGGGCGAGTCACGCTTGGTCGGGACCTGAGACGTGTAGAGGCTGCGACCGCGCAGCGCGATGAAGGCGATCCCCTCGGCCAGCATGAGCGGCACGAGCAGGTCGTAGCTGCCCGCGAGCTCGCACGTCATGACGAGCGACGCGATGGGCACGTGCGCCAGCCCTCCGTAGAACGTGCCCATGCCGACCAGCGCGAACGCGCCCGGATCGATGCGCGGATCGTGCAGCAGGAGCTGCGCCGCGCGCCCGAACGCACCGCCGAAGATCCCCCCGATGACGAGCGACGGGCCGAAGTCGCCCGCGCTGCCGCCGGTGCCCACCGTGAGGCACGTCGCGACGATCTTCACGGCGGCGAGCAGGCCGAGGAGCTGCACCCCGCGCCACCCGAGGGGGAACCAGTCCGCGCCGCTGATCGCGAGCTGCGCGGCGCCGTAGCCGCCGCCCAGGATGCCGAGCCCCTGCCCCGGCTGGCCGAGGTGCGGGCCGATGACGACGATGATGGGCGTCGCGAAGATCCCGAGCGCGAGGCCCCCGAGCCCCGGCTTGCACCACTCGGGCAGGCGCAGCGCCTTCGTGGCCGCCTGCACGCGGCGCAGGGTTCCGAGGAACGCGCTCGCCACGAGCGACACCATGACCGCGAGCAGCGCGTAGAGCGGCAGGTGCGCGGGGTGGAACGGGTAGGTCGGCGCGTGGGTGAAGAGCGTCTGCTCGCCGAAGAACGCGATGAAGACCGAGTAGGACACGACGCTCGCGAGGACGCTCGGCACGAGGGCGTCGGCCTCGAAGTCGTCGCGGTGCAGGACCTCGACCGCGAGGAGCGCCGCGCCGAGGGGCGTGCGGAACACCGCCGCCATGCCTGCGGCCGTCCCCGCGACGAGGAGGATCCGCCGCTCGCGATCGGTCACGCGCAGGAGCTGGCCCACGAGCGAGCCGATGGCGCCGCCCATCTGCATCGTCGGCCCCTCGCGCCCGCCCGAGCCGCCGCTGCCGAGGGTGAGCGCGGACACGAGCGCCTTCACGAACGCCACGCGCTTGCGCACGACGCCGTTGTGCTGGTGGAACGCCTCGATGATCGCGTCGGCGCCGCCGCCGCGCGTCTCGGGCGCGAGCCAGTAGGAGAGCGCGCCCGCGACGAGCGCCCCGGTCGCCGGGACGAAGAGCAAGAGCAGCGGGTGGAACGGGGGCGGCGCGGCCATCTCGCCGAGGAGGCGCTCGCCGCCCGCGCGGAGGGGCACGTACCCGGTCCAGCCTTCGAGGCAGATCCGCTGCACCGCCTCGACGCCGAAGAAGAACAGCGACCCGAGCAGGCCCGCCGCCGCGCCCACGAGCGCCGCGTGCAGGAGCATCCGCCCCAGGATCTGCAGGTCGATGGGCGCGCGCGCCGCGTCGAGGAGCCGCCGGAGGGCCGTCAGGCGCCGCAGGGCGGGGCGCCGAAGGCTGGTCGGGCGGGGTGCATCCTGCATGGCGGACGGCGTCGCCAGGCAGCGTAGCCGACATGGCGTCGGTCCACCTACCTGCCCACGCGCATCACGGCGACCCCACGCGCATCACGGCGACGGTCGTGGCCGGGTCGCCCTCGTCGGCGCTCGCGGAGAAGACGATGTCGCCCGCGTCCTCGTGGCCGCGCATCTTGCGCCGCCACGTGGCGACGTAGACCACCCCGCGGGCGCTCGCGTCGTCGCGGACCAGATCCCAGGTGTGCGGGTCGTCGAGCCAGTGGCGGTCGAAGCGGCGACGGTCGAGCCCCGTGAGCATCTCGAGGGTGGCGTCGTCGCAGTAGACGCGCGGCGCGCCGGGCAGGTCGCGCACGAAGGCGGCGAGGGCGCTGCGCTCGGGCCAGCCGCGCTCGATCGACGCGCGCCAGTGGCCCATCCACACGTGCAGCTGGACGCCGAGGCCCGCGAGCATGGCGACGGCGAGGGCGCCCGCCACGGCGCGGCCGACGATGGGGCGCCCGGCGCGGGCGCCGATCCAGTCGGCCACGGCCGCCGCGCCCTGCGCCGCGAACACGGCGTAGAGCGGCACGACGCACACGAAGTGCCGATCGAGCCCCAGCGACGACCGCATGATCCACGTGAGCGACACGAAGCCGAGGCACCCGAGGAGCACGAGCACGAACCGCGCGCCCTGCTGGCGCACGGTGCGCACCACGCCGAAGGGGAGCAGCGGGAGCGCCGACCCCATCACGCGTACGGCGACGTAGACCGGGTAGTAGAAGAGGTCGCGCGCGAGGCCGTAGCGCTCGTGCATCGCGTCGTTCGCGAAGTCGCGCGTCTGGCCGAGGAAGCCGAACCAGCGTCCGTCGACGGGCCTGCGCAGGACGGCCCACGCGGCGATGCACGCGACCGGGACCGCCACGGCGATCCACGCCCGCGCTGGGCCCTCGGCGCGCGGCAGGGCCGGTAGACCGCGTCGCCGCCGCCACCACGGCTCGACGACGACGAGCACCGCCACGACGGCGAGCGACGCCCAGGCCTCGTACCGCAGCATCACGGCCACCGCGAGCAGCGCCGCCGTCCACCCGTAGCGCCGCCGCTCGAACGCGATCGCCACGCCGAGGATCACCAGCGCGAAGAGCGGCTCGGGCTGCGCCGTCGTCCCCATCTGCATGACGATGGGGCACGCGGCGGCGATGACCGCGGCGAGGAGCGCGGTCGCCTCGGGGGCAGTCTGGGACGCGCCCGCGCGCGCCGTGCGCGCCACCCACGCGTAGAGCACCAGGGGCAGGGCGGCCGAGAGCCCGACGTCGATCCAGCGCACGGTGTCCATCGTTCCGCCGAGCGCGACGAGCGGGACCTGCGCGTAGTGGAAGAGCGGCAGCCACACCCAGTGCACGGCGAGATCGCCGGGGTCGGCCAGGATGGCGCGCGCGATCATGTGGTGCGCGTACGCGTCGGTGTCGACGTCGGGCCCCGCCAGGACGCAGGCCGCTCGCCACGCCGCCAGCGCCGCCAGCGCCGCCACCGTGACCAGCAGCGCCACGAGCGGGAGGCGGCGCGGGCGCATGGGCGGCCCGCTATAGCATCATCAGTTCGCGCAGTACCGGGCGACGTCGCTGGCGTCGGTGCGGGCTTCCTGGAGCTTCTTCTTGACGACGTCGTCGGTGCCGTCGGGCGCGCTGGCGCTCGCCTTGAGGGTGATGGTGCTCGAGAGCACGCCCAGCGTGTCGCGGTAGTTCTTCGCGTAGATGCGCAGCGTGTCGTCGTGCAGCTGCAGGCCCGCGACCTGCTTCGACACGCCGTCGACCACGTCGGCGCCGGGCGTGCCCGTCTCCAGGGGCTTCATCGCGCCGAGCAGCGCGTCGCAGTCCTGTTTCCGTTCGGCGTTGCAGCCGGCGAGCGACGCTGCCGCTACCCCTGCGACCGCCAACGCGGCCAACGAGACCGCCGCGGACGCCCCGATCCCCCACCCGACCCGCCACCCCGTCGCCCTCATGACCCGTCTCCTTTACCCCCTGGACACGCGGGTGGCCAGCAAGCTGGCCGAGTCGTGAGCGAGGCCGTGTGCGCGTGCCGCCAGCACGCGCGCCTTGGCCTACCAGGCCGCCTGCTGTAAAGGACCGCTCCGAAAGTGGCCATCGCACGCCCGACCGACTGGCCCTTGCCGCGCCGCCCGATCGATCACCTGGTGATGGATTCGCCGCGCGCGACGCGCCTGTACTGGGGGGCGGTCGCGCTCGTGGTCGCGGGGCTGTTCGTCACGCGCCTGCTCCCCTGCGTCGACTACCCGCAGCACCTGGCGCTGAGCGACGTGGCGCGCCGCCTGGGGGACCCCGGCGCCCCCGAGCACGGGCTCTACCAGCTCAACTACTTCACGTACAACGGGCTGTTCCACGTCACCGTGGCGCAGCTCTCGCGCCTCTTCCCCATCGAGCTCGCGGGCCGGCTCGTCGTCGCGGCGTCGCTCGTGGCGATGGCGGGCGCGGTGCTCGCGCTCGTACGCGTGCTGCGCAGGCCGCCGGTGCACGCGGCGCTCTTCACGCCGATCCTCTTCTCGTTCTCGGTGGGGTGGGGGTTCGTGAACTACGTGATGGCGACCGCGATCGCCGCGTGGGGGCTCGTCATCGTGGCGCGCGCGGCGGCGCGACCGAGCGTCGTCGCATCGCTCGTCGTGGCGGTGCTGGGCCTCGCGTGCGCGTTCGCCCACGTGCTCGCGATGCTGATCCTGTGCGTCGCGGCGGCGGGGCTGGCGATCGAGGTCGCGTGGCGGGCGGCGCCGCGCGACGGGCCGTGGTGGATGCGCGCCCTGCGCGTCGTCGGGCGCGCAGCCGCGGCGGGCTTGCCGCTCGTCGTGGGGTGCCTCTTCTGCATCGCCGTCTACCGGCGTCAGTACGACTGGGACCCCAACATGTACCGCGACCCCACGCTCGAGGGGACCGCGCCGCCGCTCTACGGCAAGATCCTGTGGTTCGGCGCCTTTGCGCTCGACCTCTTCTGGGATGCGAGCGATCAGGTGGTGCTCTGGCTCGCGGTCCTGATCATGGGGTGGTCCGAGTGGCGCGCGCTCAAGCGGCGCCGCGCCTCGCCCGCTTCGCGCGAGGACCCGCCGGCCATCGTGACGCCGTTCGTGGTGCTGACCGTGGCCTACCTGGCGACGCCGATGGTGCTCGTCGGCACCCACCTCATCTTCCCGCGCCTCGGGCAGTGGGCCATCCTCGGCGCGCTGCTCGCGACGCCCGCGTTCCCCGCGGAGATCGCGCCGCGCGCCCACAAGTGGATCCTCGCGCTGGGGATGGTCGCGGGCGTCAACCTCTTCGCGCACTGCGTGCTCTACGCGTGGGAGACGGACGACGCCTCGCGCGTCCTCGACGATCTGCCCGAGGGAGGGAAGGCGACCGCGGTCATCTGGGAGCCGGGCACGTGGGCCTTCCGCAACAGCACGCTGACGCACCTCGCGGCGTACTACGCGGCGCGCAAGCACGGGCAGTGGGCGTTCGCCTTCGCGCGCTACCTGAGCGTGCCGGTGCGCTTCGTGCCGGGCTCCCAGCCCGCGTGGCCCGCCAAGGGCTGGGAGTTCGACGGCGAGCAGTACGACCCGCGGTGCAAGTACGCGCGCGCGTTCCCGCTCGTCGTCATCAAGGCGCCCGACGACGTGCCGCGCGACGCGAGCGGCGAGAAGCGCGTGCGCCAGCTCGTCTTCAAGCAGGACGCGCAGGCCGTGCGTCTGCTCTCCCACCACGGGCGCTTCTGGGCCTTCGACAGCACGGGCCTGCCGGACGACGGCGTGCTCTGAGGTCTCGCCGTAGGCGAGCCGACAGCCTGAAGGGCTCACAGACTCTGAAGTCCGGCCGCACGCTGGCCGACGGCCCGAAGGGCGAGCCAGGCGACGGGCCTCCGCTATCATCCCGGGTGTCCATGACGCTCCGGCTGCTACGCGCCTTGTGGCTCATGGGCATCATGTTCTCCAGCTACATGCTGCAGTTCGCGCTCGTGCGCCTCTTCAGGCGGCGTGGGCAGAAAGCGCCGCCGTGGCTCAAGGCGCGCCGCGAGGCGGTCGACGGGCGCAACGCGCGGCGCCTGTTGCGCGGGATGCTGCGCCTGCGCGGCGTCTTCATCAAGCTGGGGCAGGTGCTGAGCATCCTGGGCGGCTTTTTGCCGCGGGCCTTCACGAAGGAGCTCGAGAGCCTGCAGGACAACGTGCCGCCCCACCCGTTCCGGCACGTCGAGCGCACGTTCCTCGTCTCGTTCGGCAAGCGGCCCGACGAGTGCTTCGCGACGTTCGAGCGCGAGCCCATCGCCGCGGCGTCGCTCGGGCAGGTGCACGCCGCGACGATGACCGACGGCCGCAAGGTCGCCGTCAAGGTGCTCTACCCGCGCATCCGCGATGTCATCAAGGTCGACATGCGCGCGCTCGAGATCGCCATCGTGATGCTCCAGCGCTGGTTCCCGCGCAGAAACCTCGAGACGGTGCATCGCTCGCTGGTCGACCTGCTCGAGCGCGAGACCGACTACGTGCACGAGGCCGCGTGCATGGAGCGCATGGCGAAGAACTTCGCCGACGAGAAGGACATCCTCTTCCCGTCGGTCGTCCACGAGTGGACCAACCGCGACATCCTCACGATGAGCTTCATGGACGGCGTGAAGATCACGCGCGTCGAGGAGCTGGACAAGCTCGGCATCGACCGCACCCGGCTGGCCACGCGCCTCGTGCAGTCGTTCTACAAGCAGCTCTTCGTCGACCGCTTCTTCCACGCCGACCCGCACCCGGGGAACTTCCTCGTGCAGAAGGGGCCCGACGGGGCGCCGCGCATCGTCGTGCTCGACTTCGGCGCGATCAGCGAGGTCGCTGGCGAGCTCGTCGACGGCGCGCTCGAGGTGCTGCAGGGCATCATGACGGAGGACGGCGCGCTCGCGCTCCGCGGCTTCCGGCGCATGGGCTTCGTCGCCGAGGGGGCGAACGAGAAGCTCCTCGAACAGACGGTGATGACGTACTTCCGCAAGCTGCTGAAGGTGAAGGACCATAGCGCGGGCGCGCTCATGCGCGCCGACCGTCGCGAGCTCGAGAAGCTCGCGAACCCGGAGGTCGAGCGCGACGAGCTGCGCGAGCTGATGCGCTCGATCGCGTACCCGGAAGGGTGGTTCTACGTGGAGCGGGCGAGCGTCATCGCGTTCTGGCTCGTCGGGCAGATCGACCCGCACCTCGACACGATGAGCATCGGCGTGCCGTACGTGCTGCCGCTCGTCATGGCCAGGCAGATGAAGGCCGCGGCGGGCTGAGGTCGCGCCGCCTACACGCGCTCGACGAGCGCCGCGACGCTGCGCGCGCGGACGTCGGTTGCGCCCGACTGCACGCGCGCGTAGAGCCCCGCGGCCTGCCCCGCGACGAGGAAGACGCCGTAGTTCACCGACTCGCCGCGGGCGTCCGTCTCGGCGGCGAAGTACTGCTGCGCAACCCAGGCGCCTGGGCGCGCGCGGGCGATGGCGCTGCGCCACGTGGCGTCGTCGACGTCGCGGCCGAGGATGACCTCCTCGCCCTCGGCGCCGTAGTCGCTCTTGATGACCCAGCGCGCGCGCTGCGCGGCGAGCTGCTCGGCGTGCATCACCTCGAGGCGCCGCGTGACGGGGATCCAGCGCTCGATGGCCGCCTGCGCCTCGGGCGGGAAGCGGTGGATCTGCTCCCACATGAGCGCGAAGGAGCGCTTGTTCTGCGGGACGACGGCGCCGAACGGGTTGACCACCGCGAGCGTCCCGGCGGCCATCCCCGAGAGGACCGCGCGCAGCGGCCCCTCGAGCGGCGCGGCGTCGTCGATCGGCTCGTCCAGCCACGCGCTGCGCCGCTCGCCCCACCAGTCGGTCTTGTAGTGGCGCACGAGCACGTCGATGGGCGTGTCGAAGAGGCGCGTGCGCTCGCCGTCGAACGCGAGGTTGTACGGCGAGCCGAGGACGACCCCGTAGCCGCGCCGCTCGAGCCACGTCCGGTAGAGGCGCACGAGCGGCAGGTCGTCGGTCAGCTCCGTCGGGTAGACCAGGCCCACGGTGCGCGCGGGCCCGGCTTCGGCCATGCGCTCGCGGCGCGCGACGAAGTCGAGCATCGCGACGAAGCGGGCCTCGAGCGCGCCGTTCGGGTCGAGCGTGCCCGGGACGCCGGCGGCGAGCTCGCCCAGGACGACGGCCTCGGCCTCGCCGGTCGGCGTGTCGCAGTTGATCTCGGCGACCGCGACCCCGTCGTCGGTGAAGAAGACGTCCGCGCGCGCGATGCCGTGCCACGCGGGCGCCGACGCGGTCCACATCGCGCGCTGCACGGGCGTCAGGCCGAGGACGTCCTCGACCAGCCGCGGCTCGTCGAGCAGCACGGCGACCATGCTGTGGCACGCCGCGGCCACCTCCTCGGCGGCGCGGCGGAGCTGCGCGTGGCGCGCCGCCGGGACCACGATCGGCTCCTCGCGGAAGCGCGGCCGTCCGTCCAGCCAGGGGTCGCGCAGCAGGCCGCTCGCCACG
>Ga0070730_10004892_pt1 | contig 11642 bp, 12 predicted proteins | sample Coa_R1_3_FD_66447 | JGI IMG/M metagenome (GOLD analysis project Ga0070730, IMG submission 66447) | Surface soil microbial communities from Centralia Pennsylvania, which are recovering from an underground coalmine fire - Coalmine... | ecosystem: Environmental > Terrestrial > Soil > Unclassified ... | reverse complement strand
TGCAAGCCGCGCCAGGTTCGCCGCCTTCGGCCCGACGCGCTCGGCATCGGCCGCGGCCGCATCGCTCAACGCAACAGTGAAACAGGACATGCGACGAACCATTTCAGTCGTCATGCCCGGGCTTGACCCGGGCATCCATGTGGCATCTCCGCTTGCTGAAGGGCCGCATGGATTGCCGGGTCAAGCCCGGCAATGACGAGGTTATTTCACGTGATCGCCGTAGCCGGGCAGCGGATCGACCACGGTGATCTGCTTGACCGGAAAGTTCGAGACGATCTCGATGTCCTTCTTGTGCACGATCAGCATCTCCTCGATGCGCACGCCGTAACGGAATTTCTTGCCGTGCTGGGTCTCGAGCGCGAACGTCATGCCTTCCTGGATCGCGATCGGGTGGTCGAGCGACCAGATGCGCGAGATCACCGGCGGATCGTATTGCGCCAGCCCGAGGCCGTGGCCCCACAGATTGGCGGCGGCCTGGTCTTCGTCCTCGTAGCCCCAGGTCTTCATCGCCGACGGCCACTTCATGGCGATGTCGCGCGTCGTGGCGCCGACCTTCACCGCGCCGATCGAATCGTAGAGCCACTTGAGCGCGGTGTCGTAGGTCTCTTTCTGCTCGCGGGTCGGCTCCTTGCCGACGCAGTAGGTCCGGTAATAGCAGGACTTGTAGCCGTTCCAGGTCAGCGCCGCCAAATCCATGAACACGATGTCGCCGGGCTGGATGATGCGGTCGGAAAAGTTGCGCCAGTTCGGCCAAGTGTTCGGTCCCGACGACACGATGACGTCCTCGACGTCCTCCATGCCGGGGATGTTGTAGAGATACTGCATCAGATGCGCGGTGACCTGGTTTTCGGTGATGCCGGGACGCAGGAATTTCATGCACTCCCAATGCGTGGCGTCGCCGATGGCGCCGACGATGCGGAAGCATTCCTGCTCGTCCTCGTTCTTGACGGCGCGCGCTTCCATCATCGGCGTCATGCCGTCGGCCCAATTGATCTTCTCCTCCTTGAAGATGTTGAGCATGTTGATGTCGATGAAGTCGCAGCCGAGTTTTTGGCCGGCGACGCCGTTCTCCTTCATCGCCTGCTTCACCGCCTTGGTGAACTTCTTGACCTGCTGGGTGGCGGCGGGACCGGCGGCGCCTTTGATCCAGGCGAACGAGTGGCGAACGTTCTTCTTTGGAATCCACGGCGAGTGCCGCTCGATCTGAAAGCCGAGGTCGCCCTGCTCGAACAGGATCGGGCGGCCGTCGCCGCACAGCATGGCGTAGCGCAGGCCGGGCTTGAGCCGGTTCCAGCCAGGAGTGAGGGTGCCGGTGATGTAACGCACGTTCTCGTCGTACATGCACAATAGCGCGCCGAGCTTGTGCTTCTTCATCATGGCCCGCGCCCGCTCGATGCGGTACTCGCGCAGCCGCTCCCAGTTGACGCGCTGCTGCCAGTCCAGGCCGACGGTGCCGAAATTGGCGGTGCCCATGAAACGCCTCCCACTCCCCGTTATCCCGGCCCACCTCTGTCCGAAAATTCGCAGGCATGCAAGGTAACTGATGCCGCGTCGTGCGCCGTCCGGGTGCTCCATTTGCACGCAGCGGACGACACTTTAGAATTGCCGCCGCAGGGGAGGGCACCATGACTATCATCACGCGCCGCAATTTCGCCCGCGCCGGCTCGGCCGGCCTTGCCGGTGCGCTGGCGACGCCGGCTTTGGCGCAAAGCGGCAAGCAGCGCTGGCGCATGGTGACGTCGTGGCCGAAGCGGCTGCCCGGCCCCGGCATGTCGGCCGAGCGCGTCGCCGAGCGCATCGGTAAGCTCTCGGACGGCCGGCTTGAGATCGCGGTCTCGGCGGCGGGCGAAATCGTGCCGGCCTTCGAGGTGCTCGATGCGGTCGGCTCCGGCGTCGCCGAGATGGGCCACACCGCCGCGTTCTACTGGCAGGGCAAGGAGCCGGCCGCCGCCTTCTTCACCACGGTGCCGTTCGGGCTGACGCCGAACGAGCACGTCGCCTGGATCGACGCCGGCGGCGGCCAAGCGCTGTGGGACGAGATCTACGCGCCGTTCGGCGTCAAGCCGTTCATGGGCGGCAATACCGGTGTCTGCATGGGCGGCTGGTTTCGCCGCGACCTGCAAGACCTCGCCGACCTCCGCGGCCTGAAAATTCGCTCGCTCGGGCTCGGCGGCGAAATCTATCGCCGGCTCGGCGCCATTCCGCAGACTACCGCGCCCGGCGAAATTCTGGTGGCGCTGCAATCGGGCGTGCTCGACGCCGCCGAATTCGTCGGCCCCGGCTCCGACATCGCGCTCGGCCTGTTCCGCTTCGCGTCGCTTTATTACGGTCCCGGCTTCAACAAGCCGAACGGCACCGGCGAATGCATTGTCTCGCTCAAGGCTTGGCAAAGCCTCGACGCCGGGTTGCAGGCCATCGTCGCGCATGCCTGCGCGGCCGAAGCCGCATTCGCGCTCGCCGAGATGGAGCGGCTCAACATCGAGGCGCTCGCGGCGCTGACCACGCGCGACAAGGTGCAACTGCATACCTTTCCGGCAGACCTCGTCGCCGCGGCGCGCAAAGAAGCGACCGGCGTGCTCGCCGATCTCGCCGGCAAGAGCGCAGGCGCCCGCAAGGTGCACGACGCCTACGTCGCCTTCCGCGACAAGATCGCGCCGTGGTCGCGCATCTCGCTGCAGGCGGTGCTGGAAAGCCGGCAGGCGTGAGCGCTCAGCAGGTGACCAGGTCGCTGTGGGCAAAACCCTTTGAATAGTCGAGCACCGAAATCACCGTCGGCGTGACGCGGAAGATCGCGACCTCATCGGGTTTCGGCATCGGCCCCGGCACCGAGACCTGCGGCGGATATTTCTTTTCCAGCATGGCCAAAACCTTGGCCGCCTCTTGCGGATCGGTCACGCGCGTGGCGTGCGCCGCCATCGACAGGCCGGTGATTTGCATGACCTGCGGCGTGTCGTGATCGATGGTCAGCGACACCCGGTCGTCGCGCGCCAGGTTGGCGGCCTTCTGGCTGTCGATGCCGCAGAGGAAATAAAGCGTCAGGCCGTCATTGGCGTAGCCCACCGTGGTCGCCTGCGGCCAGCCGTCCGGCCGCAGCGTCGCAAGCGACATGATCCGATGCTGATCCAACAGCGCCAGGATCTGCTGTCTGATCTTGTCCTCCATGTCTCGCCTCCAAGATTGCCGCACCCCGGCGTAATCTAGAGCCCTCGCATGTTCGGCCATTGATCAAGATCAATCGTGGAACTCGGCGGACGGCAAAACATTCGCGACGCCGCAGGCAAAGTTTCTCTTGAGCGCGTCCAGGCCGTGTAAGCTGTGCTTCCGACCGCAATCGCTCCACCTCGACTCGCCTTTTCGCGGCACAGTCCGCCGCCATTTTATATCATCAAGTACGCCAGAATTGATAGCAACGCGAAACCGACGGCGCCGGCGATGCCTCCAATCGGATGCTGGGGCACAGTCGCGATCATCATGAGAGTCGCACCTACGGCAAGGAGAAACAGGAATCCAGTGACCACTCGATCGAATATGGATCGCTTTTTCGACGCGCGGCGCTCGATGGAGCTAGATCGCTCGGCTGCGGATCTGGCTGTGACTTTTTCGGCTCGCGGCGGCGCCGCGCTGGCTTTTCCGTCGTTAAGGCTCGATTGTGCCGATGCTTCACGCCACGGCGCGGCCTCGGCTTCGGAGAATCGATCCGCTCGCTCTCGGCGCAGAGGGGTCGGTCGAAGCGGCACTTGCGCGGTGGCCCACCAATGCATGGCATCGGTGGCGGCAACGGCAAGGTCGAGATTGCGCCGTCTTGCACCAGTTTCACACATTGGGATCGATCCACCAACGCCGACACCCACGACCCCGAGATAGCCGTTTCGCGCGGCCCATTGCTCCATCATGGCCCGGAACTGTGCTAGCGAGCGGTAGTTCCTGCGCAGATCACAACAGCTCTGCGAGATGTAAAGATAGCCTTCACCGACTGGTATGAATGTTGTGTGGCCACAAGGACACTCCTCGTCGGCGCAAAAACCACCTTGCGCGGGCGGCTTTTGATCTTCGAAATATTCCATGTCGAACTCGCTTATTTCGCAGCTCTACCCGTCAGCTCCAGTAAAATCATAGGCTTATCGAAATGAAAAATTCCGCGGCTGCCGTCGTTGCGCGTCGCAGCGGCCTCGCAGCTAACGCCCTCGGGCGCGTCATCAAGACTTGCGTTGCCGGGCATGCTCTTTGAGCAAGAGCGTACCGCTGCCGGGTGGCCTCGACAAAGCTGCAAGTTTTGGAGCGTCATTGCCCTGCCGAGGCGGCCGTGCAGTCTTTTCACAGTCGACTCGGCTCACCCTATTGCTCTACAGCTTGATATACATAGCAATCCAACTCGTGGTAGCCGGGACCGTTAATAACATGTAAGTCGGTGCATTCTCGGCTGATCGTTGATTTGGATTCTCCGCCTGCTTTTATAATCACTTTTATGACGAACCGATCGGTCGAACGACCGTTGACCAGACAGTCTTGTGCATATCCGACTCCGGCGAAAATCAGGCTTGCGCCAACAGCCGTGATCGCGACCATTCGATTCATTGATCACCTTCCTTTTTCGGTTTGTTGGAAGCAGATGCGACCAAAGGCGCGACGCTGCTCAAAAACGGTACCGCGTCGCGCTTTGCGGAAAGGTACGCTTCTGTAGAGCCAATCAGCATAGATGATGACGCCGGGACGCGCAGACAGCCATCAGAGCACACGAATTTGGCAGCCGCTTCCCTCCGCTACCCGGCGACCAGGATCTCCGTGAGACCCAATTGGGAGAAGCTTGAGCGTCTGTCTGTCAAGGCGCATTCCGTATGAGGACTGGTTGGCCTGCCAAGGGTGATCCTTCGCCCAGGTAGGGTCATCAGGTCGCTGAAAAAACCAAATATCAATATAACGGTCGCGAAAATCGGCGTGATTCTCGCGAGAGTCCCCGCGATAGTCTCCTCCGAAGAAACGGCCGGAAAGCTGATCAAAATACTCTGGTTTAATCCGTATCGTCTGTGCGTCTGGATCTACAACCATCGTGAAGTCCCACGTGCTGTACATAATCATCATGCGGCACGACAAGGTCACCGCTGCCCGGGCGGGAGTGGTGAGGACAAAAAGGGCTAACACTGCCCATGCTCCAAATCTGACGGCGATGTTTCTCATTGTCTTCTCGGCCAAAGCATCTCAATGCTAGCAGCAAATCACTGTCGCGCAAGGCAAAGGCAGCTCCGGGAAAATAAGTCCAACAGGAAATTATGGATGAGTCGAAGCTCGCCGCTCCAGCCAAAACTTGCGGGCAACAAGAGTCTCGCTTCCGGTCCGTAGGGATCGGCGCCCTCATTACCCCATTCGCCTTCGAGCGTGACGGTATGCACGTCTCATCGGGGTGGCCGAAGTCCGACAGCATCTGTGCAAGTCGGACATGGTCCTGATCGGAACCGGCACTTCGTGGTACGTCGAGTTCATCCCGCACGTGTTTCTCGCGCGGCGTGCTATCCTGATGGGGCGGCATGACCGACGAAGTCTACCACATCCCCAAAGGCCACCCACCACTCCGAGATTTTTTGTCCGGTGTCGCTGATGGAGATCCAATCTTCGACGATTTGATACGGCTTTGCCGGATCGAAGCCTGGCGGCAGACCCTTGGGCAGCATCCATTTCTCCTGAAACACGACCCACTCTCTGACCCGATACATCGGCCAATAGACGAGAAAATCGGTCTGTCCCGGATCGGGCAGGGAGGTGATCAGGCACGATTTGGATTCACCGTCGATGATGCGCGTAAGGCCGTCGCGCCATTGCCGCTCGTAATCGCGTCTTGTCCATTCGGTGCCGGGATCGACCGAAGCGACAAAGGATTCGATGGAATCGTTGAGCACAAGCGCTCCCGGGGCGAACCACGATTCCCAGGACCCTTGCTCCACGAATTGGATCGAAAACGTCATTCGTTGCTCGATTTGCTTATAAAAATCGATCCGGAGCCTTTTTTCATTGACCAAAGATCCGCTTGATGTCCCCCAGAACGTCCTTCGCCACCTCCCGCACGTCTTTGTCCGGATCGTCGACCAGCGGCATCACCACGGGAAGGACGACGGCAGGGTCCAGCTCCCTGCGAACCGCGGCAAGAATTTGCAGCGCGGCGAGGGCGCCCCAACGCACCACGGCGACGGGCGAGGCGAGCGCTTCGATCGCGTTCGCCTGCACCCAAGCGACGTCGTCGTAATACGCGGCATTGAGAAACGCGGCGTAGATGCGATCGGGATCGCCGCTTTTGAATTCGGCTTCCAGTTTGACGCGCGGGAGCTCCTCGGGGTGGAAGTATTCGGGTTTCTCAAACGTCGTCTCCGCCAGGTCTTCGGCGGTCTCAGTAGGCATCCGTTCATAAAAATCGACGATGTCACCAAAACTGACCCGCCATTCGGAGACCTTTTCCTTGACCATCCTCTTCCTGACGATCCGGTAGGGCCGTGCCGGGCTAAACCCGCGCGGTAACTTGTCGGCACGTCGCACATGCGGTTGAAATAGCACCTGGTCTTCAATGCGATACATCGGCCAGTACAACAGCGAATCGGCAAGATGTGTATCCGGATACGGCGACGGGGACGGCAAAGCCGTGATCAGGCATGAGCTATCCTTGCCGTCCATGATCCGCTTGAGCCCGTCACGCCATTGCCGCTCGTAATGGATTCTTCTCCAGTCGCTTGCCGGGTCCACGGCGGCAGTGAAGGTTTCGATCACGTCGTTGAAAATCAGTTCTCCGGTAAGCAAAAGCGCTCCGTCACCTCGCCACATGCGATCGGTAAATCGAATCGAAAACGTCATTGTGGCTCTCGCTTGCGCCTTCCACCGCGCATCATGCTATAGAGCGTCGGCCGCGGCATCGATAGTCCCGGCGGCAGCCGCCGAGCGATCGACAAAGCTCGGTTCCACCAGGTTCTTTCAGATGTCCAAATCAGACGCCATGCACCTCGTGTACTGGTCATTGATTTTCCGCGTCGGCAATCGCGATGGCGGTGTGAGGCGACCGCGCAAATTCAGGCGGCGTCCGTCGCGCCGAGCTGGTCACAAACGCCCTGCTGCTGGCCGACCGGCTGGCCGGTTGGTGGCATGTGCGTGGCCCGTCCCTCGACGAAGCTGGCAAGCTTCGCAGTTTTCATGGCGCTTTTCAGGACAACGAAGGTAAAGATGCAAGACTGTCGAGCCTTGTATGGGCCCATTTCGAGGTAGGCGACGAACCGCGTGAACCATCGGGCCGTGAATCACAGCCCGGCCAAGCCTAGCCGCGCAAGCCCTTGCGCCGGTGCGGCGCCGCCTCGGCAGCGGTTGCGAGCAAACGGCGCAAAGCCTCGGCGTCGAAATCGTGCACGCCGACTTCCGACCGGAACCGCTCCACCTCGATCTCGCCATTTGCCAGCACATCGATCTCCCATCGCTCACCTGGCACCGCGACCTCGATCATGATCGCGCCTTCGACCATGACCCTGCGCATCAGCATCTCGTCCGCCGAAAAGTAGATGCCGGCCTCGCGCAGCAGCCGCATTACGTTCAATTCGCTCAATTGGCGGTCCAAGGTCGCCTTCGGCAGCGGTCGATCCCACCACTGCACCACCAGTTCGGTGAAGGCCCAGCCATCCAAAATGGCGCCGGTCGATCTGAACACCTCGTATTCCACGGTTCCGTCGGAGTGAAATTCGATTTCCCAGAACGACGTTGACAGCCGAACCTCGACCAGCACGCTCTCTTCGCGGAGCGATCCGACGCGATGAAATATTCCGGCTTCGTCGAGTTGTCGCCGCAGCTCGAAAAGCCCGGCCGGGAGGTCATTGTCCATTTCAAATACAAATCTGCGTAGAGCCGGCGCGGGAATTTGCCCGCGGTTCGCACAGCCATTGTCCGACAATGCGGGCGGGGTCAATGACCGCCCTAAGTAGAATCCCTGAGTTGATCGAACGCTGCAGCCGCGGTCTGTCGCGGCAATGGCTTCAATGGTGTTTCTTTACAAGTGCCCGAACACCGGGCTCAACGTGCAGGGCTTTATCGCCCACGCACCTGCCAAGGCGAGCGGCTATCAGCCGGTGACCTGCCTCGCCTGCACGCGCCTCCACCTGGTCGACCCCAAGACCGCCAAAGTCGGGCGCGCCGACGATCAGGCTTGAATGCTTTCGTGCGGCAATCGACCCCGGTTGCGGGGTGACGCGGTCTGGGCGATCATGACCGCTTGCGTGCGGCGATGCGTTGCGCGCGGAGCGGAATCCTCATGGCCGGCTATATCCAGGGCCGCAACGTCAGCCTGACTTTTCGGCCGCCGAACCGCGCGCCGGTGCGGGCGCTCGGCGGCTTCGACATCGACGTCGAGGAGGGCGAGTTCCTGTCGATCGTCGGACCGTCGGGGTGCGGCAAGAGCACGTTCCTCAACGTGCTGCTCGGCCTCACCAAGCCGGATTCCGGCGAAGTGTTGATGCACGGCAGGCCGATCGGCGGGCCGGGCAGCGACCGCGCCATGGTGTTTCAGGAATTCGGACTGCTGCCCTGGCGCACCGTGGCGCACAACATCGAGCTCGGCCTCGAGCTGAAGAAGGTGGCGGCGGAAAAGCGCCGCGCCACGGCCGAGCGGCTTATCACGCTGGTCGGACTCACCGGCTTCGATCAGCATTATCCGCACGAATTGTCCGGCGGCATGAAGCAGCGCGTCGGCCTCGCCCGCGCGCTCGCTACCGATCCCGAAGTATTGCTGATGGACGAGCCGTTCGCGGCGCTCGATGCGCAGACCCGCGACCTGATGCAGGCCGAGCTCCTGCGCATCTGGCGCGAGGCGCGCAAGACCGTGCTGTTCGTCACCCATCAGATCGACGAGGCGATCTATCTGTCCGACCGCGTCATGGTGATGAGCAAGCGCCCAGGCCGTGCCAAGAAGATCTTCGCCATCAAGCTGCCGCGGCCGCGCGAATACGAGATGCGGGTGACACCGGAATTCAACGATTTGAAGCTCGAGATCTGGAATACGCTCAAGGACGAGATCGTGGTGTGATGGCGGCCGAAGCAATCATCCGCCCGACCTTCGCCGCGCGCTACCGCAAGGTCTTGCTCGGCGGCTTGGCCGTGGTGCTGTTCTTCGCCGCCTGGCAGGCGGTGTTTCTGGTCGTGCCGTTCGATCCGTTGTTCATTTCCAAGCCGGACCTGATCGCCGCCGGGCTTGTCGATCTCATCGACAGCGGCGATCTGTTTCACGATCTCGCGGTCTCGGCGGTGCCGTTCTTTCTCGGGCTCGGCGCCGCCGTCCTTATCGGCGTGCCGCTCGGCATCGTCATGGGCTGGCGGCAGCGCGTCGGCTATGCGCTCGATCCGCTGATGACGGTGTTTTATGCGAGCCCGTTGGTGGCGCTGTCGCCGCTGCTGGTGATCTTCTTCGGCGTCGGCGTCGCCGGCAAAGCCATCATCGTGTTCGTGCTGTCGGTGTTTCCGTTCATCTTCAACGCCTATGCGGGCGTGCACGCCGTCGACCGGCTCTTGATCAACGTCGTGCGCTCGCTCGGCGGCGGCGAATGGAACCTTTACCGCAAGGTGATCTTCCCGAGCGTGCTGCCCTACATCGTCGCCGGCGCCCGTATTGCGGTCGGCCGGGCATTGATCGGGGTTTTGGTCGGCGAGTTCTTTGCCGCCTCCGAGGGCATCGGCTACGCCATCTCGCGGTTCGGCGACATTTTCTCGATCGACCGCATGTTCGCCTGCATCCTGGTGGTGATGGTGATCGCGGTGGTGCTGACCGAAGGCATCCGCTGGGCCGAGCGTGCCGCGTTTCCGTGGCGCGTCGGGCAATGAGGTTTTGGGACAAACGCGATGGCCGACACGCAAACCCTTGACGCTCGCGTCGCCGCGCTTGGCGGCGCCGACGATGCGCCGCGGCGCAGCCTGTGGCGGCGCATCGAGCCGAGCGCATGGGCCACCATGAGCTTCGTCGTGCTGCTCCTGGTCTGGCAGATCGTGCCGTATTTCGTGCCGCTCAAGGCCGGCACGCGGCTGTTCTTCACGGTGCCGAGCCAGATCGCCGGCACACTGTGGCAGATGATCGTGTCCGGCTCGCTGTGGGCGCCGCTCGGGGTGAGCGCCACCGCGTTCGCCATCGGGCTGCTCATCGCCATCGTGGTCGGCTTGCCGCTCGGCATCCTGGTCGGCCGCTCCAGCGTGCTCAATGCCATGTTCGATCCGTTCATCACCGCGTTCAACGCCACGCCGCGGCTGGTTTTTTTGCCGCTGTTGATGCTGTGGTTCGGCATCGGGCTGTGGTCGAAGGTGGCGATCGTGTTTCTCGGCGCGCTGTTTCCGCTGCTCATCAACACCTATGAGGGCGTGCGCAACGCCGACAAGCTTCTGATCAACGTGGTGCGCTCGTTCGGCGCCAACGAATGGGACATCGCGCGGCTGGTCGTGGTGCCGAACGCGTTGCCATTCATCGTCGTCGGCCTGCGGCTCGCCATCGGCCGCGCCGTGCTCGGCGTCGTGGTGTCGGAGTTCTTCGGCTCGCAGGAAGGGCTCGGCGTGGTGATGGTGCGCGCCGCGAGCGGCTTTCAGGTCGACGTGGTGTTCGCCGGCCTGATCGTGTTCGCGTTTCTGTCGCTAGTGATGACCGGCCTGGTCAAGCTCGTCGAAGACCGCATGAGCCGCTGGCGCCCCGAGCACATCAACGCGCAGTAGGGTTTTGCATAATATATTCCTCACCCTGAGGTGCTCGGCGCGCAGCGCCGAGCCTCGAAGGGCGAGGCCACAGCGCGTCGGCCTGCATCCTTCGAGGCCCGCGCTCTGCGCGGGCACCTCAGGATGAGGTTAACAATAGGGCCGCGTGACCGATCTTGGTGTCATCAATTCGACTTCGCCGGCGCCGGGATCTTGGCCGGCTCGTAGTTCATTTCCTTCAAGGTCGTCTCCAGCAGATTGCGCGCCAGGAACGATTCCGGATCGGGCAACGGCTTGTCGGCCGGCCATTGCCGCGCCGCGATCATGGTCTGGCGGCGCGATTCCAGAATCTCATGGAACAGATCCTTCGGCACCTCGGCGCCATAGGCGTCGTGCAACTGGTCCCAGATCAGGCCGGCGTCCTTGTCGGTCTTGATGCTGAGGATGTGGTGCTTCATCACCTTGATCGAGCCTTCCTTGTTGCTGCGGTAGTACATCACCGCCTTGGCGATGGCGCGAATGAGCTTTTTCATCGTCTCGGGATGCTGATCGACGAGCGCCTTGGCGCACCAGATCGTGCCGCCGGCGCGCGGGATGTAATCGCCGGTGCGCAACAGGATTTTCAGCCCGGCCTCCTGGGCGACCACGGCGTGCGGGATCGACAGGCCGGCGCCCTGGATGTCCTTGTTGCTCAGCGCGGCGATGCGCTCCGGCTCGCCCTGGAACGAGATGACCTTGTAGTCCTTGCCGGCGTCCATGTGGAAGAACCGGTGCAGCACCGCCTGCACCTCGTCGTAGTCGGCGCCGCCCGGCCGGCCGAGGCCGATGGTCTTGCCCTTGAGCTCTTCGGGCTTGTTGATGTCCGTCGTGGTGGTGAGCGTCCATTGCGATTTGAGCGACTCGCCGACCACGTACTCGATCTTGGCGCCGCTCAGCGCCGCCTGGGCGCCGCCCGACGG
>Ga0070730_10004891_pt1 | contig 11643 bp, 8 predicted proteins | sample Coa_R1_3_FD_66447 | JGI IMG/M metagenome (GOLD analysis project Ga0070730, IMG submission 66447) | Surface soil microbial communities from Centralia Pennsylvania, which are recovering from an underground coalmine fire - Coalmine... | ecosystem: Environmental > Terrestrial > Soil > Unclassified ... | reverse complement strand
CGACCCAGGACATGCGTGACGCGTTGCCCGCCCACGCCCGGATCGGGCGCTGGCCCAGAGGTGTCGCAGTGGCTGACGACGACGCGCCGCGGATCGACCGACACCACCGCCGCCGCCACCCGCCGCAGGACGGTATACGCGCCGCCGCCCTGATCCGCGACGCCGGTCAGCACCTCGACCTCGCCACCGGGCGCCAGTCGCATGATGACGGACGTCTGGCCGGCGCCGATGTGGCGCACGCCGAGCGCTACGCCCCGCCCGCGTCCGGGTGCGACAGGCCGAGTCCAGTCGGATTCCCGTTCGAGCGCGTCGAGCACCTCCACGGCCCGTGCGCGATGGACTCGCTCGCCCGTGACGCTCGGCTCATTGTCGCGCAGCGCGTTCCGCCGCCGCAGATCGATCGGATCGATCCCGAGCGCCGCGGCGATCATGTCCACGTGACACTCGCCGGCGAACATCGATTGCGGGTCGCCGGGGGCGCGCATCGAACCCCCGGGAATGCTGTTGGTGTAGACCGCTTTCACTTCGAGTCTGGTCACCGGCACGTGGTACGGGGTCAGCGTGTTGTGTGCCGGGACAACCAGGTTCGGCGCTACTTTGCCCGCCGCGTAGGCGCCGCCGTCGATGACCACCTCAGACTGGTGGGCCAGAAACATCCCGTCCGGACTGACCGCGGTCCGCAGTTTCAGGACGGCCGGGTGGCGGGCGTTGGTCGCCTGCAGCTCGTCCAGATAGGTCATGACGGACTTGATCGGCCGGCCGGTTGCGCGGGCCAGAAAATAGCAGGTGAACTCGTCAATTGACAGGCCCTTGCCACCGAAGTCGCCGCCGATGAAGGTCGTGTCGATCACGATCTGTTCTTCGGACAGATCCAGCGCGGCCGCGAGTTGCTGACGGATCGCCGCCGGCGACTTGTTGGTGTTGATGATGCGCACGCGATCGTGCTCGTCGATCCACACGACACACGCGCGCGGCTCCAGGAACCCCTGAAACTCGCGCGCCGTAGCGAACGTGTGCTCGAACACATGGTCGGCTGGCGTCTGCGCGAAGATGTCCTCGATGCTGGCGCCCGACTCGCTCTTCTGGACCACTCCGTATCCCTGGATGTTGGGGTGGGCCGTCTGGGGGCGCCTGGCGCCCAGGAAGCGATAGGTGTCGATGTCAGGATGGAGCACCGGTGTGTCGGCGGCCAGGGCATTGTCGAGCGTCACCAGCGGGAGGTCCGCGTACTCGACTTCGACGAGGCGCGCCGCGTCGTCGGCGGCTTCCTTGGTCTCCGCGGCGACCGCCGCCACCCGGTCGCCGACCATCCGCACACGATCGGTGGCGAGCGCCGGCCAATCCAGGAGTCGCCGCCCCAGCCCCACGTGGCCGATGTCGGCACCGGTCAGCACGGCGTGAACCCCGGGTACTTGCCTGGCCGCCGTGGTGTCGACCGACACGATACGCGCGTGCGGCCGCGGGCTGCGGGTATACGCCAGCCAGAGCATGCCCGGCATCTGGACGTCGGCGGTATAGCGCGCCGCGCCGGTGACTTTGAGTGGTCCTTCGACGCGGTACTCGGGCTCCTCGAAGAGTTGCTGTGGATCGGCGAAATCGAGCGTGGCGGTCATGGAGTGGGCAGTGCTCCGTTCGGCTGGTCGCGGAGGTCGTGGAGCGCGCGCGCCGTCCAGACACGCGCCATGCGTCGCTTGTACGTGGCGGAGCCACGCGCGTCGTCGGGCGGATCGACCAGCTCGGGCACCCGCGCCGCCGCATCGGCAATCCGCTGATCCGTCAGTTTCTCGCCGCGCAACGCGTCTTCGACCTCGCGAAGATGCACGGGTGTGCCGGCCGCTCCGCCCAGCGCCACGCGCACGTCTGCGCAGCGTCCGTCGGCATCGACCCGCAGGGTGGCGGCGACCGAGACGGTGGCGTAGTCGTCCTGGGTCCTTGGCAGGAACTTCTGATAGGTCGCGCGCGTGCCAGCCGGCAATGGTGGCAGGCGGATCTCGGTCAGGAGTTCACCTGGCTGGAGGGTGGTGGTGAGGTAGTCGACGAAGAACTGCTCGAGCGGCAGACTCCGCTCGCCCGTTTGACTGGTGAGCACAATCTGTGCATCGAGCGCAATCAGCATGGGCGGTGGGTCCTGGGCCGGATCGGCGTGGGCCAGGTTGCCGCCGAGCGTCGCCTGATTGCGGATACGGACCGTTGCCACGTGGCCGAATGTTTCGGCCAGCGCCGGGCAGTACGCCTGGACCGCCGGCGACAGCTCCAGCTCGCGGTGCGTTGCGAGCGGGCGGATCGCGAGTCCACCACCAGGTGTGGACTGGATCCCGTGCAGCTCGGAGATATTCCGCAGGGCGATGATGTGCGTGGCTTGCAGGAGCCCCAGGTTCATCAGCAGGACCAGCGACGTGCCACCGGCCATGAGGTGGACGTCGTCACCGCGTTGCTGGCACTCCGCCAGGAGCGCGAGCGCCTCTGCCTGGGTCGCCGGCTGGTGGAGTTGAAACGGCTTCATGGCGCCGCGCGGATGCCGACCGGCTGGCGCACAACGGCCGTTGTGCCTGACTCAGCGGCGGCCAGGATGCTCTCCACGATCTTGTAGTAACCCGTACACCGGCACAGGTTGCCCATCATCCAGCGGCGCACCTGTTCGGTGGTCGGGCGGGGGTGGGCGTCCAGCAGCGCGGTCGCCGCGACGATCTGACCGGGAGTGCAGATGCCGCACTGGAATCCGCCGTGGCGAATGAAGGCGTCTTGCAGCGGAGTGAGGTGGTCTGCGTCGGGCGCCAGGCCCTCGATGGTCAGCACCGTCGTGCCATCGATGAAGAAGGCCGGCATGAGGCATGCGCTCATCAGTTGACCGTCGACCAGGACACTGCACGCGCCGCACACGCCGACGCCACAGCCCTCTTTGGTCCCCGTGAGTCCGAGATCGTCGCGCAGGAGATCGATCAGCCGAACGTGCGCGGCCACCGTCATCTCACGTGGGGTCCCATTCAGATCAAAGCGCAAGGCATGCAAGCTCGTACTCATCGAGAGCTATCGTAGCGCCTCGGCCGGCCGCTCTCGGTCGCGCCCGCTTCGCTGCAGCAGGCTGACTATATGGAAGTGGACGACTCGCAGCGATACGCTGTCGGCGAGGGCGGTGTGGGCGTGCAAACAGCGTGGGACACCGGTGGCGCAACGCCTGCGTAGCCTGGTCGCGGCGAGCCCGTGGCCGCGTAGAGTACGCCGATGACAACCACTGACCGCGCAGTGTTCTCGGAGGCTAGAGCGTGAGCATCACCCCAGCGCGGGTCCGTAAGCTGGTGGCCGGCCTGCCGGGGGCGGTGGAGAGCGCTCACCACGGCCATCCGGACTTTCGTGTCCAGAAGAAGATCTTCGCCACCCTCTCGGAAGCCGAAGACCGCGCCGCGCTGCGATTGACGCAGCTCGAAGCGCGTGAACTGGCCGCCCGGCAGCCCACGGTCTTTCGGCTCGTGTCAGATCGCGAACCGTATTCGTATGTCAGCGTCCAGCTCGACGCGGTCGACGCGGAGCAGCTCGCCGACCTGCTCGAAGAGGCTTGGAAGCTGCGTGCTGCCGGGTAACGTTTGTCCAACGCCGCGGACGTCGTCGAGCTCGCTGGAGGCGTGAAGGCGTTGACCGGCGGGCGCGCGGGTCGCATGATGCGGTCGGCGTGGACACGAACATCCCCGTCTCCCTGACCAGCTTCGTTGGGCGCGAACGGGAGCTGGCCGAGCTCACGCAGCTCCTGGAAGACGTCCGGCTGCTGACGCTGGTTGGCGCCGGCGGGGTCGGCAAAACACGCCTCGCGATGCGACTCGCCCGCAATCTGGCGCCCAGCGTCGCGGACGGGGTCTGGGTGACCGAGCTGGCCGCGCTCCAGGACCCTGGCCTGGTGGCGTACGCCGTCGCGGCCACCCTCAACGTGCGAGAGCGCCCCGACGAGTCGATCCGCGCCACCCTCTGCGAGGTGCTAAAAACGCGCGAGGTCCTACTGGTGCTCGACAACTGCGAGCACCTGATCGAGACGTGCGCCGAACTGGTCCAGGAGTTGCTGCTCGCGTGCCCGAAGCTCCGGGTCGTGGCGACCAGCCGCCAGACGCTAGGCGTTGCAGGGGAGGCGACCTGGCGGGTGCCTTCGCTATCAATGCTCGATCCAGGGCTCGCCGCGGGTGACGAGATCGGCGCCAGCGAAGCCGTCCGGCTGTTTCTCGACCGCAGCCGGTCGGTGCTGCCAGGCTTTGTGCTGACCGACCAGAACGCGGCGACGGTCGCCCAGATCTGTCGGCGGCTGGACGGAATTCCGCTGGCCATCGAGCTGGCGGCGGCGCGGGTGAACGCCCTCGGTCTCGAGCAGATCCTGGCCCGCCTGGACGACCGCTTCCGGCTGCTCAGCGACGCGAGCCGCCGGGTCCCGGCCCGCCACCGCACGCTGGCGGCCACCGTCGACTGGAGCCACGACCTGCTGACCGACGATGAGCGACTTCTTTTCCGACGCCTGGCGGTGTTCGCCGGCGGCTGGACCCTGGAAGCCGCCGAGGCGGTGTGCAGCGGCGCCGGAGTGCGGGCCGAGGAAGTGTTCGACCGGTTGTCGAGGCTGGTCGATCGATCACTGGTCGTCGTCGAAGGCCAGGCCACGGTGGCCCGCTATGGGCTGCTCGAGACGTTGCGGCAGTACGCCTTGGAGCGGCTCGAAGCGGCCGGTGAGGCGCCCGCGCTCCGCGATCACCACCTGGACTGGTACCTGGCCCTCGCTCAGCGCGCCGACGCGGCGTTCTTCGGACCCGCCCAGTCCACGTGGCTCGCGGTGCTGGAGCGGGAACACGACAACGCGCGGGCCGCATTGCGCTGGTGTCTGGACAGCGGGGCCGTCGAGAAAGGGCTGGCGCTGGCGACCGCGTACGCGTCCTTCTGGGAAATCCGTGGCCACCGCTACAGAACCGAGGGCCGCCGGTGGCTGGAGGAAGGGCTCGCGGCTGGCTCGCCGGTCGCGGCCAACTCCACCTGGGCGCGCGCAGCGTACTGGGCGGGTACCTTTGCCGCCCAACAGTTCGATTTCCCCCGCGCCGTGGTGCTCCTGCACGCCAGTCTCGACCGGTGGGCGGTGCTGCTGGATCGGCACGGGCGCGCGGAAGCGCTCTACGGTCTCGGCCAGGTCGCCCTCCAACAAGGGGATTTCTCCGGCGCGAACGAGAATCTGTCACAGAGTCGGCGACTGGCCGGCGAGCTCGGCGACCAGGTGCTGATGGCCAGGGTGCTGCGGGTGCTTGGTTCGGTCGCCCGCGCGCAGGGCGATCCGGACCAGGCGCTCAGTCTGGACAACGAGGCATTGGCGCTCTGTCGCGCGGTCGGCGATGACCACCAGGCCGGCCACGTGCTCGATCAGATCGGGGAAGCCCGCTGCGATCGGCGTGAGCTGGACCTGGCGGCCGAGGCGCACGCACGCGGCATGGCGCTGCTCGCCGCGGCGGGCTGCGAGGAGGGCGTGAATTCGTCGCGCTATCGGCAGGCGTGTCTTGCCCGGGCACGCGGCGACGGTGCCCAGGCCATCGCGTTCGCCGCCGAAAGCTTGCGGGGCTACCGCGTCCTGGGCAATCGACGCGACGTTCCGGCGTGCCTGGACCTGGTCGCCGAGATCGTCGTGGCCGATGAACCCGAGCGCGCTACACGCCTGTTCGCCGCTGCGGAGGCGATCCGCGAAAGCATGGCGGTGAGTCTGCCACCGGTGGACCGCGCGGCGCACGCCGCGGGGATTGCGGCAGCTCGCGCGGCGCTCGGTCCGGACAGATTCGCCCGGGCGTGGTCCGACGGGCGCACGAGCCTGAGCGACGACGCGATCGGCCTGGCGCTCACCAGCCAGCAACGACCGGAGTCGCCGCCACTCACGTCGCGCGAACTGGAAGTGGCGATTCTCGTCGGGCGCGGGCATTCGAACAAAGAGATCGCCGCCGCCCTGGTGGTCTCGGTGCGCACGGTAGAAGCGCATGTCACCAGTGCGCTGAACAAGCTGGCGTTACGCTCGCGCGCCCAGCTGGCCGTCTGGACAGCCGAACACGGACTGCTTGGGTAACATGGGATACGTGAGCGGCGGACCGCACGCGGGCGCCTACCGAGCCCCGGCTGTCGGGCGTAACGGCGTCGTCGCGGCGGCGCATGGCCTGGCCGCGACGGCCGGTCTGCGCGTGTTGTTCGAAGGCGGCTCGGCGGTGGACGCGGCCGTCGCCGTTGGCGCGGCCCTCGGGGTGGTCGAACCCTATATGTCGGGGATTGGCGGCGGCGGTGGCTTCATGCTGATCTACGAGGCCGCCACACAGCGGGTGCACGCGCTCGACTACCTCGGCACCGCGCCCGCCGCCGCGCGTGCTGGGGTGTTTTCGAGTCTGGACGAGATCGACACCGACGTTCGTTCGGCAACGGTGCCCAGCGTTCTGGCAGGCTGGCTGGCCGCGCACGCGCGTTTTGGGCGGCTCGATCGCGCCCGGCTCTTTCAACCGGCGATTGAGCTCGCCGAGCACGGCTGGCCGGTCAGCCCGTGGGCAGCGGGGATCTTCCACGACTACGCGTTCCGCCTTGAACGGCATGCCGGCGCGGCCGCAAGCGGGTCGCCACGGGCCGGCGGCATCGTCTCACAACCAGACCTGGCCCGAAGCTACCGACAGATCGTCGACGATGGGGCTGAGGCCTTCTACCACGGCGACCTCGGTGCGCGTTTCGTCGCGGCGATCGAGGCGGCTGGGGGGTGGATCACCCAGGCCGACCTCGCCGCGTACGCGCCAGAGTGGCAAGCACCGCTGGCCATCGACTACCGGGGCTGGCAGGTGCACACTTCGCCGCCGCCATCTTCCGGCTTCCAGTACCTGGAGTCCCTGAAGATGCTGGAAGCGTCCGATCTCGTGACGCTGGGCCACAACTCGGCCGACTATCTGCATCTGCTGCTAGAAGCGATCAAGTTGGCCAGCGCCGACCGGACGGCGTACGCGACCGCCGATCTGGCGACCATCGGTGCGCTGTTCAGCGCCGCGTATGCCGCGGACCGCCGCCAATCGATCGATCCGCACCGAGCCAGACCCGGTGAAGGCGAGCGCTTCGTTGCGCAGAAGTCTGACGAAGTGGCGCCAGGTCAGCCGATGCAACTGGCGGCCGAACACACAACGCACTTCGAAACCGCGGACCGATGGGGCAACCTCGTGTCCGTGACGCAGAGCAATGGCGCGCCGTTTGGCAGCGGTTTCGTAGCGGGGGACACCGGCATCGTGCTCAACAACTTCCTGTACTGGACCGACCTCGATCCCGCCAGCCCCAACAGTCTGCTCGGCGGCCAGCGCCAGCGTGAAATTCCGATGGCGCCGTGCGTCGTGACCCGCGACGGCAAGCTGGTGCTGGGCATCGGGACGCCCGGGAGCTACGGCATCCTCCAGACGACCCTGCAAATGCTGTTGAACGCCCTGGACTTTGACATGCCCATCCAGGCGGCCATCGAGGCGCCCCGCGTTCGAGCGTTCGAACGGTTTCGCGTCGACGTCGAAGCCCGCGTGGATCCCCTCGTCATCGCCGACCTGCGACGGCGCGGCCACGACATTCGGCTGTTGGAGCCGTTCACCTGGGCCGTCGGCGGCGGGCACGGCATCCGCGTCGACGCTGAATCCGGCGCCCTCCAGGGCGGCGCCGACCCCCGCCGCGACGGTCAGGCAGTCGCTTACTAGTCCGATTACCTGGATGCCAGGTAGCCTGAGGCAGTGCTGACTCAACGCGAAGGGATTGCCGAGATCCAGGCGGCGGCCGCCAGGGTCGAACGCACCCTGCTGATGATCCCTGGCCCGACCGCCATCACTGCCGAGGTGCTGGCGGCTGGGGCCCGACCGGTTCTTTCGCACTCCGATCCGCGGATCCGCGGCTTCGTCGCCGAATCACTGGCGAGGTTGCGCACGCTGTTCGATGCGCCCTCATCCCAGCCGATCATCGCCGCCGGCTCGGGCACCCTCGCCATGGAGATCGGCCTCGCCAACCTGATCGAGCCCGGCGAGCGGGTGCTGATCCTCGAGACCGGGGTCTTCGGCGGGCGCTTTCGGACGATCGCCGACCGCAACGGCGCCGAGATCCAGGTGGTGGCCTCCCCCCTGGGCCGACCTGTCGATCCGGATGACGTACGCCGGGCGCTCGAGGAGTTCCGTCCCAAGGTGATGACCATGACGCACGTCGACACGTCGACCGGCGTCCGGGTGGATGTGGCCCCGCTCGCCCGGCTGGCGCGCGAGCGGGACGCGCTGGTGGTCGTCGACGGCGTGTGCTCGATTGGTGGTGAAGAGTTTCACGGCGACGCCTGGGGAGTGGATGTGGCGCTCACGGCCTCGCAGAAGGCGATCGGCGCGCCACCTGGCCTGGCGATCGTGACGGTTGGGCCGCGGGCCCGGGCCGCGCGCGAAAACCGGCGGACCCCATTCCCTGGCTATTTCACCGACTTCTTGAACTGGTTGCCGGTGATGGAGAGCTACGAGGGCGGCTCACCGGGCTACTTCGGGACGCCCGCGGTCACCCTGTTGGCCAACCTCCATACGGCGCTGGAGGAACTGGCGGCCGAGCCGATGCCCGCCCGTGTCGCCCGTCACGCGCGTATCGCCGGAGCGTTCAAGGCGGGGGTCGCGGACCTCGGCCTGCAAAACGTCGCCGCCCCGGAAGTCAACGCGAATACGTTGACCGTCGTCCGCAACCCGGCCGGGGTCGGCGACGAGCTCGTCGACGCAGTGCGCGCCGAAGGCGTGACCATCGCCCGGGCGATCCACCCCGAGCTGCGGGGCGGCAGTTTCAGGGTCGGCCATATGGGTATCTGCGGCCCGGCCGAGATTCTGACCACCCTGGGGGCGATCGAGCGGGCCTTGCACCGGCTCGGCGAACCGATCGAGTTCGGAGCTGGACTCGGCGCCGCGCAGCGAGTGCTTGCGGCGGGCACGAGCAGGTAAGCGTGTTGTTGGAGCGGGCGGCCCAGCTGGCGTCGCTCGCCGAGTTCCTGGATGACGTTGTCGCCGAGTCGCGCGGGCGCCTGGTCCCGGTCGCTGGCGAAGCCGGCATCGGTAAGACGGCGCTATTGCGGACTTTCTGTGACGAACACAGCCGCGAGGCGCGGATGGTGTGGGGCGCGTGCGATCCGCTGTTCGCGCCGCGCCCGCTCGGCCCATTTCTGGAGGTGGCGGAGGCAACCGGGGGCCGCGTCGAGGAGGTCGTAACGAGTGGCGGAATGCCGTACGACCTCGCGGTGGCGCTGGTGCGGGAGTTGGGTGGGCGGACGCCTACCGTCTGGTCCTCGAGGACATGCACTGGGCGGACGAAGCGTCGCTCGACGTGCTGCGCCTCCTCGTCCGGCGGGTGCAATCCGTCCCCGTAGGCCTGCTCGACACGCCCTAGCGGTATCGGCCAGGATCCACGGTCAGGTACCGAGGGTGGAGACCTGCACGCCCGCGTCGGACCGGTCGCGGACTTCAGGCCGCAGCCGCGTACCGAGCCCGGGGGTAGTGGGAAAGCTGATGTGGCCGTCGCGGACCTCGATATTCGGCTCGACAATATCCGCGTAATAGCCGCGGTAGAACGCGCGGACCGACTCCATGAATTGCGCATTCGGCGCCGACGCGCAGAGGTGCAAACACGCAAACACATTTACCGGGCCGGTGCAGTCGTGGGGCGCAATGGGCAGGTGGTAGGCCTCGGCCATCGTCGCGATCTTCCTGGCCTCTGAGATGCCACCGGTCCAGATGATGTCTGGCATAACGATGTGCGCTGCGCCCAGCTCGAGCACCCGCCGGAACGCATAGCGGGTGAACAGGCGCTCGCTGATGCACAGCGGCGTCCGCACTTCGCGCGCCAGGCGCGCCAGATCGTCCACCGGATCCGGCGTCATCGGCTCCTCGAGCCACATCAGGTCGTACGGCTCGAGGGCGCGGGCGATGCGCACGGCACTCGGAAAGTTCCACATCGCGTGCATTTCGATGGCGATCTCAACCCGAGAACCGACTGCGGCGCGGATCCGGCGGACGGACTCCACCCCCTGGTCAAGCTCCGCCGGGCTGATGTACTGGCCGTCGACCATGCCGACGAGCGTGCGCGCCGAGGCTACCGTGCTCTGGCGTCCACGCTGATGCGTCGTCTCCACGGCTGTTGGGCGGCGCGCAAACACATCGAACGGCCAGATTTTCATGGCCGTGACACCCTCGGCGAGCAAGCTTTCGGCCAGCTCGCCCGGCCGCTCGTGGAAGTCCTCGTAGTCGCGGATGTCGCCATAGCTGGCGCACGTGTTGTAGGTCCGAATGCGGTCGCGCACCTGCCCCCCGATCAAGTTGTAGATCGGCTGGCCGCATGCCTGGCCGACGATATCCCACAACGCGATGTCCAGCGCCGAGATAGCGCGCATTTCGGCGCCGGCATAGCCGTAAAAGTTCGTCTCCTGGAAGAGTGTTGCCCAGGCTCGCTCCAGATCGAACGGGCTCTGGCCAAGCAGGTGCGGCGCCGCGATGTCGTGGATGACGGCCGCGACGGCGCCGGGCACGTAGTAGGTCTCGCCCAGCCCCACGAGGCCGTCGTCGGTAAAGACCTGAACCCACAGCGTCCGCGGATGCTCGCCCAGCCGGATCGTCTCGATGCGTTGAATTCTGGTCATCGAAACGTACTGTAAGCTGAGCCGAGGAGTGCGCCAAATCGTCCCTGCACTGGCCAGCCGTGCGCTGCTGGCGGCCGACCCGCAGCGCCCGCAATATCACTTCCTACCGCCATCGAACTGGATGAACGACCCGAACGGGCTCATCCAGTGGAAGGGTCGGTACCACCTCTTTTATCAGTACAACCCGTATGCACCGGTCTGGGGCTCGATCCACTGGGGACATGCCGTGAGCGACGATCTCGTGCACTGGTCTGACCTACCGATAGCCCTCGCCCCGACGCCGAATTCGGTCGACGAGTTCGGTGTGTTCTCGGGATGCGCCTTCGACGCCGACGGCGTACCAACGGTGCTCTACACCGGGGTACGCGCGCCGGTGGATGGACCTCGCATTGAATTGCCGTGCGTCGCGACAGGCAGCGACGCGGATCTGGTGACCTGGCAGAAGCATCCCGCGAACCCCGTCATCGCGGCTCCGCCCCCCGGCGTCGACATCCTTGGCTTTCGAGACCACAGCGTCTGGCGGGAAGGCCGCACCTGGTATCAGATCATCGGATCGGGGATTCGGGATAGAGGCGGCACCGCGTTGTTGTACCGCTCGTCTGACCTGGTGTCCTGGGAGTACCTGCACCCGATTTGCATCGGCGACCGCGGCGAGACCGGCGAAATGTGGGAGTGCCCGGATCTGTTTCAGCTGGGCGCCTGGAGCGTCCTCATGGTCTCGCCCATCCCGATGCGCAAGACGCTTTTTTTTCTGGGAACGTTCCACGAGCACCGTTTTGCCGCGCATCACCAGGGTATCGTCGACAACGGCGGCTATTTTTACGCCCCCCAGTCGTTCACCGATCAAGTTGGCAGGCGCGTCATGTTCGGTTGGCTCTGGGAGGGTCGTGACGAGTCGGCGCAGCGCGCTGCGGGCTGGGCCGGCGTGATGTCGCTGCCGCGCGTACTCGTGCCACGCTCCGATGGCGCGCTGGGTGTGGAACCCGCGGAAGAGCTCCGGTCAC
>Ga0070730_10004890_pt1 | contig 11644 bp, 12 predicted proteins | sample Coa_R1_3_FD_66447 | JGI IMG/M metagenome (GOLD analysis project Ga0070730, IMG submission 66447) | Surface soil microbial communities from Centralia Pennsylvania, which are recovering from an underground coalmine fire - Coalmine... | ecosystem: Environmental > Terrestrial > Soil > Unclassified ... | reverse complement strand
TGATAACACGCGCAGATGGAACAATTTTAGCTAAAAGCTTCCCGAAATTCTTTAATTATGGGGAACGGGAAATTGAGATCCCATTAGAGCCGTTCAAGGTCACGGAGAAGCAAGATGGGAGTCTTGGTGTAAGCTATCTCATCGACAATACCCCCTACATCGCTACTCGCGGCAGCTTTACCAGCGATCAGGCCATCAAGGCAACCCAGATCTTGCGGGAGAAGTATGCCAGCTTTCAGTTTAACCCGGCATATACCTACTTATTCGAGATCATTTATAGAGAGAATCGCGTAGTAGTCGATTACGGCAATATGGAAGATCTGGTGCTACTGGCTGTCATCAACACGGAGACTGGAAGAGTATGACATTCACGATTCGTCCTGGGTAGACTCATGGCCTTTCCCTGTTGTGAAGCATTATGATGGTATCAAGGATATTGCTCAATTGCGCGAGATGGAACGGGAAAACGCAGAAGGGTTTGTCATTCGTTTTGCAAGCGGCCTACGTCTGAAAATCAAGCATGCGGAGTATCTAAGGCTCCATTCAATCTTGACTCATGTGAATGCACGTGTGATCTGGGAGTTGTTGCGCAACAAGCAGCCGTTTGACGATCTCTTGCAGGAAGTGCCTGATGAGTTCTACGCATGGGTCACAGCTACCCGCGAGAACCTGCTCCAGCAATTTGCGGCGATTGAAGCGCAATGCCAGGCGATTGTAGCCCCTGTCAGGGGCATCTCAACGCGCAAGGAGCAGGCGGCCATCGTCGGCAAGGAGCGCTATTCAGGGATTATCTTCCGCATGCTTGACGAAAAGGATTACGCGGATAGTATCTGGAAGTTGCTGCGCCCAGAAGCGGAACGGCCTTTTAGAGATGATGAAGCGTAGCGCATCCTCACTCTGTCATTTTGGGAAATGACCAAAAATGACTCCGGGAGTCATTTTTGGTACACTTTCCATGAATGACAAAAGGAGAAATGATCAAAAATGACTCCGGGAGTCATTTTTGATACGCTTTTCAGTTTGGGATGATGATTCAAAATGACTCCGGGAGTCATTTTGAATCATCTTTTCCCCGCCACTGGCGGAATAGCGCATAAGAAACATCGATCATCATAGATCGTATCTGGCAATAGATTGGGTAAACGCAAGGAGCATTATGGGTAAGCGCACCATTATCATCATCAGAGGACTCCCCGGAAGTGGCAAAAGCACCTGGGCCAGACAACAGTTGGAGCAGCATCCAGAGCGGTATAAACGGCTTAATCGCGACACTTTAAGGGAGATGATAGATAATGGCAAATGGAGCAAAGGCCGGGAGAAGCATATCATCCAGACTGAGAAGTTGTTAGCAGAGCATTTTCTCTCCAACGGATTTACAGTTATAATCGATGATACAAATCTGTCAGAATCAACCGTGAAGATGTGGCGCGAGTTCGCTCAGAAAATGGAGGCTGCGGTCGAGATCAAAGATTTCACGCATGTGCCGGTGGAGGTCTGTATTGAGCGAGACCGGAAGCGACCCAACTATGTGGGCGAGCAGGTCATCCGAGAAATGTATCGCGAGTTTCTCCAGCCCAAACCGCTGGTCATTGCCTACGATCCAACCCTGCCAGATGCGCTGATCTGCGACCTGGATGGTACGCTCGCGCTATTGAATGGGCGCAACCCATATGATGCCTCCACCTGTGAGAACGACCTGCTCAATGAGCCGATTGCCAATATCGTCAGCACCTACTACGACGACGGCTACACCATCCTGCTTGTGTCAGGACGGAGTTCATTGCACCGACCACCGACCGAACGCTGGCTCCAAAGCAAAGGTATTCGCTATCACACCCTACTTATGCGCTCAGAAGGTGATAGTCGCAAAGATGCTATAATCAAGAAAGAAATATATGAGCAGCATATTAGGGGTAAATGGAACATAAAATTCATTTTAGACGATAGGAATCAAGTTATAAGGGCCTGGAGAGAACTCGGTCTCACAGTATTACAAGTGGCTGATGGAGATTTTTAGAAATTGTCCGACGAGCGTGCCTCAACACGTTGGCAAGCAGAGGAGTCACTGGTACAACTTCGGGATGCGCAAGGCCAGTGAGCACCAGTAGCACCCGCTGAGAGAAAGCATGATATAATACAGCTAGATGGTACAGGCGTTCGTTGCATGCAGGAGGAGGGTGCTTTGCTGGTTGCCCATGGTCCCGATGGCCATCCAGTTGTTGCGGAAGATATGCGGGTGGAGCAATTGCTGGGCTGGTCGCGCGATCGGGTGCTGACCTGCCCGAATTGTCGCGGCATTGTGCATGTGCGTGGAGGAGCAGAGAAGCGCACACAACTCCACTTCGCCCACCAAAAAGGTGAGTGCGCGTGGAGTACTGAGAGCGAGACAGTACGACACGCCCAGGGCAAAGTGGTGCTCGCGCAGTGGCTGCGCAATCAATTTCCGCGGGCCACCGTCACTCTGGAGGAGCGCCTTCCCGAGCCCAATCGCATCGCCGATATTTTTGTAGCCCACGCGGACGGAGAGCGCTGGGCGATTGAGTTCCAGTGCGCCCCGCTCGATATCGATGAGTGGAAGATGCGCCACACTGCCTACAACCAGGCGGGCATTCTGGATATCTGGATTATCGGCACGAACCGGCGGGAGAAGCAGGAAGCATTTATAGAAGCTGTGATTGCCACCGCGCATGAGGTCATGTTTCTTGATCCCCAGGTCACACCTCCCCGCATCTGGTTGCGCTGGCCGATTACGCGTGCGATCGCCCAGGAGTGGCAGAGCAATACGACCGGCAAAGCAACTCAAGCACGCACACCATCCCTCGCTGGCTGGGTTGGGCGTACAGGCTTTGGCGCAACGCTCATCGGCTCACTGCATGAAATACATCTTGACGCACAGGGCAGGCTGATCCATCCCATTCGTGCTGCTATTGAGGCACGCACCCGCCTCTTCCAGACCATGAGCACAGCCGAGACTCCCGATGAAGCACTCTTGACCTCCTACCTGAACCAGAGCATAGATGCTGAGGCGCTGCGCGTGGTGCTCATCCCGCTGATGCGCTCCTATCTACGCGATCCAGAACTGCTGCGCCGCTACAATTATGGACGTGGTCAGCCCGATCAGGTACTCAGCGAGGCCGATAGAGAGCGCGTCCAGAAGGCCCAGACGTGGCTCAAGACCCTGGTGCGGCGTGGCTTTACAGCTACTCGTTTACAAGAACTAGTCAAGGAGATCCCCTTTACTGGCCCCTACGCAGCCTTCGCAAGCTATATGGAAACGCTGATCGCACTCAGCCTCTAAACCTTTCGCAATGAGTCCTTCCCGCGTAGGAGGACCCATTGGCGTCAAATTCAGGGGGAATTGAACAGAGTTAAAGCAGCGTAGGGACCGATTTATCGTGTCCTGCTCAAGCTATTGACCCTTGAGCAGGACACGATAAATCGGTCCCTACGCTGCCCTGAGATCCTGATACAAGGCTGAAATTGACGCCAATGAGTCCTGTTTGGGAGGATTCTTCCTTGACAGAGCCAGATTTGTTCCCTATAGTATACTTAATATAGTTGATCAATTTAGTAGACAATAATAAAACATCCTATTTCCGGCTAATTTTAAAATCGCGTAGGAGAACATGATGAAGAGCTATCGTCAGAGTCTGGACACAGCGAGCAGACAAACGCTCACTAGCGCACTGTCAGGCATACCATTTGTGCCTGGATGGAAGCGTTGGGATCAGACGCTCATCATGCTCACACGCTACCTCCGCCAGAACGGCTATTACCACTTTACCTGCCTCTGTTGCTGCTAGTTACCTCACCGGCTGATATGCCGCTTCATTTTCTTTCACATGGGGCTCACACTTTTTGTACTATGAGCCCTCGCATGTGTTTTATCAGGAACAACAGTTGGAAGGGAAAACTTCAAAGAAAATTATGAGTCAAGTGCAACAATTGTATCGTGGGCAGCCAGGTAGTTTGAAAGAGACGCGCCAACACTCTGAAGCCGCTCTTCTGGCTGAATTATTCACAAGGAACGGAAGAGAAGCTATTGTACAGACAGCCACACCACCCAGATATGGGTATGTAAGAGAAGATTGTCTGTCGTCTGTTCCACTAGCTGCGGATGGGCCAATTATGCAGGTTGCGGCGCATCCAGGAGACGGCCCTGATTTCTTTTACGCTACGTATCTGCAAATGGCAACGAATACTCAGTATCACAATGAATTTCATGAGATCGTATTGACTGATGGGGAAAGAGGGGTTAGTGGGTGGAATCCTGAACGAACAAGACGAGTACGAATGGAAGAAGCCTACGCTGGCGCAGCAATTGTCGGAAGTACACTGCACTTTCTGGGATATCCAGATGGCAGCCTTTCCTCGCTTGCCAAACGCGTGAAAAACCACCTTGTGGCAGAACTTGCGGAATTGATCGGGCATATCCAACCACGTCTGCTGGTCGTGCATCCTCCGAAAAACGATCATCCAGATCACGCACACAGTTTTTTACTCACCGTGGCTGCACTGGAACGCAATGCGCAAGCAGGCGGAAGGATCCCGACGCTCTTAGTGCATGACGCGGAATTCGGCCTGCAACAAGAGAGTCTGTGGATGCCCGATGAGGAAGATCCGCACATTCAATTTTACCCGATGCACTCACCGGGCTATATTGTTGATATTTCATCGACCCACGAGCGGGCGCAACTTGCACTGCACAAACATCACACCCAGATGTATGATCCGGTGAGTGGTCAACCGAAAGCGTATGCTGACTTGATAGACACCCTGGCGCAAGTCCGGGGTTTGCAAATTATGCCGGAAGCAACAACGCAGACGCCCCAGGGGCAGGGTTTTAGTCATACCGTTATACCTGATGTGACGAGCGAGCAGAATATACTACCTCTTCGATTACCACTGGGAAGTGTATACAGGCGAGTGAAAAAAGAGAAGCAAGCTGATTAAAGGTAACAATGTGGTCAAAGCGAGAACTGACGAAATAGACAACCAGGGGCTTTTTGAGTATTCCGACCTGATTATCTCAATCCTACTAATATTTTTAAATAAATTACTAGCAGTAAGTTGTATGATCCATCCGCCAGGTAAATGCGTATAATTTTATGAGAGAGAACATAGATCTCATTTCATAGATTAACGATAACAGAATATTTGTAGTGAGTAAAATTGTAGAACTGGACATGTATGTACGCCTCATAGCAAATCCTGTTTCTCCAATTAGGAAGAGAATTTTCTCTGAGGTCGCAAAGCATTGTAGGCTCAAATTTGTAGTGATTTTCCCTTCGGTGGAAAGCGTTCACGAGAACTTAGAAAAGAGAGTAACTATGGCAGAGCAAGTTTTTTTCTCTGAGAATGGTGTGAACATTACCAATGCCAGAGCTGTAGTTGGTGGTAAAACATACGCAATGAGCAATATTACCTCAGTCACTATGGCTAAGAAAAAAATCAACATTTTCCTTCTTGTGGTACTTGGACTTATAGGGCTTGGTAGCCTTTCCGTTATTGGTCAGAGTCCTATTGTTGCGCTTGTGATACTGGCTATCTGTGCAGCCCTCATTTACTTCCTCGTGAAACCCTCCTACCGCGTGATTCTGGGAAGCGCATCAGGAGAAGCGGAAGCGCTTGTTTCGAGTAATCGAACTCAGATCGAGCGGATAGTTAGCGCCATGAACGATGCTATCATAAAACGCGGTTAGTGGCCAGTTTCGCTACTATGAGTTAGTTATGGGAGCATGACTTGCTGGCAGTGGGCAGGAGGTAGTTCTTTCGCGCTGAAGAGAGCGCTGTTTCTGCAAAAACGTCGCGTTCCCGATGCCGAGAGCGACCACAGGGGATCGCCCCGGATATGATCAACGGGCTCCTACTATCTTTCCTACGAGGGGAACAGACCATTGATCGTGTCTGGGGCGATCCCTTGCGGTCTCTCTTCAGTTGACACCAGAGGGTGACTCTACACGTTCTAACTCTTATCGCCAGCGACGATAGGTCAGACTACTCCACAGGATCACCAGCAGAGCAGCAGCTATGATCGTACTGATGAGCGGTACCCCCTCTATATCTGGCTCACCGACGATATGAAAATGGAAGAAGCCCACAATCAGAAAAATCGAGAATAGACCGAGCATAATCGCGCCCAGGATACCGGCTGGGGCTCGCCGACCAGCAACCAATTCACCCAGGATACCAATAATAGCAGCAACCACAATCCAGATGACGAGTTGAGTGAAAGTAACAGTCATATGTTTCCTCCTTGAAAAAGAATGTAACATCAACATTATAAATCTCGTTATAGACACGGCTGACGGGTTGTGAGGGACTCAAGAGGCAAGGGGCACTACCCTGAAACTTCGGGCTTGTGTTACGCGTGTGGTATGCAGTGACCCTTTATAACAACAGCTATGGGGTGCAATGCCACATAGTGAGGATAGGAAAGGAAGTGCTTAATGAACAATTTTGTCAAGGGAATCCTGTTTGGTGTTGGCATTGGTCTGCTTATAGCACCAATGAAGGGCGAAGAGATGCGCAAACAACTGTCTGAGCGTCTAAACGGCTTGCAGGAAGCGCTACCTGAGCGCGACCAGGTCAATGCATATACCCAGCAAGTTTCAAGCCGTGTTGCGCAGAGCGCGGACACAATGAAAGGCTACGCGCGCCAGGCCGCCTCCACGGTCAAGGACACAGCCAACAATCTGAATGATGTAGCCCACAACGCAGCTTCGACCGTGAGGCAGACAGGCAAAGACGTCGCGGACACAACCCGAGAAAACTTCTCTACAGGCAGAGACAACTTCAGTTCTTATTGATAGACCACGCCAATGCCTCTTGTAGGGATGAACAAACACAATCAGTCTATTGTGCTGCAGTAATAACGAACGAGTTCCAACTAGATGGAACTCGTTCTGTTTTTTTTCTCATATATTTGTATTGACAAATACCTCATAATCGACTAGGATCTTTACGAAATATTTATACATCATCCCCGGTCTCACTTTATAAAGAACGCATTCTATCTATGCATTTGAGCTTATTACCAGTGCCTGATTGCCAGAGAAGGATAGCTTGATTGTGTTTACCCGTCCGTTACAAACCTTTACACAGACCACCCCAACATTGCTGATCATCGATAGCGATGAAGAGCGCTCTCAACGTCTGGCGCACATCCTTAGCATGTCTGGATATCGCCCTTTAGTGAAGTCCACGCTCTACCAGGCGATGGAACTCACATACCGTGAACAAATTACTCCCGCTGCCCTGCTCTTAGGGCAGGCGGATCTCCCGCAGCATCACCTCTTCCCCCGTTTTGTGAGTCGTTTGGGGCGCCGCAAGGGGCAGTCGATCTATCTGATCCCATCACTGTTTCGGAGGACGATTCCCGACGAGCCTCCGCTCTGTGTTAAACTCGCCAGCCCATCTTCGCATACGCTTTCACCAGAAAGCCTCAATATCCTCAACACAGTGGCCACGATCGCGCCTTCACCCATTCGTTATCAACAGCTGAAAGTAGATACACATGCCTTAGCATTGGAGACATTGCCTTCCGTCGGCCTCTTCCCGCGCCTCTCACTGCATAGACATGTGCGCAGTAGCTATTTTCTTCAGGCGCTTAAGGCCGCTCATGGACTCATAGAAAATGAGCAGTGGGAAAATCTGATGGGCGATGTTGGTCTTGCGCAATACCGGCAGATGAACACCTGGCCTCCTGATACTGACGCCCACGTTATTCCTATGGAATATCTGAGCTATCTGCAACAAGCGATCATCTTCTCACGGCCGCAGGAGCCAGCCCAGCAGCTACGCCAGTGGGGCTATACGACCATGGACAATGTACTTCAGAAGCGCGGGCTCCCTATGCTGGCCCAACAGGCTTTGCGACTTTTGCCGCAAGAGAACCAGGTCCAGATGACGCTGAATGCTTTTACGCGCCAGATGAACGAGATTCGCAACGAGGACCTCCACGCATGGGCGCAGCATCATGAGGGAACCTACTGGCTCGTGCATTACAGCAATCTCTACGCTTATGGTCGTATTAACTCCCCCCAGGAGCCGGCCTGTCATGTTTGGGTAGCGGCTCTTGAAAGGGTCTTCCGCCAGGTTGGCCTGGATGCAAACTGGGCCATAAAAGAGAAAGAGTGTAGTTGCCAGACTCTGACCGGACATTGTGTGTTCGAGATCTCGCCCAGATAAGGCCAGTCGGGGCCGGTTTTCGGCCCCTAATATTTGTAGAAGTGCTGAAGCGCCTCCTCCTCTGGCGACTTCTCTTTAAAGAAGGCCGCTTCATTCCGTTTTACGGCAATGTAGGAAGTGGCTAGCAGGGGACCAAGGGCATCGGTCAGAACCTGATCTCGCTCCAATTCATCGAGAGACTCGTCCAGAGAGGTGGGTAATCGACGGATGCCACGCCGTTCACGCTCCTCATCGCTATAGTTGCCCGGGTCGATCTGCTGCGCCTCGCCAGGATCGAGCTGGTTTTTGATACCGTCGAGGCCAGCTGCGATGAGCGCGCCCAGAGCCAGATAGGGATTGCCGCTATGATCGGAACATTTCAACTCCAGGTTGGTCGAAGCAGCTTCACGCCCCTGAAAGGGCGAAGGCACGCGAATAGCGCCCTCACGATTATCAAATCCATAAGCCCCGTAGGCCGAACTCCAGTAGTGTGGCAACAGGCGGCGATAGGAATTGGGGCTACCACAGGTAATGGCGACCAGACCACGAATATGGCGCAGCACACCTCCGATAAAATATTGACCAAGCTGGCTCAGACCACCACGTTCCTGCGCATCATAAAAGAGATTGGCGCCAGGCCGGTCGCTGGTGGTATCGCCCCACAGGCTCAAGTGAATATGCGCTCCACTGCCCGCCTGATCGAGAAACGGCTTGGGAGCAAAAGAGGCCAGGAGGCCGAAACTACGCGCCACCCCACGTACAGTCTCGCGCACCAGGCAAACATGATCGGCCGCTCGCAACACATCGGCGTGGCGAATTGAGAGTTCCTGCTGAGATGGGCCAAGTTCGGTATGGAACAGCTCAATCGCAAGCCCTTCGGTCTCTAAAGCCGCCAGGACCGCATCCATCACCTCCGCCTGATCGTCCAGTCCAATGCTGCTATAGCAGAGGCTACGATCAGCCGGCACATACTGCCCCATTTCCTCACGGGCGAAATAAAATTCATGCTCAACAGCAGCTTCGGCACGCATTCCTTGCGCGGCCAGCTCGGCCACCATGCGCTTGAGGAAATTGCGGGGGCAGGCTTCCCAGGGTGCGCCATCTGTGCGCATCATATCACAGAACATAGTACCGGTATTGGGGACATACGGCAAAATAACAAATGTCTCCGGGTCAGGGACCAGACGAAACTCACCTACCGGACCCATCCCTTCAACTGAGGCAAGGGTCTCGACGCCGGTAAACGCCTGCATAGCGAGTGTCTGGCCGATGCCTTCGTGCATACGAGAGGCCAATCGACTGGCATGCGTCGCCTTGCCACGAATGATGCCACCATTATCACAATACAAGAAGCGCACCAGGCGGAGGTCTGCTGCATATGCTCGTTGCACTACATCTTGAGTATCCATCTCATCTGCCTTTCAAAACATCTAACAAAACGGGCCGATTACTGAGTACGAACGGGAAAGTAGAAAATACAGCCATATTCTCTCAGCAGTAGTATAACAAAGCAAATTTGGGAAAACAAGCGTTCTGTAGACAATCTGCATAGCCTGTTTGCGCTCCAGAACTATACTGAATGCAGGCCTATTTAACAATCTACCACACAATTCTGAGATGGCTTAGCGTTTATCTCTGAAAGAGATTTTCTGTCAGGAGTAGTATTAATGCAACCTAAGAACAACATTCCACCCGTTACTGAAAAGATAGCTCGTCATTTCCACCGACTCGCTTTTTCCAGGAGAGATCGCTCTACGATGTATCTGCTCTGTGCTCTCGGCCTCTTGTTGCTAGCGGCATGCGCCAATCAGGCTGGCAGCAATCAAACGACGCTGACCAGCGCGGACCAGGGGAAGACGGTAACAGTCCATACAGGCGACAAGATCATCATACAGTTAGGTGAGAATCCAAGTACTGGCTATACCTGGGCTGTAGCCAGTTCGGATGAGCAGATACTCAAGTTACAGGATAGTGCCTACACGGCTACGCCACCCGTGCAACCTGGCAGCGGCGGTACGCGCACCTTTACCTTCGTGGCACAAAAGAGCGGGACAGTTCCACTCCAGCTCAAATACTGGCGCAGCTTTGAGGGCGATCGCTCGATTGTACGACGCTTTGAGGCCACAATCCAGGTGCAATAGTTTGCTCCACATAAATGGATGGGGTAATGGTGTCGGACACCATTACCCCATCCATTTATGTGGGATAGAGCCCGCCTCCAGGATGCAGCAAGGACTTATCCCCTCGTTTTTATCCTATAAGCTGCCAGATTCCCCCTTGACCCACTCTCCCCTCGATCAAAAGCCTTCAAAGTGTAAGCCATATAAGGTAAAATAGAGTTTCAAGCCAGAGCAATGTCTTGGTACAATATTCACACGCTCTGGCTGTTGGGGTATCTTCTCAAAAAACATATAGCACTCAAAGCTTCTTAATTATAGAGGGAATGAAATTATGCAGGTCATCTTTGCAGGAGGCGCTTCAGCGGTTGGCGCCAGTTGCCTTCTCGTCTCAATTGGCGGTCACTGGATTGTAGTAGATGCTGGTGTGCGTATGGATCGAGCGGCTGACCCACTGCCGGACCTGGCGCTATTGGAAGGCAAAGAGGTCAAGGCGATCCTGGTAACGCATGCCCATAGTGACCACATTGGGAGCCTGCCGATTGTGCATAAAGCCTTTCCCACTGTTCCTATCTATACTTCACGAGCCAGCGGTCTACTGATGGAAGTGATGCTAACCGATGCCCTCACCGTGATGGAGCGACGGGCTGTGGAAGAGATGGAAATACCGCTCTACCCCAAGGATCTGGTCGCCAGAATGCTGAACAAGTTGCGTCCCCTGCCCGTTGGAGAAACGCTCTCGCTGCCAGAGCTGCCGGGCGTCACTATCCATACCAGTCGGGCCGGGCATATCGCGGGAGCTATCTGCCTTGGCCTGGAGGCGGATGATGGATCTGTGGTGATATCAGGTGACATCAGTTGTACACCGCAGCGTACTGTGCAGGGAGCTGTTCCGCCAGCGCTGCCGCATCCCGATTTGCTTATCCTTGAATCGACCTATGGCGCCAGACTGCACCCCAATCGACAGATGGAGGAACAGCGTCTGGCTCAGGCGGTGGCCGATGGAATAGAGCGCGGCGGGCATGTATTGATCCCGGCCTTTGGACTGGGGCGCAGCCAGGAGATCCTGTTGATCCTACAGGCCGCACAGGAGAAGGGGCAGATCCCCCCCTTCCAGATCTTCGTTGACGGCCTGGTGCGGCGCGTGTGTGACACCTATATGCTCATTCCTGAAGCACTTCCACCCACACTCCAGCGCCAGATCAGGAGAGGGTATGCTCCTTTTCGCGGCCCCAATGTCACCTTTGTGCGTTCACCACGCGAGAGGGCGCGTGTGCTGGCCGGTCCTCCGGCGGTCATCGTAAGTAGCTCGGGCATGTTAAGCGGTGGACCAAGCGCCTGGTATGCGGCCCGACTGG